>Ga0214473_10006897_pt1 | contig 13534 bp, 8 predicted proteins | sample RVTome_7_FD_203509 | JGI IMG/M metagenome (GOLD analysis project Ga0214473, IMG submission 203509) | Soil microbial communities from uranium-contaminated site in the Upper Colorado River Basin, Wyoming, United States - RVT98D197 | ecosystem: Environmental > Terrestrial > Soil > Contaminated >...
GAAACGCATGGGTTGTGCTCGAGCGCACGCGATCCACCGACCCTTTGCGTGGATCCTCGGAGTCCTGGCGGCGTGCTCCTCGGCGGGCGGTCAGGAGCCCGAGCAGCCGCCCCCGGCCGAGCCTCCGCCCCTCGAGCGCCTGGAGCTCCCGCACATCCTGTTGATCACCGTCGACGCCTTGCGCGCCGACCACCTGGGGCTCTACGGCTACGGCCGCCATCTCTCGCCGAACCTCGATTCCTTGGCGCGCGAGTCCATCGTGTTCGAGAGGGCCTATGCGGCGGCCCCGAGCTCGAGCTACGCCATCGGCTCCATGCTCGTTGGCGAGCACCTCAACGAGCTGTCCCAACTCGGTGCAACGCTGCCGGCGGCCACGCTGGCGACCGCGTTGACCGACGCCGGCTACGAGACGGCGGCGATGTACACCATGGGCATCTTCTACGACGGCGGCGATGCCCTGCGTCCGTACATGGAGGGCGGGCTCGGCTTCGCGGAGACCGATCACCGCGATCGTCTCGGACGGGACATGACCGAGGCGGCACTCGACAGACTCCGTGCCGTACTGGACGAGGGCGAGCCGCCCACGTTTCTGTGGGTTCACTACTTCGACGTGCACGAGCCCTACCGCGACATCTCGCTCGGCACGTCGGATCTCGATCGCTACGACGCGGGAATCCGCAAGGTGGATCGGGAGATCGGCAGGCTTTTGAGGGAGGCGCAGTCCATCCTGCGTCGGCCCATCGCAGTTGCGGTAGCCGCCGATCACGGCGAAGAGCTGCGCGATCACGGCGGCCTCTACCACGGCACGACCGCCTACGACGAGCAGCTGCGGGTCCCATTGATCCTGCGCCTGCCCGGCCGCGAGCCCGCGCGCGTGAGCGAGCCCGTGAGCATGCTGGACCTGGTCCCCACGCTGCTCGCCGTCGGCGGCGCACGAGCTGCCGCGTCGATGCGCGGACGGGATCTGCTTCGAGAGACGGCACGCGGCGAGGAAGCTCCGCGGTCCGTGTTCGCCGGCGCGGGCTACGCTCGCATGATCGTCCGCTGGCCGTTTAAGCTCGTCGCTCTGCCCGGAATGGCCAGCTTCGAGCTCTACGACCTCGCTCGCGATCCCAGGGAGCAGCGGGACCTCGTGGCCGAGCGCCCCGAAGAGGTTGCGAGCCTCGCGCGCGAGCTTCGCGACTGGATCGATGCCGTGCGCGCACTTCCGGGTGCCCAGCCCGACCCGGACCCGACGCGGACGGCGATGGAGCTCGGCATGTTGCGCGACCCGCGGGCGATCACTCCGCTGGGGCGCCTCGTGCTCGATGACACTGCTCCGGAGGAGGCGCGCGTTCGGGCGGCCCGGCTGCTCGGAGGCCTCACCGATCCGATCGTGCGGGTTGTCCTGCGGCGTGCGGTCGCCGTGGAGCTCGCGGCTGTGAGCACGGAAGCCGCGATCGCGCTCGGCAACCTCGGAGATCCACTTGCCCGGCGCGCGCTCACGGCCGTGGTCGTGGGCTCCGAGAGTCCCACGCGCCTGCGTGCGGCGATCGCCCTGTCGCGCCTACGCGACCGTGCCGCGGCGCCCGTGCTGATCGAGGCGCTCGGGGGGTCGGCCAGCATCGCCGAGCGCATGGGCGCGATCCGCGGCCTCGGCCGCGTCGGAGACGCCTCGGCGGTGGAGCCGCTGCTCTCCCTCGGTCGGGCGGATGCGCGTTACCGCTACTACGCGGCCACGGCCCTCGGTGCGATCGGCGACCGGAGGGCGGTCGGGCCGCTGCTCGAGATGCTCGATCAGCCGAACCGCACGACCATTCGCGATTCCCTCGTGCGCGCGCTCGGGAGGCTCGGCGATCCCCGAGCGTTACCCAAGCTCGCGGCGTTGCTCCGCGACGATCCTGATCTCGTCATGACGAGCGAGTCGCTGATCCGACTCGGCGCCATCGGCGGAGGGCTCGTGGGCGGGTCCGACGTGGGGCCGGGGCTGCGCGGCGCCCGCGGGCTTCGGCGCTGCGTGCAAGCCGATCCCGGGGGGGGCACGTATCGCAACCGCACCTCGTGCGAGACTCGGCAGGGGCGCGTGATCGTTCCCATCGAGATCCCGGCAGCTCTGGCCGCACGGCGAGACGGCGCGACGTTGCTCGTGCGCCTGCGGTCCGCTGGCGCGCCTGCCGCGTCGGTGCGCGTGACGGTGCGTATGGGCGACGTTGTCATCGGCGCGATCGAGGCGACCGCGCGGTGGCGAGAGCACCGCCTGCGGCTCGTTCGGGGATTGCTGCAATCGGCGGGGCCGAGCGTGGAGATCGCGGCCGACGAGCCGCTGGTCCTCGACCACGTTCTGATCATCTGAGCGCGGGAGTTTCCGCGGAGGGGGGCACGGACCTGCCAGCTGGACCGGGTTGTGCGTCGAGCAGGCTCCCGAAGACCGGACCGGCCTCGAGGTGTGAAAGCGCGACCCCACCCATGGCCCCGCTCGCCATGCTATGAGGACGCTGGCGTCCCGGTTTCCCGCGTCGACGGTCATGGAACGGGATTTGCGCGCGTCTGGTGGAGTGCCTGCTGTGGGCTCGCCACGACACGTGCGACGCGTGGGGGCAGATCCGAGAGGTCGATGTGATTCAGACGAAGTCGGCGGCGCGAAGTGGGTCGACAAGAGCCACACGGTTTGGATGGCTCTTCGCGGTGTGGCTCGCCGTCGGGATCGGGGAGGCCTGCGGCGCCGAGGGGGAATCGGACGCCCGTCCGATCGTCCCGGCGTCGGGAATCGTCGCTCGCACGCCCGCCGGCGTCCGGATCGAACGCGGAGCGGATGGCGGCGACGCGCCTCCGAGGGTCGCCATCGACGATGATGGGTATTTCCTGATCGACGGCGTGCGGGAGATCCCCTTCGGAGCGGAGGAGGAGCACAGGGTCTACGATCGCGATGACCTCGATCGCCTCATCCCGCGCCTGCACGAGATGGGCGTCCGCTTTCTGGTCGTCTACCAGGGCAATCGGCAAGAGGACTACTTCTACGAGGAGCTGGCGGCCGAGGGGATCTTCGTCGCTCAGCACCTCGGGACGTTGAAGAAGGAGACGTACAGCCCCTTCCCGAGCACCGGCGGGGTCATCGGCACGCTCCCCGACGAGCCATGGCTCCAGGACACCCTGGACCGAATCGACGAGACCGTCGGGCGCCTGGCCCGGTTCGACAACATACTCTTCTGGTGGTTGGGGGGTGAGCTCGTGGAGCCCGAGTTCCATTCACCGGAAGGAGTGGCGCAGATCCGCGATGCCGTGCAGCGGTGCGGAGATCGCGTTCGCGCCCTCGATCCACGGGCCCGCCCTTTCACCGTGAGTCATCACTTCATCGAAGTCGCTCAGGAGCGAATCGCCCAGTTCATCGATCTGACAGACCTCACCGATTTTAGCTGGTTCACGGTGGCGACGCACTTTCATCTCGGCGATTTCGGGATGCGCGGCTCCGCGCTCGAATGGCTCCCCGTGGCACGCGAGACCGAGCTGCCGCTGGTGCTCGACGCGATTCTCGCGCGCGCCTCCGAGCTCAACCACGGCCGACCGATGTTCCTCGGGGGCTGGTACGCGAACGCGCCCCTGCTCGGCCCTTGCACTGCCGGAGCCCAAGCGGAGCTCCTCCGCGACAAGTGGGCCAATCTCCAGAGCGCATCGATTCTCGGGAGCTCCGTCTATCACGCGACAGAGTGGGACGATAATGGCATTCCCCACGCGCTCATCGAGACACGCGGGGATTCCTGGACGCTGACGGAAGCCGGCGCCGCACTCCGCGAAATCGCACGCCCCTCGCCGTGAAGAGTCGGGCACGCCAGTGCCCGCAGCCTCTCCACCGCCTCTCCCTACGCGCCGAAAACGGCATTCGTCCCCCCGGGGAATCCCCCGGATTGCGCTCTACGAACGGTCTTCGCACCGAATCGATCTATACTCGGCCACCCTCCAACGCGCACGGAGCACGACATGACTGACGAAGGGAGCGGGGAAGCGGTCCTCTGCCGCCGATTGGGCGAGTTGCTCTCGGTGAGCGAGCACGTGGCCTGTCCCTACTGCTTCGGCCGATCCGCCGAGGTGGAGAGTCAGGAGCACGGTCGGTTCTGCGACTACGATGCGGCCCGGGATCCGATCGTCTTCGGTTTCCCCGACAGCTTCGGCCGCATGTCGCGCGGCTAGCTCGGCCCGGCGCTGCGGTCGCGATCATCCGGGTGCGCGCAGCTTCCACCACGACGCGAGCCAATCGAGCGGCTTCTGCTCGTCGGCCGTCAGCCCATCCGCCTCTGCCACATCGAGCGCGACCTCGAAGATCAGCTCCCTCGCTTCCTTGCGGTCGACGGTCTTCAGGTAGGCCTTGAGATCGCTGCGCGTCTTGAACTGCTCCCGGGCGCGGGCCACCGCCTCGTTGAACTCGCGCCGTCCCATCTGTCGCGCCACGTCGGCGATCGCCCCCTGTTCCTCCTTGCTGTAGACGTCATCCGCCTGCACCAAGTCACGGAGCAGTCCGACGAGCGCGGTCGCCTCGGTCCACGTGAGCTCGCTGATCTTCATGGGTGCTCCTCTTTCCCTGCTCAAGGGGGTGCGATTACGTGGATCGGGTTGGACTCGACCCAGACGACCTCGCGGATGAGCTCGTCAGCCCGTCCGGGGAGGTAGGGCCGCGTGTGCTCGGGGACCATGCGAGCCTCGGCGCGATAGGCGCCGGGCTCGGTCGTCACGAGCTCGAGCATCGCGTCGGTGCCGCTGGCGACCTCTACGGGTCCGCCCGCGGCGGACCGCAAGAGCCGCACGGTGATGGCGGGCGCTGGTTCCTGCGGCTGGCCTGGCGCGATGTGGGGCCGCAGGACCCGCAGCGTGGTGCCGACCGTCGCTTCTCCGCCCATCTCGACGATCGTGCCGGCGTCGTCTGCGACGAAGTCGAAGCCCACGGGCGAGCCGAAGGCCTCGAAGGCCATGTAGAAGCGCCCCATGCCGAGCGCTTCGGCCACGTTGTCCGGATTCGGGTCTCCGTCGAGGAGGAGGTGATTGCTGAACCAGCGGATCATGCGGCGGTAGCTGTCGATCCGTTCACCGTCCCACATCTCGTCGGGGAAGGAGTTCTGATGCGCGTCCGTGCCGGCGACGCCGACGATGCGTTGCCCCTCGGCGAGGAGCGTGTCCCAGCGCTCGAAGTAGGCATCGCTGATCTCGAAGAACGCCAGGAACAACAGATCGGGAGCGAGGTGCCGGCGGCGTTCGAGGAAGTAGAAGAGCTCGGTCACGAAGCCGTAGTCGTCGAGACCGAGGTAGTCACGCCGGGACGTGGGATCGATATTAGCGTGGAGGTTGTAGATCTCGATGCCGTCGACGCCGAGGCCGCGCAGGTTCTCGACCGTGCGTTCCTCGGTGTGGTTGACCAGCACGAGCGCCCCGGCGTCGTGGAAAGCGCTGACCGCGGCGGGGCCGTCGGCGTCGTATGCCGTCTCGAGGGTGGCTGCGTCGGCGCCCTCGAGGACGTGGTGGCGGAGGCCCACGGGCATGAGGGCGTTCTCCGAGCCGACCGTCAACAGAACGACTTGGCCGTTCGGACAGGTCATGCGGCTCGCGATGGTCGATCCGGTGGTAGAGGTGATGAGCTCGTCGGCCGGGTCGGGCCAGAGGACGCGCTCGAAGGGGACCTCGTTCATGTAGGGCGCGTGGTCGGTGATCATCGCCACGTCGACCCGCGTCGTGCAGAGGGCATCGCGCAGCGTGGCCATGCAGTCCGTCGAGCCGACCGCTTCCTCGAGGTCGGCCTGATCGTCGCAGGCGTCGTGGGAGAGCGGGCTGTGTAGGTGGATGATCGAGCGCGCGACCGTCAAGCCGCGCCGCGGCCCGCCGAGCTCCGCTGTGGGCGGCAGGTCGCGAGGCCAGAGGGGTCCGGCGTCGGCGCGGCCCGTGTCCGTGCCCCCGTCGCGACTCGCCGCGCCATCGTCACCACACCCGGCGAGGAGCAGCAGAATGATCGCCAAGCCGCGCATTCGGCGCATGGTAGCAGGAACAGCCTGCCCATCGCCAACGTGGCCGGCGGCGTTGCAGGTAGGCTATGCGTTGACGTCTTCCCAGCGCTTGGCGAACTGGTTGTAGACGAGGAGCGCGACGGCCGCGACACCGATGCCGATCGCGAACGGCGTCCACACGGCCGAGGGGTCGTACATGGTCCACAGGCGCTCGGTGGCCTCCCCCGCGCTCCACCCCGTGCGCTCGAGCAGCGCGGCGAAGGCCTGCGATCGTTCCGGCACGTCGGTCACGTGAAGCTGCTCGGTGAGGTACCTGGCCGAGAGCGTCGCCTTCTCTCCCACCTCCCCGTAGATCTGGCCAGCTGCGAAGGAGCCGTAGCCCCAGCCGATGGCGAAGGGGATGTTCGAGTAGCCCATGTAGAGCGCCTTCTCCCCCGGTGGCGCGATCACGCCGAGGAACTCGCTCATCTTCGGGCTGCTCAGCATCTCGCCGAGGGAGAAGCACGCGATGCCGCCCAGGCACATCACCCAGCCCTGGCTCGACCCGGCCATCAGCACTCCGACGCCCGCGATGGCCATCCCGAAGAAGATGGAGCTCAGCCGTCGCATCACTTTGTTCACGAACCACGAGATGGGGACGACGAGGAAGATGATCAGGAACGGATTCAAGTTGATCATCCACTCCTGCGTGATCTGGGGCCCGCGCGACGTGTCGGCCGACAGCATGAAGTCGGGGAAGCTCCCGGCGACGGCCGAGCTGTCCACCCAGTCGACTATGAAGTTCGGCATCATGTCGAAGAGCTGCGTGAAGCCCGCCCAGAACGCGCTCATGATCAGGATGAAGATGATCAGCCGCGGCTGGACGATCTTGCGCAACGTGATCCACGCGACCTGGAGCACGTTCGTCGACATGTCCGAGCCCGAGTCCACGCCCTTGTAGGTCAGCAGCCACAGCATGTTCAGGCTGACCAGCACGGCGCAGCCGTAGAACACCATCGGCCACGAGTAGCCGTAGAGGTAGTGCGCGAAGGGCGGACCGAGGAATCCGCCCACGTTGACCACCATATAGAAGAAACCCCAGCCCACGCCCGAGTTCTCCTCGTTGAGCGTGCGCACGAAGGTGCCCTGCACCGGCGGCTTGAAGACGGCGGTCCCCGAAGCGAGCAGCATGCACCCCGTGAAGAAGGGCCAGAACTCCCGCTGCGTCGCCATCATCAGGTAGCCGCTCACCTTGAGCGCGATGGCGGCGACGATCTGTTTCTTGTAGCCGTAGCGATCCGCGAATCCCCCCGTGAACACCGGCAGGACCGACTGGGCCAGGGCCCACCACATGAAGATGAAGCCCTTGTCGGCCTGGGAGAAATGCAGCCCCGCGGGCTCGTCGGCCTGGGCGATGTAGATGGGAATGACGACGCGCACGCCGTAGTAAGCGAGCCGCTCGATCATCTCCATGATGTTCGCGACCCAGAAGGGCCACGGAAGGGCCGCCACCTGGGCGACGAAGCTCATCCCCTTCTTGGCGGATGGATTCTCAGCGGACATGGACGCTCCCTCCCGGCGCCGACCCAGGACGCGGTCCGCCCTATATCGCGTTTTCCGCTCGGAGGCGACTCTCGATCAGGGGCCTGGGCCCTACTCCCCAACTGGGGCACACTGGTGAGAGCGATGGTCGCTCGTTCGCCGCATTTGCTTTGGCTCGCGGTGTCCTCGGTCGCCGTGGCAGCCGGTTGCGGCCGCGTCGGATTCGATCAGGCATTGTCCGACGCGGAAGCGACCGGGGATGGCTCCATGATGGACGCGGCCCCGGACGCGCAGCCAGCCGACGCGGGCCCGGGCATCGACGCGGGCCCTGTCCCCGACGCGGGCCCCGTCCCCGACGCGGGCCCTGTCCCCGACGCGGGCCCCGTCCCCGACGCCGGCCCCGTCCCCGACGCCGGCCCTGGTCCCGACCCCGACGCGGGCCCTGGTCCCGACGCGGGTCCCGACGCGGGGTGCTACGAGGCGGTCTGCGCCACCTGCGATCGGTTCGTCGCCCCGGGCGGTACGGGGTCCGGTCTCAATCCGCGTTCTCCCCTCGGATCGATCCAGGCCGCCATCGGCTTGCCTGAACCGCTCGGGCCTACGACGGTGTGCGTCGCCTCCCGCTCCCCTTCAGGCGCTTGTTCCACGGGCACGTACATCGAGTCCATCACGATGGCCGAGGGAGTGTCGGTGGTGGGCGGTTACTCGCCGGCCGACTGGACCGTCAGGCCAGGCTGCGTCACCGAGATCTGGGGGATGGGCGCCACGGGTGTCACATTCGGTCCGACCATCACCAACGCGACTCGCCTCGAGAGGTTCACCGTCGTCGCGGCGATCGCTGGTGGGACCGGCGTCGCCGTTGCTATCGCCCGTGGCGGGACGCTCGAGGGCAACATCATTCAGGCTGGCGGCTCGGCGGTCGCGATCTCCGTGCTGGGCGCCGCTGGGTTGGGTGCGGCACCGATCATCCACGGCAACACGGTCACAATGGTCTCGCCCGCGGTGGTGGCGAGTGCGACCGGCATCCTCGTGAGAACCGCGGCCCCCGAGATCAGCGCCAACAGCATCGTCGCAGGGCCGGCCATGAGCTCATCGATCGGCGTGTCGCTCGTCGGCGCTCCAGGCACGCGGATAGTCGACAACGTCGCCATTGAAGGAGGCAGCGCGGTCGGCTCGATCGGGATCGCGATCACGGGCGCCACGACCGGGATCGTCGTGTCTGGCAACGCGGAAATCTCCGGGGGGACGGCGACGGGCGTCTCCGCCGGCGTCGACGTGGAGAGGTGCACGGGTAGCGTCGTGACCATCGAGCGCAACGCGGTGATCACCGGGGGACCGAGCAGTGGGGCGTCCGTCGGGATCGCCGCCGAAACCTGCGCTGTCACCGTCTCGAACAACGCACGGATCGTCGGCCGCACGGGCGCCGGCACTGGAACCGCCCGGGGCGTCGATTGCTTCTCGGCCACGTGCGTGATCACAGACAACCCAGACATCGCAGGCACATCGGCATCGGGGCTGAGCTGCACCGGCGTATCGCTGACCGGCGCCCTGCCGGGAACGGTCGTGCGACGTAACGGGGTTGCCGGGTGCGGCCCCGGAGGCAACGGTTCCTATGGCATCACCGTGACCGATATGCCCGATGAGATCCCTGTGGAGGGCAATCGCGTCCTCGCCCTGACATCACGGTACGGAGCGGGGATCCTGGCGACACGAACGAACGCGCGCATCCGGAACAACTTGGTCGTCGTCGGATCCTCGGCGTCCGGAATCACGCTGGATCTGCCCCGACCCTCCGGCGGGCCCACGGAGGCGGTCGTCCACTCGAACACGGTTGTGGGCCTAGCGACCGCCGCCGGCTTCAATCCGCGCAACCTGCTGGGCGTCGATTTCGAGGCCTCGGTGACGGCGCCCCCGAACGGGATCTTCCGCAACAACGTGGCCGTGTGTCTCGGCACGGGCGTGACCGATCGAGCCTTCAACGAGCTGGGCGCATCGGGCCATCCGCGAATCTTCGAAAACAACGACCTCTTCGGCTGCGCCACGCTCTATCAGCAGGAGACCGGCACGTCCCTCACGACCATCGCTGCCGTCAACGGCTTGCCGGGAGCGGTCGGCAACCTGTCGGTCGCACCCGCCCTGATCGCGCCGCCGACCGACCTGCACCTCTCGGCCGGCTCCCCGATCATCGACCAGGGAACGGCCATGGGCGCGCCCACCACCGATTTCGAAGGCGACGCGCGTCCCGCTCGTGCCGGCTTCGACATCGGCGCCGATGAGGTGCCCTGAGGCTTGCCGGGCGCGTATTTCACTCAACGCGCGACGAAGGCCAGCCCGGTCACCGGGTGCTCGATTGGAAACCGCGCCTCGCCGTCACGGCCTACGAGCGCCGAGGGCGCCACGAGGAGGGCGGTGACGGCGAGGCGGGGCATCGAACCTGATCATCGCAAGGCCCGTGCCCGCCAGGGCGCCACGCAATCGCAGGAGAAATTCCCCGTCCCTGGCTACGGTGCGAGCCGCTTGGCGGAACCTTGGTACCCCAGATGCGCCGTGCCCGCGCGAGGAATCGGTGTCCGGCGTCCGAGCGGGTATGATGGGCGGCCATGCTGCAGCCCGGAACGGTGGTCGCCGGCAAGTACCGCATCGAGCGCCTCCTCGGCGAGGGAGGCATGGGGGCCGTGTACGTCGCGGTCAACGAGCGGCTCCAAAAAAGGGTCGCGCTCAAGGTCCTGAGCGCTCACGTCGCCTCGGCTCCGGGCGCGGCCGAGCGCTTCACCCAGGAGGCCATCGCGGCCTCGAGCGCGAGGCACCCTGGCATCGTCGAGATATTCGATGCGGACGTGCACGAAGGCACACCCTGGATCGCCATGGAGCTCCTCGAGGGCGAGAGCCTACGTGAGGTGCTCGATCGCGGACCGCTCCCGCCCGGAGACGCGCTCTGGGTCGCTTCCGAAGCGCTGGCGGCCATCCTGACCGTGCACGCCGCGGGGATCATCCACCGCGACCTCAAGCCCGACAATCTCTTCATCGAACGCCTGCCCAATGGTCAGCACCGGGTGAAGGTCCTCGACTTCGGAATCGCGAAGGTCACGACGGGACAGAGCGGCCGCCTGACGCAGACGGGCACGACCATGGGCACGCCCGACTACCTGGCGCCCGAGCAGGCCGCGGACGCGGGTCAGGTCGATCAGCGGGCCGACGTCTACTCCATGGGTGCGATCCTCTTCCACGCGATCACCGGGATGCTCCCGTACGAAGCCCAGTCCTTCGGCGAGCTGGTGAAGAAGATGTTCACCGCGGGACCGCACAGGGCCCTCGACGCCGCTCCGTCGATGCCGCCGGCCCTCGCCCAGCTCATCGACAGGTGCCTGAGCGTCGATGCCGCGAGCCGGCCTCCCACGGCCGCGGCGCTCAAGGAAGAGATCGACCGCGTGCGCGCCACGCTCGGCACCCTGCCCGCTGCTGCAGCCGTAGCGGCCACTGCGCAGGCGCCCGCAGTGTCGTCAGCGGCCGGGCCTGCGGCGCCGGAGCCGCCCGCGACCGCGCCCGTCAGCGGCACCACGCCCGGCGCATGGGTGGGTGCCGCTGGCACGGCCGTCGCGCCGCCCTCACCGGATGCGCCGGTGATGACGCTCCCGCGCAAGTCCGCCCTTCCCACGTTCGCCGTCGCGGCAAGCGTGCTTCTTCTGGCGGGGCTCACGGTGGGCGGCTACTTCACGGTGCGTGCATTGCGCGCTGCTCGGTCGAGCGCCGTGTCTGGCGCCGACTCCGAGCTGGACGGCGGACCGCGGGCCGCGTCGGTCACGATCGCCAGCGGCGTGAGCGGCGACCTCTTCCTCGACGGCAGGTCCGATGGTCGAGTGGAGCCGGGGCAGCAGCGGGTGCTCTCCGTCTCGCCGGGCGAGCACGTCATCGAGGTGCGCGACGGAGACTACGTGCGGGCGAGCGCCGAGCTCTCCGTCGCTGCGGGCTTTCCCTACAACATCCAGCTCGTTTCCGACGACGCCGGACTGCCCGCGCCGCCGTCCGTCGTGCAGAGCCCCACGCGCACGCCGACTCGGCCCCAGCCCGCGGCCGAGGCCACAACGGCATTTGCCGATGTCGTTCGCCGAACATTGGCGCCGTCGTCCCGACAGTTTCAGCGCTGCTACCAGTCCCTGCTTCGATCCCGTCGCGACGCAGAGGGACGCTTCGTCATGCGCATCACGGTCGCCCCGACGGGACGCGCCTCGCGGGTCGAGGTCGTCACCGACGACTTCAACGACCGCACCATGGCTGCGTGCATGACGGGGATCGTCGAGCGCGCGCGGTTCCGCCCGGCGCCGCAGTCGACCCAGACGATCGTCTATCCCATGGTCTTCCGGAGCCAGCGTTCGCAGACTGAAGCCGAGGGGACGCCAGCAACGGCAGCTCCGTCAGCCGAGCGCATTCGGGCGTGCCGCAATGCTCCGCGATGCGTCATCGATCTGCTCCGCGGGCGGGCCACGACGGAGCCCGACATGCGCGCGCTCCTCGCTGCGTACGCGGCCCAGGGGGACAGCAATTCGGCCGAGCCTTTGGCGCGCGAGTACCTGCGCCGCTACCCGAGCGGTCCGCTGGCGCCCCGGATCCGAGCGGAGCTCGGTCCGGGACAATAGCGTTCGTCACGGCTGCAGCGCGACCACGTCCCAGTCGTCGTGGCCAGGACGCCGATCGAAGCGCAGCCGATCATGCAAGCGGCTCGGACGCCCCTCCCACAGCTCGATCCGTGCGGGAACCAGACGGTAGCCGCCCCAGGTGTCGGGCCGTGGCACGGGCTGGCCCCGGAAGCGCTGCCGCAGCTCCGCCACGCGCGCGAGCAGATCCCGGCGATCTGGCAGCGGGGCGCTCTGCTCGGAAGCTGCGGCCGCCAGTTGGGAGCCGCGCGGGCGCGTGTGCCAGTACGCGTCGCTCTCGGCGGCCGAGAGACGCTCGACGGGGCCCTCGACTCGGACCTGTCGCGGCGGCAGGGGCCAATGGAACGCGAGGGCCGCGTGCGGGTTGGCCGCCAGGTCCTGTCCCTTGGCGCTGCCATAGCTCGTGTAGAACAGGAAGCCCTCTGCGGTGGCGGTCTTCACCAGGACCATGCGCATAGTGGGCTTGCCGTCGGGTGTGACGGTGGCGAGAGCAGCTGCGTCGGCCCGGGGGAGTTCTCCGCGGCCCACGAGCCACGCGAAGGATCGGCGCACCGGTCGTGCGAGCGCGACCGCGACTCGGACCCGAAACGGATCGGTGCTCGCGATCTCACCTGCGGCCTCCGCCTGCCACTGGCGGAAGGTCGCGATCGGGTCCCGGTCAGGAATCGCCATGGGGGCGTTCCTATACAACGCGGGAGGGTCGCGCTCCACACTCCGTCACGGCCGCGAGCGTGGCTGAGAGTGGCACAGGTGTGACTCGGGTTTCACGAGATCCGGCCATGTGGCCGGAAATTCGCCAGGGATTCCGTTTGGCGCGACCCTTGCGCTAGGGCCCTCGCATGCGAACGTCGATCATCCTCTCCGCCGCACTGCTCGCAACGCTGCTCGCGGGCTGTGCACAGCACGTCTACTCGCCGCCTGGCCGCACCATGCCCCTCGAGACCGCGGCGACGTTGCGGCCGGGGGAAAGCGGCGCCCAGATCGAGGGTGGCACCAGCAGCGCCATGTTCGGCCCGGAGCTGTGGCACGTCACCGCTCGTGGGCGCGCCGGTGTGGCCGAGGGCACGGAAGTCGCCATCGAGGGCAACCTGTTGCACGTCGACGGGGAAGGTGCGGGCTCGGCCGATCGCAACGTCCTCTCGCTGCGCCTCGGCACCAAGCATCGCCTCGCAGATTTCCTCTCCGTGACTGCCGGAATCGCCGGGGGGCACTCGGCCGGCGGGTATTTCCTCAGCCCCGACATGGGCCTCGTGGTCGCCTGGGAGAACCCTTACGTCGTGCCCTTCTTCTCCGTGCGCGGTTTTCTCAGCGAGCCCATCCTGCCCCGTCCCGTCGACGTGAGCTTGCAGGACGAGCCCGCCGGCTCCGTGATGGCGACGCCCGACGAGACCTGGGGCT
>Ga0214473_10006898_pt1 | contig 13533 bp, 12 predicted proteins | sample RVTome_7_FD_203509 | JGI IMG/M metagenome (GOLD analysis project Ga0214473, IMG submission 203509) | Soil microbial communities from uranium-contaminated site in the Upper Colorado River Basin, Wyoming, United States - RVT98D197 | ecosystem: Environmental > Terrestrial > Soil > Contaminated >...
TTTTTGTTGTAGAAACCATGGGGCGCCAGGCCGGATGGCTGGCGCTTGAGGGTGGAGAGTCCAGCGGGGCCTATATCATCCTCATCCCTGAATTAGATTTCGAGATTGATCGCATCAATGAGCTCCTCTTAGAGGGACGTACGAAAGGGACCCGGTACGATATTGTGGTTGTATCCGAAGGGGCAAAGCCCAAGGGGGGTAAAGAATTTGTCAGGAAACAGGGACAGGACAGTTTTGGACACGCCTTACTGGGTGGTGTGGGAGAATGCCTGGCTGTTGAGATAGAGCGCGGAACCGGTCTGGAAACGAGGTCCATTAGCCTGAGCCATCTCCAACGGGGTGGCGCCCCCTGTGCCTATGATCGCCGCATGGGACGCTATTTCGGGATTGCGGCAGTTGATCTGATCGTCAAAGAAGAATTCGGCAAAATGGTAAGCTACCGGAATGGCGAGATAACAGCGGTCTCCCTGGAAGAGGCAATCGGGAAGATCCGTACCGTGGACATCAGCACACACTACGACACCGAGCGATATAACGGGAGACGGACGTTCTTACGCTGATACCTATGTTACACCCTGCACAGGACCGTAGAGGAAATCGGTGCGGGATGATACGTAGATTTTTAGTTCCCTCTTATGCAGCTCTATCTTCCTCTTGTCTTTGGAGAGGTTTTTTGTTTACAAAAAGGCCTCATTAAACTAAACTGGGTATCATATGAGTCACTCAAAAACGTACCAGCAGTGCGCTGGTAAAGAGGTAACGACATGAGTAAGCTGAATGCAGTTTTTTTAGTCGTTTTATTGTTATTGACGGGTTTGCTATGTTTCCCGTTCGAGGTGCGCGCGGATATTTATAAGTATGTCGATAAGAACGGCACGACTCATTTTGTCGATGATTTGGGCAAGGTCCCGCCGGAATATAGGAATCAAGTGACCGTGCGCGAGGAGAAACCCGAAGGGCCTTCCCAGGAAGAAACACCGAAAGCTGTTGAGAAGAAAGGTGAGACGCCGGAGGAGGCGCGGACGCGGCAGATGATAGAGAGCTTAGAGGAGAAGAAGAGGCAGGACGAGGAAAAGGCCCGAGAGGAATTCGACAAAAGCCTGGTGACGAAGGTGACGATACACGGGAATCAGGTCTTGGTCCCTGCCACCCTTGGCTATATGGGAAATCAGGTTCAAGCTACGCTCCTCCTGGATACGGGTGCTGAAATGACAGTCATCTATCGGCAGATTACGGATCAATTAAATATGCCCCTGACTGGTGGGGCCAAGGTGCGCGTCGGAGGAGGCAGTGTGCTTAATGCCGGTGTGGTAAAGTTTGATTACGTGCGGGTTGGACCGTATGAAGCGAAAGGTATGCAAGCATGGGTTATGTCTCCTAAGGGCCCTCCCGGCAAAGAGGATGGGGCACTAGGGATGAATTTTTTGCGAGGTCTCGAATACAGCATAGATTTCGAAAATCAAGTGATCAGGTGGAAACCGTAATAGGAAATAATCATATCAGCGCCTAATATCCTTTCAAGAAGTCCCTTCGATCTCCCCTACTAAGTCATAGGGCCCTGCCTGCGTGATCTTCACTGTTACCATCTCCCCGATATGCGCCTTACCCTTTTTGATATGGACCACCCCATCGATTTCCGGCGCTTGAAAAGCGGTCCTCCCCTGCGGGAGTCCCCCCGCTTCCGCGCTTATCCCATCGATCAAAACCGGGACCTTGGATCCTACCATTTCCTTATTCTTCTTCCACGAGATCCCCTGCTGTAACTCCATGATCCGGGCGGCCCTTTCCGCAGCTATCTCCGGGGGAATCCGGCCCTTCAGCCGGGCCGCCCTGGTACCGTCTTCAGGGGAATACGCGAACACACCCAGATGCGTGAACTCCATCTCTCGGACAAATGCCAGGAGTTTCTTGAATTCCCGCTCCCCCTCCCCGGGAAATCCCACCATGAGGGTGGTGCGCAGGCGGATTTCAGGGTAGTCTTTTTTTATGCGGTTGATTAACACTCTGGTCTCCTTTTCAGAAGCCCTCCTTCCCATTCGCTGCAAGATCTTTGCGTCGATATGCTGGATCGGGATATCGAGATAAGAACAAATCTTCTCCTCACCGGCGAGTATCTCCAGGAGCGGAGGGTAGAAATTATCAGGATGGGGATATGAATAAAGGACCCTGATCCACCGCAATCCTTCTATCCTTATTAATTCCTTCAAGAGCCGAGAGAGACCTTTCTCCTGCCGCACATCCGCCCCAAACGCCGTGGTATCCTGGGCAACCAGGATAACTTCTGCAACACCCCCGGCGACCAACTGCTCGACCTCCCGGATGACGGATGCCATCTCCCTGCTTCGATAGTGCCCCCGCAGCCGGGGGATAAGGCAAAAGGTGCAGGGGTGAGAGCACCCCTCGGCTATCTTTACATAGACAGAATGAGGGGTGTTGGTGATAATCCGGGGGGTTTGGTGATCATAGAGATAACGGGGTTTCCCGATCAATGCCGTGGGTTCACCCCCCTTTAACAACTGGGGTATCCGCGGGAATTCCCCCGTCCCTATCCAGAGATCAACCTGGGGTATCTCTCGCGCCAGCTCCGCACCATACCGCTGGGGGAGACATCCGGTGACGATTAGTTTATTGCCCCTCCCTTTTTCCTTTGCCTGCGCTGCTTCCAAGATCGCTTCGATGGATTCCTGTACGGCCTCTTGGATAAAGGCACAGGTGTTGATGATAACCACGTCCGCCTCATCGAGCGAGGGGGTGGGCACGAGGCCGTCGTTCGCCAAGAGACCTAAGAGCACCTCAGAATCCACGCGGTTCTTGGGACAACCTAAGCTGATCAGAAAGACCTTTTCCATGGTTAAACGCGCGACAACAAAAAAGGGGGGATACCCCCCCTTTTTTTAAATGTACGTTCGTCGTTAACGATCTTATTCCTTATTACGCTCTCACTTGTGGCTATCGTGGCTATCATCATGCCCTGTTCCCGGCATTGGTTCCGCCTTCCTTCCCTTGATCTCTACTTTGCCGGTATCTAAGTAGAGGGTGATTTCATCCCCTCGTATCCAATCTCCAGCTTCCCTCATCTTGGCGTCTTCCGTCATTACCATAGTTTTTTCAACCGGGGACCAGACGGCCTTCTTGGAGAAGATTTCTTGTTTTCCACTCCTGACCGCCACCTCATCCCTGGCCACCATTTCTTTGGGGAGATTACCCTCATCCATGGTCAACAGGAGGGACTCGCAGCGAATGGTGACCTCTTCACCCAAGGCTACGACGTCGCCCGTATATAAGATAGCATTCTTCTCGAGGATGTTTTTAGTATTCTTGGCGGTGATGCGGAAGGGAAGGGCCTTGACCGCTTTTTCAAGGGGTCTGGCCTCCCTCATGCCTATCTCCTGGCCCGCAGGAGAAGCTGCAACCACCCCTTGCGCCTTCAGGCTGGCCAGGAGCTTTCTCCCCGGTTTGGCGAAGAGGCTTTGAGGGTAATCCCCCACGAGTTGCGTCAAGGGGGTCAGGGCCTCAGTATCCCGCTGCTGTTTGTGCAGGGCAAGGGCAAGATAGTAGAGGGCCTCATCATCCACGCCGGAAACGGGGTACCTCGCCAACGTCGTGAGTGATCTTTTCTCTGCTGCCTCGTATTTCCCCTGGCGGAGGTAAAACTGGGCGATATAGAGCTCATTCTCTGCCAGCCTCCGGCGACAGAAGATAATCTTCTCCTGGGCCTTCTGGGCGAAGATGCTGTCAGGATAATTTGCCACCACATTTTGAAAGGCTGTCAGGGCTCGCACCGTAGCTTTCTGGTCTCGATCCTTCGACAATACCTGTCGGTAATAACAGAGCCCTAATTGATAATCCACATAGGGGATGTCCGGGTGAAAGGGGTGCTGCTTTCTGAACTCCATATATCTGGTGATGGCTTCCGGATACTCCTTCCGAAAGAAGGAGCAGTCCGCTATGCGGAGGTCCGCCTTAGGGGCGTAGAGCTCATCAGAGGGAAAGTATTCCTTCAATCGTGTGAAAATCTCCGTGGCATCTGAGTATCTCCCTTTGTTGAAAAGAACCATCCCCTCAGTGTACAGTACCGCAGGGTCCTTGGGCGTGGACTGCATTTTCTTCTTGCCGGCACAGCCGATCAACGCAAGGGAAACGATCAGTACCATGCCGATTGAAACAAGATATTTGGCCTTCATCAGCTTATCCCCCTTATAATTAAAACCTTAATCATATATAAAAATACCCTCCCCGTCAACCTTATAAACCAAGCTGGTCGCCTATCCCCTGCATGGCCCTGAGGCTCAAATCGGCGAATTCCTCCAGGCTCAGGCCGAGCTTTTCGCACTCTTTGATGGCGTCTCTGCGTACCCCGCGAGCAAAGCCCTTTTCTTTCATCCTTTTTACGATGGAGGAAGGTTTCACGCCGGCTATTCTCTTGTCGGGATAGACCAGGGTGGTGGCTACGATCAAACCGGTGATGGCCTCCGCACTGGTGACGGCAAAATGGATGGGTTTCTCCCGTTTCATATGTAATGCCTCGGCGTTGTGGGCCTTGATGGCATCAATGATCTCCTCCTCGAACCCCCTTTTCTGAAGGATCTCCTCGGTCCTCAGGGTATGTCGGGCAGGGTCTCCCTCGGTCTCATCATAATCCAAGTCGTGGAGGAGACCCGCAATCCCCCAGCTCTCGGGGTCATGGCCCATCTTTGCCGCTAAGGCCCTCATCACCGCCTCCGTGGCCAAGGAGTGTTTGATAAGGACCTCCTCGCTGCAGTACTCCCTCAGCAGATCTAGGGCTGTGCCTCGATCGATCATGGTAACCCCCTGAGGATTTTCGATAACAAGAAACCATACACCTCCAAAATAGTCAAGTTTTAGATAAGTTTATCCTTGAAAAATTTTTTCGATACCTTTATCTTATAGCTAATTTATCCTTACTATCGAAAAGGGTTTATCTTTTATGCAGAAAAAAAGGGTTGTTATCACGGGGTTAGGCCCAGTCACCTCCATAGGCATAGGGAGGGAATCATATTGGGAGGCACTCATGGAGGGGAAAACAAGGGTGGGCCCGATCGAATTTCCCAATTTTGATATGGAGCAGTTCAGGACCAGGATCGGGGCCCAGATAAAAGAATTCTCCCTTCAGGATTACCTTCCCTTTCATAAAGGCGACCGATACATGGGTCGAACCTCCCAATTTGCCCTCGTGGGGGCCAAATTTGCCCTGGAGGATGCCGGGATAGAGCTCTTGCCCCGAGAGGGGGTGGAGGGGAGGTATGCGCTCAACCACTCCGATCCCTACAAGATCGGGGCAATCATGGGGGTGGCGACGGAGAATATGGATGTCAGGGATAATTCTTATGATATTTTGGTGAAGCAGGGAAGCCCCCGGAGGATCTCCCCCTTTGCCCTCCCCAATGTCTATACCAGTTCCGTGGCCACCAACGTCACCGAGAGATTCGGCATCCACGGCACCACCTACGTGATCTCATCGGCCTGTGCCTCGGCGAGCCACGCCATTGCCGCCAGCTACAATAGGCTTCAGAATGGTCCTGAAGAGATGATCGTCACCGGCGGCTCGGAGGCCTGCATCACCCCCCTCACTTTCGGCGGGTTTATCGCCCTGAGGGCTATGTCCACCCGCAACGACGATCCTCAGAAGGCCTGCCGCCCCTTTGATCTTCATCGGGACGGCTTCGTTATGGCGGAGGGAGCGGGGATAATCATCATGGAGGAGTTGAACCATGCCCTTAACAGGGGCGCCCCCATCTATGCCGAGCTCATCGGCTCTGGGATGACTGCCGATGCCTTCCACATCGCCGAACCTGATCCAGAGGCCACCTCGTTAGGCAAGGCCATGGAACAGGCCCTGGCCATGGGAGGGGTTGCGCCTGAGGCAGTCGACTACATAAACCCCCATGGGACCTCCACCAAGTTGAACGATGCCACCGAGACCAAGGCCATCAAAAGGGTCTTTGGAGACTACGCCTATCAGATACCCGTCAGCGCTACCAAGTCGATGGTCGGGCACCTCTTGGGAGCGGCCGGCGGGGTGGAGGCCATCGCTACCGTCCTCACTATTAGCCGTGGGGTAATCCACCCTACCATCAACTACGAGTTCCCGGACCCGGAGTGCGATCTGGATTATGTCCCCGATGGCCCTCGTGAGAAGCAGGTGCGGACAGCGCTTTCCATCTCCGCGGGATTCGGGGGGGTCAACTGCGTCCTTCTGTTCAAGGCCTTTGAACCGTAACGATGCCCTGGGATATTAAGACCTCTCTGCTCGCCATCATCCCCATCTTCGTCGCCATGGATGCCATAGGGGTCCTCCCCATCTTCATCTCCTTAACCGAGGGGATGAAAAGAGTGGAGAGGAAACAGGTGGTGCGGGACTCTATCCTGACCGGTTTCGCGGTCAGTCTGGGATTTCTCGCGGTGGGGAAGTTCATCTTTACAATCATCGGGGTCACCATCCCCGATTTTAAGGTGGCCGGCGGCACCATCCTGTTGATCATCGCCATCCGCGATCTGCTCTTTCATGAGAAGAACAGGAGGATGGGCGGGGAGGCCGTCGGGATCGTTCCCTTGGGGGTGCCCCTCATCGTAGGCCCTGCCGTCCTCACCACCACCATCATCTCGGTGGACACCTACGGATATATCCCCACCATCATCTCCCTCATCCTTAACCTTGTCTTCGCCTGGTTGGTCTTTTCACGCGCTGCCCTCGTTATCGGCCTCCTGGGAGAGGGCGGGGCCAAAGGGGTGGGCAAGGTGGTCAGCCTGCTGCTGGCCGCCATTGCAGTCATGATGATCAGGAAGGGGATCATCGATGTGCTCACGGGAGGCATATGAACCGATGACTGAGAAGGTTTCCATCGCCGGATGCACCACGTACGCATATCCGCAGGTACTGGCAAGTGTCGGGGACGCCCTAAAACCCCTGGGCGGGATGAGGGCATTTGTCCGGAGGGGGGACAGGGTCCTCATTAAGCCCAACCTCCTCGCAGCCAGGCATCCGGACCGGTGTGTGACAACACACCCTTCTATGGTAAGGGCTGTGGCCCAGCTGGTACAGGAAGCGGGGGGGATTCCTGCCATCGGCGACAGCCCGGCCGTGGGGGGGTTGCGCCGGGTTGCGGCCCAGGCGGGGATTGCGGAGGTGGCGAATGAATTGGGCTGCCCCCTCGTGGAGTTTAAGGAGGTGGTCGAGATAAAGACGGACGAGGCATACACCTTCCGCAGGTTTGAGCTGGCCAAGGCCGTTCCGGAGGCCGATGTGATCATCAACCTCCCCAAGGTCAAGACCCACTCCCAGACCCTTCTCACCCTGGGGGTGAAGAACACCTTTGGGTGTATCCCGGGGATGCGCAAGGCTCAATGGCATCTCAAGGCGGGGATCGATCATGCTTATTTCGCAGGGATGCTGGTTGAGCTCTGCCAGATCGTTAAACCGGCCCTGACCATTGCCGACGGGGTCATCGGCATGGAGGGGGACGGACCGGGCAACGGCGACCCGCGGCCGCTCGGCCTGATCCTGGCCGGGGAAAACCCTCACGCCCTCGATGCCACCATCTGCCGGATCATCGGCGTCCCTCCGGAGGATCTCCTCACCATCCAGGCCGCCCGACAACGGGGATTTGAGGGGACAGATCCGAAACGGATAGAGGTCTTGGGCCGGCCGTTGGAGGATCTCGGGGTCTCGCCCTTTCGCCTCCCCGGGAGATTCGACGTGCAATGGAACCTGCCGGATTTCATCAAGAGGCCGCTCAAGAATGTCTTTGTGCCCAAGCCCAGGGTGGATAGAGACCTCTGTGGGGGGTGCGGGGTCTGTGCAGAGGTGTGTCCTCCGCGGGCCATCTCCGTGCGCGACAAAGGGGTGCGGATCGATTACCGTAGGTGCATCCGCTGTTACTGTTGCCAGGAGGTGTGTCCCGAGGGGGCAATGCGCCTTCAGGAGGGGTGGATAAGAAGGCTTGCCTCGTGAGGAACATCAAGTTGACCATCGAGTACGATGGGACCGCCTACCACGGCTGGCAGATCCAACCGGGACTTAAGACCATCCAGGGGGTGATGCGGGAGCAGATCGCCCGGATCACCCAGGGAAACGTAAACCTCCTCGGCGCGGGCAGGACCGATGCCGGCGTTCATGCCCTTGGCCAGGTGGCCAACTTCCAGACCGAGAGTGCCATTGACCTCACCGCCCTGCAGCGGGGGTTGAACAGCCTCCTCGCCCCTGATATTGTGATTACAGGCGTGGAGGAGGTGGAAGAGGGATTTCACGCCCGCTTCAGCGCCCGCAGCAAGCGATACGAGTATCATATCCTGAACCGATCCTATCCCTCGGCCCTCTCGAGGGCCTACGCCTGGTTTATCCCCCATAAGCTCGATCTCGCCTCCATGGAAAGATGCGGTCGGCTTCTCATCGGAAGCCACGACTTCTCCTCCTTCCGTGCCTCGGGCGATGAGAGCCGCCATTCTCTGAGGGAAGTTATCCGCCTGGAGATAGAACAGCGAAAGGATAATCTGATCGTGGTGACTATCGAGGCCAATGCCTTTCTGCGGGAGATGGTCCGCAGCATCGTGGGTACCCTGGTGGATGTGGGAAGGGGAAAGACCTCGTTTGAGGAGTTTGAGGGGATCTTTCAGGCCCATGATCGACGCCAAGCAGGGATGACCGCCCCGGCACAGGGGTTGTTTCTGGCAGAGGTTAAATATTGACAGGCTGCTGAAAAACGCCCATCTGCTGCGTTTCTCTCATCCTTCGTCGTTGCGGCGTACGTCCAAGTACGCCTCACTCCTCAGAATTTCGAGGGCCTTGCATCTGGGCGTTTTTGAACAGCCTGAGAAAAAACCTTTTCAGCAACTTATTAAATTGTGCGTTCGGCCTAGAAATTTGCAGTTAAGTAATATTGCAAGACCAGAGCCTATCATGTTCTAAAAGATTAACATTCGACTACTCCTAGCAGTAGGAGCATCTGTTAGATGAAATCATTTTGTGGTTGATATTTTTTCTTCAATTTTCTTTAAATACTTAGTAGCTTTTTTTATATGGCTATCACCAACAGGTGCATACCAGGCGTTACCTTCTTTTAATTCATATTTTGCACAGTCGATATATTTAAGTGTATATTTTTTAGCCAGTTCATAGTTTTGGTTTTCAAAATACATTTCAGATAATTCCTCAAAAGGATCATAGTTGAACATTTCATAAAGTTCTACACATTGTGCAAGCAAATATTCATGTTCCGCTTTTTTAATATCACCCAATTTTCTATTAATCCGTGCCTTTATAAGATGCCTATAATAAGGATCTCCATTTTTCTCATAATAATATCTTGCTTTTTCTAAATTTCCTATTTCTTCGTAAGCCATACCATAAAATACAAAAAAATGTGCGGTTGAGAGTCCTTTGGGTATCTCGTCTTTGATTAGGCTTTCCGCTTTTGAAAAATAGAGAATCGCATCTTTATTTCTATTTAGACACTGTGCCATATAAGCCAGACGATAAAGTGCGTTGAAGTCTTCTTCCGATTTTAGGTTTTTCTTTTCTTTTTTGAATGTGGCCATATCAACTTTTTCTACGGGGCTTGAGGGCGGGCCATAGCCATGCTCTAGTGTGGCGAGTTTGATGCTACAGTCACAAGGATTGCTTTCTTGCGAACTAACCGATATTGGAAGGCATATTAGAATTAATAATATAATTATTTTCATATTAAACTAACTCAGAAGGATTTAAGAGAAATAGGGCCGGGCCTTGAATGGTGAATTAAAATTTAAAAGTTAATATCAGCTTATATTTCAAGACCCGGCCCCTGAATCAGAGGCAATTATCTCCTGCGCTTAGGAGCAGCCTTAGTAGTTTGAGTAGTCTTAACAAAGTCCACGGCAAAGATCACGAGGAGTAAACAGCCCAGAATTGCGGGGACAAGGTAGACTTCTCCATAATTGATGCCTTCCCACCATGTGCCGAATACCGGCGTACCTAACCGGGCGCCGACCCACCCGATGACGACCTTGGACAGATAAGACCAAACCCCCGGCACAACGTAATACTTAAAACCAAAATGCAAGATCCCACAGACCACAACACTGATAATCAACAAAACGAGAAAGCTCATGAAATCCATGGTAGTCCTCCTCTCATTACGGTTGGTTGGAAATTACTCTTATAGATCCCTCACCTATTGAGAGATTTCCGCCCTGGTTTTCGCCCCAACAAAACCCGCCACCCGACGCATTGTTATACGGCGAATGTATGACTTGCTTTTTATCGAGGTTAAAGACAATCGGCCTCTGAAGACAAATAAAACATCTTCAGAGGCCGCATATCGATACCTTGACGTTGACAAGGATAAGCTCGTCGCATGTATCCTCTCTGAGACAGGACGCGCCTTCTTCAGGAATCAGGCGATAGTTTTTTTAAAAAAGGGCCTAAACGCCTCACTTTAATACGATCCACAAGGCGTGGATGATGCCCGGAATATAAAAGAGGATACAGAGTATGATATTGATAATAAAATCTTTACCAAGGCCTTTTTTGATGAGCACTGCAACAAAGGGCAACAGTATCGCCAAGATGATGAGCAGAATGCTGGCTTTTTTCTTTGCCATGAGCATGCCTCCTTATTTTAGCGAACCTTTTGCAGGATCACCCGCTTCTCAGTTGCCGGGGCCTTCTTTTCCTAGGGCCTATTAGTCAACACTTTTATCATTTTGTCAAGTTTAAAAAACAGATAACGCTCATTCAGATGATGGCTTTGTCGCCAGGCTGCACACGCGGTCCGGCTCGCAGGCATGGCATTCCAATTGGAGGGTCGTATGATTGATGTGGTAGTGTTGGGTAAGGTACTCTTGTATAACCTCCATGATCCGGGCGCTCTCGCTGATTTGCTGGTCCTGTATCTGGACATGCGCGCTCAGGGCATAGAGACCGGAGGTGATGGTCCACACGTGGACGTCGTGGAAGGACTTGACCCCCTCCATGGCCTCGACCTCCCGGATCAGCTTTGCGAGGTCGATGTGCTTGGGCACTGCCTCGAGCAGCACTGTAGCTGTCTCCTTGACTACGCTATACGCCCCTTTGAGGATGATCAGACCGATCATGAGGCTGAGGATGGGGTCAATGATAAACCATTTGGTGAAGAAAATGATGATCCCGCCGATGATTACGCCGGCGGATGAAAGCAGGTCTCCTACAATATGGAGAAAGGCCGCCTTGACGTTAAGATTCTCTCTACTTGATTTATGGAGAACGAGGACACCTGCCATATTGGCCAGCAGGCCCACAACGGCAATGATCATCATGAGCACGCTCTTGACCGGCTCCGGATGGATTAAACGAAGATAGGCTTCATAAGAAATAAAGAGCGATAAAAAGACCAGAGTGGCCCCATTGATCTGGGCGGCAAAGATCTCCAGGCGATAGAAGCCGAAGGTGGTTTTATTCGTGGGGGGCCTGGAGGAAACCCTGAACGCCACGATGCTCAGGAGCAAAGCCAGGACGTCGGCCAGCATGTGGCCGGCATCGCTCAGGAGGGCGAGGCTGTTCGCCAGCAGCCCCCCCACAAACTCGGCAATCATCACGACCAAGGTAATTGCCAGGGCGATGAGGAGGGGTTTCTGAAAGCTGCCTATGGCTCTACCCTGATCCTGGTGCGCGTGGACCTCCATTTTTCTATTGTAGCATAAAAACCCTGGAAGGGAAAAAAGAAGCTGAAGAGCTGGACTGCGTTAAAACAGACTTGCCTTGAAGAATTCACTGCAAAAATAGTCTTGATCAGACAATCCCCCTCAGTCCCCCTGACCAAAGGGCCACCTTCGGCTTCGGTTTTCCAAAGGGGGAAGAGCGAAAGTCTCCCTTTGTAAAGGGAGATTTAGAGGGATTTTTCTACCTTGCTGTTGCGGGTTGGCGAGCGGATTACCAGATATTGATAAGGCTGCGGTTGTTGAGGGGTGCAGAGGGCAGATTTACCTCTGCACCCCTCCTGGATTTTTCCTTTAGTTTATTACAGATACAAGAGTTCCAGTTCTATGGCGCCTTTCACAGAGGGGGAGAAGGAGAGCTTTTGCAGCACCTTTTCCAGGGCTTCCTTCTTATACCCCTTTCCCTGGTGGCTCTTGACCTGGATTGCTTTTACCTTTCCTTGCTCAACTTGCAAAACCACGACTACCTTGGTGAGCGCCCATTGCTGAAACAACTGCGCCAACTCGCCCTTGATTGCGGATAGCGCCTTTTCCGCGTCTGCCATCGTCATGCCGGCAGGGAGCTTGCCGCCCGTGAGGTAGATCTGGGCAGGCTCCTTTTTTACCTCCTTTTGATAGAAGCCCCCGCCCTCTCTCGACGCGTCTGCCATTGCCAAGGAAGAGGAGGGAGGGGCGGCGAACTTGGCCTTCATCATACCCCGCTCGCCGACGGCGTAATCACTGACCCCTTCAGGCAGCGGCAGCGGCTGTTTTACGGTCACGACCTCTCCGGTATCGCGCACGATGGTATCAACGGCGACAAAGGAGGTGTACTGGGTCATAAGATGGTAGCGGAGGCCGAGCCGCGTCACCTCCTCTTTCACCTCTACCCCGAGCTTGCCGTAGTCATCGAGGCGGGCGATCCGCTCCCTGGCCCAGAGGTATCGCAAAGCAACGTTTCCCTCATCCGCCATCTGTGGGTTCACCGGGATCGATTTTTTATAATCGCCCGAGGCGGTCTTGCCCTTTACCAGAATGGTTCCTCTGGCATTCCTATATTTCCCAAAGATGATCAGGGGGCGCTGGGCAAAGAGGTCAGGGAGGGCAGGGGGCTCGATATCAGAGGCGTCAAATCCCTGAAAGGTTACCTGGATATCGGTGAGCAGGGGGGCCTTGACATATGCGGCGAATCTTTCCGCTGTCTGGCCAGCCTCCTTTTGATCGGCGACCACAAAGGGCTCTCCCTTGCCTGCCCTGGCCATCCCTTCGATGAGAAAGCGATTGACGCTCGTCCCTATGCCGAAAGCAAAAAAGTTTGCCTTATTCAGGTTCTTCCTGATCAGGTCAAAAGACTCCTTTTCCACGTCCACATACCCGTCAGTCGCTATGACGACGATGCGCGAAAGCCCTTGCTTTTTCTCCAAGGCAAGCGCCTGTTGGAGGGCGGGCAGGAGCCTGGTGCCTCCTCCGCCTTGCTGCCCTTCGAGCATGGCAAGCGCCTTCCCCTTGTTCTCCGCTGTGGCGGCAAGGGGCCGGGGAGAGAGTACCTCGGAGCCGCCGGCAAAGAAGATGATATTAAAGTAATCTTTTTGCCGCAGGTTCCGGATGATACCCTTGATCAGGGTCTTGGAGACCTCCAGGGGGAACCCATACATGGAGCCGGAGACATCGACGATGAAGCAATATTCACGCGGGGGGACCTCCTGCGCCGTTACCCTTTTGGGGGGTTGCAGCATCAGGAGGAAGTAATTCCCATCCTTGCCGGGATAGAGTAAGAGTCCGCTCTGTATCTGCTCCCCCTGGAGGGTATAGCGCAGGATAAAATCTTTACAACCCCCCTTCCGTTCCGCAGGGGTAAGATGA
>Ga0214473_10006899_pt1 | contig 13532 bp, 9 predicted proteins | sample RVTome_7_FD_203509 | JGI IMG/M metagenome (GOLD analysis project Ga0214473, IMG submission 203509) | Soil microbial communities from uranium-contaminated site in the Upper Colorado River Basin, Wyoming, United States - RVT98D197 | ecosystem: Environmental > Terrestrial > Soil > Contaminated >...
CAACAACGTCAGCTTCAACGCGCTGGGCGCCAGCCAGCAGATCTCGGCGACGGTGCGGGACCAAAACGATGAGCCCATCGCGGGACTCACGGCCACGTTCGTTTCCGGCGATCCCGCCGTGGCCACCGTCAACGCCACTGGGCTGATCACCGCGGTGGCCAACGGCTCGACCACGGTCACCGTGTCTCATGGGTCGCTCGAGGCACCGATCGCGGTGGGAGTGGCGCAGGTGGTGTCGCAGCTTGCCAAAACGGGCGGTGACCAGCAGACGGCGGAGGTCGGGACCCTGTTGGTCACGGCCATCGAGGTCGAACTCCGCGACTCGCGCGGGAACCCGGTGCCGGGCGGCGTGGTGCCCAACACCACGGTGCAGTTCGCGGCGGCAAACGGCGGGTCCGTGACAAACAACCTCGTGGTGGCCAACGCCGGCGGCCGGGCGTCCACTACGTGGACGCTGGGCACCGGCGTTGGAACCCAGCAGGTCGACGTCAGCCTCGTGGGCGGTTCGGCCACGACCCAGTTCTCGGCTAGCGCCACCGCCAGCGCGGCCGACACCCTCGCCTTGGTCTCCGGTGATAGCCAGATCGGGCAGATCGGTGTCCCGCTGACCGATTCGCTGGTGGTGCGGGTCGTGGATGCGTTCGGGAACTTGGTCTCAGGGCATCAGGTGACGTTCTCGGCGACGGCGGGGGGGGCCGTGAGCCCGGTGACCGTAACCACCGGGGCCAATGGACAGGCCGCGACGGAATGGACGCTGGGCCCCGGCGTCGGAGCCCAGAGCGCACAGGCCGACGCCGAAACGGCCATCTCCGGATCACCCGTGTCGTTCTCTGCGACCGCAACGAACCCACAGGCCGCCAGCGTCGTGGTGTTCGAAGGCGCCGATCAGATCGGGCTGGTGGGGTTCGCGCTCAATACCCCACCGGCCGTCCGGGTGCTGGATCAGGTGGGCGATCCATTCCCCGGCGCCACTGTCGATTTCCAGGTGGAAACGGGTGGAGGTTCGATCACGGCTGGAAGTACCGTCAGTGACGCTAATGGGGTGGCCCGGGTGGGGAGCTGGACGATTGGTGGCAGCGCGGGCGCGAATACCCTCTCGGCCACCGTGACGGGCAGTGGGATCACCGGGAATCCGGTGACGTTCACCGCCACCGGGCAGGCGGCCGCCTACACCATCGTGATCACATACCAGGCGGGGACCAATCCAACGGCGGCCCAGCAGGCGGCGTTCGACAACGCGGCGGCGTTCTGGCAGACGATCATCTTCCAGGATCAAGCGGACGCACCACTGAACGTCGACGCCAGCGCGTGCGGGATCGGCATCGTGAACAAGACGATCGACGATATCGAGATCTTTGTTACCTTCGCGGCCATCGACGGTGTCAACGGGACGCTGGCGCAGGCCGGTCGCTGCGACACCTCGCCACCCACGCTGCGTGCCAACGGCCTCCCCGTGCTCGGGGTCATGACCATGGACAACGCTGACCTGCCTAACTTGGAGGCCAACGGGACCCTACAGCCAACGATCACCCACGAGATGGGCCACGCGCTGGGCTTTGACGGCGCCATGTTCTCCTTCAAGACCTTCCTGACGAACCCCTCGCTCCCGAGCTCGCCTGGGGCCGATACCCATTTCGATGGCCCGCAGGCCATCGCCGCAATGAACGCTAGCGGCGGTTCCGGTTATGCCGGCGCAAAGGTCCCGCTGGAGAACAACGCCATCTCCGGACAGGCCGATTCGCATTGGCGCGAGTCGGTATTCGATGCCGAGCTGATGACTCCCTTCATCGAGGCGGCGGCCACTCCGATGCCCGTCAGTCGGGTGACGGCGGCAGCGCTGCTCGATCTCGGCTACGGCGTCAACCTGGCCGGGGCGCAGACCTTCTCGCTGAGCGCGCCACCCCTCGCCGCGGCGCGGGCGCCGGGAATCAAGATCTCGTTGGGGGCCGACGCCGTGTTCTACCGGATCACCTCGACCAGCCCTCCGGCGCCGAAGCGCCGACCGTGAGCCGCCTGCGTCTCACGCGGCGGATGGCGCCGGTCCTGCTGGGCATGATGCTCGGGCCGGGTGCTTGCGCTCAGCGGAATCCGGGCATCACGCCCGCCGACTGCCGCCCGGCCGAGGGTGTTCTCGCGGCCGGAACAGATCCCTCCGCGCTGGTCGGGTCTTACCAGCTCCTCCTGATCGTAGGGCGGGGGGCGACGAGCGGCGAGTCGGTCTCCGGTGCCCTGGGGCTCACGATCGTCGAGGGGGGCATCCAGGGGACGGCGGTCATTGCGCTGGAGCGCGTCGGGGCCCATCGCCACGGCGACCTTGGATCGACTGACCCCAGGGCGCCGGGCGTGCTGGCGCTTCCGCAGGGTGACCGGATCCTGCTGCGCTTCGGCTCGGAGGCGAACCGCAAGGACATTCAGGCGTTCGAGGCCCCGTACATGGTGCTGCACGTGCGGCGGCTGACCGAAACGGGCTTTGCCGGCACTTGGGCCAGTGGGGCGGAACGCACGGACGCCGAGGGCCATTTCTGCGCCGTTCGCACCGAGTAGACCAACGACACACGCGGTGCTTTGAGTCCGTTACGGGCTATCCACGGGATGGAGACTGGAATCCCTGCTCGCCTCGCCATCACTCGTGCTCCTGGGTGAGGGGCCGGCCTACCCCGGACACCTCCGGCACGCCGTGACGAGTGGTCCGCGACTTCGCCCGTTTCGGAATCCGCACGAGAATCCCCTTTGCCAAGAAGCGCGCAGCTGGCCTCCTGACAGCTACCCACCGCTAGGCGTCTACCACCCTTCATCCGGGTAGCCTATTATCCGTCTTCACCAGGGGCGGTAGCTCAGCTGGGAGAGCACCTGCTTTGCAAGCAGGGGGTCACGGGTTCGAATCCCGTCCGCTCCATTCTGACCATATCAGGTGAAAGAAGCCCGTTCAGCACCTCTATGCCGAACGGGCTCGTTCACCTGGCTCCCAGATCCCGCTAGCCGTCTATCCGTCTAATCCGTCACCCGTCTGCTACGAGCTCCTGGCTAGGTCCTTTGGATTCCCGGAGGCGTCCGTCGCCCGGCGCGCCAGATTCGCCGCCGCCGCGGCCGCCGCCGGCACCGGCTGGAACTTCGTCGCCGACTCGATCTGCGCCGCCCGGTTCAACGCCTCGCGGTTGGCGATGGCGATCTTCCGGCCGGTCACCTGGAGCAGCCCGTCGGTGGTGAGCTCGCGCAGGGTGCGCGACACGGTCTCCCGGCTCGCCCCCACCATCTGCGCGATGACGTTGTGGGTGATCCCTTTGGGCACCGTGACGCCGTCGTTCTTGTCGGACATGTCGAGCAGCAGGCGCGCTACCCGGCCCTTCACGTCGAGCAGCACCAGGCCGCGGATCTGGTCGTCCGCGTGGCGCAGGCGCCGCGACAGGGCCCGGAGCAACCCCAGGCTCATGCCGGGCATGTCCGCCAGGCAGCGCCGGAACTCCTCGCGCCGCAGCACCAGGAGCTCCGAATCCTGCATGGCGATCACGTGGGCCGGATTGGGGTTCTCGTCCAGCAGGGCGGTCTCCCCAAAGAAGTCGCTCTTGTCCCGGGTCCCCAGGATGACTTCGCGGCCGTCCTCGGCGATGTACACCACCTTCACCCGGCCGGCCAGCACGACGTAGAGCGCCTCTCCAGGCTCGCCCTCGAACAGGATGATGCTGTCTTTAGGATAGGACCGGCTGACCGTCGCCTCCCGGATGCGCCAGAGGTCCGATTCGCGCAGCTGGGAGAAGAGGGGAATGCTGCGAAGGGTCGTTTCCATGCCCGCCCAAGGTGAAGTTCCGCAAGCGTTTATACAACTTACCGACAGGAAAAGCAAGGGGCGTCTAGGACGCTACCTGCCTCCTTCAAACCTCCGCCCTACCTCCTCCCAATTGACGACGTTCCACCACGCCGCGGCATAGTCCGGCCGCCGATTCTGATACTTGAGATAGTAGGCGTGCTCCCAGACATCGAGGCCCAGGATGGGCGTCTTGCCGTCCATCAGCGGGCTGTCCTGGTTGGCCGTGCTCAGGACCTCGAGCCTTCCGCCCGCCATGACCAGCCAGGCCCAACCGCTGCCGAACCGGGTGGTGGCCGCCGTGGTGAACTGCTCCTTGAACTTGTCGAACCCGCCGAAGGTGCTCTTCAGGGCGTCGGCCAGCTTGCCCTTGGGCTCGCCGCCCTTCTTGGGGCTCATGATCTGCCAGAAGAGCGAGTGGTTGTGGTGCCCGCCGCCGTGGTTTCGCACCGCGGCGCGAATGGCCTCGGGCACGGTGTTGATGCCCTGGAGCAGATCCTCCAGCGACTTCTTCTGGAGGTCGGGCGCCTTTTCCAGCGCCGCATTCAATCCGTTGACGTAGGCCTGATGGTGCTTGCCGTGATGGATTTCCATGGTGCGCGCGTCGATGTGCGGCTCGAGCGCGTCGAAGGGATACGGAAGCTTGGGGAGTTCGTGCGCCATGACCGGTCTCCGGTAGAACTGGGTGTGTTGAATGATAGCGGGTGTGAGCTGTGAGCTGTGAGCTGGAAAAGCCGCACGCCAGCGCACAGCGTCACAGCTCACAGCCCACAGCTCACACATTTAGAAGATGATCTCTATTCCGAGTCGCACCTGTCTGGCTTCCCCGTACAACAGCGTCGGCTCGTTGAAATCGAGCAGCGCCGCCCGGCGCGCCCCCGCCTGCTCGGAGCGGTCGAGCGAGCCGTTCCCGTTGATGTCGAAGCCCGGCACGTAGAACGGCGACTCCCGTGGGATGGGTGCCGCGTTGGCGGTTTCCTCGACCGCTCGGGCTTCGAGGGCGCGGACGTCGGGCATGACCCCGCCCTGGAAGCGCACGGTGACCAAGTTGGCCCGGTTCAGGAGATTCCGGCCCTCGACGATCACCCGGGCCGCGCGGCTGCCCCAGCGCCACTCCCGCACCAGCCGGGCCGCCACCTCGACCGTCCAGGGCAGGCGCCGCTCGGCCGCGCCGGGCACCGGGTAGCCCGACCCCGCCGTCGCGCCCACCGACAGCCGGGTGCTCCAGGGCAATGGCCAGATGGCGTTCAGGTCGATCGCGTGCCGGCGATCGAACTGGAGCGGGATTTCGATCCGCCCGGCCACGGCGCCGTCCACCGTGGAATCGAACGCGGTGGACACCACCCCAATGGCCTTCTGGAGCGCGTAGCCCAGCTCGATCCGCCGCCCGGGACCGAACCGCCCCTCGAGCCGGAGCTCGAGGCCCTGCACCTTGCCGAAGTCCAGGTTGGTGAAGGTGCGGCCCTGCTCGGCCAACGTGATGCCGCTGGTGGTGAGACTGGCCAGGTCCTTGAGGTAGGCGGTGACCCGCAGGATCAGGTCGTCGGCCAGCAAGTAGTCCAGCGCGCCCTCGTATTGCGTGCCATACTCGAACCCGAGGAACGGGTTGCCCTGCCGGCGGACCGCCGTGTTGAGGGAGTCATCCAGCGCCTGGTCGAAGAAGAACTGGAAGTCGGGCGGCTGGGAGAAGCGGCCGTAGTTCCACCGGACCGAGGCGCGCGGCACGCCGAGGACGGCGAGCGGCATGGCGAACCCGACCCGGGGATGCGCCAGGGTGCGCCACGCGGTGGTCACGGTGGGCGCCGTCAGGTTGCGCCGGTCCGCCGGCGCCGCCAGGCCGGGCTGGAACGCCTCGACTCGCCCGCCGATGTCCACCGTGGCCGCGTCCATCGCGAACAGGGTCAGGTGCAGGTAGCCCGCGATCATGTGCGGGTAGAACCGCGCGAAGTTGGGCGCGGCGCCGGCCAGCCCTCCGTTCACGTGCTGATACGTGGTGATGCGGTGGAACTTGAGGTCGCCGCCCACCTTGAGATCCACCTGGGGCGACGCCAGGGTCTGGATCCCGAGCTTCACGTCGGCGAAGTCGGCCTGGGTCCACTCCGCGATCCCGCTGGTCCCGTCGGTCACGAAGAGATCGGCCCCGAAGATCCCGTAGGGGCTGCCGAGTCCTGAATCGGACGGCGCCGCGTAGCCGGGTATGGCCTGGCCGGTTCCGATCTGCTCGGACGCCGGCCGGCGGACGAAGTCCTCGCCCCGGAAGCGCAGGTTCCCCAGGCGGAACCGCCCCAGGCGCGCGGGCTGCGCCGTGTCGGCCACGCCCAGGTAGCGGTCCAGCCGGGCGAGCGAGACGCTCGTGGTCAGGTGCACGGCGCGCGAGCCGCTCAAGTTGAACGTGCCGCTCAGCGCCAGCGTGCCCAGCGTCGCCGTCTCCCGCTCGGCCAGGTAGTCGCGCAGGGCGTACTTGAAGCGGGTGGAATACAGCTCGTGCTGGTCCCGGTTCCGGCTGAGCGAGAGCGCGGCGTTGAAGCGCTGGCCCAGGGGGACGTCGAGCCGGCCGAACGCGAGATAGCGATCGCCCTCGTGGTGCGGGATGATGGTCCGCTGAGCGGGGCAGGCGAACGGAACGTCCACGCACGCGAGGCCGCGCACCCGCGGATCCTCGTCCGCCCGGCCGATGAGGAGCAGATCCAGGAAGAGCGTGGAACGGCCCCAGAGCGGGCCGCCGGCGCTGGTCCCCAGGCGGGCGTAGCCGCGGTCGAGGCCCGGTGGGGCCCATTCGTCGGTCACGGCTTCCAGCCGCCCGAACCAGCGGTCGGTGGGTCCGCTCCGCGACACCAGGGTCACCACGCCGCTCACCGCGCTCGGCTGGTCGGCGGAAAAGCCGGAGGTGAAGACGCTCACCTCCTGTATGGCGCTGGGCGCCAGCTGAAAGGCGATGCCGGAGCGCGACGCGGCGAACTGGTCTTTGACGTCCACGCCGTCGATGACGTAGGTCTCCTGCCCGACCCGGCCGCCCCGGAAGTGCCCGTCGGCCACCCCGGTGCGCAGCTCCAGGACCTGCTCCAGGTCCTGGACCGGCAGCGCCTGCAGGTCCTCGCGTCCCACGACCTGGCGGGTGGCCGACACCTCCGGCGTGAGGAGGGGCCGCTCCTCCGCCTGCACCACGAGCGGGGCCAGCTCCACGGCGTCGGTCAGCACCACGGTCACCCGCGTGCTCGCGCCCGAGCGCACCACCAGGCCGCGGACTTCGGCGGCGCGGAGACCGAGGCGGCGGACCCCGAGGCGATACGTGCCCGGCGCCAGCCCGATCAGGACGAACTCCCCGATGGCGCTGGTGCGGCCCCGGACGGAATCGCCGCCCGCGCCCACCGCGATCACTTCCGCTTCCGCCAGACCGATCGAGTCCGACGCCCGCACCACGCGGCCGACGATCTGGCCGGTTTGCGCCCCCGCCGTGACCGAGACGGCCGGGGTGACCGCCAGGGCGACCGCGAGGGATCGGATCACCGTTGCCAGAACCAGCGTCGAGCGCGACATTCCGGCCGAAAGTGGAAACCCCGAGCCGCCGCTGTCAATGAGGCGCCCTCCGCGCCGCCCCCCGCTGCTGCCGCTTCTGCCGCTCGTGTTGAGTGGGGGGTGGATGGGCTGCGGCCCCACCGAAGTCCTGGTGGGCGACGCGCCCGGGGTCGCGCGCGTGGTCGCCGGCGTGCTCGCCGTTCCCTACGAGCTGACCTTCCCAGACAGCGCGCCTGGGGGGGACGCCCTGACCGTGCCGCTCGGCCTGCCCAGCGGGGTGGCGGCGTTCGACGACGGGAGCTTTTACGTCGCCGATGCCGCCCGGCGACGGGTCGGGCTGGTCTCACCGGACGGCCAGATCACGTGGCCCATCGGGCGGGGTCCCTGCTTCACCCCCGGACCGGGCGGCCTCGATCCCACGCTCCTCTGCCTGGTCGCGCCGGCCGGCGTCGCCGCCACGGCGGACGGCATCGTGTACGTGACCGACGCCGGCGCGCACCGCGTGTACCGGGTGGACCTCGGGTCCGCGCAGCTGTCCGTGGCGCTCGGCACCGGCACCGCCGGGATGGCGGCCGAGGGCGCGGTCGCCGCGCTGGCGCCCACCGACGCGCCGGTGGACGTGGCCTTGGGGCCCGACGGCGCGGCCTACGTGGTCGAGCGCCGGAACAACCGGGTGGTGCGGCTCGATCCGGGCGGGACGGTCGCGACCTTCGTGGGCAGCGGGGCGGCCGGGGATTCGGGTGACGGCGGCTCGGCGCGCGCCGCGCGGCTCCGCCTGCCGGCAGCGATCGCCTGGCTGGGCGACACGTTGTACGTGGCCGACGCCGGCAATCACCGGGTGCGCCGGGTGGTGGATGACGTGATCTCCGCGTACGCCGGGATCGGGGCGGCGGGGTACGCCGGCGACCGGGGCCCCGCGGCCGCAGCCCTGTTCCGGGATCCCGGGCATCTCGCGGCCGTGCCCGGCCTCCTGTTCGTGGCCGACCGCGGCAACAATCGGATCCGGATCATCCGGCTGGGGCCCGACTCGATCGACACGTTTGGCGGCACCGGCGTTCCGGCGTCCGGTCCGGACCTGCTGGTGATCGGTGAGACCGCCGTGGCGGGCCCCGCGGGGCTCGCGGCCGCCGGTCGCGCCGTCTTCGTGGGCGACTCGGGCGGCTACGTGGTGCGCCGGGTGGTGCGATGAGCGATCCCGCTCCCGGAGCGAGGGGAGCCGCCGTGAGCGAGCCCAACGCCCGCGCCGCGCTCGACGTCCTGGGCGAGGTCGCGGCCTTCCTCGGCGCCTCGTTGAGCGTGGAAGGGGTGATGGGGGGCGTCGCCGGCGCGCTCAAGCGCGGGCTCGACGCCGAGTCCTGCACCATCTGGATCCGCGCGGCCGACGGCGCGTCGCTCCGGCCCGTGCCCGCCCCGGGCGATCCGCCTCTCCAGGCGGCGGCGCCGCCCGCCCGGCTCGACGCCGTGGCCGGGGCCTGGACCCCGGCCGATCCCTATCTCCGCGTCCCGCTGGTGTATCAGGGCGAGCGCCTCGGCCTGCTGGAGATTCGGCTCCGGAGCGGCACCGGGCTCACCATCTGGCGCGAGGTGGCCGGCACCGTGGCCAACATCCTCGCCCCGCTGCTCTCAACCCTGGAGCTGTCTCAGGACCTGGCCGGCGAAGTGGCGCTCCGGACCCGCGAGATCGAAGCCCAACGCCGCTTCACCATCCGGATCATCGATTCGCTGCCGGTGGGCCTCTACGTGGTGGACCGGGAGTACCGCATCCAGGCCTGGAACCGCAAGCGCGAGGCCGGCACCCAGGGCATCTCGCGCGAGGAGGCCATCGGCCGGCCGGTGTTCGACGTGTTGCACCGCCAGCCGCGCGTTCTCCTGAAGCAGGAATTCGACCGGGTGTTCGAAACCGGGGAAATCGAGGAGGTCGAGGTCAGGACCGAGGCGCGCGAGGGGCCCCGGTACTACCGCATCCGGAAGATCCCGATGCGCCTGGACGACCAGCGGGTGAGTCACGTCATCACCATCGGCGAGGACTTCACCGAAGCCAAGATGATCCAGCAGCAGATCTCGCAGACCGAGAAGCTCGCCGCGGTGGGCCAGCTGGCGGCCGGCGTGATGCACGAGATCAACAACCCGCTGGCCACGATCGGCGCGTGCGTCGAGGCGCTCACCGCCCGGGTGGACGCACTGTCGCCCGGGCAGGCCCAGCCCCTGCTCGAATACCTCGAGATCGTCACGTCCGAGCTGGCCCGCTGCAAGGCCATCGTGGACGGCCTGCTCGACTTCTCCCGGCCCAAGGCCCGGGCCAAGTATCCCGTAGCCATCAATCAGGTGGTCGAGGACGCGCTGTTCCTGGTGCGCTACCACGATCGGTTCAAGCGCATCCGCCTGGTGCGCCGCCTCACCGACGATCTCGCGCCAGTCGAGGCCAACGCCGAGCAGCTGATCCAGGTGTTCCTCGACATCATGCTCAACGCGATCGACGCGATGGACGGCCGGGGCACGCTCACCGTCGGCACCCGGGCGAATCCCGAGCGGTCCGACGAGGTGATGGTCGAGATCGGCGACACCGGCATGGGCATCCCGCGGGAGAACGTCGCCAAGATCTTCGAGCCGTTCTTCACCACCAAGGCGCCGGGACAGGGCACCGGGCTGGGGCTGTCCATCTCGTACGCCATCGTCCAGCATCACGGCGGCCGGATCCAGGTGGATTCGCAGCTGGGGAGCGGCTCGACCTTCCGGGTCACCCTGCCGGTGCACGTCCCGGAGGGCCCGTGAGGGTGCTCGTGGTCGAGGACGACCGCACCGTGGGCCAGTTCGTCCAGCGGGGCCTCGAGGAGGCCGGGATGCACGTGGAGCTGGTGGGCGACGGCCCCGAGGCGCTGGCCCGCGGGTCCGCCGGCGAGTTCGACCTGGTCGTGCTCGACCTCCGGCTCCCCGGCCTGCCGGGGCTGGAGGTGCTCCGCACCCTGCGCGACCGCGGCATCACCGTCCCGGTGCTGGTGCTCACCGCCCAGGACGCGGTCGAGTCCAAGGTGCAGGCGCTGCGGATCGGGGCCGACGACTACGTGACCAAGCCGTTTGCGTTCGAAGAGCTCCTGGCGCGGGTCGAGGCGGTCGCCCGGCGGCCCAAGGCCATCGCGCCGCCCACGCTCACGGTCTCCGACCTCGAGATCGACACTGGCGGGCGGGAGGTGCGGCGGGCGGGCCGGCTCCTGGAGCTGACGCCCAAGGAGTACGCGGTGCTCGAGTACCTGGCGCGGAACCGGGGGCGGGTCATGTCGCGTACCCTCATCACCGAGTACGCCTGGGGATACCACTTCGATCCCGGCACCAACGTGGTGGACGTGGTGATCAATCGCCTGCGCAAGAAGGTGGACCAGGGCTTCACGCTCCGGCTGATCCACACGGTGCGCGGCGTCGGGTACGTGATGAAGGCGTAGATGCGCACCATCCGCGCCCGGCTGGCGGTTTCGTACGCGGTGGCCCTCGCGGTCACGATGTTTGCCTACTCGATGGTGATCTACCTGGTCCAGCGCCGGGAGAACCTGGACGAGCTGCACCGCCGGGCCCAGCTCGAATCCAACCTCATCGCCGCCGCGCTCACCGAGGCCTACGGAGCCCGCGGGAACCTCGTGGCCCGCGATCCGGTCAAGGGACAGCCCGTCCTGTCGCCCGACGTGGCGCCGATGCTCGAGGGCGTTCCGGGCTACGTGATCGTCATCGGGGCCGATGGGGACGTGCTGCACCTCTCGCCCGACGCCCGGGCGCTCCCCTACGGGTCCCTCGTCCTCCTGCTGCAGCGGGTGTTTTCCGCCGACTCCGCCGGCGAGCACACCGGCGCGATCCGCCTGGCCGGGCTCCCGGGCGAGATCCGGTACTCGGTCCGCGCCATCACGGAGGCCGGCCCGGACATCGCCGCCGTGCTCTCCGGTGCCTCCACCGCGGACGTGGTGCTGGGGCCCGAGCGGCTGCTGGTGGCCATGATCCTGGTCGCCCCCGTCATCCTGGTGGCGTCGGTCTTCATCGGCTACTTCCTCGTGGGGCGCACGCTCAAGCCCGTGGACCGGGTGGTGGACGAGGTGGAGGCCATCACCGACGGGCGGACCCTCCACCGCCGGTTGGTACCGGTGGACACCGGGGACGAGCTGGCCCGGCTCACCAGCACGCTCAACGCGATGCTGGAGCGGCTGGAGCGGAGCTTCGTGGCCCTCCGCCGGTTCACCGCGGACGCGAGCCACGAGCTTAAGACGCCGCTCACCGTCCTCCGGTCCGGCATCGAGCGCGCCGTCAGGCATCCGCGGACCGCGCCGGAGGTGCTGGGGGTGCTCGACGAGACGCTGGCCGAGGTGAACCGCATGGCCGAAATGGTGGATTCGCTGCTGATGCTGGCGCGGGCCGACGAAGGCCGGGCGCCGCTCCATCTGGAGCCGATCGACCTGCGAGAGCTGCTGGGCGAGGTGGCCGAGACGGCCGGCATCCTGGGCGAGCAGGCCGGCGTCGAGGTGAAGGTGCGGATCCCGGGGGAGCCGGTGATCCTGGGCGGCGACCACGCCCGCATCCGCCAGCTGCTCATGAACCTGCTCACCAACGCCATCAAGTACACGCCCGCGGGTGAGTCGGTGGAAATCGAGAGCACCGTGCGGGACGGCGAGATCACGGTCTCCGTGCGCGACACCGGGATCGGGATTGCGCCGGGCGACCTCCCGCATATCTTCGATCGCTTCTGGCGGGCCGACCCGGCCCGCAGCCGGACCGGGCAACGGCCGGGCGTGGGGCTGGGTCTCGCCATATCGAAGTGGATCGCGGAAGCGCACGGGGGGACCATTTCCGTGCAGAGCCGTCCGGGGCGGGGGACGACCTTCTTGGTCAAGCTGCCCATAGCGGCGCCGGCGTCCGGGGGCGACGGCGGACCGTAATACGTTTGTCATGTTTCTGTAATGTTCTGCCCACTCCCGTGCGAGATACCAACCGCGGCATGCGGGTAGTTTCAGGGTGGTAGGACGATCACCATCCAGGAGGCTGTGTGTTCGACAAGCTGGTCGAATCCAATCCCAAGAACCGGAAAATGGGTGGTCTCGGGTCGAGCTCGGTGACGTCGCTCGTTATCCATGGCGCGCTCATCTACGGCGCGATCATGGCGACCATGAAAGGTAAGGAGATCATCCAGCAGGCCGTCGCCGACACCACGCTCGTGTTCCTGACGGAAGACGAGAAGCCAGAGGAGGAGAAGCCGGAGGAGCCGCAGCTCGCATCGCTCACCCCGCCTCCCCAAGGTTTCCAGACCGTCGTGATCGTGACCGAGATCCCCACCGAGATTCCCCCGGTCAACCTGAACGAGCGGTTTGACCCGCGGGACTATTCGGGAACCGGGGTCGAGGGTGGTATCGCGACCGGCATCGCCGGCGGCACCGGCCCGGTCCCCACGGACCTCCAGCAGGTGTTCGTGGAAGCGATGGTGGACGAGCCGCCCATTCTTCTGTCCCGTCCCCCGCTGCAGTACCCGCCCTTGCTCAAGGACGCGGGTATCGAGGGCCACGTCATCGTCGAAGTGATCATCGGCGTGGATGGTCACCCGGAGCGGGAATCTCTGCGGATCATCGAATCCACCCAGCGGGGCTTCGATAAGTTCGCCAGGGACATGGTGCTGGCTGCCCTCTACCGGCCCGGGCGGATGCGCGGGCAGGCGGTCCGCGTGCTGGTGCGGCAGCCGGTGAACTTCGCGTTGAGGAAGTAGCGCTGCCCTGATTCCGCGTGCCGGCGGAAGCGGCCGCCGGCACCCCCACTCACCGTCCGTCGGAGGACGACAGCCGTATGCAACTCTCCCTGCTGGACCTCTGGAACGATGCGGGCAATTTCGCCCGCGGCATCATCATCATCCTGGCCATCATGTCGATTCTGTCGTTGACTGTGGCCGGCGCCAAGTGGTGGCGGTTCCGGAAGAGCATGCGCGAGACCCGCAAGTTCGCGCCCGAGTTTGCCCGGTTCCTCCAGGAAGAGCAGCTCGACAAGGCCATCGCCCTGGCGGAAAAGCAGAAGACGTCGCACGTGGCCCGGGTGCTGGGTGAGGCCCTGGTCGAGATCAAGCCGCTGCTGAGCGACCGGTCGGCCATCACCTCGGCCGACATCAACTCGGCCGAGCGCGCGGTGGACCGGCAGATGCTCATCCTGCAATCGGAGCTGAAGCGGGGCATGGGCATGCTCGCCACGGTCGGCTCCA
>Ga0214473_10006900_pt1 | contig 13530 bp, 11 predicted proteins | sample RVTome_7_FD_203509 | JGI IMG/M metagenome (GOLD analysis project Ga0214473, IMG submission 203509) | Soil microbial communities from uranium-contaminated site in the Upper Colorado River Basin, Wyoming, United States - RVT98D197 | ecosystem: Environmental > Terrestrial > Soil > Contaminated >...
GGGTTGTGCCACGAAGCGGCCACGAATGTCTGCCCCGCGAAGTTATAGATCTCGTCCGGTTTCTCCGCCATGACCGTCGCCGTCACGAACACCGCGTCGGTGACGTCCCCGTAGAGCGGTCGAGTATCCGATGGAATTTCGAGGCCGTCGAGCGAGTACCGACTGGTCCGCACCACCGAGACGACCTCATACCCCAAGCTGACCAGGTATTCGGCCATGAACCATCCGTCCTGTCCAGAAATACCGGTGACCAGAGCTTTAGGCATGAGTATCGCCCCTCTTTCGTTCTCCTGCGTTACGCTGCGGCAATCTCACGATTACGCACCAGTCGCGGACTCGGCAGAGGCACGATGAAGTCGCCTCGATAGCCCTTATTCCTGAGGTTGCGACAGAGCTCGTCCGCGATGTGCCAGGACAGCACCAAGGCGTATGGCGGCTGGTCAACGAAAAGCTTCGCTTCGTCCAGCACGGGAATATTCGTCCCGGGTACATACCTCCCGATCTTCCGGGAACCCTTGACTTCCAGCACGCAGTCCAAGATGCCGTCGTCCAGCCCGACGTAACTGATCAACGTCGTCGAGCGGGCGGGTGCTCCGACGCCATAGATTGCCTTGCCTTCCCTCTTTATCGGAGCGATCAGCTCGTGCAGAGCTAGTTTCGAGTTAATCACCCGTCGTCGGAAAGGTTCTATCCATTGGTCACTGGTCAGTCCCGCCTTCACTTCCTCCTTGAGGATTTCCACGACCGTCTCGTCAACCACAACGCGCTTCGACGGACTGGCGTACACGCGAATCGAGCCACCGTGCGTAGGGATACGGGTCACATGACAGATGCGAAAGCCATGGGCGTCCAGCAGGTACTTGAGGCTGTGCACGGAGTAGTAACGGAGGTGCTCGTGGTAGATGGTGTCGTACTGCACCGTTTCGATGAGACCCCTCAGGTAATGGGACTCGGATACGAACACGCCGTCCGGGTCTAGAAGATCCCCGACGCAATCGACCACATCGTGAATGTTGTGCATGTGAGCAAACACGTTGGTCGCCGTGACGACCTTCGGCCTGCCGTACTGGGCTTTGGCCTCGGCCACGCTCTCCCGATTGAAGAAAGCCGTCAGCGTCGGAATGTTCCGCGACCTCGCAGTCTCTCCATTTTGCGTGGGCTCGATACCCAGAACTCGGTGACCCCCCGCCAGAAAGTTGCTCAACAGGGTGCCGTCGTTCGAGCCAATGTCGACGACCAGCTCATCCGCCTGGAGTCCAACCAGCGCATCGACCTCATTGTGCAGATTGGCAAAGTTCTCGCGGAGGACCCTGGTCGACCCGCTTGTGTAGGGGTAGTCGGGATGGAAGAGGACGTGCGGATCCACGACCAGTCCCAGCTGCACCAGATTGCTCTCCGGGCAGTAGAAGACCTCGGCGGGAAACCGGGCCTCCTGCTCGGGCCTCGAGTCGATCAACCGCATTGTCGTCACCGGCGGCAAGTAACCCAGGAAGATTACCGGGTGAAGCTCCTTGGAACCCGAAATCTGGCAGCGGTCGATCGGTCCGTGTGTCATCAGCACTCCCCTGAGTTTGGCTACCTCTTAATCAATGAGTTAGGGTCCTAGTTTCGCGTCGTACGTTTTTCGCGAGCCGAAAACGCCATCGCTGATGCCCCGAGCGATCGCGGCGAACTTCGCACATTTGTTTCGCTCGAACAGGAAAATCTTGACGAACGTCTTGATGAAGTTGACAACCGCCGTGAGCACCCAGAGCGGTTCGCGGCCGGCGTAGTGCCGTGCAATATGGACAAAGTTGCGGAGCATGTAGTAATACCGCCACGGTTCGTGATTGCCGACCAGCACCACCCTTCCGAACAAGCTCCGTTCCTCGGCAGTCCCACCCGCATGCGTCATGAGTGGCCGGCGTGAGCAGAGAACGGCGAATCCATGCCGTCGCAGCCGCAGACAGAATTCCAGGTCGACACCATCGATGAAAAAGTCGTCCCGAAACGGGCCGACGTGCTCATATGCCGAGAGTGCGACCAAGCTCCCGGACGTGATCGTCGTCTTGATCTCCTGGTACTCCCTCCCCGTCGTCTCGCATGCCATTCCTACCCGCCCGGAGATCGGACTCCTCGAGTTCGCGCCGATCAGACCGATGCGCTCACGGGACGGGCATTCGTGATAGATGCGAATCAGGCCCGCCAGCATGTCATCGTCGACGACGGAGTCCTGGTCCAGCGTCAGAACCCACGGGAGGTTCAACGCCGCAGCCCGTCTCAATCCTTGATTCAGCGCTGCACCCACGCCGACGTTTCGGTCGTTCTCCATCACCTCCACATTTTTGCAAGTCAGTTGTCGAAGACTCGCACCCACTGCTGGCGAGGCGCTGTTGTCGACGATGACCACGTGAGCGACCTGGGAAAGAACGCGTCGCAATCGGTCGCGGAATTCGCCGTCCGGATGATATGTGACGACAACGGCTGCGGTCGCCTCCGGGCGCGGGCGCATATCGACCTTCCTACCGCTTGACAACATCAACGATTCCGCGCGAGTTCCATGCCTTCCGGGGCTCCAGCACGCCGTACAGGAGCCCCATCCTTATCAAGGTCGCCCGCAATGCGAAAAAGCACAAGGTGTAACCGATCGGGCCCGCGAGCACCGCGAGGCTTAGAAAAGCCAGCCCCGAACCCCCTATGAGCAGCAATGTACCCCCGACTGCCACCGCAGACACCGCTGCGGGCACGAGCGCCGCCGACAGCCCGCCAAGAGAAATCGCGATCGGCGTAGACCCAGACACCGCACCGAACAGAAGCCCGAAGACGATGGCCTGCGTCACGACCGACGCCAGCGACGCCCCATACAGGCTCAGAACGGGGATGAGCATCGCGTTCAGGAGCAGGTTGGCGATGGCACCAACGAGATGCACAAGGAATACCTTTCTCTGCTGATTGAAGACGATCAGGACCTGGTTGTAAGGGGTCCAGAGGTACTGGAAGAAGGCGACGAAGATGGAAATCTGGAGCGCCACGGCACCAGCGCTGAAGCTCGACGTGAATGCGACCTCCATAATGGTCGGAGCGAGGGAAAACACGACGCACGTGATCATGAACGCCGCAAAAATCATGATCTCCAGCTGTAAATCGAACAGCCGCTGCAGCCCTTCGTCCGTTTTCGCGAGTGCAGAGCTCAGGGCCGGCAGGAACACGGGTCCCACGAAATTCATCGGAATGATCGCGAGCCCGACGATTCGCAATGCCGCGTTGTACCAGCCCGTCTCTTCCAGGTGTCCAAACGCCCCGAGCATCACCGAATCGCTGAAACTGTAGATACCCATCACCACGCCGTACAAGGCCAGAGGCGCTGCCATCGCCAGATAGCGCTGCCAGATGAGCCGGTCGAACGCAAGTCGAAACGGATAGCCCTTCCACACGGCCAAGATGACGGTGCCCGACAGCACGGCCACAGCGGATACAAGGTACGTGTAGCTCAGAACAACGATGGACGGGAAGAGCGACAGCAGCAGGAACCCTGCGCCGCCGAATACAAGGCCCCCCAGGATTCCCATCCATGACTCGTATTCCATCCGCTGACGTGACCGAAAGAGGGCGTAGTACGTCGCGCTGGCCTCGTTCATCCACAACGCCAGCGCCAAGACCACCATCAGTCTCCTGATGATCCCGTCCGAGCTCACGAGGTGCCCGCTGGCGGCGATGAGAACAAAGACGAACATGCCGAACCCAAGCTTGAACGATAAGAGGGGCGAAAAACTCCGATCTTCCTCTTCGCGTCTCGCGAATTCCCGGGTCATCACGGGAGCCAAGCCAAAGTCGAACAGCGTCGAAAACAACGAGACAAATGCAAACGCAAACGCGAATTTTCCGTACTCCAGGCTCCCGAGAATTCTAATGACGTACAGCGTCACAATGAACTTGACCAAGCGGGTCAATCCGTCCGCGATCGCCAGCCACACGCTGTTCTTGAAGAGAATTTGCCTTTGGCCTCTGGGATCGAGCAGACGCGAGAAGATGCGCCCCATCATCAGCGAAGCCGCTGACTCGTCGTCAGCGCCCTGAAGAGCTGGCTGAATCTCTCCGCCATCGCATCCCAGGAATTCGCCCGCCCGAGAGCCAACGCGCGTTCCGCCATCCGCAGCTTGCGGTCTTCCGGCATCCCCAGGAAATCTCGGATGCAGGCGGCAAGCGACTCGGGATCGTCAGGCTTGCACAGGAGGCCCAGATGCGACTCGTGTACCAGGTGTCCCAACTCGGACACGTCGGAAGCGATGACGGGTCTGCCATACGTGCAGGCGCCCTTCATGAGCGGTCCGCTGCCGCCGGTGTAGAAGCTGGCATATGGGAAGACCACACCGTCGCTCGCGTAGTAGTACAGCGGGACCTCGCCATCGCTGATATACTCGAGGCGGAGGATTACCCTGTCCCGTATCCTGTACTTGGCGACCAGGGTGTTGATCTCCTGAACCGAGTAGTCCATCGGAAAACCGGCGACGAGCAATCGCCAGTCGTCACGCGGGACGCGCGAGACAGCCTCGATCAATCCCTCAATACCCTTGTCCCTCCGCAGCATTCCGAAGAACAACAGAAGCGGGCCCGCGTGCGTGATGCCCAGCCTGTCGCGCGCCTCGCCTTGGGCGATCGCGGGCCCGGCGTCGCCAGCACCATCCGGAATGACGACTATCGGGAAGTCATCGCGTAAGCGGAGTTGGCTTCTCAGACGTTCGCGGTGCCATTCACCGAGAATCGAGATCGCCTGAATCTCGCGCCCCAACGTCCGCCGGAAGACCTCTCGCTGCAGGACTTTGTAGATCCTCTTCGACAGAGATCCAGGATACGTGTCGAAAGTAAAGTTTGCGGCGCTCACCTCGATAACAATGGGGGGGACCGCGCCCCGATTTCGCTTGGCCGCAAGCGAAGCCATAAGGAACTCAACGTCGCTCATGTACACAGCATCGAAAGGCTGCGATCGGCAAAGCCTCAACGCTGCCGACGCGACCCGCAAGCTGGTCTTGAAATGGCCCCACCAGTAATAGGGTTCGAACCTCGAGAGCTGTCGCTCGTAGCGCTCGAAGCTCAGCCGGCCGCCATCGACCTCGTATACCGTGAAGGCGGGCGGTTCGTGAATGTACCGCTCAGGGTGGATCCGGTTCGTGCACAGCGTCACGGCATGACCGCGTGTGCCGAGGGCCTGGCAGAGCTTGGCCGTGTAGATACCGTAGTGCCCCATGCGGTCGCCGGTGGGTTGGACGACGAGGATCCGCATCGGTTCCACGAGACCCTCAGCTCTGGTCGAAGGGGAGAGGGCAGTCGCCGTCGGGATGCCGGAAAAGGATCTGCCCCTCCACGACGGTGGTCAGCGGTCCGGACACTCTCCAGTCTCCAGGGGCATCGTCGATAGAATACGCGCACGAGTAGCCCATGGCCGACATGTATTTGTACAACTGATCCATGGTGTAGCCGAACCGCGCGCAGTACCGCGACACCTCGAGGACGACGAGCGGTTTCGACTCGGTGAGCAGCCGCTGCGCGCCCTGCATCACGGGGAGCTCCGCCCCCTCCGTATCCACCTTGAGCAGACGGACCGGCCCCGACGCCATCTTGCTCGTCAGGTAGTCGACCGTGGATGTGAGCACCGAGCGCTTCCCGCCGGTCTGCCACTCTCGCACGTACGAGCTCGTCGTCTGGTGCAATCGGCGTTTGAGGAGCGAAACCCGTACCCCGACTCGATCGTACACGGCCGACTGAGCCGTCATGACGTTCACGAGCCGCCCGCGCCCTAGGGTGTCCAGCAGTCTCCGGTATGCGGCTCTGTTCGGCTCGATCGCGAGGACGAAACCATCGAGGCCGACTCTGTGGGAGGCGATCCACGTAAAGTATCCCCAGTTGGCGCCAACGTCCACGAACGTATCGCCGCTCCGCAAGGCGGAGTGAACAATTGCGGCCGTCATGAGGTCGAAGTGGCCGCTCCTGACCATCGTGAATTGTGCGGGGTCGCCGAGGTCGAGCCGGAGGTCGGTGTGGAAATCTCCGTGCCGGAGTGACAACCGCGCTAGCCGAGCACCGCGTAACGCGCGGAAGAGATTGGCGCCGACGAGCCAGTTACCTCTCGTGTTCGGGATGAGGCGAAGAAGTCGGCGGGACGCGAGCCCAAGCTCTACCGTCGCCGTCATCGGTGGAATCACCCCGGTCAGTGAGCCGAAAGAGGCGGTGCTCGTCTCTTCGCCCTCGTCGATCATGGAGCCGCTATCCCTTCACACGTGCGACCGCCAGCGTGTGCCAGCCCAGGCGGTGCTCCAGCCATCGGAACAGCCACGCCGGCATCCAGCGGAAGTACCATACCTTCTCGTACTCGTAGCGCACGTACTTCTCAATGAGGTAGGGGAAAATATGCTCCTTGCGCATCTCGACGATGTCGAAGGCGCGCAGGAGCTCACGGATCTCCCCGAACGAGTAGACGTACGTCACCGGACAACCTTCCTGGGCCTCGGAGTAGCATCGGACAAGCTCCCCCGCGCGCCAGAAAGCTCCCCGGCCGTACTTCAGCACGATCCAGGCGACCTTCCAGCTCCACTTCGAGTAGAGCATCAGGCGAAGCTCGCTCCTCGCATCAACGTACTTGCGGACCTCGCGGACGATCCTGCCGGGTTCGGGGCTGTGATGGATGACCCCGAAGCAGTAGACGAGATCGTACGGCTCGACCGGCACGAACGCGCTGAGCTCCTCGGCGTTCCCCTGAGAAAAGCGTGCGGTCAGTCCGTAGACGTCGAAGCGCCGCCGACAGAGTTCAAGGCTCGTCTCGGACAGCTCGACGATCGTCAAGTCGGCGCCGGCCCGGGCGAAGTTGATCGAATCGGTGCCGATGCCGCAGCCGATTTCCAGAACCTTCTTCCCTCTCCATCGCTCGAACTGCGCGAAGCCAGGGATGTGGGGTTCTACGAAGTACTTCCTCGCCTCCACTTCATCATAGTACTCTCGCGTCCCAACGGGCCTGGCCGAATGGCGCACGTTGCACGGGCGTTTGTCCCAGAAGTCGCGAACCAAGTCAAGGGTTGACGTTCCCTCGACGGGTCGAGTGCGTGAAAGGTCATGCCCCGCCATGTGACGTACAGTCCTCTTGGTATCGGTGGGTGATCGGCAGGCGCCAGTCCTTCCCAAAGGCTCGAGGTGTAATCTTTACTCCCGGAGGGCTTTGGCGGCGCTTGTATTCGCTGCGGTCAACCATACGGATTACACGCCGCACGGTTTCCCCGTTGAATCCCTGCTGGACGATCTCACTCGAGCTGTGACCCTCCTCAACATATGCGTGGAGAATAGCGTCGAGGGTCGGGTATTCCGGCAGGGAATCACTGTCTAGCTGGTTCGGTCGAAGTTCCGCGGAAGGAGCCTTCTCGAGTACCCGGTCGGGGATAATCGACCATCCCGCCTCCTTGTTCCGGTAGCGAGCGAGCTCGTACACAAGCATCTTGGGCACGTCCTTGATCACCGAAAAACCGCCGGCTGTGTCCCCGTAGAGAGTCGAGTACCCAACCGCCACCTCGCTCTTGTTGCCAGTGGTGAGTACCAGCCACCCAAACTTGTTCGAGAGTGCCATGAGGGTCGTCCCGCGGATCCTCGGCTGGATGTTCTCCTCCGTCACGTCGGAGGGCCGGCCGGCGAACACAGTGGTGAGCATATCCAGATAGGCCTGGAACGCCTGATCGATCGAGAGTACCAGGAACTGGATCCCCAGGTTCTTGGCTAGCAGATCAGCGTTCTCAAGACTTTGGGAGGAGGAGTAGCGAGTGGGCATGGCAACGCCTACTACGTTCTCCGCTCCGAGCGCATCGGCGGCAATTGCTGCCGTGAGCGAGCTGTCAATCCCTCCCGAGAGCCCCAACACGACCTGGCGGAAACCGCTCTTATGCACGTAATCCCTGGTCCCCAGCGCGAGGGCTCGGTAAACCTCGGCCGCGCGTTCCAGCGGTGGCTCGCGCGTCGGTGCGGGAATATCCGGCTTGGGCGGGGAATCGATCTTCTCAAGTTCGATACGCTCGAGAGGCGCAGCGACCAGCGCCTTCGCTTTCCGACGGCGAGGGTCCTGCAGCCGGGTGCGAAAAACCCGAAAGAGGTCCAAGTCGGCAACGAGGATCTGCTCCTCGAACTGTCGAGCGCGGGCTATCACTTCTCCCTCCGGATCGCAGACGAGGCTGTGCCCGTCGAAAACAAGCTCATCCTGTCCGCCGACCATGTTGCAGTAGGCCACGAAGGCCGTGCTGTCCACGGCGCGGGTCGCTAGCATCCGCTCTCGCACCTCCCCCTTGCCCATGTGGTAGGGCGAGGCGGAGATATTGATCAGAAGCTGCGCGCCCCCCTGGAGCGCCTGGCTCATCGGGGGGCCGTCGGGATACCAGATATCCTCGCAAATGCTCACACCGAAAACATTGCCATCCCGGCCAAATACCATCCGTTGCTGACCGGACTGAAAATATCGATTCTCATCGAAAACACCATAATTGGGTAAATATTGCTTCTGGTAGAAGCCAATCAACCGGCGGTCGTGTATGACGGCCGCGGCATTGTACAGGTCATTGTCCGCGTAGACTGTTCCCACAATCGCCGTGAGGCCTGCGGTGCCCAAGACGATCTCGTCCATGGCCTGCATGGTGCCCTTGACGAAGTCTGGTTTGAGCAACAAATCTTCCGGCGGATAACCAGTCACCGCCATCTCCGGAAAAACAACAATATCTGCCGAGAAATCACGCGCCTCTCTTAGCCGGTCCAGGATTTTTCTACGATTGCCAGATAGATCACCGACAGTGGAATTAATTTGAGCCAGCGCTATTCTCATGCTCATTGTGGGCCCTTGATCTCTTCACTGGTCCAGAGGCGGGCTAGATTCGTCGCGTTTGTCTCTTCGTCCACGCTCCGTCCGACCGGGATGTATTGGATACCTGGACGTCCTGCAAGCTCCTTATCCAGAATCCGCCAGAAATCAACGACGGTCACCAAAGTCTTGCCGTTTTTGATGTCGGCCGCCGTCAAGGACTGGAACACCGGGTCCGGGGTGGTAATCAGGATTACGTCAGCCTGAGCCAGGCAATCCGCCACATTCTCCAAGACAAGGATCTGACCGCGAAATTCAGCTCGGGCCAACTCGCCTGCCAGCGGATCGAAAGCCACCACCCGGGCTCCTGCGCGAAAAGCCGCCCATGCCAGCGTGATTCCTTGTGATTCCTCGATCACGTGGGAAAAGGGCTTGTAGGCCAAGCCCAAAATCGCGACCGTCGTGCCCTTCCGAATGAGCTTCCTCAGCCGCTCAATCGAACCAGTCGGTCTGCCGCGGTTCATCCGATCCGTTGTCTCCGCCAGTTCCGCCCGAGAGCCTAATGCGCTCGCAATGAAACTCAGGGCGACGTTGTCGCGCGGGAAACAAGGGCCACCGTATCCAAGGCCACCCTTCAGATAGTGTGGGCCAATCCGACGGTCGCGTCCCAAGGCCCCGCTTACTACATCGATATTCCCGCCCGGGAGATGCTCACACAGGTCTGCTAGCATATTTGCGAACGCGATCTTAGTCGTGACAAAAGTATTTACAGCAATCTTCGTTAGCTCTCCATTCTCTATGCTCATTCGCATGCACGGCGGCTGATTTTCCGTGATTCGGGCGTAGCAGTCCTCAAGTTGGCTGCCGCTCCTCTCATCATACTCCCCTACAAGAGTAAAATCTGGGTTGAGAAAGTCGTGAATCACACTGCCCAGGGCGATAAATTCCGGGCTGTAACAGAGACCGAAGTCAGAGCCGCACCTCTTGCCAGATTCCTGCTCCAGAATCGGGAGTAACCCGTAGCGTGTTGAGCCTGGCAACACCGTGCTTGTTAGTACGACGAGATGGTAGTCCTTCTTCTCGGCCAAGGCGCGGCCAATCTCCCGAAAGGCCCACGCTGCGTACTGCAAGGAGAACGCGCCGCGCTCGTCACTCGGTGTTGGCACGATGACGAAAGTCACATCTGTGCTGAGCACCGCATCTTGGTGGTCAAGTGTTGCTCGGAGCCGGTCTCTATTAGCAGCGATAATCTCTTCAAGATTCGTCTCTTGCACCGGCGCATGGCCTGCGTTGAACAAGTCCACAGCCCGCTGACTGACATCGACACCTACTACATGGAAGCCGCGACTCGCTATGGCAGCCGCCATGCTAGCCCCAAGTTTGCCAAGACCCAGAATTGAATACGTCATATTCATAGCGTGGCCCTTTCGCAGTATCAGGCCGCAAGTCATACCTTTTGCACCGGGTTCCTATGAGAATGATGGCCATCCGCCACGAGGCACCAGTATGTCTCTCAGGACATGCCAGCTACCCGAACCCGCTCCGTGGAAAACTTTGGCTTCACCTGCTCCTCAATCCACTGATAGGTTCGGGCCAGGCCCTCTTCCAGGCTGATTTGCGGTTCCCATCCCAACACCTGACGCAGGCGGGTATTATCGGAGTTTCGTCCTCGCACTCCCTGCGGACCTGGAACGTGCTTTTTGGTTATACGAAGGCTGGCGATCTTGGCAATCATGTCGGCCAGCTCGTTGATCGTGACCATGCGATCCTGCCCTAAGTTAAGCGGATCGTGATGGTTGGACCGCATAAGCTTGTAGAGACCGGTCACACAATCTTCTATAAAGCAGAACGAGCGGGTTTGTTCTCCATCCCCCCAGATCTCAATGTCAGGGTTCCCCGTCAGTTTCGCCATCGCCACTTTTCGGCAGAGTGCGGCCGGGGCCTTCTCTCGGCCTCCCTCCCAGGTGCCGAGGGGTCCGAAGATGTTATGAAACCGCACGATCCGAGTCTCGAGGCCGTATTCTTCCTTGTAATGAGTGCATAACCGCTCGGTGACCAGTTTCTCCCACCCATAGGCATCCTGAGGCTGGGCAGGGTAGGCATCCTCTTCCTTCAGGGGGACCACATTGGCATCAGTCTGCTTATACTCGGCGTAGACACAGGCCGACGAGGTGAATAGATAGCGCCGCACGCCATTGATCCGCGATGCTTCCAGGGTGTGGGTGTTGATCAGGACGTTGTTATGGAGAATTCGGGCATGGAATCTGGAAATGAACCCCATACCTCCCATGTCGGCCGCGAGGGCGTAGACCTCCTGCACTCCCCGAGTCGCCTGGAGGCAGTTGTCCCACCGCCGCAGATCCAAACGCTCGAACTCGTCCGCATCGGTCTCACAGAACTCAGGGTACTTGAGGTCCACCCCCCGAACCCAATACCCCTGCTTTTTCAGGTACGTCACCAAGTGATGCCCGATGAATCCGCCGGCGCCGGTGACCAGGACTTTACTTCTGCTCAACATGATGAATGCCTCCTATAGATGTTCTTCCTTTTCTTTGGAGCCTGCAGCATCGTTTCGCCCGAGAAACCATTCACCCGTCTTATGCATTCCGACCACAAAAGGCGTTCGCGCCTCGAACCCGAAGAGTTCTTTCGCACGACTCGTATCGAGGTTCCCCTGTGACGCACGTAAGTGTTTCCACTAACTCCTTGATGGAAATTTCGAACGCACTTCCTAAATTCACCGGATCGCTCCGGTCATAGCGCTCGGGAGCCAGGAGGATTCCTTCTGCGGCATCCTGCATGTACAAAAACTCGCGCGTCGGGTTCCCGTCCCCCCCCACCCCAATGTAGTGATCGCCGCGCCCTTTGGCCTCAATGCACTTCTTGATGAGAGCAGGAATGACGTGACTGGAACTCGGATCGAAGTTGTCGTCGGGCCCGTACAGGTTAACCGGCGGCAGGAAGATCGAGTTGAAGCCATACTGCTGCCGGTACGCTTGACTCTGCACGAGCAGCATCTTCTTTGCCAAGCCATACGGCGCATTGGTCTCCTCGGGATAACCGTTCCAAAGGTCATCCTCCATGAACAGCACCGGGGTGAACTTTGGGTAAGCACACACAGTACCGACCGTCACGAACTCGCCTTTTCCGGCCTTCCAAGTCTCGTGAAGCAGTTGAACACGCATCATCGGGTTGTCGTAGAAGAACTCCGCAGGATGACCGCTTTCCGCTCGTTTAGTTTCTTCACCACGAAAGATCCTAGAAAACCAGCACCACCCGTAAGGACAACACGCTTGTCCTTCCAGCACTTCTTGCTATCCGGCCAGCCTCTTTGCATCGATGATTTGCTCGCCTTCATTGCACTATGAGCTGCGCATTTCGATAGCGAGGACAGCTGGGATCCGGGATCAGGCCCGACTCGATTGCCGTCTTGACCTCGATTATTCCGTCCTCCACGCTACGGCTTGCTGCAAAGCCGAGCCTCTTGCGGATCTTTTCGAAGGACACCTGCACGTCCCGCATATCCTCGCCGAATGAGAGATCCCTAAATTCCACTGAAACGCCACTCACGTGCTTTCGGACAAGTTCAATGATCTCTTCCTTGGTGTAGTTGCCGTCCTCTGATCCCACGTTGAACACCTGGTTCCGGACTAGGTCTATCGGGACATCCATCATCATTTGCAGAGCCCCGACCGTGTCCCTGATGTGGACATATGAGCGGGAATAGCTCCGTTGGTAGATCACGAGGCGGCGATTCCTCAGCGCCTCCAGGGTGAACTGGTTGACGATCAGGTCAAAGCGTGTCCGGGGCGAAATACCGAAGAGCGTAGCAAACCGCGGGATCACTGGCGCGCAACGGCTGCTACGCCCCTTCTCTACTAGCCATTCCTCTGCGGCGATTTTCGTCCGAGCGTAAAGGGATTGAGGGTGAAGCGGCGAGTCCTCCGTCACGGGCCCACCGTCGGGTGAGATCCCATAATTGCTGTAGGTCGAGGCGAAGATAAAGCGGTCCACGCCAGCGCGTTCGGCCGCCTCAAAAACCCGCTTGGTCGCCTCCGTGTTGTACCGGTATGCCACGCCTTCACCCACCTGCTGACAGGCCGGAAAGCCGACGATCGCGGCGAGGTGGAAGACCGTGTTGACCCCGGAGAGGTGGTCGTGATCGTCCAATCCTTCGACCGAAACATCCGCCTTATGGAATTGGAAGCTGGGATGGGAAAAATAAGGCAGAAGTGACTCGCCGCCGAACATCAGGCTGTCCACAACGGTGACTTCGTGGCCGGTGGCCAGGAGGACTCCGGTGAGGAGTGAACCAATGTATCCCGCTCCTCCCGTTACGAGAACCTTGGCCATGCGCGACCCCCACTCAAATCAAATGCGGATTGCGGATTGCGGAATGAACATCAAAGAAAGGCAAGAGCGTACGAGTGTACGAGGGTACGTCTGCAAGTGCAGAATGCGGACTCACCGCCACGGACCACAGGACGACTGACCACGGGACCACTGACCAACGGGGGAGGAACATCAAATACAGAACCGTACGAGGGTACGAATGTACGAAGGTACGGGGTCGGAGCGGAGCCTAATTTCGAATATCGAACGCCGAACTTCGAATGTCGAAGTGCCTCGACTGAGTGCGGAATGACACTCATTTCGAATTTCCAATTGCGGAATTCGGATTTAACCCACCAGCGCAACACGGGCGTACGAACATGTCATGCCTCCTCGTG
>Ga0214473_10006901_pt1 | contig 13528 bp, 18 predicted proteins | sample RVTome_7_FD_203509 | JGI IMG/M metagenome (GOLD analysis project Ga0214473, IMG submission 203509) | Soil microbial communities from uranium-contaminated site in the Upper Colorado River Basin, Wyoming, United States - RVT98D197 | ecosystem: Environmental > Terrestrial > Soil > Contaminated >...
GGGGGGCGTTGGACAGCCCATCCAGACGAAGTGCGCCTGGGGAGTGCCTCCGATTTGTTCGTCCGAGTCCCGCGGCGGGTGGGCGCCTGACGGCGCAGCCGGGGGGAATCATGACCGACGACGGGCGCGTCAAGCTCCTGCTGACCTACGATCCCCTGCCCGAAAACCGGGAGGCCTATTTCAATTACGTCCTGGGCGAATTCGTCCCGGCTCTCGAGCACCTCGGGCTGACCATGTCGGAGGCCTGGCACACGGCCTACGGCTCGTATCCGTTGCGGCTGGCCGGTTTCATCGCCGAGGATAGGTCGCATCTGGAGGAGATACTGGCCTCGGAACGCTTTCAGGACCTGGAAGGACGGCTGAAGGCGTTCGTCGCCAACTACCATCGGCGCGTCGTCCCCTCACGCGGCCGATTCCAGTTCTGACGTCTGCGCATTGCTCGGGACAAGCTCCGCCGATTCGCGGCGGGGCCGGTGCGTTGCACGAACGCGCCTTTCATGACCCGAAACCCGGTTTCCGCAGGAAACCGGGTTTCGAATTAGCCGGGGGGCGTTGCGGGGCAAGGCCACTCCCTGTAGGCGACGAACGTCACGTGACAAGCTTCACAAAGACGCCTAGACTGATAGTGGCCCTGGCCCATCGCGCACCGCACTCCCATTGAAGCCGCATCACATCCCCGCCTGGCCAGGGCTTGGCCTCATCGGTGAATAGCCCCGGGTGTACCCGGGGCTATTCACTTTCTGCGAGAGAGGCGTTCCGTCTGACCCGGTCGATGACAGACAGCACTAGGGGGGCTACACCGGTGCCCGGTAGAGTGGGTGCACGGTGGGAGGCGACCATGGGCCAAAGGACATGGGTTCGGCAGAAGACCATTGTGTGCGAGCGAACGGGCCGCGACGTCGCCCTCGAGGTGGAAGTCGCTCTGCCGGCGGAAGTCCTGCCGGATCAGGCGCCGCGCGTTCTGGCTCACCGCTGTTCGTACGGGGTCAGCTGCAATTCGCTGGACCGCCCGATGTGCTCTTGGGCGGGGTCCCTGCCGGGGTATGACCCCTTCGCGTAGCGAATCCGGCCCCGGTTTCCGGGGCTGACTCTCTCCTCCAAATCGAGTCGGGTTCGAGCTGTCCCCGCGGGGTCTCTTGCGGGGACAGTGCTTTGTGGGTCCGGGCGCCGCGCTCAGGCGGCAGTCAACAGTCAACAGTCATCATTTATCAGTCCACAGGCTCATTCAAAGGAGCAAGCCGCGCCCGTTCGGCCTGCCTGAACCCAGGCCACAGACCGCTCCCGACGGACGCCTGACAACTGACAACTGACAACTGACGACTGACGACTATCTTCAGATCACCTTGAGCTTGCGGCCGACGGCTTCGAACGCGGCCAGCCCGCGCTCGAGGTCCTCCCGGCTGTGGGCGGCCGAGATCATGACCCGGATACGCGCTTTCCCGCGAGGCACGGTGGGGAACCCAAGGGCCATGGCGAATACGCCTTGGGCGAACAGTTCACGGCTGAAGGCCTGCGCCAGGGAAGCTTCCCCGAGCATGACCGGCGTGATCGGCGTTGTGCTCTTGCCGGTGTCGAATCCGAGTTCGTGCATCCGCGCCTTGAATTTGCCGGTGTTGTCCCACAGGCGCCGCACCAGCTCGTCCGATTCTTCGAGCACGTCGACCGCCGCCAAGCAGGCGGCGACATCCGGGACGGTCATGGCCGACGAGAAGAGGAAGGGCCGGGCGCGCTGGCGCAGCCAGTCGACGATCTCGGCCCGGCCGGCGACCACGCCGCCAACGACCCCAAAGGCCTTGGAGAGCGTTCCGACCTCGATATCGACCTTGCCGTGCAATCCGAAGTGGTCGACGATGCCTCGTCCGCCGCGGCCGAGGACGCCTTCGCCGTGTGCGTCGTCGACCATGAGCAAGTAATCGAATCGGCGGGCGACGTCGTACAACGCCTCGAGCGGAGCCACATCACCGTCCATGCTGAAAACGCCGTCGGTCACGATCAGGCTGCGGCGATACCCGGCGCCGCGGTTGGCCTCGATCACCTGGCGCAGGTCCTCGGCGTCGGCGTGGGCGTAGCGGACGATCGTCGCGCCGGAAAGGCGGGAGCCGTCGATGATGCTGGCGTGGTTGAGCTCGTCGGAGTAGATGACGTCTTCCTTGCCGACGAGCGCCGGGAGAGTGCCGAGATTGGCGTTGAACCCGGATTGGAAGGAGATGGCGGCCTCAACCCCTTTGAACGAGGCCAGCCGCCGTTCCAGCTCGAGGTGCAGATCCATCGTGCCGGCGATGGAACGGACGGCGGCCGGCCCCACGCCATGCGTTTCGAGCGCCCGGCGGGCGGCCTCGACCAGGCGGGGATGGTTCGCCAGGCCGAGGTAGTTGTTGGAGCAGAAGTTGAGGACATCCTGGCCGTCGACCTTGAGCCAGGCCCCTTGCGGGGAGGCCAGGGTGCGAATCGTGTTGAACAATCCGGATTCGCGCAGGACGGCCAGCTCGTCGGTGATCCATTGGGTCTTGGTTGTGGGCGGCATAAGGGGCTCCGGAGTCATAGCTCGGCCGGGGGCTGGGCGTCCATCAGCGCTCGCTTGCGGGCGCGCGAAAGAGCCTTGAGGACGTGCTCGCGGCGCATGGCGGCGGCGCGGTCCGGCTGAGGTTCGACAAAGGCCAGGCGGATCGGAGGATGGGAACGGGTGTAGCGGGCGCCGCGGCCGGCGGAGTGTTGGCGCAGACGGCGCTCAGGGTCGGTGGTCCAACCGGTGTAGAACGTGCCATCGCTGCATTCGATGATGTAACAGAAGTACTCGGCCACTCCCGGATTATACGTCGGTGCTCGCGGCGCCCGGGGAGCTCAAGACAAGAGCCTGCTCCACACAGTCCATCCGTGCGAATTCTGCGCACGACGCTATCGCGCCGAGAGCCCCAGTTCGTCGCCGATGCCCGTGAGGTCCTCCTGCGGCCAGGCGCGCCTCCAACTCTCCAGCACCCAGGCGTCCATGGCCGTGGGCAAAGGGTGGATGCCGGGAGGGTAGCGGGTCGGGTCGGCCAGGAGGGCTTCCAGCGCCAGCAAGTGAGCTGCCAGGGGAGGATCGACGTAGCGATTCTCGGTGGGACGCGCCAGGTGGAAGTTGAGGGGCAGGTCGCGGCCGCCGAGGATTTCATCATCGGCGAAGGCCGGGCCGAATTCGTCCTCGGCTCCGAGATTGACCAGGACGGGACGGTTGTGGCGCAACCACGCCGGTGGAAGCTGGCGGCTCAAGATTCCGGGATGGCCGGTGACGGCGATGACGAGGTCGGCGCCGGCCAGCCCTGCCTTCAGTTCCGGCGAAGCCTCGCCGTCAAGAGTGGCGAAGCCTTCGCGGTGGGCGCGGGCGCGGACGGCCGCCTCGGTCTCGGCGACGGATACCTTCAGCCCGGCGTTTCGCAGCCGGTGCGCCACGCCGCGGCCGATCTTGCCGTAACCGAATACGACCAGCCGCTTGCCCGGCAGGGGATCGTCGGGCCGCAGCTGATGCCAGGCGCGCAGGAACGCCTCGCCGGTGCCGAAGAAACCCTCGATGCGTTTCGCCCGGCAGTCATCGGCGCTGACGACCGGGCAGGCGATTCGGGCGTAGTGGAGAATACCGGTGCGGGTGACCTCGGCCGCGCCGCGTGGCGGTCGGGCGCGCCCGAGTACGGCGCCGACGTCGAGAAACCATTCGCCGGACCGAACGGCGGACGGGACCGGCAGGACGGGAAGTCCATGGTGTTCTAGGCGCTCGCGGACTGGGACGGCCGCCGGGCTTGGATGGGCGTCGGCCAGAATGAGATGAGCGCCGCCGCGCCATAGCGCCTCAACCAGAGCGATCGAGTTCCAAACGTAGAGGTGACCGAACACGACCGCCGCGTCCTTAAAAGGACGATCCCGGGTGTAGCGCTCGATCAGGGCGCGCAGGATGGGAAGGTCGCGTCTCTCGGCCTGGTAGGCCGGTTCCTCGAAGAGATCGGCGAACCCCACGCGGCAGTCCCGGCCCGTCAGCGCGGGGGGAGCGACCGGCGCAGGCCGAGCATGCGCGCCAGCGCGCTGCCGGTACTCATCGGTGGGAGGGGCGCCGCCGATTCCCCTTTGTCCTGCAGGCGATTCACCTTCCAGGACTGGTAGACCAAAACCGCATCTTCGAACGGCCGGCGGAGGCTCTCGGAATCGGCCTGGGCGACGAGTTCGCGCAAGTCCCCCAACTCTCCGAGAAACGCATCGATCCAGCGCAGGACGTTGGATCGATTGGCGGCCAGGTCTTGCGCCAGATCGGCCGCAGGGCGAAGGGCCGCCAGGCGGCTGAGACCTTCGAAGGCGCGGGCAGCCAGCCGACCTTGATCTCGCCACGCCGGGCTGGCGGCCAGACTCCGCAAGTAGGCCGCCGCCAAAACCATCGGAAGGGCCTCGGAGGCCGCTATCGCCGCATCGAGCTCGGCCGCGTCGAGGAAGAAGGGCCGCGCACCCAGCAGGGCGGCCAGGTCGGTGCACACCTCGACCGCTTCAGGCGGCGTTCCCGGAGGGAGAACCAACGCCAGCAGCCCGCCCTGAAACAGGTCGGCGCTGGCTTGAGGGGCATCCGGATGGAAAACACGGTCCACTCCAAGGATCGGCACGGCGCCGACGAAGGCGGCCCCGGCCGCCAGCCGCGCCGGGATCACCTCGAGGGCCGATCGCTTGAGTGGAGTCATGTCAATCAGGACCGCCCCGTTCTTGAGATCGGAGGCGACGGCCTCCAAATCAGGGCCTCGTGTCGAAGGCGAGAGGTTATTGAAGATCAGGTCGGCGGTTCGGGCTTCACGACGCGGGTCCGATGTCAGCCGGTCGACAGATCCCGCTTTGTGGGCGGCCCGCGCCAGGTCCGTATCCGGATCGTATCCGGTCCTCCGGAATTCGCTGCCGGACCGTCCAAGGGCCATGCCCACCGACGCGCCGGTGTCTCCCAATCCGAGTAGAAGGATATCGACTCCCATAGCGGCCTCAGCTCCGTCGGCCCCTGGGAGGCAGGGCATCCAAGAGGGAGTCCGTTCGTCGATCGGACCGGCGCGGCCGTTGTGGATCGCTTGAGATGGAATCAATGCCCGGGGGGCGCCCGGGATGACCCTTAGGCTGAACCCCGGCGAGAGCCAGTGGCTGAGCTACGTCAGTGCGAACAGGGCGGCTGATCACGAGACGAGCAAGTTGAAAACCGTCAGCGCCGGCAACCCGACGATCCAATGGAAAACATCGAGCCCAAGGCGAGGGCCGAGGAACAGGACCGCCAGGAGAATCATCGGGCCGTACGGCTGAAGCCGCTGCAGAGCCTCCTGGCCGGACGGGGGCAGGAAGTAACCGAGGACCTTTTCTCCATCAAGCGGCGCCAGGGGGACGAGGTTAAAGAAGAACAGGATCAGGTTGATGAAGATGAATTCGCCCAGGAACTGCGCCGGAGTGGGGAGCCAGGAAGCGCTCACGCCCAGGTCGGCCAGAGAAGCCAGCCCGGCCTGCAACGGAATCGCAGCCACAATCGCCAACACCAGATTGGAGAATGGCCCGGCGGCTGAGACCAGCATCAGCCCGGCCGGGGTGCGACGCTGTAGCGCGTAGGGATCCACCGGTACGGGCTTGGCCCAACCGAATCCGACGAGGAGCAACAGGAGGGATCCGATCGGGTCGAGATGCGCAAGGGGATTGAGGGTCAGCCGGCCGTTGGCGCGGGGGGTATCGTCACCCAGGGCTGTCGCCGTCCAGGCGTGGGAAAACTCGTGTACGGTGAAGGCGATGACCAGGGTGATGGCGCGGGTAAGAAGCGTCGCCGCAGAAACTCCCAACATGGGAGCGGCATTATACCATCGGGGCGGGATGATATAATGCGCGCCCGCTGGAGCGCGGGGCGCACATGCTGACCGAGTTGCAGATGGAGGATGTGCTGCGCCTGCGCAAACCGCATCCGTGCGGAAGCACGGACTGGGTCGTCGTTCGACTCGGGGCCGACATCGGGCTGAAGTGTCTCGGCTGCGGCCGGCGCATCCTACTCCCTCGCCGCGACGTCGCCCGACGCCTCAAAACGTACGTCCTCAAACAGCAACCGGATGACTGATCCGCGCCGCATCGTGCTCCTGTTTTCCGACACCGGCGGCGGGCACCGCTCGGCGGCCGAGGCGATCGCCGAAGCGGTCGAGGTCGAATTCCCGGGCCGCTTCGAGACGCACCTGCTGGATGCTTTCAAGAGCTATGCGCCGATCCCGTTGAATCATAGTGCGGCCCTATGGCCCGAGCTGGTGCGGCGGCCTCAGACCTGGGGGCTGGCCTACCGACTTTCGAACGGCCGCCAGCGCGGGCGGGTATTGACGGCCATCACCTGGCCCTACGTGCGCCGCGCCGCCCAGCGCCTGGTCAGCGAAGTGGCGGCCGACGCCATCGTGTGCGTCCATCCCCTCTTCATCGCGCCCGTCCTCAAGGCTCTCGGGCCGCACCGGCCGCCCTTCGTCACAGTGGTCACCGATATCGTGTCGACCCACGCGCTGTGGTACCACCATCAAGCGGATGTCTGCTGCGTCCCGACGCAGGCGGCCTACGAACGCGCCCTGACCTTCGGGATGCGTCGGGAGCAGGTCCGGCTGGTCGGTCTACCGGTGGCGGATCGCTTTTGCCAGCCGCCCGGGGACCGGGAGGCCCTGCAGCGCGTCATGGGCTGGCCGACCGATCGGCCGACGGTCCTGCTCGTCGGCGGCGGCGAGGGCATGGGGCCGCTCTTCGAAACGGCGCGCGCCCTGGCTCGCAGCGCAGGCTCCTTCGCCCTGGCGATTGTCGCCGGGCGGAACGAGACCCTCCGGCGCCGGCTGACGGCCGCCACCTGGGATGTGCCCACCACGATCTACGGATTCGAACGTCGCATTCCGGACATGATGCGCGCGGCGACGCTGCTGGTCACCAAAGCGGGGCCCGGAACCATCACCGAGGCGATGAATGCCGGCCTGCCGATGGTGCTCTACAGTTATGTGCCGGGGCAGGAGGAAGGCAACGCAGCCTACGTCGTCGAGACGGGAGCCGGTGTCTGGGCCCCTGGCCCGGAGGCGACGGCCGCCGCCGTCCGGCGCTGGCTGGCGCGACCGGACGAGGTCGCCCGCGCCTCGCGTGCCGCTCAGAGCGCGGCCCGGCCGCAAGCGGCGCGTGAAGTCGCCCGACTGCTGGCCACGCTCATCGAGGAGCGCACCCCGGCGTCGGCGCCGTGGGCGGCGGCCGCAAGCCCAGCGGCCTAGATGTTGGCGATGATGGTGCTGAACATGTTCCCGACGCCGGCTCCATAGATCGTCAGCATCAGGATGACGGCCAGGCCCACCAGCAGAATCACCAGCGCGTATTCAACCAGGCCCTGGCCCTTCCAACTCTTTGATGGCATAAGAATCCTCGGTCGATAATCGACCAAAATGAATCCAATAAAAGTATAGGACTTCCGCCACCAGCCGCAATAGCCCTCAGGTCCAGCGAGGCTCCCCGGAGGCCGTCGTGCACAAGCTGATCGTCCTGATCCGTCGGCCGGGAGACCCGGCCGCTTTCGAGGACCGCTGGAGCCGGGAATTCGTCCCGCGCGCCGAACGCATGCCGGGCCTGCGCCGGGTGACCCTCAGCCGGATCCACGGCAACCTGCCGGGAGCGATCGACCTGCACCTGGTACATGAGTTCTATTTCGACGGCTTGGAGGCGCTGCAATCGGCGATGGCCTCGCCCCCGGGGCAGGAGGCCGGGCGGGCGCTGATGGCGTTCGCCTCAGCCGAGGCCTCGCTCTTCTTCGCGGAGCACCTGGAGATGGACCTTCGGGAGGCCCCCGGGTGAGGCGGCTGCCTCCCATCCGGGGGAAGGTGCATCCGGCCCGCCTGGCATGGGCCATGGCCCTGGTGCTGCTGGGGGTCGGAGCCGGCGTTTCCTTCTACCTCCGTTTTCGCCCGTCGGCCGCGCGCCTGGCGCGGCTGCGCGAGTATCGTGAGGATCCCGCGGCGCATGCCGCGTGGGCGATGCACGCCGGAGATCGGTGTGGCGGGGCGCCATTCCTCTTTCCCACGGACGGATTGGTCGGATTCGTCTGGCGAGATTCGTTTCGCCCCGGCCGCCGCCATCAGGGTTTGGATATCTTTGGCCCGGGCGATCTCGGGGCGACGCCGGTCGTGGCCGTTTCCGACGGGTATCTGACGCGCCTTCCCGAGTGGCACTCGGCCGTCATTCTGCGCATCGCTGACGATCCGCTGCAAGCCGGCCGCCCGATCTGGACCTACTACACCCACATGGCCGATGCCGACGGCCGCTCGTTCATCGCCGAGGCCTTTCCTCCGGGCACGAGCGAGCGCTTCGTCCGGGCAGGGACTGTGCTCGGTCACCAGGGGAACTACTCCGCCGATCCCCTTAATCCCGTCGGAATGCATCTGCACTTCTCGATCGTGCTCGACGATGGACAGGGGCGTTTCCGCAACGAACTCGAGATCTCCAACACCCTCGATCCGACCCCCTACTTCGGATTCGAGCTCAACGCCGATCGCCTGGGGGACGCGGCGGCCGTGTGCGCGCAGGGGGCGGCTTCGGCCGGGATTGGGCGCTTCGGATGGTTCGTGACAACACGGGGCGGAGGTGGGCCGTGGTGAAGTTTGAAGGCAAAGTTGCGCTGGTGACGGGCGCCGGGCGCGGTATCGGCCGAGCGCTGGCCCGGGGATTCGCCCTGGGCGGCGCACGTGTGGCGGCCAACGACATCAGCCCGGTGAACCTGGAGGAAACCGTCGCCGAGCTGAGGGCCGCCGGCGCGGAGGTCGAAGCGTTCGTCGCCGATGTCGCCAACCGGCTGGCGGTCGACAGCATGGTGCAGGCGGTAGGGCAGCGCTTCGACCGGATCGACGCCCTGGTCAACAACGCCGGAGTCGAGCCGCACGCGCCGCTGCTGGGCTTCGACGAATACGACTGGGATCGAACGCTGGCGGTGAATCTCAAAGGCGCCTTCCTGCTGACCCAGGCCGTCGGGCGGCAGATGGTCGAACAGGGCGGCGGAGCGATAGTCAACATCGCCTCGATCGCCGGCCGGGCGCACGGCCTGAAGGATCGGGCGGCCTACGTCGCCAGCAAGAGCGGCCTGATCGGCCTCACGCGCGAAGCCGCCCGCGAACTGGCGGCGTATAATATCCGAGTCAATGCAGTCTGCCCCGGTGTGATCGAGACCGAAATGACCGCCGCCCTGCGCCAGGATCCGGCCATGATGGCCCGCTGGCTGAGTGAGATCCCCCAGGGCCGGCTCGGCTCGGTGGACGACGTCGTTCCCCTTGTCCTCTTCCTGTGCTCTCCTCAAGCTGCTTACATCACCGGCCAGGCGATCAACGTCGACGGCGGAAAGGTGATGTCCTGAAATGCCCTACATCGTATGCGCCGAGGAGATGGATGGGCAGTGGATCGCTCATGTGCCGGATCTCCCGGGGAGTTACAGCACCCACAAAGACCGCGAGACCGCCATCGGGGGAATGCCGGCGGCCGTCGAGGTCTACATTGCCTGGGCCGGAGGTCACGGACTGCGCATCTCCGGCCTTTCGGCGCCGATGATCGTCAGTGAGGTCATCCGCGCCTGGATGTACGAGGACGACCTCGAGGTCAACGCCTTTTTCGCCTCGGATCGGCCGCCGGTGACGGCCGACGAACTTCCGGAATACGAGCTGCTTCTGGGAGCGGCACGCAAGGATCTCATGGCGGAAACCCAGAACCTGACCCAGGACCAGCTTGAGAGGGAATACAGCGGCGAGCGATGGTCGATCGCCGGCGTGCTCGGACACCTGGCTCGAGCCGAGTTGTGGTACCTCGACCGGATTGGGTTGGGCTTCGCGCGGGCCCAACTGACCGAGGAACCTTTCCAGGCCCTGGCGCAAGTGCGCGAGCACCTGCGCGCCAGCCTGCCGGCATTGGCCGGCCGCACCGGGGCCGTTGCGCTTTCGGGCGAGGTCTGGACGCCGCGCAAGGTCCTGCGCCGTTGTCTGTGGCATGAGCGCGATCACACCGAGCACATCCGCAAGCTGGCCGCTCGCGCCCGCTAGCTCGCCAGGGCCCGCGGCAGGGATGGGCAGCTCAGGACGGCTGGTGTGAACGAGCCTCGCCCACCGGCCGCCGATCTTCTCACGGGCTATCGGCGGGATGTCCTGCGCCAGTATCTGGAGCAGGTTGAGACCTTCCGCCGGATCATGCAGGGCTGGTCCAAGGACGAGGAACATCGCCCGATCCAGCCCGGTGAATGGTCGCCCCATCAGGTGGCCTGGCACGTTCGCGCCGTAGAGATGCAGGCTTATCTCCCGCGTCTGGAGATCTTGTTGGCGGAAGAGCGCCCGCGGCTGGCGGACTTCGACGGGGAAACCTGGATGGAGCGGAACTACGGGCGCGATGAGAGGGGGACCCGGATCGTGGATGAGATCTACGCCGCTCGCAGGGCGATGGCTGCCCGTCTGCAGGCCGCGCCGGACGCGGTGTGGAGCCGCATCGGCGAACACTCCTTCTGGGGAGCTCGGACGCTGATGTGGTGGGTCGAGCGGTCGATGGCCCACGTCGACGAACACATCCAACAACTCGGTATTCCGCCTTCCCACAGAGGAGAAGGCTAGAGGGGGGAGCACTGTACCAAGGGCTCGCCCTCACCCCCACCCTCTCCCTCCGGGAGAGGGGGCGACCCCTCCAGGTTGCACAGGAGACCTTTCATGACGTACAGCGCCATTCAGACCGAAACGCAAGGCCGGGCCGGAATCGTCCGCATCCATCGGCCGGAGGCCATGAACGCGCTCAACTCCGTCGTGATGGAGGAGGTCGCCCAGGCTCTCGAGGCCTTTGACATCGACCCTGCGGTCGGCGCCATGGTGCTCACGGGCGATGCGCGGGCCTTTGCCGCAGGTGCGGATATCAAGGAGATGGCGGAGGCCACGTCGGCAGAGATGCTCCTGTCCGACCGCATCGGACGCTGGGATCGGCTGCGGCGGATCAAGAAGCCGATCATCGCCGCCGTCTCGGGGTGGTGCCTGGGCGGCGGAAACGAGCTGGCCATGGCCTGCGATATGATCGTCGCCTCTGAGACAGCGCGCTTTGGGCAGCCGGAGATCAACCTGGGTGTGATGCCGGGGGCCGGCGGAACCCAGAGGCTGACCCGGGCCGTCGGCAAGACGGTGGCCATGGAAATGGTGCTAAACAACCGGACTCTCACCGCCCAGGAAGCCTACCAGTTTGGGCTGGTCAATCGAGTCGTCCCGGTGGAAGTCTACCTGGAGGAAGCTGTTCGTCTGGCGGACGAGATCGGCGCCCGGGCCCCGCTGGCAGTGCGCCTGGCGAAGGAAGCCGTCCTTCAGGCCTTCGAGTCCTTTCTGGCCGACGGCATCGCCGATGAACGCCGCTCGTTCTACTTCTTGTTCAGCACGGAGGATCAGAAGGAAGGCATGCGGGCGTTTGTGGCCAAGCGCAAGCCGGAGTGGAAGGGCCGCTAGCCCCGGCCCCGGCGCATGTCCTCCTATCGGGACTGGATCACCGCCCTGCGGGATCTCGGCCTGGGCCGGCACAGCCGTGTCCTGGTTCATGCCTCGATCGAGGCCATGTCCCCCATCGCAGGCGGCGTGGGGACCGTGGTCGGAGCTCTATTGGCCACTTGTGAGACGGTCGTCGCGCCGACTTTCACGCAACGTACGCTGCTGGTCCCCCGCGTAGGCCCGCCCGACAATGGATTGATCTACGGCACGACCAACGACGAGGCGGAGATCTTCCTTCCCGATTCGCCGGCCGATCCCGAAATGGGGGCGCTGGCAGAAGCGCTGAGACGGCACGCCGGAGCGCGGCGCTCCTCGCACCCGGCGCTGTCTTTCGCCGGCGTCAACGCCGACGAGGTGCTGGCGGCGCAGACCCTGGAAGAGCCGCTGGCCCCGGTCCGCGGCCTGGCCGATGAAGACGCCGATGTGTTGTTGATCGGGACCGATCACCGGAGCGATGTGAGCCTGCACTGGGCCGAGCGTCTGGCCGGGCGAAAGCAGTTCCTGCGCTGGGCGCTGACGCCGAGCGGCGTCGCCGAATGTCCAGGGTATCCCGGTTGTCCGGATGGATTCGAAGTGATCGGTCCTCGCTTGGCGGGCATTGCCCGGCAGGCGCAGTTGGGAGACAACCTGTTCCAAGCGTTCCCCCTGCGCGACCTGATTAACATCGCCGTGGCCTGGATTCGCCAGGATGTACGCGCCCTGCTGTGCGATCGTCAAGGGTGCGAACGGTGCGCCGCGGTGCGAGCTTCGGTCCGGGTGGCGTCCTAGCTTAACGGGATCGGCCCGCCCAGAGGAGCCTCATGCGCTCAATCTATGTCGACAAGAATGTCCCGCGCTTTCTGGCGGTGCGGACTCTTCACCCTCTATGGCCGGGCGTGGTGTGGAGCCCGCTATCGCACGCGCGAGTCCGCCAGGTCGCGGATCCGGGGCTGCCGGGCGCTCGCTGGCTTCGTGTCCGCAACCTGCAATGTGGGATCTGCGCCACGGATCTGACGCTCCTCTTCGGCCGGGCCAGTCCCGGGGCGGCGCCCGTCGCTCTGCCGGGAAACAGCCGGTTCTACCTGGGGCATGAGACCGTCGGGGAGGTCGTCGAGGCCGGCCCCGGCGTGCGCCGCTTCCGAGTGGGGGAGCGCGTCGTCATAGAGTCGCGGTTTGCCGGACCGAACTGCCGCACGCAGGAGATCGACCCTCCGTGCCGCTTCTGCGCCCGCGGCGATACCCGCCTGTGCGAAAACGCCTCGATGCGGCGTGGGCCGGTGGGCGCAGGCGGCGGATGGGGAGACACCTATACGGCGCATGAAGAGGAGGTGTGGCCCGTCCCCGACGGCCTTAGCGACGACCAGGCCTCCTTGATCGAGCCGACGGCGGTGGCGCTCCACGGAATCCTGCGCCGCCCGCCGGAACGGGGCGAGCACGTTCTGGTCATCGGCGCCGGGATTATCGGGTTGCTGGCGGCGCAGGCGGTGCGCCTCGTCCAGCCGGAATGCCATCTGACGGTGCTGGCGCGCCATGACCACCAGGCCGAAGCGGCGCGGCGGTTCGGCGCGGACGCCATCCTGCGCGGCGGCGACATCTATGCCCAGGCGGCCGGCATCACCGGCGCCAAGCACTATCGAGCCCCTCTTCACCGCGGCATGCTTCTGGGCGGGTTCGACGTTGTGTACGACTGCGTCAGCAGCGCCGACACCGTCACCGACGGACTGCGCTGGGTTCGCGCCGGCGGAACGGTCGTGCTGGTCGGCATCCACCTCGAGTTCCTCAACGTTGACCTCAATCCGATCTGGTATCAGGAGGTCCAACTGATCGGGTCGCACACTTTCGGGCCGGAGGCCTCGGACGCCTCCCGCCCACACACCTTTGCTCTGGTGATCCGGCATTTCCTGCAGGGGAAACTGACGGGCGAGGGTCTGATCACCCACCGCTTCCGTTTCCAGGACTACCGCCGTGCGATCGCGACCGCCGTCGACAAGAAGACCGGGGCGATCAAGGTGACGTTTGACCTGCGGTAGGCACCTGGATAC
>Ga0214473_10006902_pt1 | contig 13528 bp, 8 predicted proteins | sample RVTome_7_FD_203509 | JGI IMG/M metagenome (GOLD analysis project Ga0214473, IMG submission 203509) | Soil microbial communities from uranium-contaminated site in the Upper Colorado River Basin, Wyoming, United States - RVT98D197 | ecosystem: Environmental > Terrestrial > Soil > Contaminated >...
GCGCCGAACGGGCTACGGCGGCGCGGGCTCTGGGTCGCTTTAAGGGTGAAACGGTCATTCGCTCGCTGATCGAGTCGCTCGCGGACGAGGCCGTCGAGATCATCGATCGATGCCCCGCGAAGACCGGCAGCGCCCCGGTGACGCCGTGTCCGGCCCGCTACTTCGCCGTGCAGCATGCGGCGTCGCAATCCCTGACCGCCGTCACCGGCCGGCAGTGGGGCTGGTTGTTCAACGAGGATCACCAGACCTGGTCAGCCTGGTTCAGCGCCGGCGATCGCGAGGCCTTCACCACGGCGTTGGTAATGCGCACGGATGCCGAGACAAGCAAGCTCATCGAACGACTCTTCGACCGCTACATGTCCGGCCGCCCGGACCCGTCCGCGCCAGAGAACAGTCTCGACGACGCCATCGCGGTCATGACCCTGGTCGGCGATCTCAAGGCCCTCGGCGAGCCTGGCTCGACCCTCATCGTCGAGCAATTCAAGGCGAGGGCGGCCGCGGCGCCCGTCTGGAAAAGCCGGCTCTACCCCTGGACGAAGCGGATTCTAGAATCGCTGGGCACACCCGAAGCCCAGGCGGCGGCCGCGTCGCTCGACGACTGAGCGGACACGCTTGTGGCCGCTGACCTCCCACCAGCCGCACCCGAGCCGCGTGGCTTCAGCCCGCGCGAACGTTCAGCGTTGCCGCGGTTCCCGAGCCGCGTGGCTTCAGCCCGCGCGAACGTTCAGCGTTGCGGGTGAACCAAATATTCGCTGGGTTCGCGCAGGCCGAATCCTGCGGCTCAGAAACTGGGTCTCGGGTGTTCCGCAAATCCGGCGTGTTTGGGCAGGGTGTAGTTGCGGTTCATAACGTGGTGAGACCTGCGAAACGCCGCAGTCGCCTATCCGTGGCCGGGCAGCATTTCGATGAGCTGATCGATCTCGCGTTCGCTGTTGTAGGCGTGCGGGCTGGCTCGCAGCCGGCTGCTCCGCACCGAGATCACGATGCGATGCTCACGCTCGAGATGGCGCTGAATCTGCTCATGATCATGCAGGTCGGAAATGAACGCCACGATCCCGCTGGCCTCCGCCGGATTGCGGGAGCTGATCACCCGATAGCCCTTCTCGCGCAAGCCGGCCGTCAGGCGATCGGTCAGGGCCAGCAAACGCCGAGCCACGTTCTCGATGCCCAGCTCGAGGAACAGCTCGACGGCGCCGCCTAAGGCGAAGATCCCGGGCATATTGTGGCTGCCTGCCTCGTAGCGCCGCGCCGAGTCATGGAACTCGAAGTGGTGCTTGGAGAAAGCGAACGGCTCCTTCATGCTCAGCCACCCGATGGTGGTGGGATGCAGGTGTCCTTGCAGTTCCTTGCGCACGTAGAACAGGCCGGCGCCCTCGGGCGCGCACAGCCATTTGTGGCCGTCCGCCGCCAGGAAGTCGATGTTCATGCCCTTCACGTCGATGGGAAATGCCCCCAGCGACTGGATGGCGTCGACGCACAGCAAGACGCCCTTGCTTTGGCAATACTCGCCGAGGGTAGCCAGGTCGGTGCGAAACCCGCTGGCGTACTGCACCGAGGAGATGGAGACCACCCGCGTGCGGCTGTCGATCGCCTCGAAGACGCGCTCGATGGGAATCCGCCCGTCCTCCTCCAGCACCATCCGCACCTGGACGCCCCGGGCCCGCAGGGCCTGCCAGGGATAGACGTTGGCCGCGAACTCGACGTTGGTGATGACCACGTTGTCGCCGCTCTGCCAGGTCAGGCCGTTGGCCACGAAGCTGATGCCCTCGCTGGTGTTTTTGGTGAAAGCGATCTCGTCGGGATTCGCGTTGATCAACAGCGCTGCCTGGGCCCGCACCCGGTCGACCTGCTTGATGAACCCGCCCCGCAGGGAGGCGTTCTCTTCCGCGTGGCCTAGGTATCGGCGCGCCGCATCGGCAGCGCGGCGACTGAGCGGGGCCACGCCGGCGTGATTCAAGAAGTTGTAGTTCCGCGTGATGGGGAACTCTTCCCGTAAGGCGTTCCAGTCCATGAGCTTTCCGGACGAGTGTCCGCCCCGCTGCAATCCAGCGATCGACCTTGCTTCGGTCTCCTGCACATTGGGCGACCGCCCACCACGGCCGGACGCCTACTTCGAATATACGATGGGAGGGTTTCGTCGGACGAAGTGTCCGCCGAAAACCGCCCGCCACGGGGTCGCGGGTACGTCGCAACCCGCCCGAACCGTAGCCCTGCCCCGCTGGCGGCCCCGCCAAGGCATGGGCATGTCCGAGTTCAAACCGGACCCGCCTCCTCGCACGGTCCCTGTAGAATCGTAGAGAACGTGCACTGTCGTTTCTACGGCGGCGTCCCGCCAGCCGCCTCACGCCTCGTCGTGCCCGCTTGAGGTTTCCCGACCACTCCGGCGAGTGGAAACACCGATAACCGCGCCCGGGCCTAGGGTCAACCGGGGCGACTCCGCGTCCGCGAATCTGTCTTTGGGACGCACCCACGGTTATCCTGCTCCATCGCGGGCTCGCCGATGCGGCGATTCCGTGGGTGTGCCCGTAGCTGGACCTGGCTGCGGGTGGCGTCCGCCCTACAGAGCGGCGATCCCGCCGCAGTGGGACCCGCCGATGAGTATCGCCACGGGGCCAGGCTGCGGCGCGAGCAGCACACGCGGTGATGAATCCGAACGAAACCATCGGGCGGCTCGTGCCCAGATTATTCGAGGACGGCGACCTCCTGGCCGTGGAGAAGCCGGCCGGGATCGACGTGACCTCGGGGCCCGGGCGCTCCGCGCCAGGGTTGGTCGAGATTCTCGCCGCCGCCGGCGGTCAGCACGGCCCTCTGGCACCGATCAACCGACTGAGCCGGTACGAATCGGGAGTGCTCCTGCTCGCCAAGAACACCGCGGTCGGGGAGTTCATTCGGAAAGGCCTGCAAGCGCATCAGGTGGAGCAGTCTTACGTCGCCATCGTTCTGGGGCGACCAGCCGAGCCGGTGGTGTCCGTCGATCCGTTGTGCGGGGCATCACGGGGCCGAGCGCCGGACGGCCGGCTGCGCCGGCCCGAGCACCAAGTTAAGCAGGGGCGAACGGGCAAGCCCCGCCCCTCCGAGGCGGCCGGCCGCGGCGGCGAACGAAGGACGCTCATTCAGGCCATTCGATCGACGCCGCGGCGGTCGCTGATCCGCTGCACCACGACGGTGGAGAACACCCACGCGATCCGTGCCCAACTGCGCGCCATGCGCCTTCGATTGCTTGGTGACGCGGTGCACGATCGGAGCGCCCGAGCCAGATCGCAGAGCCTGACCTGCCTCCACCTGGGCCGCATTGCTTTCTATCATCCGACTTTGAAACGGAAGCTCAGCGTGACCTGCCGCCCCCCGGCCGCCTTCGACCGCATCCTGACCGGCGCGGCGGACGTGGAACGAGCACTCCGCGCCGCCCTGGTGCGCCGGCTCGAGTTGTTCGCCCGCAACGACACGGACGCCCTGCGCTTACTCAGCGGCAATGTTGAAGACCTACCGGGGCTTTCCGCGGAAAAGTTCGGCGAGGTGGTGATCCTGCAGGTGTCCGATGAGCGGCCCGGCCTGCTGGCGGCGGTGCCGCACATCGCTGAATGGTATCGGAACACGCTCGGCGTGGGCGCGGTGTACCTCAAACGCTTCGTCAAGCGACGCGCCGGCGTAGACGAAGCCCTCCTGTCAGAGTTGCACGCGGCCAAGCCGGTGACGGGCGAGGCCGTGCCCGAGCAGGTGGAGATCTTCGAACGCGGCCTGCGCTTCCTGATTCGTCCGCACCACGGCTTCTCCGTGGGGCTGTTTCTCGACCACCGCGACAATCGACGGCGAGTCCGCGCCTTGGCCGAAGGCAAGCGGGTTCTCAACCTCTTTGCCTACACCTGTGGATTCTCCGTGGCGGCCGCGGCGGGCGGAGCAAGCCAGACGGTCAGCGTCGATATCTCTCCCACGCACCTTGATTGGGGCCGTGCCAACTTCGACTTGAATCACCTCGACTCGCCGGATCACCAGTTCGTCCGTTCCGACGCCCTCGACTTCCTTAAGCTTTGCCAGCGTCAGGAACAGCGATTCGACGTGGCCCTGGTGGATCCGCCGACCTTCGCCCACGGGCGAACGTCGCAGCGCGGCTTTTCCATCGCCCGGGACCTGTCCGCCTTGATCGATCAGGCCGTGCGGGTGCTCGTGCCCGGAGGCACGCTCATGGTCTCCACAAACAATCGACGGCTTTCGTTGCCGGAGTTGCGGGAGCGGATCCAGGCGGGCGCCGGCCGGCGGGCCCTCCGCATCACCTCCACTCCCGAGCTGCCGGTGGATTTCGCGATGGACCCGGCCCACGCCAGGACCATTTTCGCCGTCGTGGAATAGTGCGGACGGGAGCCGAGTTCATCAGGTGAGGAGTCGAGTCTCCTCGGGTGGGACGACGATGGCGTGCCCGATGGCGACGTCCCGGCCGTGCTGGTTGACGCAGGCCACCATCAGGCAGACCCGCTTGGGATTGACCACCTCGGTGACGATGGCCGTCGCGGTGAGTACGTCTCCGAAGAACACCGGCTTGAGGAAGCGGATGTGCAGCTCGACGAAGATGGTCCCCAGCCCGGGGATCTCCCGGCCCAACACCGCGGATATCACCCCGGCGGTGAGCACGCCGTGGGCGATGCGGTTCCCGAAGACCGTGTCCCGCGCATAGCTCTCGTCGAGGTGCACGGGGTTGAAATCGCCCGAGGCGTCGGCGAACTCGAAGACGTCCGCCTCGGTGATCTGCTTGCTGAACGAGCCACTGTCCCCGATCGCGAGGGTGGGCCGGGCGCGAAGATCCCAGCGGGACCTCATCATCCTCGACTCCTTCCTCTCCGGCCGCCTTTGGGCGTCGGTGGCTCCCTCGCCTCCTCCGCCCGCTGCCACCCCTGATGTACGATATCAGAGCGCGGGCAGCGCCCGGCGGCCCCAGGGCACGGTGGCGATCAGGTCAGGGAGCGGTAAGAGAGACCGCCGCTACGGCCACGAACGAGGGGCGGCAACCGACCCTGATCTTCGGACGGGCGGCACATGGATTCGACGGTTAGATAAACGGATGAATCGCTTGAACCACCACGCGGGCGAGGGAGACGCGGCTGGCCCGCCGCGGCTCAGTGACCGGCCTCCTGAAGCTCCTTCAGGTGAGCCTCGACGATCTGCTGCTGAACGTTGCTGGGCACGACCTCGTAATGGGAGAATTCCAACGAGTAACTGCCCTGCCCTCCGGTAATGCTGGAGAGCCGCGAGTTGTAGTCGGCCAGTTCCGCCAACGGTACGAGGGCAACGATCTGGACGACGTTGCCTGGCAGCATATCCTGGCCCTGCGGCCGGCCGCGCCGGGAGGCGATGTCGCCCTGGATGTCACCGACGTTCTCCGCCGGCACGGTCACCTCGATGGTCACGATCGGCTCGAGCAGCACCGGCTTGGCCTTCAGGAATGCCTCCTTAAAGGCCCCACGCCCGGCGATCTGGAAGGCAATGTCCTTGCTGTCCACCGGGTGGGTTTTACCGTCGATAAGCTCGACCTTGACGTCGACCACGGGATAGCCGGCGACGACCCCCTGAGCCAACTGGCCGCGAATCCCCTTGTCCACGCTGGGCCGGTAGCTCTGGTCGATGGCCCCGCCGAAGATCTTGTCGAGGAACTCGTACCCCTCACCGCGCTCGGCGGGGTACAGGTTGATGATGACCCGGCCGAACTGCCCCGCCCCGCCGGTCTGCTTCTTATGGGTGTACTCGACGTTGTCGACCCGCGCGGTAACGGTCTCGCGATAGGGGATCTTCGGAGGCCTGGTTTCCACGTGGAGCTTGTAGTGCTTGGCCATGTGGTCCAGATAGGTTCGGAGTTGCTGCTCGCCCATGCCGCGAATGACCACCTCGCCGCCCGTGCCGCGATCCGTTTGAAAACAGGGGTCTTCTTCCATGTGACGCTTCAGGGCCACGCCGATCTTGTCCTCGTCGCCGCGTGATTTCGACTCGACCGCCAGCGAGAACATCGGCTGGGGGAAAGTGGGCATGGGAATGGCGCCGCCCTTGGTGGCGAAAAAAGTGTCGCCGATGTGATAGTCGAGCTTGGCCAAGGCGATGATATCGCCGGCGACTCCGCCGTCGATCTCCTTGTGCTCGGCCCCTTGTAGCTGCATGACCTGCCCAGGCCGCGATCCCTTGGTCTCGCCCGTTTTCTTGACGGCCATATCGGACGTAAGCCTGCCGGAGTGAACCCTGGCGGATAGGTATTTGATGTTGCTCTTGGGGTCGATGCTGATCTTGAACACTTGAGCGATAAAGGGCCCTTCGGGGTCCGGTTCGATCACCGTTTCGCTCTCGCCGTCGACCAGGGTGCGCTTCTTGCCCGTGACCGGGCTGGGGCAAAACGACTCCAGCGCGTCCAGCAGCTCGACAATGCCCACGTCCCCACACGAGTTGGTGAACAGGATGGGCACGAATTCGCCGGCCGCCACCGCCTTGGCCGCGGCGGCTCGGGCCTCCTCGTCGGAGAGCTCCCCGCCGAGGTACTTTTCCATGAGCTGGTCGTCGGCGCCCACGATGGCCTCGATCAGTGCGGTGTGTGCGTCTGCCACGCCGGAGAAGTCGGCGTCGCCCGATTCATGGGCGAAGCAGTCGATAACTCGTCCACCGCCGCCCGCGGGCAGGTTCAGCGGGACGCACTGCGGACCGAAGACCTCATGAAGCTGCCCCAGCAGGGCGGGCAGGTCGATGTTGGCCGCGTCGATATGGTTGATCACCAGCCAGACGCCCAGCCCGTATTCCTTGGCCCGCTCGAACATCTTCCGGGTGTTGACTTGAATCCCCGCGGACGCCGAAACCACGACCACGGCGCATTCCACCGCGGCAAGGGCCGCGATGGCTTGGCCGCAGTACTCCTTGACGCCCGGCGTGTCGATCACGTTGACCTGGAGGCCCTTGTGCTGCAAGTGGCAGACCGCGGACTCGAGCGAGGAGAACCTCTCCCGCTCCTCCTCGTTGTAGTCGAGGATCGAAGTCCGCTCCGGGACGCTCCCCAGCCTCTTGGTGGCGCCGGCCTTGAAGAGCAGCGCCTCCCCCAGTGAAGTTTTGCCCGCGCCCGTGTGCCCGACGAGGGCGATGTTGCGAAACTGATCAGGGTTGAAAGCCGACATCAATCACTCCTCTGTGTGCCTGCCTCGTGGCCGGTCGCACCTTCATCCGTCCAGGATGGCCAAAGGGGCCATGGTAACGCAACTTGTCAAGCGCCGCCAAGATCAGATTTTCCAGTCGGAACGGCCGGCGCCGGACCGTACGGTCGAAGCACTCGCCCTCGCCGAGCGCGACGGACGATATCTGGCGATGTCGTGGGCTTGACCGTATTGCCCGTCGCGGCGAGGCTGCGTGCTGCCAGGCGATTTGGCAAACGACGTAGGGGTGCGGCGCCGGCGGATCGCGTCGCCGTTCGTAGCGGCGGCGTAGGGCCGCGATGAACTCCTCAGGTGGAGACCTAAACCATGAAGAACTTTCTCGCGCACGTTTCGATGCTCACCGTGCTTGTCCTGGTGCCCGGCTGCCCCGGCCTGGTCAACGCGCTGCGCCTCGACCTCGTAACCGTCCGGCTGGTCAACAATTCGGACTTCTCCGTGGACGGGCAGCTCTTCACCGATGACGAGCAGGACCTCCCCAGGGAAGTGCTCGTGCAGGTCGGCACGGAGCGGACCTTCAACCTGGCGGCTGGAGAGATGCAGGTGTTCACCATGGCGTGCGATGACCTTCAATCCATCGTCATCGACGACGCCGACCTGCGCGTGCTGGTCGGGGTCAGCCCTGACGCAAGCACGGACGTGCTCCGCGATGGCGATGACTTCGGCTGCGGCGACACCGTCACGTTCACTTTTTCTCACTCGGCGGTCCTCGTCGACTTCGACATTGCGGTCAGCGTGGCCCAGCGCTAGCGCCGTGCGGCCGCCTCGTTCCAGCGGTGGACCGCGCGCCGCAAGCGGAACAGCCGCCTCTGTCCGGGCCACGACGAACGACGATCAAGCCGGCCACATGCCGGTGGCGGAACGCCTACGCCACCTGAACCGCTCTGGCCTGAGTCGCTGTCGTTTTCAAAACTGCGCCCTTGAGCAGGCAAGCCTCGAAGGAGAAAGGCACCCCGACGGCGTCGGCTGTCCTGATCGCTCCCCGAGGGTCGCGGTACGGATCGGGCGGAACCGACAGGACACAGGTACCCTCCGGTGGGCGGCACCCGAAGTCAGGCGAAATGGCGCGCAGGTAAGCCACGAAACCCGTGTACAGCGTACATTCCCGCAGTAAAAACTTCATAAAGACATGAAATGGCCGCTTTCTGCGAACATGCCACGTCCGTTTATCACTCCGATCCGCTTAAACCGTCGCGGAATGAAACTTGCTAAAGGATCGAGCGGACGGCGGAGAACTCTCGCCGCAACGGCGAACCACCTCGGCACCCGGGCGTCTCTCGCCCTGCGGCCAACCTGTGCTGAGGTTCATGCAGGGCGGTGGCGCGATGATCGAAATGACCATTTACGGGCGCGGCGGGCAGGGAGGTGTGACGCTCGCCAAGCTGATCGCGACGGCCTACTTCCTCCGCGACAAGCATGTGCAAGCGTTCGGGGTATACGCCGCGGAACGCTCCGGAGCCCCATTGCAGGCCTACGTCCGCGTCGACGACGAGGAGATCACCAACCACAACCAGATCTCCGAGCCGGATCACGTCATCGTGTTGGACCGGACGCTGATCGCCCCGCGGGTGCTCACCGGACACAAACCGGACGGCTGGATCATCCTCAATTCACCCGACGCTCCCGCCTCGTTCACGGAGCTGTTTCCTGGCTGCAAGGTGGCCACGGTCGACGCGACGGGGATTGCCCTGGCCAACGGTCTGGGCACGCGGGCCGTCCCCATCGTCAACACCACCATGCTCGGAGCCGTCGCCAAGCTGCTGGACATCAGCACCGCCGATGTCGAGGCGGCGCTCGCCAAAGTCAAGTTCGGCGGAGCCAATGTCACTTCGGCGCGGCAGGCTTACGAGGCCGTAAGGAACAAGAAGCTCAAGGGTAAGAGCGTGAAGCCGGCCGCCCCGGGCCCTGCGGAACACGTGGCCGGCATTCTCGACAAAGACCTCGGAGGAATGCCGGAGATCCGAACCGGCTCCTGGGCCACGCGTAAGCCCGAGCGGCAGCGGCTCCTGCCGCCTTGCAACCACGGCTGCCCGGCCGGCAACGACGTCCGCAGCTTCGTCGAGGCCGTAGGCAACGAAAACTACGACGAGGCGCTGCGGGTCATCCACGCAACCTCTCCGTTCCCGGGCGTTTGCGGGCGAGTGTGCCCCGCCCCCTGCATGGAATCCTGCAACCGCCGTCTGTACGACAAAGCGATCAACATTCGCGAACTGGAACGCTACGCCGCCGACCACGGTCAGCGCCCGGAGGTCACCAAGCCGCATCGAGAAGAGCGCATTGCCGTGGTCGGCTCCGGCCCAGCGGGCCTGAGCGCCACGTATCACCTCGCTCGGCTCGGGTATCCGGTCACGCTCATCGAGGCAGGCAGCCAACTGGGCGGATTGATGCGGACGGGCATTCCCGCCTACCGGCTGCCGCGGGACGTGCTCGGCGAAGAGATCGACTACATCCTCCGGCACGGCGTGACCGTCCGGCTCAACCGCTTCGTCCGGCGCCCCGAACTGTTGACCCTGTCGCATGAGTTCGCCGCCGTCTTCGTGGCCACGGGCCTTCAGGGCCTGCGAGCACTGGACCTCGGCACGGAAACCGAACACCACGTGGTCCAAGGTATCGAGTTCCTGGAACAGGTCCGCAAGGGCTGGATGCGCCTGGACGGCGAGCGCGTCGTGGTGGTCGGGGGCGGCAACACGGCCATCGACGCGGCCCGCTCGGCGCGACGGATCGGCGCCCAAAGCGTACACGTCGTCTACCGCCGGACCCGGGCGGAGATGCCCGCGATCCGGGAGGAGATCGACGAGGCTTTGGACGAGGGCATCGTGCTGGACGAGCTGGTGGCGCCGGTGCGGATGCGCTCCGACGGCATCGGCAGCGTGCTGACCTGCCAGCGGATGCGCCTGGGTGAGCCGGACTCCTCCGGCCGGCCGCGGCCGGTGCCCGATGCGGCGGAGGACGCGGTGTTCGACATCCGCTGCGACCGGGCCATCCTGGCCCTGGGACAGTCCTCCGATTTGTCCATCCTCCCGGAAGGCTCAGAGATCACCGACGGGAAGGTCATGCTGGGGCTGAGCGGCGCGCCCATCTTTGCGGGCGGCGACTTCGCCACCAACGAGGGCACCGTCACCGCGGCGATCGGCAGCGGACGCAAGACGGCCTGGCACATCCACCTCACCCTGACCGGGGAGAACCTCTTCCCTCCGCCGGCCGAGCCGCTGGCCCAACCGGACGTGATCACCACCCACTTCTTCAGCCATGCTCCGCGGGAAGAGGGCGTGGTCCTGCCGGGGGCGGAACGCCGGTTCACCTTTAAGGAGGTCCGCCAGGGATACCTGGACGAGCCCTCGCACCACCCCGCCGTACAGGAAGCCCAGCGCTGCTTCAGTTGCGGGGTGTGCAACGAGTGCGACCGTTGTCTGGATTACTGTCCGGAGGGCATCGTGCTGCGCAAACGCGACGGCTATGAGTTCGACTACAGTTTCTGCAAAGGCTGCGGCATCTGTGCGTCGCAGTGCCCGCGCGGTGTCATCTACATGGCGGAACTCTAATGCGACCGGTATCGAGTTTCATGAGTCATGCGACGATGGCGCCGACCCGAGCCGCGTGGCGTCATCCCCCGGACCCCCATAGGGGCGCCGCGAATCTCCTACCTGAGCCGCGGGCTTCGGCCCGCGCGAACGTTCGGCCACGCGGACGATCCCGAACCGCATGGCGTCAGTCCGCGCGAACGTTCGGCCGCTTGCGTGTTCCCCTAGTTCAGTGCGTTCGCGCAGGCTGAAGCCTGCGGCTCAGTATGGTCCTTGGCATCGGCTCTTTGTGAATTGGAGACAAGACGTGGCCAAAGCACTGGTAACCGGTAATCACGCTGCGGGCCACGCCCTGGCACTGGCCGGCGAGGCCAACCGCGCCGCCCGCGGCTGCGCCGCCGGGGCCTATCCCATCACCCCCCAGACCGAGATCATCGAGTACCTGCGCAGCTTCGAGTTCACCAAGGGACGGATCGTGCCGGTGGAGTCCGAGCACAGTGCCATGGGAGTATGCATCGGCGCCTCCCTCGCCGGGGCCCGGAGCTTCACCGCCAGCTCGGCGAACGGCCTGGCCTACATGACCGAGAACGTCTTCGCCGCCGGTTACTACCGGCTGCCCATTGTGATGATCGCGGTCAACCGCACCCTGGGCCCGCCGTGGAATATCTGGGCGGATCAGGGGGACAGCCTGGCCCTGCGCGACGCGGCCTGGCTCCAGTTCTACGTTGACTCCCACCAGGAGCTCGTCGACACCATCCTAGTGGCCTTCCGCATTGCCGAAGATCAGCGCGTGCTCCTCCCCGCGCTGGTGGCCATGGACGGGTTCATCACCTCGCACACCCAGATGGTGGTCGACCTCCCCGAGCAGGAACTGGTCGACCGCTACCTGCCGCATTGCGAGGTCCCCCACCGGCTCCGCCATGACCGCCCCACCACCGTCGGCGGGATGACTTGGCCGCGGGAAACGGAGCACCATCGAATCGAGATTCAGCAGGCCATGGAGCGCGTGCCCGAGGTGCTGGAGGAAGCCCTCGACGAGTTCGCCACCGTGTTCGGCCGCCGGCCCGACGGGGCGGTCGCGGCGAATCACACCGAGGACGCCGACACCGTGCTCTTCGCCTGCAACACCATGGCCCGCACCCTGCGCCGGGTGGTGCAGGAGCGGCGCAAGAAAGGCGAGAAGGTCGGTATGGTCAAGAACAAGCTGTTCCGGCCCTTTCCGCGCGAAGCGGTCGCCGCGGCCATCGGCCCAGCCACGAAGGTCGGCGTCCTGGACCGGAACCACTCCCCCGGCTCCGGGGGCATCTTCTGGCAGGAGATCGTCACCAGCCTCCGCCATCGGCCGGAGGTGCTGGTGCAGGACTACCTGGTCGGCCTCGGCGGCGGTGACGTCACCCCGGCATTCATCGACGAGATCATCGACGATTTGCAGGCCCGCACCCGCTCCGAGGAGCCCGTCTGGAAGGAGGTGGCCGCATGACCACAACCGTGGCCCAAGACTTCGCCTCCTACTGCCACAACGTGCTCCGCCCGGGCAACACCAACTGCGCCGGCTGCGGCATGTCCATCGGTCTGCAATGGCTGGACCAGGCCCTGGACGGGGAGAAGCCCTTCCTGGTCATTCCGGCGTGCTGCGGCATTGTCACCGCCGGGGCCTTTCCCACCAGCGCCTACGGCGTGCCCACCGCCGCCGCGACCTTCGCCAGCGCCCCGGCCCTGGCCACCGGGCTCAGCGCCGTCGCCGAGCTCAACGGCGAGAACCAGGTCACCGTCTGCTGGACCGGCGACGGCGGCACCTACGACATCGGCATGGCCACCCTCTCCGCCGCCGCGGAGCGCAACGAGGACATGATCTACGTCTGCTACGACAACGAGATCTACGGCAACACCGGCGGGCAGCGCAGCAGCGCCACGCCCGAGGGCGTGCGCACCACCACCACCCCCTACGGCAAGACCGAGGTGAAAAAGGACATGATGGCCATCATGGCCGCCCACCGCATACCTTACGCGGCCACCCTGTCCGTGGCCCACCGCGAGGACTTCATCCGCAAGGTCCGCCTCGCCCGGAAAACGCGGGGCTTTCGGTTCCTGCTCATGCTCTCCCCCTGTCCGACGGGCTGGAAGTCTGAGCCGGAGGAAAGTGTGGAGCTCATCGACTACGCCGTCCGCTGCGGACTGTTCCCCCTTTACGAAGTCTTCCACGGAGACCGCTACCGCATCAACGTCCGCCCCGACGGCACGCCCGTCGAGCAATACACCAAGCGCCAGCGTCGCTACACCAGCGCCGCCATCGACCCGGCCACCCTCCAGCCCCACATCGACGCCCAGACCCGCCGCCTCGAGACCCTCGAAAAAGCCTTCCCCTACCACGGCGCCTGACTCCCCGAGCCGCGTGGCTTTAGCCCGCGCGAACGTACGGCGTCGCGGATGTTCCCGACCCGCGTGGCTACTCCCCTTGACGCGCTGTGTCCAGCCTCACCCCGCGCGAACCAGACCCGAGCCGCGTGGCTTTAGCCCGCGCGATCGTCCCTACCCGAGCCGCGTGGCTTTAGCCCGCGCGAACGTACGGCGTCGCGGATGTACCCGAGGCGCGTGGCTGCTCCCCTTGACGCGCAGCGTCCAGGGTCAGCCCGAGCGAACCGAAACCGAGCCGCAAGCTGCTCCCCTTCAAGCGCAGCGTCCAGGGTCAGCCCATGCGGCCGCCCCAGCGGGTGGCATGCCTTCGCGAGCGCAGCTCGGGACGGGTGCCATGCAACGCCGTGAACCCAACGCTATCCCGCCTTTCGGTAAAGTTCTTTTGCACAACGACTTTCCTCCGCCGTGGCCGCGCGGATTTTG
>Ga0214473_10006903_pt1 | contig 13527 bp, 9 predicted proteins | sample RVTome_7_FD_203509 | JGI IMG/M metagenome (GOLD analysis project Ga0214473, IMG submission 203509) | Soil microbial communities from uranium-contaminated site in the Upper Colorado River Basin, Wyoming, United States - RVT98D197 | ecosystem: Environmental > Terrestrial > Soil > Contaminated >...
ACGGGTCCATGTATGGCGGCTCCACGACCTCGATTCTCGTCAATGTTCCCGGAGAGCCTGCAAGTGTCGTCACAACGCTGGACGGATATGCGATGGCGCGAAAGGGACGGGCCGGGGCCGCGCTGGCCATTGCTGCCATCGGGTCTTTTGTCGCCGGGACCGTCAGCGTGATTGCGCTGCAGCTCTTCGCTCCCCTCCTTGCAAGGTCTGCCCTGGCCTTCGGGCCTGCGGAATACTTTGCCCTGACGGTTTTGGGAGTTGTCTTATTGTCCAACCTGACCGGAAAATCCCGGGGTAAATCCTTGATCATGATCATGGTCGGTTTGATGCTTTCAACCGTAGGGTTCGACCCTGTAGGCGGTGTGGAACGTTTCTCTTTTGGTCTTGAATCCGCACAGGCGGGCGTGAGCTTTATCGCTCTGACCACCGGGCTCTTCGGCGTTGCTGAGGTTTTTTCGGTGATAGCGGCAAAAGAGCAGCCGGCAGACTTATTGCCCGTGAAGTTTCGTGAGCTCTATCCTAACCGGGAAGAGCTCAAGCGCTCCGTGGCGCCTATGGCCCGGGGCTCCGTCCTGGGGTTCCTGATCGGCCTTTTGCCCGGGCCTGCTGCGACCATGGCTGCATTTGCATCTTATGGCCTGGAGCGGCGGGTTTCCAAACATCGCGACGAGTTCGGGAAGGGCGCGATTGAAGGGGTTGCGGGTCCTGAATCAGCCAATAATGCCGCTGCCGGCGGGGCCATGATCCCTCTGCTCTCCCTCGGATTACCCTTCACTCCGACGACGGCCGTGCTGCTCGGAGGGATGCTTCTTCATGGAATCACCCCGGGGCCTTTCCTTCTCCGTGACCGGCCTGACGTCTTCTGGGGAGTCATAGGAAGCTTTTATCTTGGGAACATGATGCTGCTTATCCTGAATCTGCCTCTGGTGGGTTTTTTTGCCAAAATTGTCAGGATTGCCCCGAAATATCTGATGCCGACTGTCTTGGTTTTATGCGTCATCGGCGCTTACGGAGATAACAGCAGCCTCTTCGACGTCTCGGTGATGCTCGGGGCCGGGGCCGTAGGCTATCTGATGCGAAGATACGGTTATGAGCCTGCGCCCTTAGTGGTCGGTCTGGTCCTGGGACCCGTCATGGAAAGGTCGCTTCGGCAGACCCTGATAATCTCCCGGGGAGACCTCAGCGGCCTCTGGGATTCAACCCTGTGCCTGGTGATTTGGATCATTGTTCTACTCGCAGCGATCTTTCCGATCCTAATGCACTATTTCAAAAAGATAGTCCAAACCCGCCCCGGAAAAGCAAAGCCTTCGGTCTGATAACCCGGACACATAAGCTGCCAAGCAGATTAGCCCGCATGGAATTCTAACGACCAATCGTTCACCCTTTTAGGTGGAACTCAGAAATGACGGAATTCGGAGCATTCTTACAACAAGCGGTATAAATAAAAATAACTAATAATTTCGAACACATCCTCTCACAATAAGACCGTATCATCCACTCTTGCAGGAATCCTCAAAAAAATCTTGACATTTTATGAGCTTGCTATATACTGCCGGTCGGTTACATTTTCCAGCGAGAAATGATACACGTAAGATCGAAATACCGTCAAAAAACTTATGAAAAAGTAATCGGTTATCAGTGACCAGTAGTCAGTTGACCGAGCAGAAGAGTACAAATTACCGCGGGTTTTGGTTTTATTCGGATTATTCGTTATCATTCGTGTAATTCGTCCAAAAAGAAAGGAGGAAGAAAATGGCTAAAAAAAGATTATCAGGACTGGCGGGTGGGATTTGTTTCATGTTGCTCCTGGTGCTGCCCTTTGGGAATCTTTGGGGCCAGGGAGCAAAAGAACCGATCAGGATCGGCATCAACATCGAAATGACGGGAGGGATGTCCGAGACCTCCATGAACGCCAAACAAGGCTACGACCTCTACCTCGAAGAGATCGGCTACAAAGTGGCCGGCCGGCCGATTCAGGTAATCGAATATGACAATAAGACCGATCCCAAGCTCTCGATGGAGGTGGCGCAGAAATTGGTGGAGAAGGACAAGGTCCACATCCTCTGCTTCGGAACGAACAGCGCCGCTGCGATTGCTGTAAGAGGTTACGTGGAGAAATCGAAAGTTCCGATGGTCGTGGTTGGAATGGCCGGATCCGAGCGAGTGACCTTGCCCGGAAACAAGTATGTCTTCAGGCTCGGGTACGCAGACGGGCAGTTGGAGCTCCCGCAGGGACGGTACGCCTATGAAAAACTGGGATTCAGGAAGATGGCCTTGATGGGACCCGATTATGCGGGCAGCACGGGGAAACTCTGGGCCTTCCAGCAAGGGTTCGAAAAGAGCGGCGGCAAGATCGTCCAGACGATCCTCTGGAACCTCGGAGAGATGGACCTTGCCCCTTATCTTGCGCGGCTCAGCTCGGAAGCGGAAGCCATTTTTCCATTTGAGCCGGGCGGTGCCGCAATCAATCGGTTCCTCAGGCAGTACTTCGAACTGGGACTGGACAAGAAGATCAAGCTCACCACCCATCTGGCTTTCGCGGAGGATTATTTTACTCTCCCGATTTTCAAAGAAAAGATGATCGGGATCACCAGCTCAGGGTTATACTGTCCTGATTTCGATTCACCGGAGAACAAGCGGGTGACGGAACGGTTTTATGCCAAATACGGAAAGAAGAAGCTGATGAACACGGACGTCTCCGTAGGTTATGACAGTATGAGATTCATCGTCACCGCCCTTGAGGCGATCGGGGGCAAGGTGGAGGATACGGAGGCATTTCTGAAGGCGATGCACAGCACAAAAACGAAGGGAGTCGTGAGCAGCGCGATCAGTATCGATGCCAATGGCAACGTCATCCGGGATGTCTTCATCCGACAAATACAGAAGAAGGACGGCGTGATCAAGAATGTTGTGCTCGATGTGCTTCCCCAGGTCAGCCAGCCGCCGGAAGGATACACGATCATGCCGAGAAAATAAGAAGCGTTTGTTTCACCGCAGAGGCGCCGAGATCGCACCTGTGCGCCGAAGCGCTCCGGTGCGCAGGCGCAGAGGGGTTTTGCTTTTGATCCAATCGGGAGACGACGATTGGATCAAAGACTCCTCTTTGCAGAACCACGTTGCAAGCTGAATGTCAGTTTTCTGTAAGGATGAGCCTTTTTGATTTGCGGTCATCTCCTCCGGTTCCCGGAATCTTCGACCCGCAAATCAAAAATACTCCCTCTCCGCGTCCTCTGCGACTCTGCGGTGAATGCGACTTTCCACCCCAAGGAGAATGACGCGATGATCGATTTTTTTACCCATGTGGTGCCTCCGAAGTATAAACGGGCCCTGAGCCAATCGATGCCGGAGCTTGACAGGCGCATCTCGGGAATGCCAACCCTTTATGACATGGACCAGCGGTTTCGCATTATGGATAACTATCAGGACTTGACGCAGGTCCTGACCCTCTCGTTGACCGCAGCCCTGGTGCTTGAGAATCCGGGACTGGCGGTGGACTATGCTCAAAGGGCGAATGACGAAATGGCGGAATTGGCGGCAATGTATCCGGACCGGTTTGCCGCAGCCGCGGCTTCGTTACCCATGACCGATATGGAAGCCGCTCTGAAGGAGCTCGACCGCGCAATTACCGATCTCAAGCTGAAGGGCTTGCAGCTCTTTACACCCACTCTGGACAAGCCTCTTGATTCACTCGAATTTTTGCCCCTTTTTGCGCGGATGGCGGAGCATGATCTCCCCATCTGGATCCACCCTGTCAGGTGGATGGATCGAGCGGATTACCGGACGCTCAAAGAATCAAAATACTACATCTACCATATCTTCGGCTGGCCCTACGAGACAACGGCTGCCATGGCTCATCTGGTGTTTGGGGGAATCCTGGACCGCTTCCCCAAAATCAAAATCATCGCTCATCACTGCGGCGGCATGGTGCCGTTCTATGAACAGAAGATCGTTGAAGCCTACGAGGCTTCGGAAACCATTCATGCCCAGGAGTATAAGAGCGCTCTGCGTAAGCCTCCGATCGACTATTTCAAGATGTTCTACGGTGATACGGCCCTGAATGGCAGCGCGGCGGGGTTGATGTGCGGCTACAAGTTTTTCGGCGCCGATCATTTGCTGTTTGCGACGGATATGCCCTTCGATGTGGAGTGTGGCAACCGGGGGACCAGAAAAACAATAGAGTCTGTCGAAGCCCTTGGCCTCAGCGCCGTTGAGAAAAAAATGGTCTACGAGGAAAACGCGAAGAGATTGTTACGGTTGTGAGGATAAGCAGAGTCACTCGCCCTTGTGAAAAGTGGTAGGGTCTGCCTTTTGTGCTTTCGGTTTATTGTGTTCATTGAGTTTCTTGGATTATCGCTAGAAACACAATAAACCCAACAAACTCAACAAACTAAAATCTTACGTGGGTCGCGGATGAACCCCTTACCCGGAGGCAAAAATCTGTGGAATTGCCCATAGCCATCTCCCAGGTGCTCAATGGAATCGCCTTCGGCATGCTGCTCTTTCTCCTGGCCTCGGGCCTCAGTCTGATGTTCGGGCTCATGGGGATTGTCAATCTCGCCCACGGGGCCTATTTCATGGTGGGCGGGTACGTGGGACTCACCACGTTCGAGGCCACGAGCAGTTTTCTCCTTGCCCTTCTGGCGGGCGCCGGGACGGGGGCTTTTCTCGGCTTTCTCACAGAGCGCTTTTTCATGCGCCGCCTTTACGGGCTCCATGGCCATGAATCCATTCTGCTTACCTTTGCGATCAGCCTTGTCTTGAGCGACTTGTCCTTATTCCTCTGGACGGGGACACCGCGCTGGGTTGACCCCCCTTCCTTTCTCGATGTCTCGTTCAATATTATGGGCGCCTTCTATCCTGCCTATCGTCTGGCCATTATTTTGATCGGGGCCGCTGTATTTACCGGTCTTTACTGGTTCCAGGAACGTACCCGCTGGGGAGCGATCGTCCGGGCGGGCGTCGATGACAAGGAAACCGTAACAGGACTGGGGATCAACATCCTGCTCGTTTTCACGATGGTCTTCTGTCTGGGGGCCTTTCTTGCGGGCTTCGGGGGCTTCATCGGGGCGCCGGTTCTCGGGTTGCACATCGGGCTCGATGTCGAGATCATCATGCTTGCCCTGGGTGTGGTGATTGTTGGAGGGCTTGGGAGCCTGCCGGGCTGCCTGGTGACCTGCCTCCTGATGGGCCTGAGTGACACGCTCGGGAAAGTGCTCTGGCCGAGCTATTCCTCGCTTACGATTTATCTGGTGGTCGTGATCGTTCTCCTTGTAAAGCCCTCAGGCCTGTTTGGTAAGGGAAATTGAATGGGTAATAAATCGTTAGGATTGAAACGAATCTTAACCTTCAGCATCGGAGCTGCGGCTGCCCTTGCGGTGCCGATGCTGCCGAAGTATGCCGTCACGCTGGCCACCTCTATCGTCATTTACAGTATTTACGTCAGCAGCGCCAACCTCCTGACCGGTTATACGGGTCTCGTTTCTCTCGGGCAGGCGATGTTCTGGGGTTCAGCCGCCTACGTGGCTGCCATTTTGACGACTCGAAGTGCTGTCACAAATTTTTACCTGATTTCGCTCATCGGACTTCTCACGGTGATTGTGCTGAGCAGTTTCTTCGGGGTCCTGGCGCTTCGTGTGAAACGGCTGCATTTCATGATCGTCACGTTCGCCTTTGGTCACGTCGTTTGGTGCCTTGCGATGTATCCGATGCAGCATATCACGCTCGGGTATGACGGCATAAAGGATATTCCGCGGCCCACATTAGGTTTCTCCCTGCCCACGGATAGCGCCACCGGCTTCTACTATCTTGTGCTGGCTGTTGCCGCAGTCTGTTTCTTCGTGGTCCATCGCGTCATCAAATCCCCCTTTGGACACGCTCTTGTGGGAATACGCGATAATGAGCACCGTATGATCGCTCTCGGTTACAATACGTTCGTCTATAAGTACATCTGCTATATGCTCTCCGCTGCGGTAGCGGGGATCAGCGGATTGCTTTTCGCCTTCTTTAACGGCTATGTCAATCCGGCCGAGTTGCACTGGATCTGGTCAGGAGACGCTCTTATGATCATGTTCATCGGCGGAGTAGGCGCCTTCTGGGGACCTCTTCTGGGCGCCATTGCCTACACCGGCTTGCGTTACTGGATCAGCAGTTACACGATGTACTGGTTCGGGATCGAAGGGATCATCTTCATCCTCGTAGTGCTCTTTTTCCGGGGGGGAATCGCCGGTTTCATTATGAATCTCCAAAGGAAGCTGACTAATGGAAGAGCTGAGGGTTGATCACCTCTCCAAGGATTTCGGCGCCATCAGGGTACTGCGCGACATCTCCTTCTCCGTAACCTCAGAGGAAAGGCGGATCGTCATCATCGGCCCGAACGGCGCCGGGAAAACGACCTTATTCAACCTTGTCAGCGGGGAGCTGCCCTCTACGGGAGGCTCGATTCATCTCTTCGGACGTGATGTCACGAGGATGCCGTGTCACCGTCGCACCCGTCTCGGCCTGGCCAGGACCTTTCAGATCAGTGACCTTTTCCCTCATTTCACATTGATGGAGAACGTACTCCTGGCTCTTCAAGCCCACGATTCGTGCTGTTATCAGATGTTGCGCTCCCGTCGCGCCTACACCCACCTCTACGAAAAAGCGGAAGACCTTCTCAAGAAGATGAGGCTTTACGAAAAGAGGGATTTCCCCATAGCCTCCCTGTCCCACGGGGAAACCCGGCTGACGGAAATCATCCTCGGCATTGCGGCGGGGCCGCAGATCCTTCTTCTGGATGAGCCGACATCCGGGCTGACTTCTTCGGAGGGAGTGTGGCTCGCCAAGCTGATCCGGAGCCTCCTCAAGGACATCACGATTCTCATGATCGAGCATGATATGAATATCGCCTTTGATTTTGCAGACCGCATGATTGTGTTACATCAGGGGGAGATCGTGGCCGACGGAAGGCCGGAAGAGATCCGAACCAACCCAAGCATCAGGGAGATTTATCTGGGCACATTCCATGGATAGTATCCTTTCGATCGACGATATCCATACGTACTACGGTGAGAATTACATCCTCCAGGGCCTTTCGCTCAAGGTCGTCGCCGGGACCGTATCCGCCCTTGTGGGCCGCAACGGCATGGGCAAGACAACAAGCATGCGGTCGATCATCGGATATACTCCGGTACGCCGTGGCCAAATATGGTTCAAACAGGAAGAGATCACGAAGTTGAAAGCTTACGAGATTGCCCGGAGAGGGCTCAGGCTCGTGCCTCAGGGACGCCACATCTTCCCATCGCTGACCGCTAAGGAAAACCTGGCGATTGCAGCCAGGCAGAGCGCCGGGAAAAATACCTGGAACAACGAGCGGGTGCTCTCTTTTTTCCCCGGGCTGAAGGAGAGACTCAACAACAGGGGGAACCAGCTCTCCGGCGGCGAGCAGCAGATGCTCGCGATTGCGCGGGCCCTCGTCTCCAATCCGGACCTGGTCTTAATGGACGAGCCCTCCGAAGGACTGTCCCCAATGATGATTCAGGAAGTTGCAAATATCATCCATCAGCTCCGCCAGGAGGGAGTGTCGCTGTTGCTCGCCGAGCAGAACCTGCCTCTCGCCTTGAGCGTGGCGGATAATGTGTACGTCGTCAGCAAAGGCGCCATCGTCTTTGAAGGAACCCCGAAACAACTGGAGGAAAACAAGGAAATCGAGCGGGAGTATCTGGCCGTGTAGGGAGACACGAAAGAGACTTGCGAGATGCATAGCATCTTGGTTAGATTTCTAAGTAAAACCGTTTATGAATAGATCCATAATTTAATAGACATCTGAGTAACCCCATCCCCACCCTAACCCTCCCCTTGAAGGGGAGGGAAACCGCTACGTTCCTCCCCCTTCAAGGGGGAGGTCAGGAGGGGAATGGGGGATGTTAGCTTAACCTCAACCTTAACCTTGTGTTGTTACACTTACTTAGGAGGTTCCTTTTTTATGACCCGTGGTCCTGTCATTGACATCGATATACCTGACCAGCTTAACCTGGGGAGCTATTACCTCGATGGGAATCTGACCCAGGGAAGGGGTAACAAGGTAGCAGTCTATTATCAAGATGAAAAGTATACGTTCAGCGATCTCTGCAGTCTGACGAACCGTGTTGGAAATGTGCTCAAAGAGCTGAGCGTCGGCTTCGAAGACCGTGTGTTGCTCGTCCTGCAGGATTCGCCTGAATGGTTGGCCGGGTGGTTTGCCGCGATGAAGGTCGGAGGCGTCGCCACCCATGCTTATACGTATCTCCTCCCTTCTGACTATGAGTACTTTCTTAATTACGTCCGGCCAAAGGTCGTCATCGTGGATTCGACCACGCTGGACCGGGTGAGGGAAGGCGCGGCGGGGTCGGTCCTTCGGAAGGCGATTCTCGTGGCCGGAGAAGACGTTCCGCCTCTCGAAAAGGGGGAATATGCCCTGAAGGATCTGATCAAGGGGGCGTCCCCTTTTCTCGATGCTGCGCCCACCACGAAGAACGATTTCGCCTTCTGGAATTTTTCGGGAGGCACGACGGGTAAGTCGAAAGGCGTGCCCCATATGCACCACGACGGGATCGTATCGTTCGAGTCGTTCCAGTACACCGTTCACTACACGCCCGATGATGTGGTGCTCCGCGTGCCCAAGCTCTTTTTCCACTACGCCCGCGATCTGGGCATGAACTGGCCTCTCAGGGCAGGGGCTGCCGTCGCATTGTCCCCTGAAAGAAGCACGGTGGAAACAGTCTTCCAGTCCCTTTACAAATACAGGCCGACGGTTCTTCTCAATGTGCCGACGATGATGAGGGCCATGCTTCAGAGTCCGCTCGCGAAGGATGCGGATTTGAGTTTTCTCAGGCTCTGCCTCTCTTCAGGGGAGTTGCTTTCAGGACAGCTTTACAGGGAGTTCACGAAAGCCTTTGGAGTCGAGGTGCTCAATTCCATCGGTTCCGCGGAGACCTGCCTCGGTTACTTTTTGGATACGCCCGGGAAGGTCGTCCCCGGCTCGTCAGGCAGGGTCCAGCCCCTCGTGGAGGTGAAGCTTGTCGATGAGGAAGGCGGAGAAGTGCCGAAGGGTAAAACGGGAATACTTCATGTCCGGTCAGAGGCTTCGGGCTCATGTTATCATCTGGAGCATGAGAAGAGCAAGAAAACCTTCACAGGAAATGATTGGGTCAATACTAATGATCTGTTCAGAGAAGATGAAAACGGTTACTTCTGGTATGAGGGGCGGGCGGATGATCTGATCAAGGTAAGCGGTGTCTATGTCTCCCCGGTGGAAATCCAGGCGTGCCTTGACAGCCACTCTGCCGTAAGGGAATCGGCTGTCCTCGGCGTCAAGGACAAAGACGGTCTGGCCAAGACGAAGGCATTCGTTGTGCTCAATGACCCTGGCCGGGCTTCTGAAAAAATGGCGGAGGAACTGAAAGAATTCTGTAAACAGAAGATGGCCCGGTACAAGGCGCCGAGATTCATCGAATTTCTGAGCGACCTCCCGAAGACGGGCCAGGGCAAGATCGATAAACGCAGTCTGCTGCAGCGGCAGTAAGAAGAGGCCAGAAAGCAGAAGGCAGAAAGCAGACTGCAGAAAGAAGTAAAACTCATATTTTTGTTTTCTTCTGCCTACTGCCTTCCGCCTTCTGCCTTCTACCAATAAGGGGGAACCATGCACCTGCCACAATTTGAATACTTCGTGCCCACCAGCGCCGAAGAAGCCTGTTCTTTCCTTGCCAGACACCAGGGAGACGCCCTTCCTCTTGCGGGCGGCACGGATCTGCTCGTCAAGATGAAACACCGGAGAGTCGTTCCCGGATTTCTGGTCAACCTGAAGAATATACCGGGCATGGATGAAATCGAATATGACGAAGAGAAAGGCCTTCGAATCGGCGCTCTCGCGACAATTCAGTCCCTGAAGAACTCGGTCATCATCAAACGCCATTTCAAAGTCCTGGCTCAGGCAGCCGGAGTGGAGAGCTCGGTGCAGATTCGAAACGTGGCAACGCTCGGAGGCAACATTGCCAATGCCTCTCCGGCGGCCGACGCCCCCCTCGCATTGATTACCTTAGGAGCTTCGGTCGTGTTGACGCGAGCGGGTGGACGCCGGGAGATTCCCCTCGAAGACTTCTTTCTTGGACCGGGAAAATCCATGCTTCAAACGGGTGAGATCATCAGCGAAATACGCGTCCCTTCCCCCTGGGGTCGAACAGGAGGAAGCTATCTGAAACATGCGGTGCGCCGGACGGATATCGCCATTGTGTCAGTCGCGGTCGTGGTAAGGCTTGGGGAGAAGGTCTGTGAAGAGGCCCGGATCGCCCTCGGCTCTGTTGCGCCTACCGCTTTCAGGGCCAAAAGAGCGGAGGAATGTCTCAAGGACAGGGAGATCACGGACGAGCTGGCTGAAAAAGCTGCTCTGACAGCCATGGGAGAGTCCCATCCGATAGACGATATCCGCGGGTATGCCGAGTACCGCTCTCAGACCGTTCTTGATATTACGAAACAAGCGATCCTCGAAGCGACACAAGACGCAAGATTGGGGGGTATTTGAGATGAAACAGCAGATCCGGCTCAAAGTCAACGGGCAGGACCATACGTTCGATGTGGAGCCATCGGATACCCTCCTGGAAGTGCTGAGGGAAAACCTGAAACTCATCAAGACGAAAGAAGGATGCGGCGTGGGAGAGTGCGGGAGCTGCGCCGTCATCATGAATAAGAGGGCCGTTAACTCCTGCCTCATCCTTGCGGTGGATGCGAATGGCAAGGAGATCGTCACAGCAGAGGGAATGGCGGAGGACCAGGAGTATCATCCTTTCAACGAAGCCCTGATCAGCCAGGGGTCGTTACGGGCCAGTTTCGAGAAGCCGGGCAGCAAGACTCAGCAGGAGTTCTTCACCTTCTGTCATGTCTGCCCCGGCCACTGCAGTGTCAAGGCAACGGTGGAGGACGGGAAGGTCGTTGACATCGTTCCCGACAAGGAGAGCGGCCTCCCGAACGAGTTCTGCCCGGTCAAGAAGGGGCGATTCTCGATCCCCGAGGTGCTCCATCATCCGGACCGGTTGAAGTACCCTCAAAAAAGGGTCGGGGCCCGCGGAGAAGGCAAATGGGAGCGGATCTCCTGGGATGAGGCACTCGGAACGATCGCCGGGAAACTGTCCGAGTTTAAGGAGAAATATGGACCTGAATCGGTTGCCTTCGGTCTCGGTGAACCCAAGGGCCTGGAGTTTGCCTTTGCGCAGCGCCTGGCGAGCGCCTTCGGAACCCCCAATGTGGTGACACCGGGCTGGTGCTGCGGCATTCCCTCCGGCATGGCTTCCGCGCTCACCTATGGCTGGAACTGTGTCCCGGACGAGGAACATCTTCCCCGTCTGATGGTGCTCTGGGCCGTGAACAACAATCACACCAGCGGGGGCATGCGCCGGGAAACCTTTGAGAGAGCCCTTGAGAGCGGAACCAAGCTGATCGTGGTGGATCCCCGGAAAATCGATATCGCATCCATTGCGGACCTCTGGGTGAGGCTGAGGCCGGGAAGCGACGGCGCCCTGGCCCTGGGACTCGTCAAAATCATCGTAGAGGAAAAGCTCTATGACAGGGAGTTTGTTGAGACCTGGTGTCTTGGTTTTGACCTTCTCCAGGAGGAGCTCAAAACCTTTTCATTGAAAGAGGTGGAAGAGGTCACCTGGGTCTCCGAGAAGACCATGCGGAAATTCGCAGAGCTCTACACCACGATCAAACCGGCGACCATCCAGTGGGGAAACGCACTGGATACCACAACCATCGCATTCCCCGGAGCGAAGGCTGTTGCCATCCTGCGGGCCATCACGGGCAACCTGAACATTCCCGGAGGAGAGATGTTTCTGACGCCCGCCCCCTATCTGAGACCCGGTAAGTTTTTCATGTTGAGCCAGTTCCCTAGAAACAGGGAGAAAGCGGTCGGAGGCGATTTCAAGCTGGCGATCCGGTCCGCCTTTGTGCCGCCTCATTCCTTCGTACATTCCGTTTTAGAGGGGGAGCCCTATCGCATCAGGGCGGGGATTTTCCTGTTGACGAACCCGATCCTGAGCTATCCCGATTCGAGAAGGACCTTTGAAGCCTTCATGAAGATTGAATTCACCGTGGTCTCCGAACTGTTCATGACCCCTACGGCTGCGCTTGCCGATATCCTGCTGCCCGCTGCCTGGGGCATGGAGCACGAGGAGCTCGGTTACTGGCCGGGTTGGTACGAAGAGATCAGGGCTTACCCCAAGATTGTCGAGCCGCCGGGCGAGGCCTGGGCCGATACGAAATGGCTGAACGAGCTGGCCAAGAGACTGGGGCTCGGAGAGCATTTCTGGAAGAGCGACGACGATGCCCTCGATGCCATGCTGAAACCGAGTGGTTTTACGTATGAAGAAATGAAGCACAAGAGGGTTCTCCACTCAAGAAGGGATTATAAGAAGCACGATTACAGGACCCCTTCGGGCAAAGTCGAATTTTATTCAAAGAACGCAGCCGATTTCGGATACAGTCCCCTGCCCTACTGGAGAGAAGTAACGGAACTGCCCAGGCTCACGCCCGAGTTTCCGCTTCTCATGACGAACGCCAAGGAAGATGTTTACATGCTTACCGGTTACAAACAGGTCCCCTCGCTTCGGAATATGAAGCCGGAGCCGATTGTGGAAATGCATCCGGAAACCGCACGCAACCTGGGACTCAAGGAGGGAGAGTGGGCCTACATCGAAACGCCCAAGGGAAAAGTGAAGCAGCGGCTGGCCTTCAACCCCGATCTCGATCCACGTATCGTGGTCGTCTCTTTCGGCTGGTGGTTTCCGGAGGATCGCCTAAAACTCTTTGGCTGGGATAAGTCGAATATCAACATCCTGACGCGAAGCGAGCCCCCCTACGACCCGGGCATCGGCACCGTCGATCTGCGCGGCATCCCCTGCAGGGTTTCCTCGGCCAAAGCATAACGGTTTACTCAAAAAGTTACTATCCCAGGCTCCTCAAAAATGTCTCTGCCTGCGCCAAGGCTTCGGTATCCTTCGTAGGGAACGCATATATGCGTTCCCTGCCGACGTGCGCCGCGATCACGAACCATAAATCAATAGATCCTTGGGACCTTCAGGGGAGCAGGACTCTTATCGGTGCTACGATGATCCACCGCATGATATTGATAACCGGGTCCAGGATGCCGAGGTAAAACAGACCAAGAATGATGATGAACCCGTAGGGCTCGATGCGGGCAAAAAGATATTCGGTTCTCTCCGGCGCAATTCCCATCAATATCTTTGAGCCGTCCAGGGGAGGGATGGGGATCAGGTTGAGAGCGGCCAGCGTGATATTGATCTGGACCAGATAAAAGATGAGTAGGGCCGACATTCCCGAGGAAGACAGGGAAAACAGCTTGAAAAACAGAAGCGCGGTGAAGGCTATGAGGAGATTCGAAACGATTCCGGCCGATGAGACGAAGATGAGTCCCTTCCGTCTATCCCGGATATTGTTGAAATTGACCGGAACGGGTTTTGCCCACCCGAAACCAACAACAAAAAGCATGAGCGTGCCGAA
>Ga0214473_10006904_pt1 | contig 13526 bp, 22 predicted proteins | sample RVTome_7_FD_203509 | JGI IMG/M metagenome (GOLD analysis project Ga0214473, IMG submission 203509) | Soil microbial communities from uranium-contaminated site in the Upper Colorado River Basin, Wyoming, United States - RVT98D197 | ecosystem: Environmental > Terrestrial > Soil > Contaminated >...
GCGTCCGCCAGGCGGCGGGTGCTATAAGGTGCACGATCCCCGATAGGGAACATTCCTGTGAGCAGAGCCCGCATCTGTCTGGCCGTTCTTACGCTGGCAGCCCTCGCCGCGCTCGCGCCGGCGGCCACGGCGCAGGGTGAAGCGCCGCAGACGCAGGCCATCCCTCAGGCCCAGCTACCCAGGCCGTTCGTCATTCCCGAGGCCGAGAAGAACAAGCAGAACCCCGTGTCCTCCACTGCGGAGTCGATCTCCAACGGCCGCACCTTTTTCACGACCCAGTGCACGATGTGCCACGGGCCCAAGGGGGACGGCAAGGGGGACCTGGCGGTGCGGCTGAAGATGCTGGTGCCCAGCTTCAGCGACCCGCGCACGCAGGCAAAGCGCACCGACGGCGAGCTTTTCTACATCCTCACCAACGGCCACGGGCGCATGCCGGCGGACGGCGACCGCATTCCCACGCAGCACAAGTGGGACATCGTCAACTTCATCCGCTCCCTGGCACCGGCCCCGAAGCCCGCGCAGTAATCTTTTCTCTACCGAGTCAGAGCCTGTCCAGCGCCTCGCGCCCGATGCTGGGCGCCCAGGGCCAGACTTCGTACTGCGCGACACCGGCGTGGACGAATGGGTCGCCGTCCCGAACGCGGTCGAGAGTCGCCTGGGCGGCTTCGTCGGGTACCCGCAGCAGGAGCGCCCCGCCGTAACGCGGGTCGAGCGGGCCCGAGGCGAGCAGCAGCCCCTTCGCCTTCAGATCGCGCAGGTAGGCACGGTGCGGCTCCACGTGCGCCATGACCTCCTCGAGCGGCCTGCGGTAACGAACCAGCGCGATGGCGTACATCCGACCTCCTTGGTTTCTCTCCGGACGCAAAGTCGATCCGGGCGTGTGAGCCCGCGGGCTCATTCCCCCAAATGGCTGAAGATGCCGATCCCCGTCATGTAGAGCAGCCCGTTGACGACGGCCAGGAAGAACGGCCAGGAGATGACCCCGATGAGGGCCCTCACGGCGGGATTCTCCCCCCGCTCCCCCGCCAGGTGCTCGAGGTAGCGCCCCAGACCGTAAACACCCACTGCCCCGAGCCCATCGGCCGCCACGATGTCGAGCGGCGCGAGCCGGTCGAAGAGCGGCTTGAGCGGCAGGAGCAGCGGATACGGCCACGCCAGCATGCGGCTCAGGCCCCCGAGCAGGAATCCTCCCGCCCAGCCCTGCAGCACGGGCAGCAGGCAGGTCAGGGCGTAGGCCGCCAGCGTGAACGTTCGGATCCGCGGAGCGCGCGCGGGCCCGGGCTGCGTGGTCGGAGGCATCGGCGTGGCGTCCCCAACGGGATTCGAACCCGTGTTACCGCCTTGAAAGACGGAAGAATGATACTACCAGTAGCAAGTAGAAACTCGCGTAATTCAAGGACTGATGCGGTTCTCCGACGATCCGCACGATCACCGCACCGGTCCTGTCCGGGGGCGTTTTGGTCACCCAAGCGGACGTTCCCTAGATGGCCTATTGGTGGCAAAAATTCGCTTGACATAAGAAAGCTAGAGGGCGAGACTTCCTCTCGTCAAGATTCCCTGACGGCGCTCCGTTGCACGTGGAGGGAGTCTTGCACAACAGGAGAAGAGAGCGAAAAATAACTGACCTCATAAGCCCGCGCCTTATTAGCGCGAGGCTTCGAACTCAGCCGCCTGGTGGCAACGGCCCCCGGCGGCTTTTTTATTTTGCGGAGGGCGATCGATGAATAGGTGTTCTCCAGGTCTCGAACTCAAGCTAGCCCGAGTTCGCGTCGAGATGTCTCAGTTCGAACTCTCGATGGAGAGCGGCGTTCCCAATTACAACTTGTCGAAGTACGAGGCCGGGAAGTACGCGCTCTCGCGTGAGGATCTCGACCGCGTTTGGGCGGCCATCAAGAGGAAGAAATCGAGCACATGAGTCTGCTCACGTCGCGCGAGCTCGCCCAAGTGAAGAAGATCTCGCGGGCGACTGTCTCGCGCCTCATGCGCGCCGGCCTCCCCTTCCAGTGGGTCGGTGCGGGACTCGAACGACGTGCGGCACGTTTCGACCTGGCCGCGGTCGACCGCTGGCTTGAGCAGCGACAGCAGGAGCTGGTGAAAGACTGGACCAGGTTCCAGCGGAGGCGGCCGGCGTGACCACCACTGAAGCGCGCCATCTGCTCCGCGTCCTGCGCGGTGCCGGCCTGAAGCTCACGCGCCAGCGCCTGGGCTACTACGTGGCGCGCTGCCCGAGTTGCGGTGGGCGCTTGGAGGTGTACCCCGACGCGCCCAGCCCGGACCTCGCGATCATCTGCAGGGGCCGAGTCGAGATTATCCCCGCCCCGCAGGAGTCCGTCCATGTCCACTGAGGCGCCAGTCGATCGGATCTTGCGCGCCCTAGAGGCGCACGGCTGCGAGCCACGAAAGACGGGCACCGGCTGGCAGGCGAGGTGCCCGGCCCATGAGGACCGCCGGGCCTCCCTTTCGATCAGCATCGGCGAGGATGGGCGCGCGCTGATCTGCTGCCATTCCGGGTGCGAACACAACGCGGTGCTACCGCCCTTGGGCCTGGCGGCACGCGACATGTTCACCGAGGCCGACGTGCCGCACAACGGCGGCAGCAGGATCATCGCCACCTACGATTACCAGGACCGGAACCGCAAGCCCGTCTATCAGGCGGTCCGCCACGATCCCAAGGACTTCAGGTTCCGGCGACCAGACGGCAACGGAGGTTGGATCTGGAACCTCAAGGACGTTCCGCGCTTCTTGTACCGGCTGCCCGAGCTGCACGCCGCTGACCCCGGGGAGATCGTCTTCGTCGTCGAAGGTGAGAAGGACGCGGATCGCCTGGTGGCCGCTGGCGTAGTCGCTACGACAAACCCTGGCGGCGCGGGGAAGTGGCGCCCGGAATTCAACGAGACGCTCCGCGATCGCCATGTGGTGATTTTGCCAGATAACGATCCACCCGGCAGGAAGCACGCCCAGCAGGTCGCCTCTAGCCTGCATGGAGTCGCCGCCAGCGTGACGGTCCTCGAGCTGCCCGGGCTACCGCCCAAGGGCGACGTGTCGGACTGGCTCGACGCCGGGCACACGATCGAGGAGCTGCGCGAGCTGGCGGGGAAGGCGCCGGAGTGGGAGGCGCCCGCAGGGGCTGGCGTGGAACCGGAACCACGGCCGGAGATCAGAATCACGGCCGACGCGCCCGCAGTCGTGGACGCGGCGCAGGACGCTTTGATTGCCTCCGGCTGCGCCATCTTTTCGCGCGGTCGGCTTCTCGTCGAAGTGTCACGGCAAGCGCGCAAGCTCCCCTGGCTGGCACGCCCGACAGGCGCCCCTGCCATCGTGCCCATCGCCAGCGCACGGCTGCGCGAGCTCCTGGCCGCGAGCGCATGTTGGATGACGGAACGGGGCAAGCCGGGGCGCAAGGGCGGGGAGGCGACGGACCCCGTTCTAGAGCCCGCCTTGCCGCCGACCTGGACTGTCGAAATGCTGGCCGCGCGGCCTCAGTGGGGTTTCCCAGAAATCACGATGATCACCGAGACGCCGCTGCTTGGGGCTGACGGACGAATCATCGAGAAGCCCGGCTACGATGAGGAAACCGGCGTCCTGTTCCTGCCAGGCGAGCCGGCCTTCTCATCCGTCCCCGCATCTCCAACGCTGGAAGACGCTCGGGCGGCGATCAGGATCATCAAAGAGCCTCTGGCGGATTTCCCCTTCGTCCAGGAATCCGACCGCAGCGCCGCCATCTCGCCCATCCTGACTTTGTTGGCGCGCCCGGCCTTTACCGGCCCGGCCCCTGCCTTCAACATCGATGCACCCGTCCAGGGGACGGGGAAAACCCTCTTGGCCGATGTCATCTCGACAGCAGCCACCGGCCGGCCTGCACCGAAGATGCCCGCGCCGTCAGACGAAGCCGAGGCCGGCAAGCGGATCCTAGCGATCGCCATTGAAGGGTTGCGGGTGGTTGTCTTGGACAACATCGCCGGCACCCTAACCTCTCCAACACTGGCGGCAGCACTGACCGCAACGGAGTGGCAGGATCGCCTTCTCGGACGCAACGAAACGATCACCGCCCCCCTAACCACCGTCTGGATCATCACCGCGAACAACCCGACCTTCTCAAGCGACATCGCGCGCCGCCTCATCCCGATCAACCTCGACCCGAGAGTTGAGGATCCCGAGACCCGTACCGGCTGGCTGCATCCTGACCTGCGAGGCTACGTCGAGCAGGAGCGGCCTCGCCTCGTTGTCGCTGCGCTGACGATACTTCGGGCGTTTCACGTCGCCGGGCGACCAGGACACGGGCTGCCGCCGATGGGCAGCTTCGAGGGCTGGGACTCCTTGATCCGCGCCGCCCTGATATGGACAGGCGAAGCGGACCCACTCGCCGGCCGCCAGCGAATCCGCGAACAGATGGACGTTGAGCGCGACGGACTACGGGAGGGGCTCGGAGCCTGGGACAAAGCCTTCGGCCCGGAGGCCATGACGGCCGCGGAGGCTGTGGCACGTGCTGAAAAAGACCATGAGCTCGCCGCCGGATTGGCCGCGCTCGCCGGCTGCACCGCCTCGAAACTCGACTCACGACGCCTCGGTTACGGACTACGGCGTGGCGCAGCCCGCATCGTCGAGGGCCGCGTTCTGGACCGTGAGAGTGGGAACACGCACGGCGCCAGTCGATGGACTCTGAGAAAGGCGGGTGGGTAACGGGTGGACATGGTGGACATGGTGGACATGTTTCCAACCCTTCGCGCGAGGATATACAGGATGAATTACAAAGGTGAGCAGTTAGAACCATCCCCACCATCGCCACCATCCCCACCTGATTTCAGTGCGGGCGGACGTTGCGCCAGGTCATCGGCCCACGTCGAGAGTGCCAGATGACGGCACGGTGCATGGCGTACCAGGTCGCCCAGGCGGACACTGGCCTGGATTCGTGCGGGGGTTATCGCCCTGCGGAGGCGGTGGTTAGGTGTGGGTGTGTACTTATGCACGGTAGACGAGGCGGGGGGGGTATCGACCGACGAGGCACGAAAGAATTTGGCCCATACCCGCATGACTTCTCAACTTACGGTGAGGTTCTAGAGTGCGTCCACGCAGCCCTGTAAGAGATCCGCTTTCGAGGCTCAGCAAGGCGTGGGAGACAGCGCCAGGCATGGCCCTTGATGTGAGGGCTCACCTGCTGTCTGTGGCCTCACAGGCGCGCGAGGCGGCCTCCAGGCTCGGCGTCCTGGAGCGGATGGTGATCGCCCAGGTGTTGCGCCTCTACCAGCTCAGCCTGACCACGGAGGAGCCGCTGACCCTGGCGCGGATCCTGGCGGAGAGCATGAGGGCCATGAGGGGGTTGGGGCTGCTTGGGCGGGGTGGGCTTCTGCATCAGAGGGATGGGCGGCGTATTCCAACCACCCCGGCGCCTGGTGAGGACAGCGAACAGAGCGACGAACAGTCGCGGGCAACTGATGAGACTGAAGAGGGCCAAGAGGCCCAGGAGGTAGAGGCATGACCGAAGCGCGGAAGGCGGAACTCAAGAAGTTGAGCGATGACTACCTGAAGGGCAGGCTCACCCCGGGTGGTGAATTCATGCTCAAAACCTTGCTCACCGAAGCTGAAGATGATCGGCTCCTGGCCGGGATACGGCGCCAGGCGCGGGGAAGCCTGACGGATGGCGATCTTGCCCGGCTCCGGCTGGTGCGCTCTGCGGCTGATTGGCTGTGGTTCAAGAGCGAACAGGGAACGCCTGGAGGTGCGGCATGACGCCTAAAGCCGTTTCTGACGTGCTGGACAAGGCCCCTGCAGGGCCTGGCGCGAGACAAAAGGCCGGGGGAGGGGTAACACCACATGCCGGCCCAGATCTGCCCCCGGAGCCACATTGTTCCCTTGAGGACAACGCCGCCTATGTCGAGCTCAGGCGGCTGCTGGGCCACCAGCGGGGGGACAACCTATGGAATGACAAAACCGAGAGAGCCTTCGCGCGCGCCGAGGCCGCCTGCCTGGTTGCCGGCTCTGGCCCTGACCTGGCGGAAGACATCCGAAATCTGGAGCGCGAGCTGCAGGACGCCGGCAACGCGATCCGGGGGTACGAGGCGGTTCACCTGGCGCCACCACCTGAGATGAAACAGCGCTTCCTGGGGCTGGCGCAGCGTCTGCCGGAGGCCAAAGCCGAGCTGACCCGCCGCAAGGCCATCATCGGCGCCGCGGGTACGCGGTTCGCGGAAGCCGTCGGTGCCTTGTCCGACGGGTTGAGGAGCGCGGCGAAAGTCCGGCTCGGCCAGCTCGCCGCCAGGGCTGTGGATCTGGTCCGCGCCGCTGGCCCATCGGCCGTCTACTTCCCGGACGCCATCGACAACGCGGTAGTCGATCTGGAGATCGAGGCCGAGCGCCTCATAGCCCTGGCCGGCTCGTTTGTGCCGTCCACCGTCGCTGTCGGCTGGCAGGACTTCTGGGGGCCGCTGACTGAGGCCGGCGTTGCCGAGCCGCTGCGCGGCAAGTTGAAGCGCGGCCGGGCGGGCCAGGCGGTCGCGTGAGTCTTGAGATGCGCGAAAAAGGGGAACTGGCGCGCACCGTCAGCCATGACGGCTCCAACGGCTCCCCGCCGGCCAAGATGGGGCCGATCCAGGCCGCGCCCCGGCTGGTAACCGGGTCGAGGGTCGGCCGCTCCAGCCCGAGCCTTCGCCTTACCCGAGAGTACGAGTGCGCCTGGCGGCAACGGGCGGAGGAAACCTTGCGGGTCGAGGGCGGGGATGTCGGTTTTTGCGCGGCTGAAGCACTCGCCAAGAGCGTGCGGAAAAAGGGCGGGCTGCACGTCGAGATCGCCTGCCACGAATGGCCGCACGGGACGCGGTACGAGGTCCGATACCGCCTAGCTGAGGTGCGTGTGCTGGAGTAGGAAAAAGAAAGCGCGCACGGGCTTCGGTTGCCACCTGCCCGCACGCGCTCGGAGGAAACGATGGATCTACTGTTAGACATTCTCCGCAATGAAGTCAAGACACGTTCGGCCAGGCTGTTCTGGCTCATCCGGCAAGAGTCCGCGCCGAGAGCACTTATCCGCCAGGAACGGGAACGGCTCGTCAAGGTGCTCTCGCTGCTCGAACGTGCTACCGCCGCGGGCGAGTCAGGGCTACCACCAGGCCGGGACCGGGTTGTGTTACGCCTGCGTCCGCAATCGGCTGTGGGCGGCCCAATCGAGCAACGTTCGCTGGTATCGGGCCTGGGCGGACGAAATTGAAACTTGGTTTCCCATCCTCAGAGAGTACCTGCCGTAAAACGTCCGCCGAAGCGGTGAGCTGGTGAAGCGGATTGATCTTCCTCCGAATCTTGGGCCGACTTTGGGCGCTGGCCCTTGGGAGATGACCCGGATCATTCGGGAAACCTTCCAGACCTTCGACAAGGTGGTGTCGGTCCACCAGGTCCAGACTGGCATCAACCGGGACAAGCACATCGCCGCCCGCACCTTTCACGGCCGGCTGTTCGCCTTCAAGATTTCCAGAGACGAGCTGCGGATGTTTATCGAGCAGACAGCCTCAGAGTTGGCGGTTGCGCTCGAGGCGCCCAACGCGCAGCTCATCGTTCGAGTCAAGCCAGAGAACAATCTCTTCGTCGGGCCGTTCGCGTGTGCGCGGCACGGGGTGGTCAACGTCTCCGAGTGGATTGTGGGGGAGCGCCAGCTCGAGCGCCTCACACCAGCAGAGCTCGGCGAGATCCAACGGCCGGAGCGGCTTCGGACATTCCTCGCGGACGCGGGGGCGTGGTTGACGTTCGCGATGTTGTTCGGGCTCCGTGAGACGGATTCAACCGCTGCCTGGGTGTACGCGCCAGATACCGGACAGCTCGCCCTGGTGACGCTGAACACGGCGTTCGACCAGGAAATTGCTGAAGCCAGGACCTGGCTCGAGCTCCCCCTGGGCATGCCCGCCAGGTTCCTGGCCGGCGCGGAGGCGGGGGTCCGGGTGGAACTCGAGCAAAGTCTCACCGCGGGCTGTCGTCGGATGCTGGCGAAGTTTCGAGAGCGCCGGGCGGAGATCATGGAAATCCTCGCCGAGAGCCCGTCTGACGCTGCCAGGGAGTGGACGCCCAGGGAGCCCGAGGGCGAGCCTGCGCTCTTCGTGCAGGATGCCCCAGGGCGCGAGGCGGGCGGGTGAAGGGTTTTGTATGCGGCTATGCGCCGCGAGGAGGAGCACATGGCGAAGCAGTACGACTTTGAGAAGCGCGTTCGAGATGAGATCGATCGGATGGTCAATGAGCGAGTACCTGACTGTCCAGAGATGTGGGTCTACGAGATCGTCTACCAGCTTAGGCCAGACGGGACAATCGAGCGGCGCGAGCTCAAGAGATTCGAGGAGATGACGAAGCCGGAATGGGAGCAAGTTGCCGAGCGTTATCGTGCCTTCAGTATCGGCTACGAGGCGATCATCGAGGAACTAAGCAAGAAGGTGCTTGAGAGACTGCCTCGGCGACCTAACGGAAAGGCCAACTGAAGCCGCAGGCGCTCCAGGTCGAGGCTTCTCCCCTCTGGCCCTAGAAGCGAGTAAACTCCGGTAACAGTCTGGACACTAGGCAAGGCGCGGAGGGGCTTGACTCACCGGAAACGTGGTGCTAAGGTTAGGGGGTAATGTGGCGTTCCTACGGAAAAAGAAGCTCTGGCGGAAGACCTACTACTACATCGTCCAGTCTATCCGCCGTGATGGTAAGGTGAAGCAAAAGATCCTTGAATACCTGGGGGCAGATCCCGACCCCAAGCGCCTGAAGAGGGCGCTCGATTATTGGGGAGTCAAGCCGCGGGTGCGGCGGAGGAGGACAAAGCGGTAATCATGGACATCATCTTGGAGAAATTGAACGCCAAGACTAAAGAGATTCAACGCCAGCTATTGGATACTGCCGACCTTTACACCGTGGCTGCCGAACGCTTCTTTGGGGACAAGCCAAAGAGGCTAAAAAAGCTGCAGATGCTGGCGGACGAGATGCGCTCGATAGCCAAAGAGCTAAAGTGCATCGGGCCTTTGAGCGAAGGTGGCGATGCGGCGCCAATAATAGAACTCACCAACCGCGCCGGAGTCTGTTTCATCTCCTTCGCCCGCCTGTTCAGAAGCGGCAAATTCAAGGTTCTGGAAACTCCGAAGGCTAGAGCGTGAAGCCAAAGCCCGCGAGGGCGAAGAGAACGAAATGAACGCCGCGCCCGCCCGCAATCTCACGCTGGCCGAAGGTGTCCGCCTCTACCTGGAGGCGCGCCCGGGCAAGGCGGATTATCCCTATCAGTCGCGCTGGTGGATGCGCTTCTTCGGAGCGCAGACACCCTTGTCGCAAATCGGGCCGCGGGCGCTTGCGGCCTTCGCCCGTTGCCGGTGTGGGGGTGTGAGCGCAGGGGCGAGCGCCAGCTACGTGAGCACACTCATGGCCTTCATCAAATGGGCCAGGCGAGAGGGCCACGTTGGGGAAGTCTCGGAACCCAAGAAGCCGAGACTCGTCCCGCACGCGCTTCAGGCTGCCCGGCGGGTGCTGCGCCGACATAAGCAGGCCGCGAATTTGTACCGCTTAGGAATGCACGCAGAGGCCATTCTCTCAATGATCGGGGAGGACGAGCTCGACCCCTGGGCGTGGCGGGAAGCCCTGAAAGCGGCCCCACTCCGGGAGGCTCGGCGGGCGGCGCCTGCATTGACGGGCGAGGCGCGGGAGGCCCTGCAGCGGCTGGAGAAGCACACTGAGGATCTGGAGGCCGAGCTGCAGAAGAAGTACGACAGGGCGGCGCGCCGGCTGGAGCGGCTGGAAGCCAGGATTCAGCGCCAGCAGGCCAGGGCCGCGAAACTGCGCCGAGAGTACGCGCGCCCCGACCGGCGGGTGATGCTGGGCAATCTGCGGCGAGCGGCGAGGGCGTAGGGAGGAGGAGGAGATGGATTTGAGAACGACCGCTTACCACGAAGCTGGCCATGCCGTCGCTTCATTCTACGAAGGTGTCAGGTTGCGGCGTGTTTCGGTCATCCCGGACAAGAAGGACAACACGGCTGGCCATGTAAAGCACCACCGGTGTGGCGGACCTTCGCTGGCATGGGACACCTCAGCTCGCAACCGCACACGCATGGAGAAGTCCGTGCTAATTGCATTATCGGGGCCGGCCGCGCAAAGGCGTTACTCACCTAGGAGCGTTCGACATTACCACGGGTATAGGGACTATCAGAACGCGGTTGGCAGCATCCTCCACTTCACCGGGACGGATGAAGAGATGGGGGCTTACCTGCACTTAATGGAGATCCGAGCGAAACAGATGATAAACCGGCCAGGATTTTGGCCCTGCGTCGAGGCGCTGGCGAATGAACTTCTGGTCCGTAAAGAGATAAAGGGCGCAGAGGCATGGGACATCATCAGCGCAGCGATCCAGAGATGTGAAGAGAAGCCGCGGCCGAGGCGGGAAGGGGCAAATCTGCAGATTCTGCCGAAGGTCGTGAAGGAATCAATTCAGCGAATAGAGGGCCTGGTTACTCCGTCAGGCGCTGTCGTTCCGGCGAAGCCCGGCAAGGGCGGGAAGGGATAGGAGGAGGAGATGGGCGTCTATCAGCGTGAGGGCAAAAGGACCGGCTGGTACTGGGACTTCCGCTTCGGGAGGAAGCGGTATCGCGGCTGGGCCGGCCCCAAGTCAACGAAGGAGCAGGCTCAGCGCCTCGAGGCGAAGAAGATGCGCGAGCTGGACGAAGGGCTGATCGTCGCGCCGAAGGCCCCGCCTGTCACGTTCATCGCGTTCGCCGAGGACTTCCTGGTGACGGACTCCCCCACCAAGCGATCGAAGAGCCGCGACCGGGGAATCCTCGAGATGCTGAAGGCTGGAGCTGAGGACTGGCCCGGCTGGAAGAGTCTCAACCTCTCGGACATCACGGCGAAGATGATCGAGGACTTCAAGGCCAGGCGCCTGAAGTACCGCTCCCCCGCCACGGTGAACAAAGAGATCCAGGTCATCAAGCGGCTGTTCCGCGTGGCCGTCGAGTGGAAGAAACTCCGCGAGAACCCGGCCGCCGGCGTCAGGAAGCTGGTTGTGGACAATACCAGGGTCCGCTTCCTCGAGCCCGATGAGCTGGGGCGGTTGCTTCGGGCCCTCCCTGACTGGCTCCTCCCCTACGCCGTCTTCGCCTGGAAGAGTGGGGCGCGCCGCGGGGAGATCCTGGGCCTCACCTGGAACGACGTTGACTTCAAGCGGGGCCTGCTCACGTTCAGGGACACGAAGACCGGGAAGAACCAGACGGTGGTGATGAACCGGACGGTGCGCGCCTTGCTCGAGGATCTACCGGCACCACGCGACCGCTCGCAGAGGGTGTTCCCCCGTCCCGCCGGCGCTCTCAACGAGAGCAGCTTCCTGGTGACGATCGACCGCGCCTGGAAGGACGCCTGCAGGAAGGCCAGGATCGGGGCGGCCTGTGGTTGTCAGAAGCGCACCGCCGATCAGAAGCCCGAGGAGAAGTGCCGCTACTGCCGGGGCACCGGGATCTCGCCCGACTTTCGTTTCCACGATCTCCGGCACCAGGCGGCGACCGATCTTCTGACGGCCGGGAGGACACTCAACGACGTGCGCGACTTCCTGCGACACCGAACTCCGGCCATGACGTTGAGGTACGCCCACCTGGTCGAGTCCCGGCGGGAGGAAACGGCCTACGCTCTCGACCAGGCCGCCGTGGTCCCCCAGGCGGACAGGGGGAGGGGGCCGATCCCGCAAGTCTGGCGTCCCCAACGGGATTCGAACCCGTGTTACCGCCTTGAAAGGGCGATGTCCTAGGCCAGACTAGACGATGGGGACGTGGGGCGGTTTATAGCATACGCGCGCGAACGCGGGCAACGACAGTCGGCCCGAGGAGGCGCGGCGCCAGGTGCGGCGGCGGCGCCTGTGCGCGCCTTTCGCACACCGGAGAGCCCCCTCTGACAGCTTCATGACACCCCGTCACCAGGCCGCAAGACCTTCTCTGGCCGGTGCTTCCAGCCGCTTTTGACTTCCCCCCGCAGGACCCTAGATTTTCATAGGACCCCGGACGCGCCGCGAGCCCCGGCCCGCGAGCCGCGAACCCCCCGGGGATATCGACAGGAGGTCCGAGCGTGAACATCAACCAGGCCCGCAAGCGCCAGAAATCGTGGTCAGCCGACAAGCAGCAGCAGGCACGTCTGCTCCTCGATCAGTGGAATGAGGGGACGGCGCGGCGCGAGTTCCAGGGCGCCGACTTCGAGGCGCTCAAGTCGCTGCAAGAGGAGCACTCGAAGAGCCACCAGCCCGAGCCCGCCGGCGTGCACTGAGGCGCCTGCGCCCGCAGCTCGAGAACGCCCGGAGCCCGGAGGGGCCACCGGGCGTTTTCATTTTGAGGGATTTCGTTGTGGGACGGTGATGGATGGTGGGCCCTCCGGGACTCGAACCCGGTACCCCCTGCTTAAAAGGCAGATGCTCTACCAGATGAGCTAAGGGCCCGTCGTGCGGAGCCGCGGCGGCGGGGGGCCGCCGCCGGCGTCAGACCTCCCCGAACGACTCGTCGAAGGTGTCTTCGAGGTCGCACCCTTCGCGATGGTAGGCGCGCCCGCCGCAGCGCGGACACGGCTGGCCGTGGTGACGGCCGCACACCATGCAGGCTCCGGTCGCGTCGAGGGTGCAGTCCTCGTCCTTCCTGTGCTTATCGATTACCCCGGCACCCGGCGCCTCCTCTCCCCTCCCTGGAGCGCGTTCGCCCATACCCTCACCTCCACATGTGGCGAGCCCGAGGCTCTCGAACACATCTATCTTACTTCTCCGGCGCGGTGACCGGATCTCATTTCTTCGGCGCGGCGGCAGGCTCCTTCGGCTTCGGGATCAGATAGATTTGCTTCGCGGTGGCGTCGAAAAGGTTAATCGATGCCGGCGCCTCGGGGGCGCTCCCCTGTACGAACATGGCGGCGCGCAGTGTGCCTTGCCCGTCATTCAGGCCGACGAAGTTGTCTCCCGAGGCTGCCAGAGCCACCACACAGCGCGGCTTCTTGCTGGCATCCGCAAGGGCTATCTTGGCGGTTCCGTCCGGCAGCACCTCTATGAGCGCCCGCGACTTCGCCTGATCACCACCCATGGCCAGGGTGATCCCGGTGGCGGTCACGTCCAGCCCGGCCACCTTGTTGCCGCTCGGGTCGGTGAGGCCCAGCCCTACCGAGCCGTCCGCCCTCCAGGACAGGGCGGCGCGCGGCTTGTTGCCGCTGTCGATGACGATGAACTCCTCCGCCTGGATGCTGCGCCCCTGCTGGGCGTTGGAATGGAACAGCAAACCGGCGGCGAGGAGCACGGGTACTACGATCCAGCCCCGGCGCAGCCGGCGATTCTGCCTCTCCAGCCTCTCGAGGCGCTGCAGAATGGCATCCAGATCTGTCGTCTGTCCTGTCATGAACTCCTCCTTGGTGGATTTGGCTCTCGCCGTTGCCCGGCTGCGCTCTCTTGAGTCGGTGGCACGGCGCGGCATGAGGTCAGCGGCAAGTGTATACAAACGCGGGGCGGAAGTGAACTACGCTATGATTCGGCCATGAAGCGCGCCATCCTGCTCGGCGCCGCGGCCGCGCTGGCCGCCGTCCTCGGC
>Ga0214473_10006905_pt1 | contig 13524 bp, 11 predicted proteins | sample RVTome_7_FD_203509 | JGI IMG/M metagenome (GOLD analysis project Ga0214473, IMG submission 203509) | Soil microbial communities from uranium-contaminated site in the Upper Colorado River Basin, Wyoming, United States - RVT98D197 | ecosystem: Environmental > Terrestrial > Soil > Contaminated >...
CATCAGGTTGGAACAGTGGCCGGCCTGGCCATCAATATGGATGCCTGGAAGAAACTGCCCAAGGACCTGCAGACCATTGTGGAGCAGGCCGCCATGGCGAACATGACTTGGTCTTACGGTAAAGGGAATTGGGACTCGATTGCGGCCGTGGAAAAATTCAAAAAAGCCGGGATCCAAATTACCGAGCTCAATCAGGAGGCCCAGGATAAGCTTGAGGAGCTATGCGTCCAATTCATGGAAATGGAGTCGGCCCGGAATCCCGACTATGCCAAGGTCGCCAAGTCCATGGTTAATTTCTTGAAGGGCATGGACACGGTGAAAAAATTGGAGGGCCCCTTCCGCTCGGGATCGATTTTGAAAAGATATCCGGTGATCAAGTAAAAACCCTTTAGCGGATGCCCCCCAGAGTCGTCGGCTGGGGGGCTTTTACGGCTCCAGGGGCGGACGGCGAACCTGACTATCGAGGTGAGGGGACCTATGAAAATCCGAGAATTCACGAAGATATGCGATGGCGTTAGTGAACGCACGGGGTGGGCTGCCTCCTGGCTGATCTGGCCCGCCATGGGGCTTTGCGTGTACGAGATATTTACCCGCCGATTCTTTGATTCGCCGCATAAATGGACCTATGAGGTGACGAACATTTTTTATGGCACCAACTTCATGCTTCTGGCAGCTTATACTCTTCTCCATAAGGGTCACGTAGCCGTCGACCTCCTTTACGTGCGGTTCTCCCGGAAAACTCAAATCACTTTAGATGTGATCAACTACTTGATGTTCTTTTTTCCATTCATCTTGGTTCTCCTGTATGTGGGTGCGGACTCGGCCATATCTTCATGGGCCATCTTGGAGCGAACATCGATCGGCCTGCCCATCATTTATCCCGTTTTGAAGACGGTAACGCCGGTCGCGGCCCTTTTACTTCTGATTCAAGGGTTGTCCGAACTGGCCAAAATAGTATTCCCTGCTGCGAAAGGAGAAGGTGCCTGATGGCTGACCTATTCACACCGGGACAGATGGCGCTCCTGATGTTTGTGGGGCTTTTCCTCGGCCTTTTCCTCGGACATCCTTTAGCCTTTGTTTTGGGCGGGCTGGCGGTCATCTTTGGCCTCATCTCCTGGGGTCCGAACTGTTTTCCCCTGTTCGTCAATCGGATTCTCGGCCTGACCGACAACTTTATCTTGGTCGCCGTTCCCATGTTTATCTTGATGGCCAACCTGCTGACCTACTCGGGTGTTGCCGACGATCTCTTCGAGGCCTTGCGTTACATACTGGGCCGTTTGCGAGGCGGGGTCGCCCAGGCGGTGATCGTTGTATGTACGATATTTGCCGCCTGCACCGGGGTGATCGGGGCCTCGGTCGTGGGTATGGGTCTTCTCGCCATGCCCATGATGCTCCGGTATGGTTACGATAAGAAATTGACGCTCGGGGTCATTATGGCGGCCGGTACCCTGGGCATTCTCATCCCTCCGAGTATCATGCTCATCGTGATGGGAGACATCACGGGGCTCTCCGTAGGGAAACTCTATATCGGGAGTGTCGTCCCCGGGTTGATCCTCTCGGCCTTATTCATGACCTACACAGGCATCCTATGCGGTATGCGGCCCAATATGGGCCCTCCCTTATCCCTGGAGGAAAGCCGAGGGGTACCGTGGAATAAGCGGATCAGAATGGCGGTCATTTCCCTGGTTCCCCCGGGGATCCTCATTTTGGGCGTGCTCGGGGCGATCTTTAGCGGGTTCGCGACCGCCACCGAGGCCGCCGGACTCGGAGCCTTCCTGGGCTTGCTGATGACCATCGGTTACCGGCGCTTCAGCTGGAAGATGATCAAAGAGACAACGATCTCGACGGGCAAAACCGTTTCGATGGTCATGGTAATCCTCGTGGGGGCCACCTGCTTTACGGGCGTCTTTATGGGCATGGGAGGGGGCAAAGCCCTGACGGCGTTCATCCTGGATCTGGGCCTGGGCAGGTGGGGGACTTTCTTCCTGATGAATGGGATCGTCTTTATCTTGGGTTCACTTATTGACTGGATTGGGATCGTTTATATCTGCTTCCCCATTTTTCTCCCGATTGCCGAGAAATTGGGGTTTGACCTGATCTGGTTTGTGGTCATGATGGCCGTCAATTTGCAGACCTCCTTCTTGACGCCTCCGTTTGGTTATGCCCTTTTCTACATGAAAGGGATTGCTCCCGCGTCGGTCACTACAATTGACATATACCGGAGCATCGTTCCCTTTCTGATTCTCCAGCTCATTGGGCTGCTGATCTGTGGGATTTTCCCCGATTTGATTATGATCCCCGCCTCCTGGATTAAATAAAGCTCCTCTCGATTCCGCCGGGAGGCGGAAGTGCATGATAATGGTTCATTGAAAGAACCACGCCGGAGATCGATTTGATTCGCTCTCTGGAAAAGATTTCTCCCAAACCGGGCTCCATAAGTTTGCGGTCAGGTTCTTGTTATGGATAACAGGGCCAGGGGAGGAGGTATACTTATGGATTTTGAATTTACCAAATATCCGAGGCGATTATCAATGAAGAGGTGGCGAAGATCAGCCTGGGGTTCGCCGAAAGCTATTGCCTGGGTTCCAATTATGTTGGGCCCATCATTTGGACTCGGGGCACGGAGGCCCAATGCCGCAAGTATTTGCCTCCGACCATCCAAGGAAAATGGATGGGAGCCTATGCGCTCACCGAACAAAGCGGCGGCTCAGACCCCGGCACGCGCAAAACCAGTGCGGTTCGGAAGAAGGATAAATGGATCGTGAACGGCAGTAATATCTTTATTACCAACGGTTCGATTTGCGACTATCAGCTCATCCTGGCGGTAACGGACCGGGCCAATGGAACGCGGGGGCATGACCCATTTCCTGATTGATTGGCCCATGAAGGGATGGAGCCGCCACAAAATGCAAAAAATGGGGTCGCGGACCTCGGACGAGGCCGAGATCTTTTATGACGATCTGGAAATCCCGGCCGAGAATCAAGTGGGAGAAGAAGGCCGGGGCTATGCCGATACTCTGTGGCTCGTCGGTGCTAATCGCATCCCCCATGCCGCCCGCGCCCTGGGCTGTGCGGAAGGGGCATTTGCGCTGGCCTTGCCGTATGCCAAAGAAAGGGTCGTCTGGGGTCAACCGCTGATCAAGCACCAAAGCCTGACGTTTAAGTTCGCGGAAATGGCGACCCAGATCGAGACGGCCCGTCTCATGGTGGATAAAGCCGCCTGGCTCTTTGACAGGAAGGACCATGAATGGAGCCGCTTTGCGGCGATGGCGAAACTAACGGCAGCCGAAGTCAACCGGAGAGTCGCGCGAGACTGTATGGAGGTTTTTGGTTGCTATGGCTTAATGAGCGAGCACCGGGCGCAACGCTATTTCCGCGATTCTCAATATCTGCCGATCACCGAGGGAAGCCACGAGATTCTGAAGATCGTCATCTCCCAGCCCTGGACCCGGTGACGGATGGCCGTTTCGCCTAGGGGGTAGGGTCCAAATTGTATGAAAAAGGAGGAGCGAATGATTAAGAATCCCAATGAATGGCCACCCAAGTATGACAATGAATACTTCCCTTCGCCCCAGGACCCCTATTGGTTCCGGGAGATGGAAACCATGGACCCGGCCAAAAGAAATGAAATCCTTTTCAGGAAATTAAAGGCCCAAATCGCCTACGCCTATGAGCGGGCTCCCTTTTATCGCAAGAAGTGGGATGAAGCGGGAATCCATCCGAACCAGGTAAAAAGCTTCGAAGACTTCAGGAAGATCCCCATCGTCTACAAGCAGGAGATCCGGGAAGACCAGGCCAAGAATCCTCCTTTCGGGAGCTATCTCTGCATTCCTCGGGAACAGGTGTTCCGCATCCACGGTTCTTCCGGAACCACGGGGAAACCGACGGCCTTCGCCATCGGGCGAGATGACTGGGAGCGAATTGCCAATGCCCATGCCCGGATCATGTGGGGCTTCGGGCTGAGGCCCGGGGATTCGGTCTTTATCGGTTCTTTTTTCAGCCTCTACCTGGGCAGCTGGGGCGCGCTGGCCGGGGCCGAGCGGCTGGGCCTGACCTGTTTTCCCTTTGGGGCGGGACTTCCGGGACAAAGCTTGATGGGTTTGCGGTGGATCAAGGACATGCAGCCGACGGCCTTTTACGGAACCCCATCCTTCGCTCTCTATTTGGCTGAACGGGCCCGGGAAGAAGGATTTGACCCGCGGAAAGATTTCAATTTTAAAACAATGTTTTTTTCGGGTGAGCCCGGAGCCGGGATTCCGGCCACGAAGAAAAAGATCGAACATTCCTACAACTGCAAATGCATCGATCTGGGGACGATGGCGGAGATGACCCCCTGGATGACCAACGGCGAATGTGAGTTTCGCACGGGCATGCACTTATGGATGGATATTGTCTATACCGAATTGGTCGACCCGGAAACCAAGCAAGTGGTGGATTATGGAAAAGAGGGGGTTCCGGTTTACACCCATCTGGAGAGAACATCCCAGCCGATGATCCGGCTTTTTTCTGGCGATCTGGCGACCTGGACGAACGAACCCTGCCCCTGCGGAAGAACCTATCCCCGGCTTCCCAGAGGGATGTATGGGAGAGCGGATGATATGTTTCTCGTCCGGGGGGAGAACGTCTATCCCAGCGGCGTGGAAGGAGCCTTGCGGGAAGTCCCCGGCTTCGGGGAGGAATTCCGGATCATTATTACCCGGGAAAAAACCATGGATGAACTTTTAGTCCAGGCCGAAACCACCAAGGAAGTAACCGCGAAAGCCCAAACCAATCCCAAAATACTCGAGCAACTGAAAAAGGAGATGGAAGAAAAGTTGAAATCCCGCATCGGGGTCCGGGCCAATGTCGAGGTGGTCGAGTATGGGAAGATCGAAAGGACCCAGTTCAAGGCCCGGCGGGTAATCGATAAACGGGATCTTTACAAATAAATCATTCGCCGGTGATTCACGCCAAGGCGCAAAGGACGCCAAGAAGAGATACCGGGAACCGTTCCTAAAAAATGGATTGGATCCTTTTTCCCATTCGGGTCATTCGCCGGCAATCAGCGCGGCGCCAAACGCGGCTGTCGTTTGAGGGTTTTCCGGGATCAGCATCTTCACGCCCAAGCCGTCCTCCAGGCTCTTGACCAATCCGCGATTCTGAGCCGCGCTGCCGATCATCGCAATATCGCCCGTACGTCTCACGGAATCCGCCATGGAAATGATTTTGGCGGCTAACGCACGATGAACACCCGCCAGGATATCTTCTCTTAAAGTTCCTTCGGCCAGGCGGGTGATGACTTCCGATTCAGCGAAGACCGCGCAGCCCACCGAGAAATCGATCGGCTTTTGGGACTGGAGGGAAAGCGGTCCGATTTCATCGAGCCTGATGCGGAGCACGCGGGCGATGACTTGCAGAAATCGGCCGCTTCCGGCAGCACATTTCTCATTCGCAATAAGATCGAGCGGGCGCCCCTGCTCATCCAGTTTGATGATCCTCGAAGCGGTGGCTCCGACATCGATGACCGTCTTCACCGAGGGACAGAGTCGATGGACCGCCCGGCTGATGGAGATGATTTCCGTGACCCGGCCATGCGCGAAGGCGATCCTCCCCGCCCCCAAACCCGTGGCCATCACCCTACCCAGTTGTTCTTGCGCCAGGCTCGCCTGCCGAAGCAACTCTTTCAAAACCTTCTCTGCCGCCAGGGAATGATTGGCGCCCGAAGGTAATCCATGAAAGGCCAAAGGGGTTTCCCCTTGCAGTAAAATTCCTTTGGTATAGGCTGAGCCGGCATCGATTCCGACAACGTTGGGGTTGATACGGGATTTCATAAACGTGTGAGTGGGAGTCGTGAGTGTGAGTAAAAACCAACTTTAGCTTTTTTACTCCGCATAATTCTCACCTCGCGGCTAAGATTTTTCGACGGACTGCTGAGCTCAGAGCTGATCGCTGTTTCCCTTGCGCCGTGAGCCCTGGGCCTTGCGCCAATTTTTCCTTCTATCAATGATAAAATTTGGCCGCCTCCAATTTGCGCTTTTCCTTGTTCAAAGGCAGGCCTTGGGCCACAGCCTTCTTCCAGCGTTCCTTCGCCAGCAACGCCGCGCCCAAAGCTCCGGTGATCAGAGGTTCGGGAGGAATCAGAAGCTCGTAACCCAACCTCCGCTCCAGAGCCCTCCGGAGGCCGATATTTTTGGCCCCCCCTCCGGTGAGGACGACCGGCGCCTCAATCTTCACCGGAACGGCCATAGATTGGATCCGGCTGGCGAAGGCCTCATGTAACCCGCCCAAGACATCCTCGAGCCGCTTTCCATCGGCGAGGTGTCCGACCACTTCCTGCTCGGCAAACACCGTGCAGATGCTACTGATCTTCACGGGGGTTCCGGCTTTCAGCGAAAGTTCCCCCAGCTCCTTGAGGTCAAGGGCCAATGTTTCCGCGATCGCCTCCAAAAACCGACCCGTTCCGGCCGCACATTTATCGTTCATGGCAAAATTGGCCATCTTGCCCTCGGCATTCAGCTTGATGGCTTTACTATCCTGACCCCCGATGTCGATGATGGTCCGCGTGCCCGGAAAGAGGTGGAAAACGCCCTGGGCATGGCAGGTAACCTCGGTGATTTGCCCATCGGCGAACGGAACGTTCATCCGGCCGTAACCCGTTGAGATGACGTAGGCCAGATCCTCAAATGACAAGTGGGCACGGCGCAGGGCGTCTTGTACGACTTGATGAGCCAAAAGACGATATTCGGCACCGGTCGGGCCGATAAAAGTCGAGAGAACATTCCCCCCCCAGATCACCACCTTGGTCATGGTGGAGCCGATATCCACGCCGGCGAAGATGGCCTGCTCCCTGGGTTTCTCCCCGCCTTGGGAATTTCTATCTTTACCGTCGCCCATATGTTATTGAAAATCCGAAATCCGAATATCGAATTTAGAATCTGTTTTTTTTATGGGTATCTACGATCTCGAGGAATTCCTCGAACTGTTTCTTGATCTGGGCATCGGACCAGGCCCGGGGGTCCACCATGTCACTTTCGAAGATCAGCAGGGGCACGCCGATCTCCGCGAGCTTGTTCTTGACCTGCAACTGCCCCATGCTCGTGGCGCGACAAGAACGGGTTCGGTGGGCAATGGCCCCGTCCAAATGATACTCAGAGACCCAACGTTTGATGAGTTCGCCACCCACGCCGGGGTTGAAAACGCCGGGGTTACAGACATCGGGATTGACCTCCGAACCATTCTTGTGCTTGATTTTCCCGGTCTTCCAGGTCCGCTCCACCCATCCTTCCACCGGATCGGTCAGGTCCAACTCCACGGGCTCGCCGACATAGTACGTCGATTCGATGCAGACCATCGCCCCTAGCTTTTGGAGATAATTGAAGAGTCCCAGGTTAAACCAGGGCGGAATCCCCAGCCATACGAAACGGTATTTTTCCTCGGGGATCACTCCGATGCCCCGGTCCACCCGGTCCTTGATTTCTTCATAGAGGGCCTTGTAGAAATCCACGGCCTCCGGCTCACCCGCCAGGTATAAGAAGGGAATGATGGCCGTGAAATAGTCTTCGGAACCCATGGGGCAGGGAACTGCCTTGCGCAGTTCCAGCACCTGATACCAGTATTTTATGGCCTCCTGGGAGTTTTTCATGATTTCGCGGAATCGTCCCATATCCAGCTTCTTTCCGGTTTGTTCCTCCAAGAAAGTAATCTGGGCCCGAAGGGTCGCCCGGATCTGGGCCTTGTAGTGCTCGGCAATGCGGGGATCCTCCACGTCCGCATCATGGGGAGGGCTCATCGGATCATCGTTGAACACGGGCACCTTGAGAAAGTGAGTGCCGATGGCCTGGAACCACTTGAACCGCGGCTCGCAGATCAGTCCTGAGCCTAGAAGGAAACTCGGGTTGCCCATGCCGCCCAGAGGAGCTTCCGGCGGAACCGCCTCCAGATCCCGGCATCGCCGCAGATATCCGAAGGAATTCCTGACGTAGGAGCAGAGGTCATTATTGTACCCTTCGGCCTCCGCCTCCTCGCAAAAACCCATCGCCACCTGCTGGGCCGCACAAAGGGTACCGTAATTCTCCGGCCATTCTCCCACCAAATCAAAAGCCCTCAAAATCTCTGCGCCCGTCCCGAGCATGTTCCAAACCAGCTGAGTCCCGGGAATTTTCCGCCGCTGCGCTCGGTCGTAAAAGCCGGGGATAAATTTTTTGATGTTGCGAACCGTCTGGGTAGACTTGATCGCCCGTGACATTTCACTATGAACCTGGCTCATGATTGATTCTCCTGGGTCATTTTCCCTGGTTGATCTTCCGGCGCCTCTTGGGAAACCCCCTAGCCCAACAACTCGACAAAGGCCTGAATCCGAGTGCGGATCGCTGCCAAGTTGGTTAAGGTGTAATCATCGTCGATGATGAGCGAGGGAAGGCCTTCTTTCTTCAAAAAATCCTTTACATCGGGAGCATCAAATTTGTGGGGGTCGCAATACGAGTAAATGTACATAACGACCCCATTGGCCTTGTATTCCTTCGCCAAATCGGCAATATATTGGAGTCGTCCGCCTTCCGCCCCTCGATCGGTCCGGGGACAGAGGAAAGAGGTAAAGTAGGCCGACACCAGTCCATCCAATGGATCGGCGGTCTCCGGCACATCCTGCATAAAGCTGCGGGTGCCGATGCAGGTATCATCGATGACGACGTTTGCATTATTCTCCTCGGCCAGCTGGATCAGGCTGAAATCATCGCATACGCTCCCGTAGAGCATTAGGCGAGTGGTCTTTTGGGCGAGCTGCTGGCTACGGGCCGAAATTTCTTCGATGACTTCCTGCAGAAGGCCGTTGAATTCTTCCGCGGGGATTCCCATGCCGGCCACTAACACCTGCAGAGTCTCCGTGCCACTGACCAGAGGTGGATCTACCTTCCGTAAGCTGTAAAGCTTCCGTAAGAGAGCACGGCATCGATTATATTCCGCGATGGTTTTCTGGAGTTGATCGTCGCTGATTTTATTCCCGGAAAAATTCTCGATCTTCTCCCGGAAGAAGACCATTTCTCTTTTGAAGAATTCTTGGGACCAGGGCGCAGGAGTGTGGGGAACGTTGACAAAATAATGAAAGGCAGGCTTTTTGTTCAAAGTCCAGATTCCGTAGATCCGCTGAACCATGTCACAGCTGTGGGACATGATCAATCCGTCCAAGAAGTCAAACTTCCCCTTGAGATCTTGGTCGAAAAGGTTGCGCACATAGGGACACCCGAATGGCTCAACGAATTCATAGGCCTTGGTAACGGGCTCCTTCAGGTCCCCGCGCAATCGGTATGGCAGAACCTCTGCGGCCGCCATGATTTCGGGCGGGGCAAAGAGGCATAGATAGCCCAACACTTTTTTCCCCTGGGCCTTCCATTCCTTCGCCCGTTTGTCTTTTTGCTTATATAATTCCGCCGCTCTGGCCAGACCTCTTGGAGCATCCATCTTTTTCACCCATCCTCCCTATAAAGTTGCAGTCTCGTAAAACTCAGAATCATCCACCCTCTGCTTCCCTCGAAAATGTTTTTACCTTTTATGCGGCAACGGGCAGGTCATCAATTGTCTGGGAGGAATCGCCAATTTTCGAATTCAAACGGATCTATCCTTTTTACCGGAGACAATCTTCTGGATCGAGGAAACGATTTCTTCCCGAGTCGCCCCGGGCATAAAGGTCTTATCAAAACCAATCTCTTGCAGCTTGGCCGCATCTGCTTCCGGGAAAACTCCCCCGATGACCAGGGCTGCACGTTCTTTGAGCCCTTCTCTCTTAGCCTCTTCCATCAGCTCACTACCTAGCGTGAGATGAGCCCCCCCCAAGGAACTAACTCCGATGACGTCCACATCTTCTTGGATGGCTGTCTTAATGATTTCCCGGGGAAGGGAATTCCCGATATAAATGACCTCCATGCCTGCATCTCTCAATTCATTGGCAACCGTGATCAATCCCCGATTATGAACATCTAAACCTAGTTTCGATAACAATACTTTTATTTGCCCTGCCATGTCGTATTCTCTGCCTCCCCTCATCCGATCGCCACTTTCCCAAGGGCATCGGCGAAGTTTTCACGCTCTTTTACCAAAGGGCGGGCGGTTTCCATAGGCCAAAGGACTTTTTAAAAACCTTAAATATTTCCCCCTCGGAACAACCCGCCCGGGCACACTGAAGGGTGTAGGGCACCACGTTCTTGCCCTTCTTGCAGGCCTCTTCCAGAGCGAGGAGAGCACTGTTCACCTTCTCCGCATCCCTTTTTTCTCTTAATCTCCGCAATCTCTCCTTCTGCCTCTCTTCCACACCCTCCGGGTATTGAAACACATTAATGGGGGGCAGGTCCACGTGGGTTTTATAAATATTGTAGCCAACGATTTTGATGGCCCCTTTCTCAATCATTTTCCTTTCATTGCTAAAATACTCGGCAATCTTTTTATGCAACCACCCTTGTTCGATGGCCGCGACATAGCCCCCCATCTTCTCAATCTCTTCCACTTCGTCAAGGATTCGCGCTTCGATCTCACTCGTCAAGGCTTCTACGTAAAAAGAGCCCCCTAAGGGATCCACCACCTCCGTCACTCCGGTCTCGGCTTGAATGATCTGCTGGGTACGTAGCGATTGCAAGGCCGCCTCTTCGGTCGGCACCGAATAGGCTTCATCGTAAGAATCCACATGGAGAGACTGAACCCCCCCCAAGACAGCCGCCAAAGCCTGGAACGCTGCGCGGATGAGGTTGTTCAAAGGTTCCTCCCTCCTCAGGGAAACCCCGGAGGTCTGCGCATGACATCTCATCCACATGGACCGGGGACTCTGGGCGTTAAACCGATATTTCATGACCTTGTACCACAGCCTTCTCATGGCCCTCATCCTAGCGATTTCTTCGAAGAAATCGCTGGCCGGCGACCAGAAGAAGGCCAATCTTTCTGCGACCCAGTCGATCTCGTGCCCTCGGAGGAGCATTTCCTCCAGGGTGGCAATGGCATTGGCCAAAGCAACGGCCATCTCCGTTACCGCAGAAGTTCCATATTCGCGCAGATTGTAGCCATTCAAAGTAATAAAATTCCATGAGGGTACGTTCTGCCGGATGAACTCAATATTGTCACATTGGATTCGAAAGCAATCTTTCGGGGGTATGTATTCGGGACCACTGCGCACCACTTCTTCTAAGGTGATGTCATTCTGCACACTCCCGCGCAGTTTATCGAAAGAGATGCCCCTTCGCTCGGCCATTACGAGGTACATGGGAAATAAAATCGCCGTATTGGAGGGATAATGAGTCACCAATGAAACCGTTACCCGGTCGAGAGGGATATCCTTAAATATCAAGTCCATGTCCTCCACCGAATCGACGGCAACTCCCGACATGCCCACTTGCCCTCTGGATATAGGATCATCGGAGTCATACATCTGGATCGTCGGCAGGTCAAAAAGGACATTGACCCCTGTACCCCCATGGGCGATCATGAATTTTATTCTCTGATTTGTCTCTTCCGGTCCTCCAAAACCCGTGAGTTGACGCATGGTGAATTCTTTACCCCGATACATATTGGCATGAATCCCTCGCGTAAAGGGCTCTTGACCCGAATGCCCCAAATCTTGCATATAGTCAAAATCGGGATTGCTGAGTGGCGTATAGAGCATTTCTCGGGGAATTTCCGAACCCAAGATTGTCCGAGGAGTTACATGCCACTTTTTACGATCTTCCTCGCCAACGGTCATGTTCCTCCACCGCTCGAACTCCTGGCGCAATCTTTTAAGAGCGGCGGGATTGTACAAAGGGGTACGCCTTCTCTCAGGCAACTTTTCCCGCAGGATTTCCTTGGTCGTCTTCTTTTTCTCAGCCATACGAAGCTACCTCTTATTTGAGTTGATTCTTAAGACCTTTAAATTTTCCATAATTTCTTTTGAGAGATAGGAAGTTAGATTTTCCAGTTTGTCACATTAAACTGGGAAGCCAGGTGCTGAGACTAGGGAAGAGGACGATGATGGCAACGGCTATGGCTAACATGAAAAGGAAAGGATAAGATCCCTGAAAGATTTCTTCGATCCTTGCCTCCCCTCCCAGGGCAGCCTTCATGGCAAAAACCACCATCCCAAAGGGAGGCGTAACCAGGCCCATCTCAATGACTAACGTGGACACGATTCCAAACCAGATGAGATCATAGCCCAGTTTCTGCACGACGGGCAGCATCAATGGCAGGGTGAGTAGCATAATGGAAACCGAGTCAATAAAGCAGCCCATGATGGAAAAGATTAGCAGAAACATTAAGATGATCACGATCGGAGACACCTGAAGGGATATGACCCATTCGGAACTCCACTGGGCCAGGCCACTGATCGCCAGCATCCGGGAATACATCTGGGCCGCGATGAGAAGAAAGAAGATGCCCGAAGTCGTAATCCCGGTCTCGAGAAGGACTTTCCAAAAATTTGAAAGATTGATCCGTCTTTTGCCCAAACCCAAAACTAAGGCTCCAAAGGCGCCGACGGCCCCCGCTTCGGCCGTGGTGCAATAGCCCCCCCATATGCTTCCCAAAGTTATGGTAATTAAGGCTACGATCCCCCAGCAGTTGAAAAAAGCTCCGGCAAACTGGCCCAAGTCAATTTTTTTCTGGGTCCCCTTGGCATCCAATCCGGCCCGGGTCATGATCAGGCGGGGCTTGTAGGTGACCATGAGAAAGACGCCCAGGGAATAGACCACGGTCAGCAACAAACCCGGGATAACCCCGGCGATGAAAAGGCGGCCAATGGCCTGCTCCGAAATCACTCCATAAATGATCAGGAGGACGCTGGGAGGGATAAGCATCCCCAAGACCGAACTTCCGGCAACGACCCCCAGAGCAAACCGCTTCTCGTAACCGGCCTTCAGCATCTCCGGCAGGGAGATTTTGCCGAAAACGGCAGCCGAGGCGATGCTTACGCCGGTGATGGCGGCAAAAACGGCATTGGAAAAGACGGTGGCGATTTCCAGGCCGCCTCTTTCTTTTCTGCGGCACGGGATGAGCCCGCAAAGCCCAGGCTGACAAAAAGGGCCACCATTGCCAAAACCATCACCACAAAACATTTCCTTTTCATCTTACTCTCCTTCTCTGGGTTGATTTACTGCCTCCGCCTTTCGTCCCGAACTCCCCTTCAACTTTATCCCGCCCCTTTTTGGGGACGCGGGAATTTTCGACCTTCTCTTCTTCCCGATCAAATCACATCTGGAACTTCTGCGGCAAGACATAGCCTTCCTCTTGGGGTGACTTGAATATCCCACTCAGGCCACTCGTCCCCGGTTCCTCTAGGCATCGGCCTCCTTGCCCATTTCACCTTCTCGTCCACGGCCATTTTTCAGATATCCCCAACCACTTTTTCCATACCTTTCCGGGACAGGCGAGCAACTACTAACCTTCTTTAATGATATACTCGTCGGCGGTCTGCCGCAATATTTTCTGGACCTCTGCCAACAGTTTGGCCCTGCCTTTTTCTGCCCCCTCCTTAACAACCCGTCCCTCAAGCCCCCGTGACCAGTAGAGACGGCTCATGTCCAGGGACCAGAAATT
>Ga0214473_10006906_pt1 | contig 13522 bp, 21 predicted proteins | sample RVTome_7_FD_203509 | JGI IMG/M metagenome (GOLD analysis project Ga0214473, IMG submission 203509) | Soil microbial communities from uranium-contaminated site in the Upper Colorado River Basin, Wyoming, United States - RVT98D197 | ecosystem: Environmental > Terrestrial > Soil > Contaminated >...
GAAATAAACTGATTACAGAATACATAATTAACAATTTGCATATCAAAAACCCAATTGAAGTTTCTGAAAAGGCTGATCTCGGTTTGATTAAAACCGCTTTCAATTTCGTTCCGTCCCTCATATTGAAAATTGCGCCGAGACATGTTTCATCACGAGATCAATTTCTGAAATGCTGGAATGGGAGAAAATTCAATCTAAATTACGTGATTTCAACGCAACAATTTTTTGATGAACAATCAATGATTTGGATTCTTGAAAATGACGTTGCAAGCAATAATAGATTGCCAGATCTAGAAACTCTTAACGTAAGTTTTCAAAAACGATTGCAAGAAATTCTGGTTAAGAATCCGAAATTTGCAGAACTCTATAATAAATACCTGCCATGTCAAAATGTACTGCAATCCTGAGAACCGGACCGAGATCCGGCTTGGTTCGGCGTATCCGGCGTCGGAGGTACGTAAACCATGCCGCGTAAAGAGAAACCCCCCGGAAAATCTTATTTGAGGGTAGCCGACGATCTGTTTTCCAAGTCGGAATCGCAAGAATTCCTGTGTTTGATGAGTAAATCGTTCCAGGAAATCCACATTCTGGACTGGGACGTCTCCGATGGAACGTCCTATTCAGAACCGAATCTCCTGTTCCAGGTGTTCCTCCCCGGGGGTCCACCGATCAGGAATATTGCCGAAAATGATAAGGAGCCGTTTGAATCGATTACCAGGTGGCTTGAAGGCAAATGTAACAACAGGGCCCACGATATCAAAATGCTTTGTTGGGAAAACCTCTCCACATTCAATACGAAAATGGAGAAAGTCCCACTCAGCGCAAAATTCCAAAAATACCTCGCAGACACTGTCGAGTTTCAAGAGTCCCAGGCGCGTCTCGTCACTGAAAGAGACGCATTGCTCAATAAGAACCGGAGGGAAATCAAGAAAAAGCTGCTCGATAAGGACGTAGCTCGCAACTCCCGCAGATTTGCTGAGTGTTTGTGTAATTTCAGGGGCCACGATGTTGAGCATCTGGACCTGTATTTCAAGGAATTCCTCACTAGTCTGGTTATCGACGAATGATCTATTAGCCTAAAAGATCATGAAAATGAAATCTCCTAAGTGCATCACCTACTCGGATGGTTCCAAATTTTGGTATTTGAATGACAAGCTTCACCGGGAAGATGGCCCGGCGGTTGAAAATTCAGATGGTTACAAAGCCTGGTATTTGAATGGCAAGTTTCACCGGGAAGACGGACCGGCGGTTGAAAATTCAGATGGTTCCAAATTTTGGTATTTGAATGGCCAGCTTCACCGGGAAGACGGACCGGCAATCGAATGGTCGGATGGTTCCAAATTTTGGTATTTGAATGATAAAGAAATCACTCTTAAACCAAGAGCAAAGATCCGAAGGTGAGATCCAGGCAGTTCTAGATTCATGATGTGCTTTTGCCAGATTCATACATCGGAATGGCTTTCTCAATAATTTTTAGATTCGGTGAATATTTAAACCCCTTGCTTCGATGTAAGTTGCCACCTTGACTCTGGACAAACCAAGTTTTTTTAGATATGTGCGAGATTGGCATTCCTGATCATTAGTTCTAATGATGACTCTAGATTATCCATGTCAACACTATACAATTTAAAGCAGATCGGAGATCCGCCGCCCGGCGGCGTACCGGTGAGTGTGGCATCCAGTCACATAGGAGGATACTGAACGTGCTTTCAGACGTGAGCTGCATCGATCAGTCAACCCTGGAGGAAGTCCTGCGCTTCACCATCCGGGCTGGTACCAACACGCTGGTTTTCGGACCGGCGGGTTGCGGCAAGACCCAGATCGCGCAGGCCATCGCCCGAGAGAGTGGCTACGAACCGGTCTACGTGGACCTGTCCGTTCTCGAAAACTGCGACTTCGTGGGCCTCCCGGTCATTTCGGAGGACAAGAAGTTCGTCAACTACGCCACCCCGCAGTGGATGCCGTGCACGGACACCGCGAACGACTCCAAGAAGAAGGTCATGATCTTCGACGAGGTGGACAAGTCGAAGCCCGAGTTGCAGTACCCGCTGTTGGAACTGCTCATGGAACGCTCCATCAACGGACGCCCACTGTCCATTCAGGCGTGCTTCCTGACCGGGAACCTCCCGGACGAGGGAGCGTTCTCGCAACCGGTCAACCACGCTCTGACGAACCGGTGTTCGGTGTACCGCATCGAACCGAATTTCGAGAGCTGGCAGACCTGGGCTCGCAGGGAGGGTCTCAACCCTCTGGTCGTCGGATACCTGGACCGGCATCAGGAGAAGATTCTGCAGAAGCCGGCCGAGGGCGACCCGACGGCGTACTGCCACGCAAGCCCCCGTGCTTGGACGATGGCCGCGCAGGACCTCGATAAGGCCGGTGAAAAGGTCACCGTCGATTTCCAGACCATGCTCGTTTCGGCCCGTGTCGGAATGAGCACCGCCACCGAGTTCAGGGTGTGGCTCGAACACTACCGGCACATCGAGCCCCTCATCGACAAGCTGGTCAACAACGGTGACCATCCGCCGACGAACCTCACCATCGACAGGCTCCTCGTTCTCGCCCTGTCCTCGGTGGGACGGATCTCGCAGCAGGCTCGCAACAAGAAGCCCGACGAAGCGAGGATTCGCAAGTCGGTCACTAACGTCTTCGGGTGGCTCCAGAAGATTCAGAGTGAGTTCCAAATCGCCGCTGTGAAGAACTCGCTCGACATGAAGCTGATCCAGGAATACAAGATGATTCAGGATCCGAGCTTCATGGCGGTCTTTAGCAAGATAAATCAAGCACTTCGCGACAAGTAGCAGCACGATAGTTACTTGACAACATTTGGCTAGTCATGGTATTGTTTGCCATGACTAGCCAAGGTGTGTTAATCGATTTAATTGGCCAGAAATTTGGAAAATGGACTGTTTTAGAGAGGGCTGGAACCAGAGGGAATGGTTCGGCAGCTTGGTTGTGCCAATGCGATTGTGGAAAAACTGGAATCGTTGTAGGCAGCAGACTTAGAAGCGGGAAATCAACATGTTGTGGTTGCAAATTAATTTTTCAATTAACTAAACATGGACATTCAAAAAGATCAGGTGATAGTCCTGAATATTACACATGGGCCAGCATGATGAAACGTTGTTATAACCCAAATTGGGTGAATTATAAAAATTACGGCGCCAGGGGTATAAAGGTTTGCGATAGATGGCATGATTTTCGGAATTTCCTGGCAGACATGGGAAATCGTCCCGCAGGAATGTTTATTGAAAGAATTGAGAATGAAAAAGGTTATGGGCCAGAAAATTGCAAATGGTCGACTAGAATAGAACAAACCAAAAACACACGTTCGAATCGCATGTTAACATTTAATGGTGAAACGAAACCAATGGTTGAATGGTCAGAAACTTTGAAATTGTCCTATCATGTGATTAAGAATCGTCTCAAATATGGATGGTCAATTGAAAGAACTTTGACAGAACCTCTGATTGAGAAATATAAATTTAAAGATTTAACCGATCAAAAATTTGGATTTTGGACAGTATTGGAAAGAGCTGGAACTAAAACTGATAGATCTCAGTGTCTATCTCTATGGAAATGCCAATGTGACTGTGGCACAATAAAAGTGGTTAATAGAGAGGATTTGAAAAGAGGTCGTTCAAAATCATGTGGATGCGGGTTGGCCAAAAAATTAAATCCGATTCCAATGACAAAAGATGATCTGCAAAAACGATGGAAAATCGATCCGGTCACCGAGTAATCTAGGTGACCTCAAATGGGGTTATCTGACGAAGAAACCTGGCTCATAGGATTTATTCCTACGTGGGATAAATTGACGGAAGATATTGTATCAAGTCTTAAAATTAAGATCCGACCGATCGGTCAGTATCCGGCGGACGGTAAAGACGTTGAACTTATAAGCAATTTTAATGATTATACCGACTTAAAAATTTTGCGGTCTCGCATCGATAGCGGGAAAATCGTTTACAAACGTCCTGGTAATAATTATCAATGGGACACTATCGGCGTTGAAAAAGATTTGATTCACAGAGCTAAACTGGAATTATTTAACAACGTTTATTCACACATAGAAAAACACAATCCTCTAAATTATGCTGAGGCGAAAATTTTGAAAGAATACCGCCAAAAATGTACAAGAACTTATAAAAATAAACATTTAGACGACAAAGTTGTCGAATTTATGAAATTTATGAAAGAAAAATTTAACAACACTGACATCAAACCGGCAATTATAAAGCTCGAAAAGTTTATCAAAACGCATTGGGACGATTTGACTTATAGCGATTATTATAATATTTATAAAAGAGTGTCAAATACTAAAGCTAAAAAGAAATGGAGTTAAAATGAATTCCATTGAAATGGAGACACATTCTGTTGCAGAAGACGTTAGACGGGCGAAGGAAATTATCAAATCAGAAATCATTCAAAACATCATTCAACAGAATATTGATTTTTGGAAAAATCTTGATATTTCTTCCAAAGATGTCAGACTCTTTTTTCGGAATGGACTTGACGGAGAAGCACAGCTCATTGCGGAATTCAAAGCTGGTGATAAGAAGATCATTGACCAAAAGGCATTTGATCCGGCTTATTGGGCGCATTTCATGCTTCACTTTAATTCTATATCAGGGGAGATAGTTAAGAAATTCAACTTGGATATTAATTGGGGATTGAAAATGGAAGTTTTCAACTACCTCAATGTGGAATTGATCGAAAAGATTAAATCACTAGAAATGAAAGTCGCCATTAAGAGAATCCGATCAGCCATTAGAGAAGCACTGCGTGACAAGAAACGAGTGCAAGAAGCTAGAATCCAATTTAAGCATTGGACCGATAGGAGACTCAAATCGAGAGCTTTTAAACTTATCAGGAAGGCTCTGAGCGCCGGATTTGAAGATTACGACGAAGAAGAAGCCACCCAGATTTTTAAAGCAGCCTGGGATGAATACCTGGTTAAAAGGACTCTTGGAAAATAACCAGTGTAAATTTGAATCGGACATGAGATCGGCGGCTGCGCGGCGTATCCGCGCCCGGAGGTGCCACAGATGAGCATGACGACCCGCCTGACGGACCCGAATGGGGCCTGCAAGGACCCGAAGGTCCTGAAGGATCTGCAGGACAAGATCTCCTCGTCCATGACGAGGATGTTCCAGAAACCCGAGAACGGTGGAAACCCGTTCCTGTTTGCGCTCTCAGCGCCAAAGCCCCACTCGCTCGAACTCGATGAGATGTGGGAACAGATGGGGACCGGCCCGACGGCGGCCACCGACGGAAAGAAGTATTACTGGGCGGTGGGTTTTCTGAATCGCCTGACCACATTCGAGATTCAGACCGTCATGATGCACGAGTCTTACCACGTGTTGTTCAATCACGTTGGCAGAGGCTTCGGCAAGAATCATAAGGTATGGGGCATTGCAATCGATTACGTCGTCAACTCGGTCATCGAAAAGGACCACCAGGACCAGCATCGCAAGGGCACCTTGTGGGGCGGGGCCATGGGAACGCCCCTGCTGTTCAAGGATTTGCTGGCGATCCTGGACGGTCATAAGAAGATGCCAAAGGGAATCTGCATGTTCGCGGACGTGTCGCAGTACGGACGCTCTCCGGAGAGCATCTACGATGAGATGATGAAGCGCCTGCCCCAGTGCACCTGTGGCAGCGGGAAGAGCCAGAAAGGCCAGGGACAGGGACAGGGCCAGGGCCAGGGACAGGGCCAGGGACAGGGCCAGGGCGATTCTGACCAGGATGGGCAAGGAGGGCAAGGAAAAAGCCCGGGACAGTCAGGAGAGGGCCAGGGCAATGGTCAGGGGGGTTGCCCCATCCACGGTGATGGATCTGTCGAGGGTATGCTGGATAAGCTCAAGACCCTGGATGGACATATCAAGAGTGAGCTAACCAAGCAGGAGGTCATGCAAGAAATCATGCGGGCAGCTCAGTCCGCAAAAATGATGCGTGGAACCGTGCCGTCCGCCGTCGAAGATGAACTCGGACTCCTGCTCAAGCCGGAACTCTCCTGGCAGGATCTGGTGCGGCACGCATTCTTCCGCAAGAAGATCGATGCCGGGAACACCAATGACTGGAAACGATTCCGCAGACGCCCCATGCAAATGGGCCTGTACATGCCTCGCAAGTACGAGCACAAAGCCAGGTGGCTTTGCATGCTGGACACCTCAGGCAGCATGTCTGACGACGACATGTCGTACGTCGTCTCCCAGCTTCAGGTTCTCGGAAATGAGTCGGAAGGGTTCATCGTTCCGGTCGATGCCTCTCCGAAGTGGGATGCCATCACCCCCATCAAGAGCGTCCAGGACCTGCGCAAGACCAAGATCAAAGGCCGGGGCGGCACGGACTTCAGCGAGTTTTTCCGCGACTACACGAAGAAGGTCGGTGCCGATTTCGACGTGATCATCGTCGGAACGGATGGCGCATTCGGAGAGATCGAGAAGAAACTCCGTCCGAAGTGCGACGTCGTGTGGGTCATCTGCAACAACACGAAGCCAAGCGTCCCGTTTGGACGCGTTGCCCCTCTTCGAGGACAGCAGCGAAAGTAATCTGCCAATGACACTCCAAGCTAGAGTACGCGTTAGCGAAGTGATGCTCGAATGCCCTGTGTGCCATGGGCGAAGCTTTGCACTCGAAGATGGTATCAGAATTGAGATGTTCAACGAGTTCAAAGAGAAATGGCTAGCAGAGCCTGGTAACAAGCTCTATTGCTTGTACTGCAACACGGATGTGGTGATACCATGCAACTTGCCTCAAGCTTTTGACGGCCCAAGGCCACCAGTGTTCGACGACGAGTACGGCAACCCCTCAGAACGAGAAGTCAATGCTGGAATGCAGAAGCTTAGCACACAAAACGCGTTGGGTCTCAATTGCGATATAGCTTATCGCTATATTCAGCTGAAGCTTGGGCCAAGCCGAACGAAAGTGCAAGAGCGTCTCGCACTTCTTGGCAAGAGTGAAGTTTGGCAACGCTGGGTTACCACGTGCCAGAGACTGAGCCGCGAACTCAAACACAAGCCAACAACTGAAGAAGTAGCGGAAATTTTTATCTCAACCTCGGCCGGTCTATGTGAACTTGAAGATAGGGTCTGAAACAATGGTGTGGACTCAGTTTTATGATATGCACTCCGGAGGGAGCAAGAAGCTTGACTGGGAGACAATTTACATAGAGACTTCGAAAAATATTGCTGAAGAGTATTTTGAAGTAAAATTCGGAAGATCTCCATTTAACATTAGCTGCGATTGTTGTGGGCCCGATTATTCAGTCAGCGAATGCGACCCAAATTCTGGGTCTGATCAAGGAAGGGAAGTCCTCATCATATCAAGAGATGAACTGCCGCCGGAGGTGCAAGTCCAAATTGTAATAGAGGAATAGCTTAATACATGGCAGAGATCGCACTGATCTATGCGTATTCATGATCGGAGGAACTATGCGATCATTCTCGGGCGTACACACTGTCCTGATGATTGAAGATAGCAAATCTTATTTCACGTTTCATTTCAAGGTTGACGGTAAGCAACTTGTCGGGTTCGCCCACCCAAACAGCTCGGCGTTCAAGGCCGCCCGTGTCCTCTATAAATACGGAATTATGGACGATTCTTTTTCAATCCTGCGCAAGACTTTTCTGATCTCCGGAAAGATTGATGATTCACGCAAGATTCGCGAATTTTCAATTGAATCCGACCCGGCATCTCCGAGCTTCGAGCTAGACGAACTTCTCGTGGCCCAAATTATGGAAGTATGATCAACCTAAATGAGGTGGATGATGTCATGCCCTCCTGAACCAAGGTTCTCCAACTATGAGTTGCGAGAAATTGTTGAATACTTGCGTTCCGTATTCGGGCGTCAGACACGGACGTTTCCGAAATTTCAATTTGATAAGCAATCGGGGGAGCTTTCAATCGGGGGATTTTCAATTTGGAAAACTGCTGACTCAGGATATCAAATTGGTAAGGAATGGTATTCTGCAGGATCTTATTGGGATCCACCAGACGGTGGGGTGGATGATCTCGATGATGGTTTATATTCTGAATTGAGACCGGCCATTTTTCGGCTCATCCAAGAAATTGTTAACCAAAGACTTCATTCCTGCTGGGAGTCAATTTCTGAAAACCGTCAATATCAACATGAAGTTGTCGAATCGATCATGGAGAACTAGTGTCAAAAGATAGATTTCTACACATCCAAAAATACGAAACCGGCTGGTATAAGGGTTCAGTCATAACCGTATCGGAAAAACCGCCGCCAGGAGACGGATGGGCCAAATGTATCATTTACCTTTTCACAGCAGAATATTCAAAAGCCTGGACTCGTAATGGATACACGGTAGTTAATCCAAGAACTCATTCAATCGTTGAAGATCAAATCACGGCTTATCGTTATTTCGGGCCCAAGAAAAGAAAGGGAAACGGTTCTGACGAATTTGTAGCACTCGGAGACATCCATCTCATCATTTTTGAAGAAATTGGCAGGTACGCGAATGATACCGATGAAGAAAATCTTATTTGGTTCAATATGCTCGAAAAGCGCGGGTTTTCCCACCTCACAGCGACCGGGAATTTTATAAATATAAAGAAATTGAAGAACAGGTATGACAAGAAAAACCATCGAAAAGATGTGAAGGGAGAATTAGTCAAACTCACGCAGATTTGTAGACTGCAAGGACCCGTTTATAAATCAACGTTTCAAACTAAAAACGGAGAATTTGTAAAAGATTTCTCAATCCTTATCGATCCTAATTCAGATGAGGATCGTTCATGGAATAAAATCATTGAATTGATTTGGATCTCTCATCATATTCAACACCGAGTTCAGTGTAGTAAATTGTCAAATTTGATCATCTGTGATTATGAATTTTTTATGAATTATCGAATGATCCCTCATTTGGGGAATAAGGTCTTTTATCTTGACGGTCTCGATGTGGATCTCGATAATTTAAAGTTTCCGAAACTCGTATCTGATTTCATAAAAGAAATGAAAGTGACTAAAATAATCGATGGTTAAATTGAATCATTCATCAATTGCAGACCACGATTGTGGCATATGTAACTACAACAAAGCATATGTCAGAGCTCAATACAAAATGGCACTGGACACAAAACTTAAACCAGTTTTTCAATATTTATGTGATAAATGTTTGAAATTTATGATAGATGATTTACAGAATAATACAGTAAAACGTCATTTTCTATTGTATATGTTCGATATACAAAAAATCGATTTTTTGATCACCGGAACCGATTTGGAGAAAGAACTGAAAATAGTAGCAGTACTTCACACATAAACCGGAGATCGGACCTCGGTCCGAGTAATCGTGCGCATGGCGAAATACGATGCAGAGTTGACGGCGCTGGCAGAGGTCATGAACGTGATGGGGGTCTCCGAAGGATCTCTGAAGATCAAAAAGCGCTGGTGGGGTGGAAATAAGGCCGCAAACATCGTCATCACCGGCCACCTTTCCGTAACGCGCAATAACGTTGAGAAGCTCATTCAAGAGGCTGGCGGAGTCTTGCAGAAGCAAGTCACCCATGACACCGATTTCCTCGTCACAAACAAGAATTTCACCAACGTTGAGGGCGGAGTCAGTAACAAGCTTCGTAAGGCCCAACAGGCCGGAGTGAAGATCATTTCGGAACGCGAGCTTTACAATATGCTGACCACCTCGCAAGAAGAGGAGGAGCCGGCCGCATGATGTTCTACGTTGGTAATGTAGGCTCGGGAAGTAAACGAGTCGAAAGAAGAAACGCAAATTTAACCACGTAACTGAGGCTCATGGGCATCCATCTGTGTCTTTATAGAATAAAAGCTGCTATAAAAGCTAATCAAAGTTGGGAACATATGCGCATGTGCGGAAGAAAAGCCGTTGTTGCTTTTAATGTCACTCATCCGTACGGCGGTGAAGATCGGAAGTGTGTTTATTCTTTGTGTGCAATACATGCACCAAAACAATTTGAAGGTTCCGCCACAAGAACCGCTATTCAAAATTGTATCTCCTATCCCCGGGATATTTCGAATATCGAGCAGATTTCTATTGATTCAGTAAAGGATATCAAAGTTAAAGACCAACTTGAACGTTGGGTGCTCCAATTCATTAGAATTATGAATGTCAAACATGCTCACAATCTAACTGATGATCAATGGAAAATAGCCTTTGAACTAGCGTTGAAGGAACGAAAAATTAAGAATGTGCTAAATTCCTGAGGTTACACATGTCAAAATATATCAGAGATCGCGCCCGGCCGCACGTACCGGAGATCGGAGGTGCCACGTATGTCTACGTTTCTTCCCGAACGGATCTCTCTTGATAACCTTCCAATCTCCCTAGATGCGTCTTCAACTACCGGCATCCAAGCGGTGGCAATGGTCTTGGTAGGATATTGGTACAAGACCTCAGGTATACTTGAAAAAATCCCTATTGATCTAAAATCAATGAGTCCTATCAAATTTGTTCCACCAAAATCTCTGTCCCAAAAAGAAATAGGAAACATTATGATTTATGAACACGGTCATATAACAGATTTTCTTAAATTTACAGAACAAAATCCGCTCGGGTTATTCGCTTTACAATACATAAACGAATCTAGATTCAAGTATTATATTGCAGATAGAATCGCCACCGATATAGGACAGGCGGTTACCAAATCAGATTTTTGGTTTGAAATGAAAAAGGAAATTCATCGACTCAGGAATAAAACTAAGAAGGTCAAGAAAGTAATGGAGACGTGAAAACACAACGATTCGTAACATCTCTCTGGTTGATCGTAGGAGGCATTATGCTATTTTGGTGTACTTTTGCCCCTCCCGCAACGGCAGATACAACTCTGCGGTCTGATCAAATCACCAAGATGTTGAATTCCCTGGAGAGCATGGCAGAATCTCAAAAGAAAATTGCACAATCAATGTCTGATATAGCACGAAAATGTAAGTAAATTTATTGTAAAATTTACCCTCAAAGATTCATTTGCCACTTTCTAGAAGTGGCAGCCCCAAAGGGGTGATGAAGCGTACCGGTCGGAGCGCTAAGGCGTGAGCCAATCCGACCACCAACTCCCACACGGCAAGCCATGATAAGAGAAGCTTCAATCATGGCTTGCCGTGTATTTGTCGTGTGCCCGAATTGTAAACGTCAACTAAAATTTAATGGATGTCCTGAATGGACATCTGATGATTTAAAGAAATCTGGCGATCTTCTTTGTAGATGTGGTGTAATTTTAAAATTACCGAAACCTTTCAAAGACGCAAAGATAATTTGACGACCGGCACAGATCGGGCCGGATCGAGCGTATCCGGATCAAATGAACCTATCTGTGATCCAACAAGCAGGGTGGGCTGATCTTACCAGGAACCGGGTGACTATAGCCGATGGGAAACCCGGCCCTGGATGGAAACCTTGTTGCATTTATTTTATATATACCAACGTGCCTATGATTCCGAAAGATGATTTCGACGTGAATTATTCTATTCTTGATGTCAGAGGTGTTGATTACACAAAATGTCCTGGAAAAATTGATATCGTAGTTGGAAGAAATGTTTGGGAAAAGCATAAAAACCAGATTTTGAGAGATGCCCGGTCAAAGGGACTGATTCCAAAAACCAAACTGAGCACATCATTTACAATTGTCCGTCCGGTAGAAATTGAACACCAAAAACGAGTGAAGTCTGAACGAACTGAAATTACATCAGGAAACATTAAAATTATCAAAATTAAAAGATATAAGTCAAATAGCGGAATGGGATTTGGAACTACATTTCTTACCCCGTCCGGGGAATCTTCAGCATCATTTTCCTCAGGATCACATTCGGAACCGAACAAATTGATTGAGCTCTTGTGGATGGTTAATTACATGAAAAATCCTCTGGAAGAATCATTTACATGCGATTATGATGTAATATCTGACTACAGAATTATCCCTACTAAGATGGGACAGCGACTAATTTATATTGACAAGCTAATAATGGATGAAGAAAATTCTCCTGAACAAATCAGAGATTATGTGAAGTCAATTCTAGTCAAGAAGATTCTTGACAAATAATAGTGAGATCGAATAACCGCAGGCGTATACGGGAGTGGAGGAGAAACCACAATGCCAGGATATGCTGACGAAGTGATGCAATTGCTGAACGTTCCCGCAGAAACCCCGGTGCAGGTCGAGCAGGCCGTCCCGGTTCAGAACGACATCATGGTGACGATGCCTGCCCAGGTTCACATGACAGACGGCCAGCACCGCACCAAGCTCCTGATGGATGGGGCGTGCACGCGCTGCGCCCATTGCGCGCTTGAATTGACCGATGCTGTTTCTCAAGAACGCGGAATCGGTCCCGTCTGCTCAAAGCACGGCTACAACGAGGACCCAAAGGATTCCGACGAAATTCAGGCAATGCTGGATCTCGCGACATATCCCGAGCTCGTCATGTATCTGAACGAGCACTGGAAGCCGAAGGGAGTTCGTGGCCTGATGAACGGCATGGTCAGGATCGCGTCCCTCAATCGGCGTACTCCCGTTCACGAGGCGTGCACTGATGCCATCGAATCCCTCGGATACAAGAACCTCGCATCGGCTCTTCGCAAGAGCCTGATGGTTCTCAGCGTTTCTGATTCGAAGGACAATCCATCTCACTTCGAAGTCTGGGTCAAGAGGAAGGAATGGAACCCAAACTGGTCAAATCGAATCAGGCAGATCAGCGGTTCCTTCTTCAAGAAGCACGTCGGATGGCTGATTCCGAAGGCTAGTAAGCGTCAGTTGTGGGACGCCATCAACGAGTTTTACAGCGGACTCTACATGGAAGTCCCGAACGGGGATCGCGTGAAGATTCAACGCAAGCCGCAGACATCAGAACAGGTCTGAACCGGTGTGAGCCCGCCTAGAAAGGCGACGTACCCGAACAAGAGCTCCTCCACTCTCGGGTCAACGTCGCCTTTCTAGGCGGGCTCACGCATCAAAAGAGATAAAATGAAACTTGATACCGAGTCAGAAGACGCCCTACAACGATTGGTGCCGGAGCACCTGCGCGTTGCCTGTCGGGCCTACGTCGAGGAAAAACGCCCTACCGGGCACTTCCTGCTAGCCGTGTTGACCAATAACCTCTACGAGGCGATCGGACGAGGCGACGACGCCAGTCTGGCAGGTCTCAAAGGTATCATCCAGTGGTTTTATAACTATACCCCGGGAAATTGTCACGGAACGCTCGCCCGGGTAACGGAATGGCTGAAAATTGGATGAAATCTCCTAAATGTGTCACTTACTCGAATGGTTCCAAATATTGGTATTTGAATGACAAGCGTCACCGGGAAGACGGCCCGGCAATCGAACGCCCGGATGGTTCCAAATTTTGGTATTTGAATGGCAAGCTTCACCGGGAAGACGGCCCGGCAATTGAAAATTCAGATGGTTCCAAAGCCTGGTATTTGAATGATAAAGAAATCACTCTTAAAACCAAGAGTGAAGATCCGAAGGTGAAAGCCTTACAAAAACTTATGGAGATCCAGGCAGTTCTAGATTCATGAATTAATTTGTT
>Ga0214473_10006907_pt1 | contig 13519 bp, 11 predicted proteins | sample RVTome_7_FD_203509 | JGI IMG/M metagenome (GOLD analysis project Ga0214473, IMG submission 203509) | Soil microbial communities from uranium-contaminated site in the Upper Colorado River Basin, Wyoming, United States - RVT98D197 | ecosystem: Environmental > Terrestrial > Soil > Contaminated >...
ACATCGTGTGGTCCCCATCGGTCTCTCCTTGCCGGGACGGAAAACAGGAAGATCCCATTGCTTGAGAGCAACCTTGCGACCTTGGCGATGGCCTCTTTATCATTTTCTATGTGCTCCAAGACCTCAAACATGGTAATCAGGCCAAATTTATGCTCTTCAGAAAGCTCCATGAAGTCCTGAATATGAAACTCGACGTTCGTGACCCCTCTTTTCGCAAGGTTTCCCCTTACCTCCTCAGCAGCCTCCTGCGAAAAGTCAATCATTTTGCCTTCGTACCCGTGCTGCGACAACGTAATCGCGAAATCGCCTGATGCACAACCTATGTCGAGAAATCGGGCACCTTTTGGCACGTGTTTCTTGATGAGCGAAAGAACGATCTCCTTTCGAAAGATATATCTCGGATAGGGCACCCATCTGTGCGTTTTCATCTGTTCTTGAGTTCCATCACTTTCACAGCCAACGCTTCGGGATTGCTCATTTCAACAAAGTGCACCAAGCTTCCATCGAAGAACAATTCCCGGTTAGCCGGATTCTCGCCTACAATTGTTGGTTTTCTGCAGGCCAGGAACTGAAACGTCTTGCCCGCAATGACTCTCTTGGCCTTGTCCTTTTCGGAGAAATGTCCGCCGAGACAAACGTCTGCCTTGTTGATCTCCGATGGCAACTGCTCGTATGCCACGCGGCCAACTACTTCGGCATTCCTCAGATCCAATTCTCGCAGCAATTTCGCGTAACGTCGTTTTACCGGCCCGATGAGCTTGAAGCGCACCGCCTCACCTTCCAGCAGCTTGGCCGCCCTGAGAATGACATTCAATCCTTGAAGCGGATTAGCCATGCCATACCAGAACACCGTGTACAGGTCGCTGTCCCTGCTGACGTCCATTGGCCTGAACAGCTCCTCATTGCATCCCACGTACAAGTAGTCGATGTTGGAGGCATGGAACTGCTCTTCGAAGTATTCCTTGTGCGCTTGTGTGTCGACGAGCACCACATCCGACAACCGGCACAGCAGCTTATCGTATGCCTTCAAACATTTGCCCACCAGCGAACTGGGGCTGAAAACACCCCGGTCCAGACACAAGGTATCGTGGACCGACACGAACGCGTCAAACACAATTGGCTTGCCGGTGAGTGCCCGATATATCGGCAGGGTCTCCTGGCCTCTGAAAGCAACGAATACCAGATCGTATTGCCGCCCGTACCTGGCCAGTTCGTGAATGGCCCTGAGGTACTTGAGCCGGGAGCCGCCCACGAGCACGGCCTTTACCTGCAGACCCAGAGCCGTAAACAGCCCCAGCAGGCTCTCGGTTCGCGTGTAGTTCGGATGGTACGTAGAAATATAGAGGACCTTCAGCTTGGCAGGGGCGCCGAAACGCGACAGAATTCTCGTGAGAGCTTCGCGATTGAACTGCCGGTAATCGAATTTCAAGAAGTCGCCCATAGCTCCCTTCGCCCCGTTGCGCGGCCGCGATCCGATATGATAAGAGAGTTCCTGCATCAGGCGCCCGTGCGAGATTGAAGGCGCGGGCCCTGTTTCCTGCGCGATCCGCTGGTGAGCGAGGCTCTTACCGTCTTGTTTCCACCAAGGGCCCCTTTCAGAGACTGGTACCGATTGTCTTCCGCTAAGCGGCGGTTGACGCTGAGGAGGTCGGCGAGGAAGGCGACCATGATGGTTTGGAATCCGATGCCGATCAGGATGCTGGCGAGGATCAGGGACTGGATGTGGCCCTGGCCGCCGGCGGTGACGTAGAACCACAGGAACCGCAGGCCGATCAGAGCGCCGAGCAGGAACACGAACAGGCCGATGGACAGGAAGAAGCAGAACGGGCGATAGACGACGAAGATCCGGATGATCGTGACGATGGATTTCAGGACGTACGCGGGGATGCTGCGGATCAGCCGCGACGGACGCAGAGGCGAATTCGTCCGCACCGGGACCCAGGTGATGCTCATGCCCCGCTGGCCGGCCTGGATGATCGTCTCGAGAGTATAGGTGTAGCGGCTGTAGACGCGCATGTGCATGGCGGCCTCGCGCGAGAAGGCGCGGAATCCGCTCGGTGCGTCGGGGATATCGGTGCCGCTGGCCAGCCGGACCACCCAGCTCCCCAGCCGCTGCAGCAGCTTCTTGGTCCGGGAGAAATGCTCGATGCCGTCGATGGGCCGGGCGCCGACGACGATCTCGGCCCGGCCGTCCAGGATCGGCCGGATCAGCTCGCCGATGCAGTCCGCGCAGTACTGGTTGTCGCCGTCGAGATTGACGATGATATCGGCCCCGCGCACCAGGCAGGCCTCCAAGCCCGTGATGAACGCCCGTGCCAGGCCGAGATTCTTCGGGTGGGCGATGACGTGATCGACGCCCTGCGCCCGGGCGACTTCGGCCGTCCGGTCAGTGCTGCCGTCGTCGATGACCAGCCACTCGACCTTGTCCACGCCCGGCGCCTCACGCGGCAGGTGGCTCAGCGTCGCGGCCAGCGTGGCTTCCTCGTTGTAACACGGAATCTGGATAATCAGCTTCATCTTTTGCCGCCTAGTTGCTCAGGAACACAGGGAGCCCGCTATAGGGTTCCGCCGGACAGTGCAGGTGGTCGCCCCAGCGCAGTTTCACGCCCCCGGCGGCCGGCTTCGCTTCAATCGTGTGGCGCCCTTCTTCGAGCTCGATGACATCGCCATTGTGACAGGCTGCGCCATCGATCGACACGTCGGCCCCCGCTTCCAGCGTGTACCTGCCTGCCGCCGCGATGTCGAAAGAATGAAACGTGTGTTCGGCCCCGAAATCGAATTGCTTTCCCGCCACCCAGATCGGGCCATAGTGATGGATGAAATGGGACTTCAGGGCCCGCCAGTCCTCGTCCAGGAGCGTGAGGCCGCCTTGCACGACGGGAGGCCGTGCAGAATCGAGGTTCAGGTAGCCTGCGTTCGCCAACAGGAACACGGGTTTCTTTTCAGACAGCATCTCTTTCAAGACCGGCACGCCGGCCTGCAGGTATAGTTCAATGCTCTTCGAGCCCATCCAGAATCCCGCATGGGGGAACGAGGCCACCATTTGGGGACAATCGAGGTACCCAACCGGCTTGGGGAATATCTTGTGAATGTCGGCAAGAAGCCCATGCTGATTGGCGGTGACCGGCCATTCCTTGAACAACAGGTAGTAGCGCAGGCCATAGTTCTGAGCGAAGACGCCGAGGGACAGGATGACCACGACGACGGATGCCAGCCGGCGGTCCAGGGGCCTGATGGTCAACAGCAGACGCGAGAAGGCATAGCCGCAGAGAAGGGCCACAGGCGGCATCATGAATGCGTAGTAGTACGGGAAGGTGTTACGATAGAACAGGATCGAGAGCAAAGGAAAGGACATGCCCAGCAGACACGCCGTACGCTCCCGGAAGTGACACTTGCGTCCGAGCAGGTCAACCACGCAGGCGACAACCCCGAGGGCCACGAGCAGCCAGACAATCGAATCGCTGCGCAACGTCAGCAGGAGGAACTCCCTGCCCCAGATGATGCGTCTGGGCAGGAGAAACGTGGAGAAGGCGCGTGGGAGGAACCCGGCCTGCCTGACCGGCTCGAAATCCGCCAGGGTTGCCGCGTGAAGCATGTACACCCCGACCGCGGCAAGGACGAAGAAGGCGGCAAACCAGCCTGTGTTTCGCAGATCGCCTCCCCGGTTCGATGACGCGCGCAGCCTGATCAGCAACAGGAGCGTCAGAAGCCCCAGGTACAGGCCGGCTTTGATCGTGAACAGGCACGCCACGGCCATGGCCAGACCGGCCGCCGCCTGCGCCAGCCACGAGCCCTTCTTTGCCATGAACAGGTACAGGGCCAGCATCGACAGGAACATCGCGGGCGTGTCCGAGCGGAATTCCGCCGCGTGAACGATTGTGAACTGAAAGGACAGGTAGCACAGCAATATGAATAAGGATGGGACCAGTCCCATCAGATGTCGCCCGAGGAGGAACAGGAAGGTGCAGGCGCCGAGAAAGAGCAGGCTCATCACCTCTCGCCCGCGCATGATCTGCGTGACCTCGTTGTGACTGACAGTCGCGAGCCAGGAGAAGAAGTGCACGTGCAGGCTTTGAAACGGCACGATCGGCTCCCCCCGCTGATACACGTGCACGCCGTTCAGGTAACAGCATTCGTCCTGATTGACGGGAAAATGGAACAGCAGGTCGGACCTCAAGTACAGTCCGGCCACGATCAGCACAGCTATGAACAGGGCCAGCAAACGAGTGCTTCTATCCGGTGTCTCTGCCGGACTTGGGTCTGTCACCCCGTCCGCAGCGACGATGGTTTCGGTTTCCTGCAGCATGAATATCGGACCTCCACGGCATCGGCTGCCGGCTGGTTTTCCATTCTGTCCCCGGCGTGCTCTGCGCAGGCCGGAAGCTCTCAAATGACATCATCGGCCATGCGGGCGGGCCCCTTTAGTAGGCATCGGGCGAGCACACGATGACTGTGACCGTTGAGGATGATCCCTGCTGACCGACACAGCGAAGCTCGTAGGTCCCCGGCGTCAGCACAAGCCGTCGGGCCTGACCTTTGCCGTTGAAAACCAGATGGCGATGGATTTCCGTTCGACGAGGGTTTGACCGCTCACATCCGATGTATCGGTACGCACGCCGGAAGCACTCAAGTCTTTCCCGGCAAAATCTGGAGCATTTTGATCGAGTTGCGGCGCCTGTGTGGTCACTCGGCCGATGCGGCGGGCGGATCAGCCCGGACGTGAGGAGCCAAAGCCCCTGGATATCGCCCACCTCGCAAGGTCCAGAAGGTTGGAGGCCCCCAGCTTGTGCATGATCCTGCTTCGATGTGCGTCGATGGTCCTCTTGGACCGGTTCAGGACGCCGGCCATCTCCTTGCTGGTTCTGCCGGCCAGGACCATGTTCAGAATCTTCAGCTCCATGGGAGTCAGCACGGCGGGCGAATTGACCTTCGAGGACTCCATTCGCTTCAGCTCCCTCTGGACCACGGACAACAGGATCTCTTCCTGCAGCGGCTTGGTCAGGCACTCCGTGGCGCCGGCCTTCATCGCCTCGACGGCGCCGGCGGTGTCGTCCCCGGCCACGAGAACGAGTCTGGCCGGCCATGGGCATACGTCCCTGACCTTGCGCAGCATGTCCAGCGCCTCCTCGGCCGCGGGCTCCAGGTCGATGATGAGCAGGTCACAACAGCACTTGGACAGATAGCGCAGGCAGTCGTCCGCCTGTTCGAAGCAACGGAGCAACACGCCGAGCTGCTTGGCGATGCGTTCGAGCGTCAGCGGCTGCACGTGAAACGCGACGACGTATTTGCGATGCCGGTAAACCATTTTCTCCAGTCGTGCGACAGGCCGCATCCACTGCGGCATATGCATATTATCGGGAGGAATGTTGCCGGTCCTGAGCGAAAACTGCACTCAGTACCTATTTTCAGAAAGAAAGTGGCAACATTCCGAATGGAGACGCCTGCTTCGGCCGAAAGAATAGCTATGTCTATGGTATGGGCCCCATCGCGCGTCGCCGGAGGCCCCGATGGTTGCCCATTTTAAGTGAGAATAGGTATATATGATAGTTGACAAAGGCAGGGTAATTTGGGAAAATACCATCCCGGTCCAGTTGAGGAGTGGTCCGATAAGGCGCGTTCGTCGTTTCAGCGACGGACTCGCGGGGTCGGTGATGCTTCTCCCGACCGGCAATTCGACGGAGCGAGATGACACGGAACGTGAGGAGAAAGCCTGGCAGGGATGGCTTTGTTTCCGGTCTCCAAGAGTGAGGTGGGTCGCTTGAACAGCGTGACGGCAAACACGGAGATTCAACACGTCCGCTTTGGGGAGTGGCTGTTAGGCCGCAAGATCCTGGATGGTCTCCAGATCGCGGCGGCGCTGGCGGACCAGCAGCAGAACGGGGGACGGCTCGGCGAGGCCCTGAGCCGACTGAATCTGCTCAAGGAGGCCGAGATCACATCAGCCCTGGCCGACTACCTCGGCGTCCAGCGGTGGTTGTCCGAGAATCTGACGAACATCAGTATGGAGGTGGCCCAATCGCTTCCGGAGCGTCTGGCCACGCGGTTTCGGGTGGTGGCGCTGTGCAAGTCCGATGACGGCGTGCAGGTGGCGATGGCCGACCCGCTTGACGTGGTGGCCCGCGACACCGTCTGCCAGTTTTTCGGCCGTGAAATCCAGGCCACCCTAGCCAGCGAGCGGGAAATCCGCGAGGCCATCGACGCCATCTACCACGGCTCGCACGCCCAGGAGAAGCGCATTCGCCATCTTGTCGACGGCCTGGCCTGTTCCGCGGAGCCAGATAAAGCCGACGGCAACGGCGAGCAGATCGACGCCCCGGACATCGACGGCGAGCTGGGCGCCGACAAGGCCCCGGTCGTCCAATTCGTGGACCTCATGCTCAGCCAGGCGGTCAAGAGCCGTGCCAGCGACATCCATATCGAGCCCCAGGAGCACTCCATGGTGATTCGCATGCGTATCGACGGCATGCTGCGGGAAATGGTCCCTCCGCCGGCCCAGATGCGAAGCGCCGTGCTCGCCCGCGTGAAGATCCTGTCGGGCATGGACATCGCGGAGCGCCGGCTTCCTCAGGACGGTCGGCTCAAGATCAAGGCCCCCCGCCGGGACATCGACGTTCGCGTCTCCGTGCTCCCGACGATCTACGGGGAGAAGATCGTGATGCGTCTTCTGGACCGCGAGTCGGCCAGTCACGACCTGGACAAGCTGGGCTTCGAGCCCAAGCTGCTGCGTGACTTCAAGAACGCGATCTCCAAGCCGCACGGAATCATCATCGTCACCGGACCCACCGGCAGCGGCAAGAGCACCACGCTCTACGCGGCGCTGAACTTCCTCAAGAACCCGCACGAAAACATTACGACGGTGGAGGACCCGGTCGAGTACCGCCTCAACGGCGTCAACCAGATCCAGGTCCGCTCCGACATCGGGCTTTCGTTCGCCAACTGCCTGCGTTCGATCCTGCGCCAGGACCCGGACATCATCCTGATCGGCGAGATTCGCGACCGCGAGACGATGGAAATCGCGGTACACGCGGCCCTGACCGGGCACCTGGTCCTGACCACTCTGCACACGAACGACGCTCCGAGCACGATCAGCCGGCTGGCGTACATGGGTTTGGATCGCTACCTGCTGGCCTCGACGCTCAACCTAGTGACTGCCCAGCGGCTTCTGCGAAAGCTCTGCGACCGCTGCAAGGAGCTGACGGAGCTGACCGAGACGGTCGCACGCCGGCTGGGGGTCTTCGGCGCGGACCTGGCCCGCGCGACGGTGTACGAGGCCAAGGGCTGCAGCGCCTGCGGGGGCACCGGCTACAAGGGCCGGCTGCCCATCTTCGAATTCCTCCCGGTCGATGACGAGATCAAAGAACGTATCGCACAAGGCGCCACGGAGGGCCAGATCCGTGCGGTCGCGCGGGACCGCAACTATGACGGGCTGGTCGAGAGCGCCACTCGACGGCTTTGCGGCGGACTGACCACGCTCGATGAAGTGGTTCGGGCCGCGTTTGTCAAGGACGACGAGGATGATTCGGGCTCCACGGACGGACCTGGCGATGAGGCCGAGGTTTTGACGGAAGAGCCATGCGAACCTACAGTGTGACAACCGAGGAGCTGCTTCGGCAGTTGGCCGCCACCAAGGGCGGCAGCGACCTGATCCTGACGGTGGGCAAGCCCCCGCAGTTCAAGGTCCACGGCGAGGTCGGCTCGGTGGCCAACACCACGCCGCTGGAGCCGGCCAGCAGCGACGAGCTGGCCATGTCCGTCCTGACCAAGGAGCAGATCGAGCGATTCCGCAAAGAAAAGGAGCTGGACCTGTCCCTGCACCTGGAGGGCATCGGGCGCTTCCGCGTCAACATCTTCCAGCAGCGCGGCTCCACCGGGCTGGTCGCGCGTATCGTCATGGACAAGGTCCCCGGCTTTCTGGAGCTGGGGCTGCCGCCGATCATCGAGGAAATGGCCAAGCTGCGCAAGGGCCTGGTCCTCTTTACCGGCCCGACCGGTCACGGCAAGAGCACCTCCGTCGCCGCCGTCGTCGACTACATCAACCAGAACCGCGCCTGTCACATCGTCTCGATCGAGGACCCCATCGAGTACGTACACCGGCACGCGAGGTCGGTGATCGAGCAGCGCGAGGTGGGGATCGACACGGAGAGCTTCCACGCCGCCCTTCGACGGGTCCTGCGCCAGGCGCCCGACGTGATCGTCATCGGCGAAATCCGCGACCGCGAGAGCGCGCAGGTCGCCATGACCCTGGCCGAGACGGGACACCTGATCATCGCGACGTTGCACACCAGCGGCGCGATCGCCAGCGTCAACCGGCTCATCGACATGTTCCCGTCGGAGCAGGAAAAGCAGATGCGCTCGCAGCTCTCGTCGTCTCTGGCGGCGGTGATCTGGCAGCAGTTGATCCCGGCGGCGAACAAGCAGGGTCTGGTCCTGGCCTGCGAGGTGATGATCGCGATTCCGGCGATTCGCTCGCTGATCCGCCAGGGGCGTATCCACGAGGTCCAGAGCCTGATCCAGACGGGCCGCAAGCACGGCATGTTCACCATGGACCAGGCCATCGAAGAACTCGTACTCGCGCGAAAGATCGACCAGGAATGGTTCGAGAACAACTATCTCGAAATGCCAAGCACAGGCAGAAAAGCAGGATAAAAAGAAAACGGGAAACAACGAATCACACGAATTACACGAATGGAGAATGAGGAAGAGAAGGTGGAAAGATAAAGAGGGTTGGACACAGAGGACACAGAGATGAACGATTGCAGGGAAAGACAGGTCGGCGGTTTCATTCGTGTGATTCGTGTAATTCGTGGTTAAAGGCACTCGAAGGACGGATTGGCTTACGCTAAGAGAACAGGAAACAACGAATCACACGAATTACACGAATGGAGAATGAGGAAGAGAAGGTGGAAAGATAAAGAGGGTTGGACACAGAGGACACAGAGATGAACGATTGCAGGGAAAGACAGGTTGCCGGTTTCATTCGTGTGATTCGTGTAATTCGTGGTTAAAGGACTATAGGTAACTGATGGCTACGTTTCGATATATCGCGAGAAATCTTTCGGGCTCGGAGATCACCGGCGTCCTGCAGGGCGACACGCGCAACGAGGTCCTTCTGTGGCTTCGGGAGCGGAGCTTCACCCCGGTCTCACTGGAGGAGGTGGCGTTGCTGGCGGGCGGCAAGAGGGGCGCCCGTCGGCTTCGCGTGCGCTCCAGCGACATGGCGTCCTTCTGCTGGCAGCTCAACACGATGATCGAGGGCGGCGTGACCATCACCGACGCCATCGACACGATCGTCGAGGACGTCGACAACCGCAAGCTCCAGACCGTCCTGAAAGAGGTCTCCCAGAAGATGCGTGAGGGCATCAGCTTCTACGACAGCATTACGGAGTACCCCAAGGTGTTCAACCCGCTGTTCTGCGCGATGATCCGCGCGGGCGAGAGCAGCGGTATGCTCACCAGCATCCTGGGCCGCCTGGCCGACTACTTCGACCGCAAGGACGAACTCCAGCGCAAGGTGAAAAAGGCGATGGCCTACCCCGCCTTCGTCGTCGGGTTCGTCATATTCGTCCTCGTCGTGATGATGACCCTGATCATCCCGAGGTTCATGGATATCTTCAAGGACTTCGGGGCCAAGCTGCCCGCCTTCACCCTGGCTTTCATGGGCGTGTACAAGTTCACCGTACACAACGTGCATTGGATGGCGGCGGGCGCCGCCGGGTTCGTCCTGCTAGTCATCGCGTACGACAGCACCGCCTCGGGACACAGGAATCTCAGCAAGCTCTGGCTGAAGCTGCCTATGTTCGGAAATATCTTCCGCTTTGCGTTCGTCGCCACCTATGGGCGGACCATGGGAACCCTGCTCGCCTCGGGCGTCCCCGTCCTCAACGCCCTCAACATCATCGAGGGCATGACGAGAAATGACGTCATCCGCGACGTCTTGATCCGCGCCAGGGACCAGGTCAGCGAAGGCGTCGGGATCGCGGTGAGCATGGCGGGAAACAAGATCTTCCCCAGCCTGATGGTCAAGATGGTCCAGGTCGGCGAGGAAAGCGGGTCGCTGCCCGCGGTCCTCGACCGGAGCGCCACCTACTACGAGAAGAAGGTGGATATGACTGTGATGACGATGATCAGCATCCTGGAACCACTGATGATCGTCCTCGTCGGCGGGATCGTCCTCGTCGTCCTTTTGGCGCTGTACATGCCCATCTTCTCGATGTCCGGCAATGTCAGTGGTAAAGAGTAATAAGCAGGAAACCGTGGCCCCGCGTCGGGGCCGGAATGAACTGTATAGATTAGAGAGGCAAAGAACGATGGATGAGGCGAGGGTGCCGCCAGGCCCGCGAAAAGACGCGGCCGGCGGCGCAATCACGGGGGAAAAGGAGGTGGTGAATCGAGTTATAGAGAACGACACTTGTGGCGGATACGGACGTCTCGCTGGAGGAGGGCACACGGAGGGCCAACACCAACGGTTGAAGAAGTGGTTTTAGGGTCTGACTGTTTAGAAAGGGTAGAAGAATGAGAAACAGAAAAGGTTTCACACTGATCGAGTTGATGGTCGTGATCCTGATCGTCGCCATTTTGGCCGCGGTCCTGGCCCCTATGCTGTCGGGGCGGATCAACGAGTCCAAGTGGACGGAAGGTAAGACCGGCGCTGGCACCGTGGCCACGGCAATTCGCGCCTATTGTGCTGAGCATGAGGCCGCTCCGGCGGATCTTGCAGCCACCGGGTTGACGAGCGCGGACCTCGATGGGAAGTATTTTAGCAGAACCTCCTATGTGCTCTCGGGCGTTAGCTGGACTACCGCTGGCGGGCCGGTATACACAATCACGGTTACACGCGACGCCCTTAAGACCGGCGGCCCGACCGGCACCTACATCCTCCGCGAGGATGGTATATTCAGTGGTCCGTGATGGGGATAGGCACCCATTTTTTGACAGGTAAGGTAACCGATGCCAGTTACCAATTCTGGTCAAGGTTTTCTCCTGTGGGGGCGGTCGTATCGCCCCCACAGGATCATCTTTGTCCCAGTGATACCACCGTCCACTGATGACCAACTTGACAATCCATCTTGGGGATGCCTCATGGGATGGCCTCAGAGACATAGATGCGGACTTTTGTGTGGGTTCACCCTTGTTGAGGTCGTGGTTGTAATGCTGATCGTGGCCATTCTGGCAGCGGTAATGGCGCCCATGATCCTGCCGCCCGTCAATAAGGCGAAGTGGACGGAAGGGCGCGCCGGTGCCGGCGCCCTGGCGTCGGGAATCCGCGCATATTGCACTGAAACCGAACAGGGGCATCCCGGGGTCCCATCCGGCGGCGACTTCACGGACTTCCACGTTTTCGACGTCGACCTGAGGGGCAAGTATTTCATGCCGGCTAATTACAGCGTCAGCGAGGTCGTCTATGATCCCGCTGGCACAGGCATCAGCTATCTGATCACAGTCACGACGCCAGGCGGCTTGAGCGGGCCCGACAAGACGCTGGACCAAAATGGGCAATGGAATGATATCAGCCCCTGACAACCAAAGTAATCAGGCACAGTCATTGACTTTTTAAGGGAAGGATGTGAGCAAGTCGAGAGGGAGATTTCGATGTGCCCGGGAAGCGGGCATGACTCTGATCGAGGTGATGGTCTCGATCCTCTTGGTGACGACGATCATCTTCGGAGCGCTGATGGTGCGCTATCACGCGGTGAGGCAAGCAGTTCGCGCGGACGCGTACGAGACGGCGGGACGGATCGGGCAGTTGCTCCTGGAGGGCTGGCGGAGCACGGAGCTGGAGGTCTATGACCCGAACGAGCGGTTCCCGGACCAGCTCCTGTTCGAGGAGGCGGCCGCGGGACCGGACGTCAGCGCCGACGGGTTCACCGAGTACACGACGCCCACCGGGATCACGTATTACGAGATCACCTTCGGTAACAGGCACTACTACGCGACGCTGGGCTACCGCAGCGCGGTGCTGACGGAGGGCGCAGAGCGCCCGCCGGTGATCCACGTCACCGTGGCGTTCCAGAACAACTACGCCACGTGGGACGGGACCACCAACCTCAACTACGTGAAACTGACCAGTCATAAATAAGACAAACCACGAATCGCACGAATGGCACGAATGGGAATAAGAAGAAATTGAACCGCAGAGGTCGCAGAGATGGATGGTATTCGTGTGATTCGTGCAATTCGTGGTTTCAAGCAGTAGGTGAAAGGGAGAATATGGAGCGGGGACGAAGAACAAGGCGAATGGCCCGGGGGTTGACGCTGGTGGAGATGTCGATCGCCATGCTGGCCAGCTCGGTCATGCTCCTGGCGATCACCGGGGTGCTGGCGGGCAATCACAAGCAGTGGAACCAGACGTACGACCGGGTGTACGGGGAAATCGTGACGGACGCCTACGTGACGCGTCAGACGTTCGACCGGGTCGTGCGTCAGGCGTCGGCGTACTGGTCCACGCCGATGTACGGCGTCAGCTCGGTCCTGACGCTTCGCTTGTACACGAACATCCAGAACATGACGACGGAGCCGCCTCTGAATCGCTACGCGAGGTTCCGGCTCAGCGGCACGAATCTGCTCCTGGAGCACGGCCCGCTGGTCACGGGCATGACGGGCCCGGCCGACAGCAGCCAGGTCCTGGCGCACCACGTGACGGTCTGCAAGTTCTGGCGGTCCGGGCCGTGCATTCACATGGCACTGGTCCTCGACGACGGAAGGACGAGCCTGCCCGTCACCATGACCGCGACGAGGTACAACCCGTGAGACGATCGACAATTGAAGATTTTGAACCACGAATCACACGAACAACACGAATATGAGAAGAGGTTTTCCCCTGGCATTCGTGCAATTCGTGTAATTCGTTGTTCAAGAAGGTGGAAAGGAAGGGGTGAAAGATGAAACTGGGAAGATATGATACGCGGCGTCGCGGGGCGACGCTGGTGCTCGTGACAACGATCGGGGTGATCATCGGGATCCTGGGCCTGTCGATGATGCAGATCGGCTGGTATGCGCGTCTGCTGGCGGTGCGCGACGTGGAGAAGGTGTCGGCACGCTGCGCCGCGGACGCGGGCCTGGCGCAGGCCTTCATGCAGATGCAGCAAAAGCTGATCCGTGCGCACCAGGACCTGGTGGCCTGGACGGGCCCGGTCGGTCCGGGCAGCGGGAGCCTGGAGGGGACCAACGCGGCGTACAGCTACCAGGTCGCGACCAACGCATGGCACTATGAGATCATTTCGACGGGGACTTGCGGCGTGGCCGGCAAGACGGTACACGCCGTCCTCGATCTCGACTCCTACGCCGAAGGCATCGGCGTCGATGAGACCATCGACGCCAAGAACGGGACCTACTTCGGCATCACCGGTCCCGGCTCCATCTGGGACATGAAGATCCGAAGCAACAGCACCGACGCCGACACCATGATCTTCCGGACCAACGTCCGCGTGGACGGCGACGTGTTCTGCGGGCCCGGCGGCGATCCCGTCGAGGTCGTCGAGGTCAAGCAGAACGTGACCATTGCGGGCCAGGTGGGCTCCAG
>Ga0214473_10006908_pt1 | contig 13519 bp, 12 predicted proteins | sample RVTome_7_FD_203509 | JGI IMG/M metagenome (GOLD analysis project Ga0214473, IMG submission 203509) | Soil microbial communities from uranium-contaminated site in the Upper Colorado River Basin, Wyoming, United States - RVT98D197 | ecosystem: Environmental > Terrestrial > Soil > Contaminated >...
TTGTTGATCGCGATGATCGTGCCCGAGCTCTGCATCCCGACCTTGTGCTGGATCGCCCCGGAGATCCCGCACGCGACGTAGAGCTTCGGCGCGACCGTCTTGCCGGTCTGGCCGATCTGCGTCGAGTACGGGTACCAGCCCGCGTCGACGACCGCGCGCGTCGCACCGACCGCGCCGCCGAGCGCCTTCGCGAGCTCCTCGAGGAGCGTGAAGTTCTCGGGGCCGCCGAGCCCGCGCCCCCCCGCGACGATCACCTCCGCCTCCTCGAGGTTCGGGCCCTCGCTCTCCGCGTGCGCCTGCTCGATCATGCTTGCGGCCTTCGAGTGCTCCTCGAGTGAGACCGCGGCGTCCTCGACCTGCGCGGTCCCGCCGGTCTCGACGGGGTCGAACGTTCCGGAGCGGAAGAGGGCGAGCTTCGGGCCGTCGCCCCACCCCACGTCGACGTGGACGGAGTCGCCGAGCGCGGGTCGCTTCCCGACGAGCGTGCCGTCCTGCTCCGCCAGGTCGGCGAGGTCCCAGTTGAGGCCGGCGTCGAGGCGCGCCGCGAGCCCGGCCGCGACGTCCGCCGCGAGCACCGACGATGCGAAGAGCACGGTGTCGAAGCCCTGGTCGCGCACGAGCGAGGCGAGCACGTCGACCCGCGGCTGCGGCAGCGGCGCGTCGAGCGACGCGTCCTCGGCGACGAACACCTTGGTCGCGCCGTACCGGCCGGCCTGCTCGGCGAGCGGGCGCACACCCGAGCCGACGATCACTCCCGAGGCGTCGCCGAGCTGCGCCGCCTTCGCGAGCACGCCGAGCGCGCCCTTCTGGAGCTCGCCGTCGTGGTGCTCGAGGAAGACGAGCGTGGTCACAGCAGCCGCTTCTCGGCGAGGAACTCGACGATCTGCGCGGCCGCGCTGCCGTCGTCCTCGATCTTCTTCGTGTCGCCGCGCGGCGGCGGGTCGCTCAGCGCGAGCACCTCCGTCTTTGCACCGGCCTCGACGCGGAGGTCGGCGAGCGTCACGGTTTCTTGTGGCTTCGACTTCGCGCCCATGATTCCCTTGAGCGACGGGTAGCGCGGCTCGTTGATTGCGTCGGAGACCGCGACGACGGCGGGCAGCGGCGCCTCGATCACGTCGTAACCGAACTCGGTCTGGCGCTTCCCGCGCGCCTTGCCGTCTGCGACGGTCAGCTCGGCGACCTGGGAGATCACCGGGCGGCGCAGCCGCTCGGCGACGGCCGACCACAGCACGGCGCCGTCGCCGTCGGCGGCCTGCTGGCCGAAGAGCACGAGGTCCGGCTGCTCGCGCTCGAGCACGGCCGCGAGCACGCGGCTCGTTCCGACGAGGTCGGCGCCCGCGGCAGCGTCGTCGGTGACGAGCACGGCGCGGTCCGCGCCCATCGCGAGCGCCTTGCGGAGCGCGTCGGCGGCCTTCGCCGGCCCCATCGAGACGAGCACGATCTCGCCGCCGCCCGCCGCGTCTTTCACCCGGAGCGCCTCCTCGACGGCATGTGCGTCGAAGACGTTCAACGCACCCTCTCCGGAGCGGTCCAGCCGCATGGTTGCGCGGTCGATGCGCTTCGTACCTTCCGGCACTTGTTTGACGCAGACTGCAATCTTCATCGAGTCGTGGCACTCTAATGAAGGCACCTGGCACGGAAACGCGAAACCGATCGTCGATGCGTCGCTTCCTCGCACCTGTCGTCCTCGCTCTCACCGCCGGGCTTGCCGCCGCGTCGGCGCCCGGCGCGGCAGCACCGAAGGTGCCGCAGTTGATGTTCCCCGTCGTCGGCAAGGCGACGTACTTCAACGACTTCGGCGCGGCGCGCGGTCAAGGGGGACATCAGGGAAACGACCTCATGACGACGTGGCGGTCTCCCGCCGTCGCCGTCGAGGCGGGCAAGGTCAAGTTGCACACGACGTCAGCGCGCGCCGGCTGCATGCTCTACCTCTACGGCGCGAGCGGCACGACGTACCTCTACATCCACCTGAACAACGACCTCACGGCGAAGAACGACAACAAGGGCAAGTGCGTCGCGGGCGGGTCGTACTGGAAGGGCTTGAAGGACGGCGCACGCGTCGAGGCGGGGCAGCCGATCGCGTACAGCGGCAACTCCGGCGACGCCGACCAGGCCGGCTACCACCTGCACTTCGAGGTGCATCCTGGCGGCGGCGCGGCCGTCAGCCCGTTCCGGTACCTGAACCGCGCGAAGAAGCTGCTGTTCCCGGTGCAGCCCGGCTCGAACTTCACCGCCGCGCTGCGCGGCAACGTCGTTGCGGCCGACGGCGTCACGCGTTCGCTCACCTTGCTCGTCGACCGCGTGCAGTCCTGGCCAGGCGGACTCCGCGTGACGGACGTCAAGCGCTCGGTCGAGCTGTCGGTTCCGCCGAGCGTCGTGATCTCGAATCCGCTCGGCGCGCTGATCGCGTCGGCTCAGCTCGCGGCGCTCAAGATGGGCCAGCCCGCGGTCGCGTGGACGGCGAAGGCGCCCGCGACGATCGAAGCTGCGCTCGGGACGCCGTTGATCCTGACGACCGAGCGGCTCGTTCTCGGCGGCTAGCGGCCGGTGAAGCGCGCTTCGCGCTTCTCGACGAACGCCGACAAGCCTTCTTTCGCGTCCTCGCTCGCGAAGAGCTCGCCGAAGTGGTCGGCCTCTGACGCGAGGTTGTCCCCGTGGTCGCCCTGGAGCGCGCGGTTCGACGCGGCTTTTGCCGCCGCGAGCGCGATCGGGCTGAGCTTCGCGAGCGCACGGGCGGTCTCGAGCGACTTCGCCATCAGCTCCTGCGGCTCGTAGACCGCGTTCACGAGCCCGTGCTGACGGGCCTCGGCCGCATCGACCATGCGGCCGGTGAGGATCAGCTCCTTCGCGAAGCCGATCGTGGTCGCGCGCGCAAGGCGCTGGGTTCCCCCCCAGCCCGGGATGATCCCCAGGTTGATCTCCGGCTGGCCGAGCTTCGCCTTCGCGGAGGCGTAGCGGAGGTCGCATGCGAGCGCGAGCTCGCAGCCGCCGCCGAGCGCGAAGCCGTTGATCGCGGCGATCGTCGGCTGCGGCATCGTCTCGAGGAGGCGCGCCGTCTCGTGGCCGAGCGCGCCCCAGGCCTTCGCCTGCGTGACGTCGAGCGCGCTCATGTACTTGATGTCGGCGCCGGCGATGAACGCGCGGTCGCCCGCGCCGGTCAGCACGATGGCTCGTGTTCCGGCGTCTGTCGCGAGCTCCTGCAGCCGGTCGCGCAGCTCGGTGAGCGTCGCGACGTCGAGGGCGTTCATCGCGTCGGGCCGGTCGACCGTCACGATCGCAACGGCGTCGTCGTGCCTGACCCCGATGCTCATCTCACGCAGCGACGCGGGCGCGCAGGAAATCGACGATCTCGCTCGTCGGCGCGCCCGGCGTGAAGACCTCGGCGACGCCCTTGTCCTTCAGCTCTGCGGCGTCGTCGGGGGGAACGGTCCCACCCACGAGGACGAGCACGTCCTCGGCGCCCTGATCCCTGAGGCCGGCGAGGATCTTCGGGACGAGCGTCATGTGGGCGCCGGAGAGGATCGAGATGCCGACCGCATCCGCGTCCTCCTGGATCGCCGTCTCGACGATCTGCTCCGGCGTCTGGTGGAGGCCGGTGTAGATCACCTCCATGCCGGCGTCGCGGAGCGCGCGCGCGATGATCTTGGCGCCGCGATCGTGCCCGTCGAGGCCGGGCTTGGCGATCACCACGCGGATCTTGCTGGCCACGGCTGCGCAAGTATATGAGAGGTGAAGCTCAGGATCGTGGGGTGCTCGCCGGCCTGGCCGAACCCGGGCGGTGCGCAGTCGGGCTATCTCGTCGAGGGCGCGGGCGGGCGGCTGCTGCTCGACTGCGGGCCGGGCGTGCTCGCGCGGCTGCGCGTGTGGGAGGACTGGCCGCGCATCGACGCGATCGCGATCACGCACTTTCATCTCGACCACTGGGGCGATCTCGTGCCGTGGGTCTGGGGCGTGCAGTTCGGGCCGGCGCGGGAGCTCGCCGCGCCTGCGCTCTGGGTGCCCCCGGGCGGGCGCGCGATCTTGTCGGATCTCGGTCGGCGGCTGGGGCAGCCCCAGATGTTCGAGAGCGCGTTCGCGGTTCGCGAGTTCGAGCGGGGGAGAGCGTTCTCGGCTGCCCGGATGGAGGTGACGCCGGTCAAGGTGCTCCACTACGACCTCGACGCGTACGGCTTCCGGGTCTCGGCGAACGGGTCGGTGCTCGCGTATTCGGGAGACAGCGGGCCGGACGAGGGGTTGACGGAGCTGGCGCGAGGGGCGGACCTCTTCGTGTGCGAGGCAACGCTCGACGACGTGGAGGGCGAGCGCGAGGGCCGGCCGCGGGGTCATCTCTCGGCGCGCGAGGCTGAGAGCGCTTTCGTCGCCGCGGGCGCGAAGCGGCTCCTGCTCACGCACCGCCCGGCGGAGCGACCCCTCGACGGGCGGTTCGAGCAAGCGAGCGACGGGCTCGAGGTCGAGGTCTAGCTCTGCTAGGCCTCACTGCCGGGGTCTGACCCCGGCAGTTCGAGGTCGAGCTCGAGGCCTGCCAGCACGAAGCGTCGAAAGTGCGACGCGTCACCCCAAGGATCGTCACCGAAGAGCTCGCGTACCCACCAGGTGTCGAGATACTCGGGCGCGGGCACGAGCCCGACCGTCGCGCGGTAGCTGCTCCATCTCCACTGCTCTGGCCTCTCGCAGAGCCCGGCCTTCACCGGGTTGAGCACGATGTAGCGGCAGATCTCCTTCGCGTATTCCTCGGTCTCGACGATCTTCGACGAGTATCGGCTCGAGACGAGATGGCCGAACCGAGCGTGTCTGCGATTGAAGGTCAGCGCGTACCAGCCGCTGAGAAGCTGCATGCCCCGGGCAAGGTCGTCTTCGGGCGTCCAGACGAGTAGGTGATGGTGCGTCGACAGCTGCGCGTATGCGCGAACGAGCCACCCGTGCTTCGTGCACGTGTACTTCAGGATTCGTAGGAGCCGCTCGCGATCCTCGTCGTCGTGGAAGAGCCGCGCTCCGCCTGTCCCGCGTACCCAAACGTGGTAGAGGGTGTTCGGAGCGGTGATGCGCGGCGGGCGAGCAATTCAGTCACGGTACGGAGTGATTCCTCGCAAGACTGCACTGTGGACAAGTTGCTTCGATGTTGGCGCTGCTCGGCTCTTGACGACTTCCGGGGTCTGACGACTTCCGGGGTCTGACCCCGGAAGTCGGAACATGACCCGGACGTTAGAAGACCGGGGTTTCGCGCCAGACGCCCCACACTTCGCGCCACGCGTCGCACATCTCCCCCATCGTGACGTACGCGCGCGCGGCGTCGAGGATCGGGGGCATCAGGTTCACGCCGTCCCGCGTAGACGCAGTCTTCAGCGCCGCCAAGGTGGACTCCACCGCCGCCGTGTCGCGCCTCCCACGCAATGCCCGCACACGCTCGACCTGCTGCGCCTCGAGCGCCGGGTCGACCTTCAGGAGCTCGAGCGGCTGCTCGTGCTCGAGCTCGTAGCGGTTCACGCCGACGACCACGCGCTGCCCCGCCTCCACCTCCGCCTGATACCGGAAGGACGCCTCGGCGATCTCGCGCTGGAAGAAGTTCTCCTTGATCGCCTCGACCACCCCGCCGAGCTTCTCGATCCGGTCGAAGTATTCGTACGCCTGCCGCTCGAGCTCGTTCGTCAGGTGCTCGACGTAGTACGACCCGCCGAGCGGATCGATCGTGTTCACGACGCCCGTCTCGTGCGCGATCACCTGCTGCGTGCGCAGCGCGATCCGCACCGCGTCCTCCGTCGGCAGCGCGAGCGCCTCGTCATACGAGTTCGTGTGCAACGACTGCGTACCGCCGAGCACCGCGGCCAGCGCCTCCAGCGCCGTCCGCACGATGTTCACCTCCGGCTGCTGCGCCGTCAGCGAGACGCCCGCCGTCTGCGTGTGGAACCGCATCAGCCACGAGCGCGGCGACTTCGCGCCGAAGCGCTCGCGCAGCTCGCGCGCCCAGATCCGACGCGCGGCGCGGTACTTCGCGATCTCCTCGAAGAAGTCGAGGTGCGCGTTGAAGAAGAAGGACAACCGGGGCGCGAACACGTCGACGTCCAGGCCGCGCTCGATCGCCCACTCGACGTAGGTGAACCCGTCCGCCAACGTGAACGCGAGCTCCTGCGCCGCCGTCGAGCCCGCCTCGCGGATGTGGTAGCCGGAAATCGAGATGGGATGCCACCGAGGCATCTCCGTCGAGCAGAACTCGACCATGTCGGTGACGAGCCGCATCGACGGCTCGGGCGGGAAGATGTACTCCTTCTGCGCGATGTACTCCTTGAGGATGTCCGTCTGGATCGTCCCGCGGAGCTCCGACATCGGCACGCCCTGCTCCTCGCCGACGACCGCGTAGAACGCCAGCAGCACGGCTGCCGGCGAGTTGATCGTCATCGAGGTGGACACCTCCCCCAAAGGGATCCCCGCGAAGAGCGTCTCCATGTCCTCGAGCGAGTCGATCGCGACGCCCTCGCGCCCCACCTCGCCCAGAGACCGCGCGTGGTCCGAGTCGTACCCCATGAGCGTCGGCATGTCGAACGCCGTCGAGAGCCCGGTCTGCCCGTGGTCGAGGAGGTAGCGAAAGCGCTCGTTCGTCTCCGCGGCGGTGCCGAAGCCGGCGAACTGCCGCATCGTCCAGAGCTTCCCCCGGTACATCGACGGGTAGACGCCGCGCGTGAACGGATAGACGCCCGGGTAGCCGACCTCTCCCGGCTCGACGTTCTCCGGTGTGTACAGCGGCTCGTTCTCGACGCCCGAGATCGTCGAGAAGAGCTCGCCCTCCCGCTCGGCGGTTGCCTCGTAGAGCTCCTTCCAGGCGTCGATGCCGCCGAGCGAACGCCGGTCTTCGGTCGTCGCCATTGCGCTGGATCCTAGCCCGCGCCGGAGAGGGTCCAGCCCGGCGGCGCCGACTCGACGCTCGCGCAGACGGTGCGGTTGCCCCCGCGGACCTCCGCGCGCTCGAGCGCGCGCTCCGCCACGCGCACGAGCTCCTCGTTCGTCGTCGCGTCGTCGGGGAACGAGGCGATCCCGATCGACACCGTCAGCGGCCGGTCGCCGACGCCCTGCGCCCGCAGCGGGAGGGAGAGCCGGATCCGCTCGGCGGCGACGCGCGCTCCCTCGGAGGTCGTCTCGGGGAAGATCAGCGAAAAGGTCGACGCCTGATGGCGGAACGCGTAGTCCGTCGCGCGCAGCTCGTGGCCGATCACCTCGGCGACGCACTCGAGCACCTCCGTCGCGACGTTTCCCCCGAGCTCGCTCAGCTCCTCGAAGCCGTCGGGCTGGACCAAGAGGAGCGACAGCCGATGGTGGTGCCGCCGCGCGCGCTCGAGCTCGGTCTCGAGCCAGCTGAGCTCGCGACCGCCGCTCAGGTGCTCGGTGATGCGGTCGCGCCGCGTCAGCTCGGTGATCGCCTCCGCTGCGAGCGTCAGCTCCGCGTCGCGCCGCTGCACGCCCAGCCGGACGTACGACGCGGTCAGCACCGCCGTGACGAGCGCGAGCGCGAGCACGAGCTCCTCGAGCCCGAACCCCTGGTCGAGTCGTCCGTCCGCGATCTCGAGCACGCCGACCACGCCGAGCAGCCCGAGCGCGATCGACGAGCCCACGCGGGCCGGCGAGAGCAGGCACGCGGCGACCGCAACCCCGAGCACGAGCGCCTCGGCCGCGGCGATCCCGCTGTTGCGCCGACCGAGGAGGTAGGCCGCGACCAGGAGCGCGGCGCCCGTCGCCGCCGCCGCGAGCGCCACCGAGCTCGACGAGGGCACTCGCCGGAGCCACGCCACGCCGTCAGCCTGTGTACGGGGGTTCATATTCCAAAAAACGGTGGTAAGGTCAGTTTCGCACGAGGGAGGGCAACTGCGGCACGCGGGCGCACCGGAATCGACGTCTTTCGGCCGAATCAGGCGCAGCCTGTTCGGATACCGGCGGACCGACGTGCTCGCCGAGCTCCTGCGCATGCAGGAGCAGCTCGACACGGTCGCCCAGTCCCTCGAGCAGACCTGGCGGGCGAAGGAGTCGGTCCAGGGCGAGCTCGAGACGACGCGCACCAGGCACGAGGCTGAGCTCGAGCGCGAGCGCCTCCGCGGCGAGCTGATCGAGGCCGAGGCGCGCGCCGACGGGGCACGCATCATCGCCGCCGCCGAGGAGCAGGCAGCACGTATCCACACGGAAGCCGGGAGACGTGTCGCCGAGGCGGCCGGGCGGCTCGAGCATCTCCTGCGCGTCCGCGAGCAGGTGCTCGGTGAGCTGCGCGGGATCGTCCAGGCGTACAGCTCGCTCCTGGAGAAGGTGCAGCACGAGCCGCTCGACGCAGTGCTCGCCGAAGAAGAAGGAGCGCTCGTGAGCGTGCTCTCCCCGACGCCCGGCTCCGACGAGCGCGTAACCGGGAGAGGCGACCTCTTCCCGCGGCGCGTCGAGCTCGACGCAGGCCCGTTCGCCGACTTCGGCGAGCTCTCCGCGTTCGAGCGCTCGCTCTCGCGCCTGCCCAAGGTCGAGGACGTGCACGTCCGCCACTTCGGCGACGACCGCGCCGAGATCGAGCTGACCCTCACCGAGGAGCGGCCGCTCGTCGACGACCTCACGCGCCACCTGCCGTTCCCGGTCGACGTGATGGCGGACGACGACCGGCTCCAGGTCGACCTCCGCGCCCCCGCCGAAGCAGCCATGGGGTAGCCGGATGCCGGCGCTCATCATCGTCGCCGGCCGCCTCACCGTGACGGTGCTCCTCTTCTCCGCGCTCTTCCTCTCGATCTTCTGGACGCCGGGCCTCCTGCTCGCGTTCTTCGCGCTCGCGTACGCCGCCGACACGCGCGCCTTGTCGCCGGCGGCCGATCGGCGCCGCCGCGCCGAGTTGCTCGTCGCCTCGCTGCGCCGGTATCGCGGCGGCTGGCTCGACTCGCCGACGACCGCAGGCTGATGCCTTCCGACGACGAGACGTACTACCGGCGGCTCGCCGGGAGCGCCGGCGTCCCCTTCGTCTCGCTCCGGCAGGACCCGCCCGACCCGTTCGCGTCGCGGCTCCTCGCCCCCGCGACCTCGCGTTACTTCGGGATCGTCGTGCTCACCGCCGACGCCGCGTCGATCACGATCGCGGCGTCCCACCCCGAGCCGGCCGAGGCGCTCGCGGCCGTCGAGAGCGCGACCGGACGGACGGCGCGCGTCGTCGTCGCGACCCGCAACGACATCGAGGAATGGCAGCGCGCGCTCTACCCCGAGGAAACCGTGCGCGCGCCGCGCTACCTCCCGCCCGACCCGTCGGACGGCCCGGAGCTCGACGAGCTGCGGCTGCTCGCGCAGCGCGAGGAGCTCGAGCTCTCGGAGCTCGCCGTCCCGGGGCAGGAGCTCGACCCGCGGGCCGTCGCGCTGATCGGCGAGCAACTCTGCCGGCGCTTCCGGCTTCTGCCGCTGACGGTCGGGCGCGACTGGGTGCGCGTCGCGGTGCCGAGCCCGCCGACCGCGACCGTGACGGCGATCGTCCACGCCGTGACCGGACTGCGCCCCCGCTTCGTGCTCGCCCCCGTCGACCGCTTCACGCGCGCACTCGACGAGGCGTTCGCAGGTCGCGGCCGCGTGCAAGCCGCCGGCCTCCCGCAGGGGCGCCGCGGCCGCTTGGGCGAGCTGTTGCTCGCCGTCGGCGCGATCGACCCCGACTCGCTCCGCGAGGCGCTCGCCCGCCAGCGGCGCACCGGCGACCGCATCGGTCAGATCCTGCTCTCGATGGGCGCGATCGGCGAGGACCGGCTCGCCTCGGCGCTCGCCCAGCAGCTGCACGTCCCGTACGTCCGGTACGACGCGCTCAGCCCCACCCCCGCCGCGCTGGCCGAGCTTCCGGAGACGATCTGCCGCGCCCACCGCATGCTTCCCCTCGAGGTAACCGACGGCTCGCTCGTCGTCGCGATGTCCGATCCGCTCGACCCGGACGGGGCGCACGCGCTTCGCGCCGCGAGCCGTTTGCCGGCGCGCATCGTGATCGCGTCGGAGAGCGGCATCGCCGCCGCGCTCGAGCGCATCCACGCCGGCCACTACGTGACCCTCTCGACGACCGAGCTGATCCGCCGCCGGCCCGAGGAATCGGCCCACCACGTGCTCTCACGCGGGCAGAAGGTCGTGCTCGCCGCGACGCTCGCAGCGCTCACCGTCGGCTTCGCGACCGCCGCGGTCCCGACGCTGATCGTGCTGGCCATCGTCTCGACACTGGCCTACCTCACAATCTCGACGTACAAGCTCGCGCTCGTCCTCCGCACGCTCGACAAGGCACCGGAGCTCCCAGTCTCCGAGAGCGAGATCGCGCTGCTCGACACGAGCCTGCTGCCACGCATGACGCTCCTGATCCCTCTCTTCCGGGAGGCGGCGGTGCTGCCCGGGCTCGTCGAGGCACTGAAGAACCTCGACTATCCGCCGACAAAGCTCGACGTGAAGCTGCTGCTCGAAGAAGACGACCGCGAGACGCTCGACGCGGTGAAAGCGCTCTGGCTGCCGTCGCACTTCCACCGTGTGATCGTCCCCGCGTCCGAGCCGCGCACGAAACCGAAGGCGTGCAACTACGGCCTGCTCCAGGCGCGGGGCACCTACGTCGTGATCTTCGACGCCGAGGACATCCCCGAGCCCGACCAGCTGAAGAAGGTGGTCGTCGCGTATCGCAAGGCGTCCCCGGACGTCGTGTGCATCCAGGCGAAGCTCAACTACTGGAACCAGGAACAGAACCTGCTCACGCGCTGGTTCACGAGCGAGTACTCGATGTGGTTCGACCTCTTCCTCCCGGGCCTGAACGCGACCGAGGCGCCGATCCCGCTCGGGGGCACCTCGACGTACTTCCGCACCGACAAGCTGCTCGAGCTCGGCGCGTGGGATCCGTTCAACGTCACCGAGGACGCCGACGTCGGGATCCGGCTCGACCGCGCGGGCTACCGGACGGCGATCGTCGACTCGACGACGTTCGAGGAGGCGAACTCGCGGCTCGGCAACTGGATCAGGCAGCGCTCGCGCTGGGTGAAGGGCTACATCCAGACGTGGCTCGTGCACATGCGCGACCCGGTGCAGCTCTGGCGAGACCTCGGCACGGCCGACTTCATCTCGTTCCAGCTCGTCGTCGGCGGAACGTTCCTGACCATGCTGATGAACCCGCTCTTCTGGGGCCTGACCTCGCTCTGGGCGCTCACCGAGGCGGGGCTGATCCGCGAGATGTTCCCCGGCTTCGTCTACTGGACCGGCGCGCTCAACCTCTTCGTCGGCAACTTCGTCTTCACGTACCTGAACGTCCTCGCCGACATCCGCCGCGGCTACGACCGCCTCGTGAAGTACGCGCTCTTCTCGCCGCTCTACTGGGCGCTGATGAGCATCGGAGCCTGGAAGGGCTTCCTCCAGCTGCTGACGCGGCCGAGCTACTGGGAGAAGACGGTGCACGGGCTCGTGACGCCGGACCGATGAGCCCGATCACCGCGACCCCGCCGCGCGTCCGGCGGCTCGACGTCACGCCCTTCGAGCGCCGCGCGCTCGTCGAGCCGCAGCCCCGCCGCGACTTCCGCGAGCCCGTCGCGATCTTCTTCATCTCGGCGATCTTCTTCTCCGTCGTCGGGCTCTGGACGACGATCGGCCTCAGCCTCGTCAAAGGCGACGCGCAGTCGCGGCTCTTCCACGCCTACCACGTCTGGGCGAACGAGCCCGGCAAGCTGACCGCGATCGGCTTCTACTGGCCGCCGGTCCAGACACTCGTCCTGCTGCCGTACGCCGCGGTGCAGGAGCTCGCCACCTCGCTCGCCGCGCTGCCGCTCATGTCGGCGACGTTCGCCGGGCTGCTGCTCGTCGTGCTGAACGGCGCGCTCGAGTCGGCCGGGGTGACGCGCCCGCTCCGCTGGCTGCTGCTCGTCGCGTTCGGGCTCAACCCGATGATCTTCGCCTACGCGACGAACGGCATGGGCGAGATCGTCTACCTCTCGTTCCTCACGCTCGCGCTCTACGTGTTCCTGCGTTGGGTCGAGCGGCCGCGCTGGCAGCTCCTCGCGGTGCTCGGCATCGCGTTCGCGCTCGGCGTGCTCGCGCGCTACGAGGTCGGCTTCTGGTTCCCGCTCGTCGCCGCGGGCGTGGTCGTCGTCCTGCTCCAGCGTCGCGCGGACGGGGACCGCATCGAGGCGTCCCTGCTCGCGCTCACGGCCCCGCTCGTCTACGCGCTCACGCTGTGGACCTTCGTCGCCTGGACGATCCTCGACGATCCCCTCGGCTGGCTGACGATCCTGATCCCGAAGACGCGCGGCGAGGTCGAGCAGGAAGGGCTCGTGGGGATCGGCGAGGCGGTCCGGTCGATCGCCTCCGAGCAGTTCGGGCTGTTCCCGCTCGCGTTCCTGCTGATCCCCGTGGTGCTCGTCGTCGCGGCGCGCCGCAAGAGCGTCGCGGGCTACGTGCTCGCGGGCGCACTGCTCGTGAACTTCGCGTCGTCGTTCGCGATCCTCGCGCGCTCCGGCAACGCCGTCTACCTCGAGCTCCGCTACAACATGCGCGCGCTGCCGATCGCGGTCCTCGCGATCGCATGGCTTCTGTCGACGGTGCCGAAGCGGCGACGTCAGGTCGCCGCGCTCGCTGCGGTCGCGGCCGTGGCGCTGACGATCCCCGTCACCGCGGTGACGATGCTCGACAACCCGCGCGGCGACGACGGCGAGTGGGTGCGGAGCGTGATCGACCGCACGCCGAGCGCGCATCTCGCGGCGGCGATCGACGACGAGCACGACATGGCGACGCGCATCGTCGCGCTCGGCCCCCAGCAGAGCGCGGTCCTCACCGACGACGCGCTCACCTTCGGCGTGCTGCTCTTCGACGGCGACCCGAACCGCTACTTCGACCGGATCGACCTCGGCGACAAGGAGTGGACGAAGGTGCGCGACGCGATCTTCGCCTCGGGCGGCCCGATCGGCGGCGTGCGCTACTTGCTGATCACGCGCAGCCCCGGGCTGATCGACGAGCTGGTCGAGCCCTACCCGTTCCTCCGCACCGGCCCGCTGCCGCCGTTCCTGCACCTGCTCTACCGGAACAACTCGTACGTGCTGTACGAGCTGCGGCGCAGGACGTCAGAGACCGGCTAGCGCGAGCAGCCGCTCGAGCGCCTCGACGACCGCGACCCCGTCCCGGCCGGAGATGCCCTCCAGGCGCGACGCGTCGCCGAGCGCGCCGTCGACGAAGCGCCGCGCGACCTCGTCGTTGCCGTAGTGCAGCCGTCCGCGCACGAGCCGCGTGCCCGACGCGGCGACGCCTGCCACGTGGCGGCCGACGAGCGCTGCGGACGAGCGGAGCACCTCGCGTCCCCGGTGCCGCCCGTCGTTCGGCAGCACGACGAGCACGTCCCGGAAGAGGTCGAACGCCGCAGTCGCCCGCTCGCCCACGACGACGAGCTGCCACTCGGAGACCGACGACTCGAAGCTCATCGCGAGCGTCGCCCAGATCTCGTCGTCGTCGAGCGTGGCTGTGAGGTGCACGATCTCCCCGTCGACTACCCGCGCGTCGACCAGCCGCGGGTCGAGCCGCCCGAGCACGCGGC
>Ga0214473_10006909_pt1 | contig 13518 bp, 14 predicted proteins | sample RVTome_7_FD_203509 | JGI IMG/M metagenome (GOLD analysis project Ga0214473, IMG submission 203509) | Soil microbial communities from uranium-contaminated site in the Upper Colorado River Basin, Wyoming, United States - RVT98D197 | ecosystem: Environmental > Terrestrial > Soil > Contaminated >...
TCCATACCACATGCGGCTTGACGAATGTGTCTTATGGGCTTCCAAATCGAAAGCTTGTGAACCGAACCTTTCTTGTCGCAGCTATTGGTCGTGGTTTGGATTCTGTTATTTTAGATCCCACGGACAAGCAGCTTTTTGGAGCGCTCAAAGCTGCTCTAATGATTGCCGGCAAGGATGAATTCTGCATGGAATATATTGCCGGGTTTAGAGAAGGAAGGCTTGGGTAAATTTCTTAGACGATAGCTTATAGCTGATAGCAGATGGCAGATATGAAATACCTCGTCATTGCTTGCAATATCATGAAGGATGAACTACTCCGTTTTCAGACGAATGGGATCTCCTTCGTTTTTTTGGAGCAGTCTCTCCATCGAACACCCCAGAAGATGAAGCCGATCATTCAGGAAGAGATCGACAAGGCTGCGGAGCAGGATTGGGATTATATTATTTTGAGCTACGGACTGTGCAGCAATGGAATCCTTGGAGTTAAGTCTAATCGACACCCCATTGTTATCCCCCGCGTCCATGACTGCATCGCCCTTTTTCTTGGCTCCTGGGAGAAATACATGGAGGAGCATAAAAAGGAGCCCGGGACCTATTATCTCACCAAGGGCTGGATTGAGGAAGGGAAATCGCCCATCGGAATTTATAAAGAGTATTGTCAACGCTACGATAAGGAGACAGCCGAATGGGCGATCAAGGAGGAACTCAAGAACTATACAAGAATCGCTTTGGTAGATATCGGCGTTGGATTATCGGAGGCCCATCGGGAACATGCCAAGGAGAATGCTTGGTTTCTTCATTTGAGATATGAGGAGATTAGGGGTTCCCTGGAATTTTTTGAAAAAATGCTTAAGGGATTATGGGATAAGGATTTTATTATTTTAAGACCAGGTGAAGAGATAACCCAGGAATTGTTCTTAACTCTTTAGCAATCTCTCGAAAAAATCCTTTTCTGTACCAAAATGTCATTCCTGCGAAAGCAGGAATCCAGTGCTTTTAAGAGGTTTTGGACTCCCGCTTTCGCGAGAGTGACAGACTGGACTACTTTTTCAGCACGCTGTTAGATTCCTGTTTGTTATTCCCCTTAAACTTTTTTCAATCTCAGTAACAGCCTTTTCAATTCTTCTTCGACTTCTTTGCCCATTCTTTTTAAGGGGAGCCGCGGATTCCCACCAAAATAACCTGCAAGGTCCATCGCCATTTTCAAACCGCCAATGCCATATTTTGTCGTGACTGCTTTGGCTAAGGAGGTTAATTGACTTTGCAACGCCTTTGCCTCGTTCATTTTCCCTTTGTTAAAAAGATTCTGGATTTGGACGCATTCTTGAGGGACTACATTTGCCACAGCCAGGATTCCACCCACTGCTCCTACACAAAGGGCAGGGAAGAATACTGGCGCCGAGCCTACGAAGACAGCAAATCCTTCTTGAGACAGATTAATAATCTCGCTCAATTGACCAATATTTCCTGAGCTGTCTTTAATCCCAATAATATTGGAATGTTCAGAAAGTTTAGCCACTACCTCTGGCTCTAAATTTATTCCAGTAAATTGAGGGACATTGTAGATGAGGATTCCAGTTTTGGAAGATTCTGCGACGGCAATAAAATGATCATATAAAATTTGTGGCTTCATCGATCCTTTAAAATAGGAGGGGGTAACGACAAGGGCACAGTCCGCACCCATCTTTGCCATTTGATTGGTAAAGCGGATGGTCTCCTGAGTTGATTCCATCCCCGTTCCAACAAGCATAATCTTTGATGAAGGGATGGATTCCCTTGAGACCTCGACAACTTTTATCTTTTCACTTTCGTTTAAATAGACAGCCTCCCCATTTGATCCCAGGACGAGATAGCCGGAGAGACCTGTCTTATTCCATTTTTGAAAATTCTGTTTGAGTTTGTCTGAAGCCAATTTCCCATCTTGAAAGGGTGTGGTGATGGGTGGCATGACACCGCTGAGTTTCATGATTTTTCTCCCCCTTTAAAAATGCCTGTCTCGTGTCCGTGACCGCGAATTATTCTTTACTCCATTTTAAATAACACGTGATCTAAGGCAAGGTCAAATAGCATTTTCGTGAATCCCTGTGTTATAAAGATTTCTGAAAAAGTCCAGAAATCTTTGCTTATATCGATTAAAGACCGATTATACAGATACCGAATGCATTGAAAAATCAGGAAAATCCGTGTAATCCTTTTTTGAAATCTGTATAATAAAGAGAGCATGAAGTAGTTTTTTAGAGCTCTCCTATAATTTTCTTGACAATTCCTACAAATCTTAATGTAATGAGCGTTAATCTTTACAGGGAGGAAAGAATTGGTTGAGAGAAGCATCAAGGATGCGACGAAGATTTTGAATCTTTTAAGATCCATGTCCGGTTATAAGCCCCATTTTGAGATCATCGGTAATTATCGACTGATTGATGATGGCGTCCGGCCGGAAGCTACCATTATGCTCCGTGCCAATGGCAAGGAAATGCACGAGGCGGACACAGGGGTGGGTCCGGTGGACGCCCTGGCAAAGGTTTTGAAGAAATCGCTCATATCCATCTTCCCTGAAGTCGATCAGATAAAATTGATTGACTTCAGTTCAAGAATCTTCGACCCGGGAGCCGGAACTGCCGCAGGCGTGGAGGTGGAGATTCTGTTTAGCAATGGTAAGGATGCATGGAGGGTTAAGGCATTTTCTGAAAACATTAATCGAGCCTCCTTTATGGCATTGGTGGATGGATTTGAATATGGAATTTATATTTTCAGACAGGAGAAAAACTCCTCTTCGTCACCCTGAACCATGCCCTGAAACAAGTTCAGGGTCTCCGATTTCAGGGTCTGGTTTATTAGCTGAAGCAAGACTGCCCTGGAGAGATGCCGAAATCGTTAGATCCTGAATCAAGTTCAGGACTTGGTTCGGCATGACACTTTCAGGGTTCAGCATGGCATTTTATGTTTGTTTGAAAGGAGCTAAGATGGATCGTGATAAATTAGAGAAAGTAATTCTTGAGAAGGCAAAGGATGGCAAACTTCCCTGCGCTCTTTGTTTTAAGATTGCTGATGATTTTGGAATACCAAAGAAGGAATTGACGAAGGTTCTAAACGAGATGAAGATCAAAATCAGCCAGTGCCAGTTGGGTTGTTTTGAATGATTTTTGGAAAAATTATTTATTAGGTATTAGGCGGGGTTAGAAAACCCCACCTATCGCGATAGGCGTGACATTATTGTCCCACTATTTTCCATTTGACATAAAAGACCATTGGAATATAATTAGGTCATTAATCCCCCCTTTCCCCCCTTTATTAAAGGGGGGGGGGAATTTGATAAGGAGGTGAGGGAAGCGTCACAAAAAATAAATAGGGTGGGGGGAATTCATTGATATCTCATAGGTGGTTCTATCACCACAAGGAGGTGAAAGCATGAATTCAGTATTGGTCGTAATCATAGGTTTGATTGTTGCGTTTATCGGTTATCGTGTCTATGCCAAGTATGTTGATACAAAAATTATGAAGGCTGATATTAAAAGGGCCACTCCAGCCAAGATGTATATGGACGGAGTGGAATTCATGCCCACCAGTAAAAACGTCCTATTCGGGTACCAATTCAAATCGATTGCAGGCGCTGCACCGATTATCGGGCCAATCATTGCTATTCAATGGGGATGGCTCCCTGCGTTGATCTGGATACTGGCCGGAGCATTCTTCATTGGTTGGGTTCAAGACTATTCGAGCGCTATGATCGCCATGCGACACGAAGGAGCTTCCTTTGGTGGCTTGAGCCACAAATTGATTTCACCGAGGGCAAGGATCATCCTTCTCTCATTTATCTATTTTTATCTGCTTCTCATTGCAGGTGCTTTCGGAAATGTGGTGGTTAGCACAGCGATTGGTTTGAAAGCCGCTCCCATGGCATGGCTTTTCCTGACCATCGGTGGGGTCCTAGCTGGGCAGATGATCTACCGTTGGAAAAAAGATATCATCCTGACGACGATCGTCACAGTGGTGATTGCTTTGCTTGGTATCGTAGTTGGTACCCTTGCACCCTCCGACAAGATTCTTGGGATTGACCTTGCCAATAGCCGAGTCGTATGGGCAATCGCAGCGTTTGTCTTTTGCTATTTTGCTTCCATTCTGCCCATCTGGAGGTTTGCGCTCCCTATCAACTATGTGGGTTCCTACATCGTATTCCTTGGGCTCTTCTTCGGGATTATCGGAGTATTTATACTCCATCCTGATTTTACACTTCCTGCTTACACCGGTTTCTCTATTAAAATTGGTCCCCTATGGCCCATATTGTTTGTAACCATTGCCTGCGGGGCTATTTCTGGGTGGCACAGCATCGTTTCGAGTTCAGGAACAGCCCGGCAACTGGAGTACGAAACAGATGCCCGTCCCGTGGGGGCTGGGGTCATGTTTGTGGAGATGATGCTTGCCGTATTCGCTTTGGTCATTGCAGGAGCAATTTATCTTTCTCCAGCCGAATATGGGGCAGCATTGGGTAAGGGAGCCGGATTTGTTTTTTCAGTTGGGGTTTCGAAATTCTTAGGGGCATTAGGACTCCCAGCTAATGTAGGTGCATCTTATGGAAGTGTTATGATGATCGTCCTGGCCGTCACCATTTTGCAACTGGTCATCCGGTTTATGAGGGTGGCCACTTCGGAGTTGCTGGGTGATGTCAGCCCCATCTTTAAAAATGCTCATGTGGGAACCATCGTCGCCAGTCTCCTTAGTATTATTCTGGTCTTGACGGGGTGGTTTCAATATCTGTGGATTCTTTTTGGAGGGGCGAACCAATTGATGGCATCCTTAGCATTGATGTTGGTGACAGCCTATTTGATGTCAGAGGGAAGACCAGCTGCTTACGCCTTTTATCCGATGATCTTCATGTTCGTTACGACTGTGGCTGCTCTTATTTATACCTCCTATGGACTGCTTTGGCAGGTTTTTACAGGGGGTGTGAAGGGGGTAGAGAAGCTCATCGGAAACACACTCATGGGGCTTGTCGGATTTTTCCTGGTTATCGCTGCTTTTATTCTGGCAGTGGAAGGATGGAAGGCGTTTGGCCGGTACCGAGCCATAAAGGCACAACCTGCACCAGCAAAGGCATAAGGAATTATCCCTCACCCTTAAAATCACTACCCTCCCCCTTGATGGGGGAGGGGGAGGCCCTGCGCCACGTAGGGTGCAGGGCAAAGCCCCGAACCTAACATGGTTCGGGGGTGGAAAAGAGTCTGGGGGCTTGATTTACCTAAATACTTTTGTTAAAAAGGGTTGGGTAGATTAAGCCCCTTAATTATTTTTAACGAGAATTTGTAGCGCCCTCATTTATTGCCTGCCTGCGGTAGGCAGGAGGGCGAAAAAGTTCGTCGGCAATTAATGCCGACGCTAAATTATGATATAATTTTTTAAAGGAGAAGATTTTTATGACAGAAGAGGAGAAGAAGAAAGGGGGATTTTTTCAAGCAGTTAAAGAATTTGTCTATGGGATGGCGGCTCACGACTCAGCCCGATTTGCTCTGAAGTCCAGGGCGAGCATGGAGCACCTCTTCATCCTCATCACCATGGGTGACATGCTGGGTGTTCCAATACTTCCCCCGTACTATTCGTTGCGATTGCTGCCCTATGTAGTTCCTCAGATCTCCACGTGGAAACGGAGAATGCTGAGAGAAAAAGACCTCACAGACGCGCTGGCGTAGCGCCAGTTCGGAGTTATGAGTGAATAAATAATTGAAATATGAACTTGGAGCGGAAAGTCTAGGGGTTCAGACTGATCGTAGGCTAAAACTTAATAATCTGTTGATTCTCATCCTAAGACTCCGAACTACGAACTCCGCACTCCGAACTAAAAGAAAGGGGTGATTCACATTCCATTAGCAGAGATATTTGAGAAGTTTCCGGATCGGCGATACATCATGTTTGGTGGAAAAGGGGGGTTGGGGAAAACCACTTTTTCAGCGGCTACAGCTTATTATTTGGCAAAAAAAGGCAAAAAAGTCTTGGTCTTTTCTGTCGACCCTCAGGCCTCACTGACAGATATCTTTGAGAGGGATATTTTCGGTAAGGGGCCAACAGAGATCATTCCCAACCTCTATGCACAGGAGATCGATGCTGACCGGCGTGTGAAGGAATATCAGCAGGAGATCCGGCAGAAGATCTTTGATATGTATGGAATGGATAAGATTCCAGAAGAGATCGAGAGTTATATCCAGGCTGCTGCGGCAGAGCCCGCCATGGAGGAAAGCGCCATTTTTGATGAGGTGGTTGATATCGTCGTGAAAGGTGGCTATGACTATTATATTTATGATTTGGTACCGTTAGGCCATGCCCTTTACTATTTGAGCATGGCATCCGTCTATGATGCCTGGATCGATAAGATCACCGGCCTCCGAGAACAGATGAGGGAATATGACCAGGTGGCTGCTGTGATCCGGCGTGAGAAGGAATTGGATGAAGATGCCATTTTGAATGAACTTCTTTTTATCAAAGACCGGATCAACAAATCATCGAGCATCCTGACCGATAAAAAGAAAACAGCCTTCTTTTTCGTCATAACAGCTGAGGAGATGATCATTAAGGACACCTTAAAGGCAGCAGAACTTTTTGCTAAATTTGATGTTCCATTGAGCGGTTATATCATCAATCGAGTTCTGCCTCTTGGATTGAAGGACCAAAATATTCCCGAATATTTAAAAAATCGTCTCACGATGGAGGAACATTACCTGAAGGTGATTGACACCACTTTTGGTAAACAGATTTTAGCATCTGTTCCTGAGATGGAACGAGATGTAACCGGCCTTCCAATGATTGAAAAAATGGCCAAAGCCATGTTTGGGGGAGTTGGCTAATAGCTGATGGCTGATAGCAAATAGCTAATGGCCGAGAAACATAAGGAGTTTTACCGTGGATCAAATTACAATCAATATGGAAAAGTTCTTGAAGGATCACCCCCGTTTGAAATACATTTTTTTTGGGGGAAAGGGAGGAGTAGGAAAGACCGTCATGGCAGGGGCAGCAGCTCTCTGGTCAGCCAAGCAGGGGAAGAAGACGTTGCTCGCCTCGACCAATCCTGTCCATAGCCTTTCTAACCTCTTAGAAAAAGATGTCTTTGGAAAAGCAGCCATCGTCTGCGACGAAGAGAAATGCTATGCCTTCGAGATCGATACACGGGATACGATCGAACGGTCCAAACGAGAAATCCGAGAGAAGATCAACTGGTTTCTCAAATTTGCAGATATCACGACGAAAGCAGAGGATTTCATCGAATCCGCCACTATGAATCCTGCCTTCGAAGAGTCGGCCATGTTTGAAAATATGGTGGATCTTATGTTCAAGGATGAATATGATTTTTACGTCTTCGATACTGCTCCCACAGCGAATGCGAGGCGTCTCCTCGGGATGTCGAAGGTCTACTCCCTCTGGGTGGAGAAGATGCTAAAAAGCCGGGAGGAAGCAAAATCGCTGAGGGAGATGCTTTCCTTCTCGAAAAAAGAAAAAAAAGACCCTCTCCTGGATTACCTATTAAGTTTCAAGAATAGAATGGCCAATGCCAAGGACCTCCTGACCGATGAAGCTCTGACTGCTTTCTTTTTTGTGACACTACCTGAAAGTCTTCCTATTGCGGTCATCACCCGTTTCATTAATTGGTTTCATGAATTTGGGATTCCGGTGGGGGGCGTCATCGTCAATGGATTGATTCAAAAGGATCAGGTCGGAAAGGATGCTGTGGAGTTCGTCCTCAACCGGATTCAGATGCAAGATGAGCATATGGCAGAGATTTGGAAGATATTTGGAAACAGGGTGAGGGCGATTGTTCCTTTATTTGAGACAGAGGTGAAAGGAGCAAAGATGTTGAATCGAACGATTGAATATCTTTTTACGCCCTCATCTCGATAAAATGTAGACCTGAAATTAACCCCCTTTTATTTCCCTTAAAATTGGTGTATATTCGTGTCAAAATATGACATTTTTCGTTCAAATCGTGAAATATTTTCATATTTGAACAAACTCTTCGCTATAAAGATAAAAAGCTAATCAGCTGAAATCATAAGTGTTTTTCAACATTTATAAATTTGGTATAAAAATTGCTGAAATAACCATAGTTTAAGTTATTGTTTTCATTAAATTTTTAGAAAAATGGGAAGATGATGGTAGGTCTGTTACAAATTTTGCTTGCGGCTTTTGCGATCTATAGCGCTCTCAAATTCCCAGAAGAACTGAAGCTTGTCATCCCTCTGGTTTGTCTTCTTGCGATGCTCCTCGTCAGTCGAGTTGAAAAAGGAAAATCCGAGAATAAAATAGCCAGGAAGGTTTTTTTACAATCAGAAATTGGTAAGGCCTCAAAGAAGGAATCCACAGCGATCAAAGAGCAGGATTTTTCCATCATCGAGTCACTGCTCTGGCCCAAAAGTGAATTGTTATTAATGGATACCGTTCATTCTATCTTCAAAGATTTGAGATTCAAGATATCCACCGGGATCAACTACCAATCTGTGGATCGAATTGTGAAAATTCCACAATCCCAGACGGCTTTTGGACTACAGATTTTGATGAGTGAAGGAGAGGTGGAGGGGAACCATCCCAAAATCAGCCGAGCCTTGCAGTTTGAGAAAGAGAAAAGGGAAAATGAAAAATCCTTGATTGTTGCGAGCACCCATATCCATCTTCCACTTTCCGAAAGGGCCAATGTGAGCCATATCTCAAAAGAGCTGAGCGGTTTTTTAAGCCGGCACAATATGAGTTTGATTACCACTCATCACCTTTATGAACTCTGGCAGAAAGCAAAAGGAGGAGAGATCGACATTTTTGGATTCTTCGAGAATGTCTATTCTCATTCGGGAGGAACCTTTTCATTAAAAGGAGCTGGAAATTCTCACTCGCCTTTATTTGACCTACCTGCCCAATAAACCCCCACCTTTATCCTCCCCTACGAAGAGACTATGTCGTAACCGCCTTTTTGTCACCCTGAATTTATTTCAGGGTCTCGTAATTAGTTGAATTAATTAGATCCTGAATCAAGTTCAGGATGACATTTTTCACCAATTCCCCCATTACGACACAGCCTCGAATGGGGGGAGGAGGGGGGAACTTTCGATTTTATTACTTCTTCGTTATAATACAATTAATGAAAGTTAAAGAAATCTTTGCGAAGACCATTCTGACCAAGACAGCCATCTCTGGTTTTGATTACTGTATCAATCCGTATGTAGGATGTGGACATGGCTGTCGGTATTGTTATGCCAGTTTCATGAAGCGTTTCACCGGTCACCTGGAACCATGGGGGGAGTTCATAGACGTTAAAGTGAATGCTCCTTATTTGCTGAGAAAGCAGTTAAAGAGGGCAAAGCAAGGAATGGTTGCCCTCAGCACAGTGACCGACCCTTATCAACCTATCGAGAAAAAGTATCAACTGACTCGAAAATGTTTGGAAGCACTTTTAGAGGCTCAATTTTCAGTTAATCTTTTAACCCGTTCGTCTCTTTGTCTGAGAGACATCGACCTATTTAAACAGTTTAAAAACATTGAAGTTGGCCTTTCCATCACGACTCATGATGAAAGGATCAAGAAGATGTTTGAACCCAACTCCCCCTCCATCCATTCTCGGGTCAATACACTAAGAACCCTTCGCCAAAAAAAGATTCAGACCTATGCGTTTGTGGGTCCGATGCTTCCTTTAGATCCGAAGCCACTGGTGGCGATGCTGGATGGATTGATTGACGAGGTGCTTATCGATCGGATGAATTACCCGAATAAGGTAAAGGCGATTTATCGCAGAGCCAAGATGGAAAAGTATTTGGAAGAGGATTATTTTCATGTGGTCGGAGCGGAGCTGAAGGAGCGTTTTGAAAAGAAAGGCGTCTCTGTGTCGATGATATTTTGAATTAAAAATCAATTCTAAATGTCAAAGTTTCTGCCTGCGCCGAGGCTTCGGCAGGCAGGCAAATGACAAATGAATGTCAAAGCTTGTAACTCAAGGCTTTAGCCTTGATTCTATTTCCACCCTAAAGGGTTGAGTTACACTTAGAATTTGATTTGACATTGATTCACTTTCGGTTCATCACTTCGTGCGAGCTTTGACATTTGGCATTTGTACCCAGGAGTAGACCATGACCATCGGTAGATTTGGACTGAGAAGAAGAAATTACGACTTTCCACCCTTCAGGCCGCCCAGCGAGGCAAACAGCCTTCTTTTAAGAGTGACCCGGGGATGTCCCTGGAACCGATGTACCTTCTGTTCGATGTATAAAGGGATGAAGTTTGAGATCAGGGACCTTGAAGAGATTCTGGGAGATATCGAATTAGCAAAGGACCTTTATGGGGACAGGATCGGGACGATTTTTATTGGAGATTCCAATAGTCTTGTGGCGAAGACCGAGATGTTGGTCAAGGTTTTAAACGCCTTATTTTCCTCCTTTCCCCATATCGAAAGGGTGACCAGTTATGCAAGGGCCAAAACCATTGCTAAGAAACCCTTAGAGGATTTGATAAAAATCTATCAAGCGGGCTTGACCAGACTCCATGTGGGTCTTGAGACCGGCGATCGAGACCTCCTCAAAGAGATTGAGAAAGGGGCTACCCCAGAAGAGATGATCGAGGCAGGAAGAAAGGCTAAGGACGCTGGGTTTGAATATTCTTTATATGTCTTGTTGGGGATTGGCGGTGAAGAAAAATGGGAACAACACGCCAGAGGAACAGCAGAGGTATTAAATCAAATTGATCCCCATTTTATCCGTGTCCGGACATTTATTCCCCAACCCAATTCTCCCCTCCATGAGGCCATGCTGGGGGGCAGTTTCCAACCGGCTTCACCAGAAACGATATTAAAGGAAACAAAACTGCTTGTAGAAAGGCTTCAAGTGACCTCCCAATTTTTAAGTGATCATATCTCTAATCTTCTCCCCCTTCACGGAAAACTCCCTGAAGATAAGGAGAAAATGATTCAGATAATTGAAGAGGCTTTAAAAGAGCTTGGAGAAAATGATGGGTTGCGGGAAGAGATGGAGATGAGAAGACACCTCACCAACCTTTGACGAGAAGTTTTGAGTTCGGAGTTAGGAGTTCGTAGCCTAAAAGATAATAAGAACTCCGAACTAAATACTCCGAACTCCGAACTGATTATTTGGTGCCGCAGGTGGAGCAGCTGGTGGCTGAGCAGCCTCCGCAGGAGGAACTGGCGGTGCTCTTAAACTTTTCGCCGCTGGAAAAGGCAAAGGCAGACATCATCCGATGAACCTTTTTGCTCTTACATTTAGGGCAGGCAATCTTATCGGAGGTATTGAATACCAATTTTTCGAATTCGTTTCCGCACGGATTACAATGATACTCATAAATAGGCATCTCACGAACTCCTTCTCAATTCATCGTAGCATTTTCTTATTCGATCAGCAAGGAACCTTGCTTTTCTGGCACCCTCAGGACCTTCTTCTTTCAATTCGGAACAGATTTTATTGGAGATCTCTTCGACTTTCTTTAGATACTCGTTTTTCAATTTTCCATTCAATTTGAGCCGAATCAACTTGGCAAAATAGGACAATGATTTTGGATAAGCATTTCTGTAATACTCATGCATCCCGAGGCTGAAATTCAGAAGGAACTGGAGGTTGTGATTTCGAGGATTCATTTTCAGGGCTTTTGAAAAATAGTGTGAGGAGAGGTCGTAATGTTCGCTCTGGAGATAACTTTGGCCGGCTAACTGGTAGGCATCTAAAAATCCTTTTTTGAACATCAAATTGAAAATCTCTTTTACCTTTTTAGAACCATAAACCTTCTGGAGGAGAGTTAGATTTTCCAAAAGGAAACGGACCAAAAAGATATTTTTTGTGCTTTCTTTAAAAAGATCGATAAGTTGGTCCATCGCATCCTCAAAAAGAGATCGAGTCTCCTCCATCCCCTCGGCTACCCCCTGTTTGGCCTTCAGAATAATCCGTTCAAATTGCCGGAGGTAGTCCATTTCATAGTCGGATTTCCCGACCTTTAATTTGTATTGAAGATACTTGGGCCGATAGACTTCCATTTGATAAATATTCTCTCTCAATTTCATTGCTTCGTGGAAGATCGATCCGATCACTAAGTCGAGTAGCCATTCATTTTTGTGGATCGGCTTTTTCCCTTTGTATCGATAGAGGGAGTGACACTGTTCCTTTAAGTTGTAAAGAAGGCTCTGCCCCTTGTCATCCACCCAGATGCCGATATCCAGGAAACGGAGCCGGCCCTCTTTATATTTTTTAAAGATTTCCTGGAAAGCGACCCCTGAGAGGAGAAGTCCTCGTACAATTTCTAATATATTTCTATCGCTTGTTACCTGGAAATTCTTTTCCATTTCATCAACCCCGCTGTTGTCCAATATACCAGGTTGCCCTTTTTTTGTGAAGCCCCTAAATTTACCCCGTTAGAAATAATGGCCCGCTGTTCTGCAGCGGGATTAGATTTTAGAATAATTCCGGCGGGGTTTAATGCCCCGCTGGAATTTCTAACGGGATTTCCTGAAAAATATTGACGTTAAGGAGGGAAAAAGTTATATAATAATCTTAATTTTTGAAAGGAGGAGGATTTTATGGCAGTCAAAGTCGGGATTAATGGATTTGGAAGAATTGGTCGGAATGTTCTGCGGGCAGGTCTCAGCAAGAAGGGGTTGGAATTCGTGGCGGTCAATGACCTCACGGATGCACAGACATTGGCCCATCTCTTGAAATACGATTCCATCCACGGAAAATTTGGGGCACAGGTAGAAGCGAAAAAGGATGCCATCTCGATTGACGGGAAGGATGTGAAGGTCTTTGCGCTCAAAGACCCGGGTCAGCTTCCCTGGAAGGATTTGGGAGTGGATGTGGTGCTGGAAAGCACAGGGAGGTTTACGGATCGAGCAGGTGGGGCGAAGCACCTGGAAGCTGGTGCCAAGAAAGTGGTGATCTCTGCTCCGGCAAAAGACCCGGATGCCTCTTTGGTCTTGGGAGTCAATGAGAAGGTTTACGATCCTGCAAAACATCATATCCTCTCGATGGGATCCTGCACGACAAACTGTCTTGCCCCGATTGCTAAAATATTGGTGGATGAGTTCGGAGTGGAATATGGATTGATGACGACCATCCATGCCTATACCAATGATCAGGTGATTCTCGATTTCCCGCACAAGGATCTTCGCCGGGCCAGGGCGGCTGGGATGTCCATGATTCCAACCACCACGGGGGCAGCGACTGCCCTCGCTTTAGTTATTCCGGAGCTGAAGGGGAAGATGGATGGGATGGCCATTCGGGTGCCCACGCCCAATGTTTCTGTAGTCGATTTAGTCGTGGAGTTGAAAAAAGAGACGACCGCAGAAGAGATGAATAAAGTTTTAAAATCATATGCAGAAGGGAAATTGAAAGGGATCCTGAGCTTCTGTGAGGAACCTCTCGTCTCCATTGACTTCAATGGAAATTCCCATTCCTCTATTGTCGATGGTCCGTCCACAAAAGTGATTGGTGGAAAATTGGTGAAGATTATTTCCTGGTATGATAACGAATGGGGTTTTTCCAATCGGATGGCGGAGTTATT
>Ga0214473_10006910_pt1 | contig 13518 bp, 13 predicted proteins | sample RVTome_7_FD_203509 | JGI IMG/M metagenome (GOLD analysis project Ga0214473, IMG submission 203509) | Soil microbial communities from uranium-contaminated site in the Upper Colorado River Basin, Wyoming, United States - RVT98D197 | ecosystem: Environmental > Terrestrial > Soil > Contaminated >...
TCCTGAGCGCCGAGCAGAAGTCCGACATCTTGTGCAACAACGCCGCCCGCTTCTTTCGCCTCCGGTCCGGCATCTGCGACCCCTGAGCATTTCCAGTGATGGGTAACAGGTATTCTCACCTGATGGGGTACAGTCGGCGGCGGCGCTTCGCCCGGCCGCACAACTCGGCCGCGGGCCTGTACCGCCCGGTGTCCGGCATGGACCGGCCCATCGGCGTCGTCACGCGGCCGGACGGCGCGCCCGCGCCCGACCGGCCGGCGCTCGATCCCACGCAGAGCGTGCACGAGTCGGTGCGGCGCTGGGACCATTTCCCCGGATACCGGCCCCGCTCGCTTCGGGACTACTTCCGGCCGATAGGGGACCCGCGCGCGCAGTGAATCGCCAGGGTCTCGGCTCCAGAGGTCCAGATGATCAAGTTCCTGAGTGTAATCGCGTCTCCGGTCCAAGCCAAACTACCCCGCCGCCGAAGCTAGAATAATCTGCTGCGAAACGGAGGAGCCTATGATACGAAAAGGAACTGACGACGACTTCGAAGAAATCTTCAATATCATTAATGATGCGGCGATTGCTTACAAAGGAGTGATTCCACCAGATCGGTGGCATGAGCCTTATATGACCAAAGCAGAGCTACAAGCGCAAATCGAGGATGGCGTGCGATTTTCCTGTTACGTTGATAACGATGAAATCATCGGAGTCATGGGGATTCAGGATAAGGCAGATGTAGAGTTGATTCGCCATGCATATGTAAGAACGAAACAAAGAAACAAAGGCATCGGAACCCTCCTCCTTCAGGAACTGATAAAAGATGCAAAGAAGCCGATTTTGATCGGCACCTGGAAGGCTGCCGATTGGGCGATCCGCTTCTATGAGAAGCACGGTTTTCGTCTGGTGGAGGAAGTGGAGAAGAATCGCCTACTAAAGAAATACTGGGCGATTCCGGATCGGCAGGTTGAGACGTCAGTGGTTTTAGTAGATGGAAAACATAAGGGATCAACAGATTCCTAACGACGGTTTCAACCTGACGCAGTCCAGGACGACGCATTGAGCCAAGGCGACGTTGATCGCATCGTTGGTGGCCCGTCCTGGAGGCTATGAACTGATGGAACGGATTACCGAGATGTCGCCGCGTTTGCTGGCTCGGATGGCTGGCGTCCTTTACGTCCTCGAAGGCCTGACGTCGGTTTTCGGCCAGTTGATCGTTCCCGGGAGGCTCGTTGTATCCGGCGACGCCGCCGTCACAGCGGCCAACATCCTGGGGAACGAGTCGTTGTTCCGGTTGGGGCTCGCAGCCAGCCTCCTCGCGGTCGCGTTTCATATTGCCCAGACGGTTCTCTTCTACGATTTGTTCAAGCCCGTGAGCAGGAGGGTCTCTCTACTCCTGGTGTTCTTCAGCCTCGTAGCGATCGCTCTTCAGGCTGTCAGCAGTCTCTTTCAACTCCCCGCCCTGGTCATTCTGGGAGGCGGGAGGGGCCTGGGCGCACTCAGCGTGGAACAGTTGCAGTCGCTGGCACTCATCTTCCTCAGATCGAGGGCGCAGGCCTTCGACGTCTTCCTGGTGTTCTTCGGATTCCGGTGCGCCCTGATCGGCTACCTCATTTACAGGTCGACCTTCCTGCCCCGGACCATCGGCGTCCTGATGGCGTTTGCGGGCTTGGGTTACCTCATGCTCCTGTGGCCGCCGCTCGTGAACTACGTGGCCCCCTTCAACCTGGTCCTCGCCGCCCCCGGCGAACTGTCGCTGGTGATGTGGCTCCTCGTGGTCGGCGTGAACGTTGAACGATGGAAGGAGCAGGCCGCGCGATGAGTCACTTCCTGCAACATACCTCGGCCGCCTTTGGCTTGGCCCTGATCTTGGCCGGATCACCCGATCCGGCGCGCGCACAGGATTCGATAGGCCGCCCATCCGAGGGGATCCGCCTCGTTCGCCCCCCAGCCTTGTCATCGGCGACCAACGAACTCGCCGGCACGTGGGAGCTCCGTCTCAGAACCCCGGATCGGCTCCTGGTGGCTGAGATCACCCTCGCCCATGACACCTTGGTCCCATGCCCACTCGCTCTACGGCTCCGCCCCACGACCGATTCTGGCTGTCTCCACGGGGAGCTTCCGGTCGAATGGAGCTATGTGCTCCGCTACGCCGCAGGCCAACGCCTTCACGTTGTGCGGCTCAAGGACAGCGTCTGGGCAATCGTCCCCGGGGATGGCATTATCTCAGGAATCTCCGAAGCAGGCGACCTCTCGTTGGGCGGGGTTCTCCAAGCAGCATCGGTGGTCGGCCATTGGACGCAGGCCCTGCATCCGGACTCCCTTCGCGGAACTTTCACCCTTCGGCGCAGCCCACACGGGCAGCCGCCAGCTCCTCGAGCCGGGCCCGCAGCGCCGTCTGCGGCGGCTTGCGGCTCCGGTAGGTGATCATGGAACGCTGCACCCCGGTCGCCCGGCAGGCCCCGAGTGTCGAGACCTGGAAGGCCTCCCGTACCCAGCCGACCCACGCACGCCGCTGCGCCGGGGTTACCATTTTTTTCGCATCGACTCCTGAAGAATCCGCTTGTCGAGGCTGAGATCGGCAACCAATTGCTTCCGCTTCCGATTCTCGTCCCGGAGTTGCCGGAGCTCCCGCAGCTCCGAGACGCCCAGCCCGCCGAATTGCTTCTTCCAGCGGTAGAAGGTCCCTCCGTGACCTCGAGCTTGCGACGGATGTGGGCGACCGGGGTACCGCTCTCGGCCTGGCGCGGGGCCATGATGATCTGCGCTCTTCCGTGAAGCGACCCGACGGACCCGCCCTGTAGCCCAGCTGACCCTCTGCTTGGTGTTGCGGAGCGCGTCCACTTGACAGGCTGAGACTCACATCGGTAGCCTACTGTACCACCACACAGGGTACAGCAGGCCGACGATGTCTAGAACGGTTCCCTTGTTCCTGTCAGTGAGCCCGGGCGATCCGCGCTCGATCACCCGCCAGATCACGGACGGCATCCGCATGTCGATCGCCAGCGGCAAGCTGCCGGTGGGCGCCCAGCTTCCCAGCGTCCGCGGCCTCGCCCTGCAACTCACCATCAATCCCAAGACAGTCGCCAGGGCCTACGGCGAACTGGAGAGCGAAGGCTGGCTCCATGCCCGCCAGGGCCTGGGACTGTTCGTCGCCGCGCCCCGGCAACGCCTATCCGAAACCGAGCGCAAACGGCGCTTGGCGTTGGCGCTGGAAGCGTTCAGCGCCGAAGTCATCGGCTTGGGCTATCCGCTCAAGCACATCCTCGACCGGGTCAGCGCCACGCTGACTCCCCTGCTCAACCAGCGTTCCGCCTGACGAGGACCCTCCATGGCTGCCTCCAACCAGCTTCGGATCGCGCGCGGCGACTCGCTTCCGCCTCCGGCCGTCTCGGACTACGTGATCGAGACCGAGAGACTCGACTTGTGTTACGGCCGCAAGAAAGCACTGAACCAGCTGACCCTGCGCATTCCGCGCGGCCGGATCCACGCCATCGTCGGCGCCAACGGTGCGGGCAAGTCCTCCTTGTTCCGCATCCTGCTCGGTGTCCGGTCGCCGAACGCCGGCCGAGCGACGATTCTGGGCCACGACTGCACCGCGCTCACCGAACACGAGCGGGCACGCATCGGTTTCGTCAACGAGGAGCACAGCTTGCCCGCCTGGTTGCGGGTGGACGAGCTGGTGGCGATGCAACGCCGGCTGTACCCGAAATGGGATGAGCGGCGCTATCGGAGCATCGTCGACCACTTTCATGTCTTCCCGGAGCAGCGCATCGCCGCCATCTCGCGCGGCGAGCGTGCCGGCGTCAATCTGGCGATGGCGCTCGCCCAGAATCCGGAACTGCTGATCCTCGACGAGCCGACCTTGGGCCTCGATGTCGTGGCCAAGCGCGCGTTTCTGGAAGCGGTGCTGAACTCCGTCGATGAGGGCGACACCACCCTCATCTACTGCTCGCATCAGATGGACGAGATCGAGCGTCTCGCGGACAACCTGATCATCCTCGAGCGCGGCGAGCTCAAGCACATGTCACCGCCCGACGAATTCTGCGAGCGCGTCGCCCTGTGGGTCGCCGAGTTCTCCTTCGTCCCGCCCGAGCCCGGTACGTTGCCGGGCGTGCTGCACGTGCAGCGCATCGACGGCTTGTTCCACTACCTGGTGCTGGACCAGGACGAGGGCTTTGGTGCCCTGCTCGACGCCCGGGGCGCCCGTCGTCACTACCGTGGCGACGTGAACCTGGACCGGGCGGTCAACGCCTTTCTCGCCCGCAATCACGCGGCGCCGGCCCAGGGAATCCCAGTTCCATGAACGACTTGATTCGCTCGGAATGGCACCGCTTCCGTCGGCTCTCCCTGATCGTCGCCCTGTGCCATGGCCTGGCCCTGGTGCTGATGTCGCGTGTCGGAGACGTACCGCAGCTCGGCTACGAGGACCAGGGCATGATGCTGGTTCTGTACATGTTGCTCGGCCTGACACTGGCGCTGCTGCAAGTCGGCAGCTACCGCCAAACCAGCCGCTGGCTGTGGTTGATCCACCGTCCTCTGGCGCCGGGTCGGATCTTCGCCGCGCTGGCCTTGTCGGCGCTGGCCCAGCTGAGCGTGGCCATCCTGGCGCCACTGCTCGTCTTCCTCATCGCCACCGACGCGATCACCACGCAGGTCGTGGACAGTCGGCACTATGTGGCGGTCCTCATCGCGATGGCCTTCACGATGATGGCCTGGATGGCCGGGGCACACGCCTGCACCAGCCGCTACAAGGCGGCCGTCGCCGTGCTGCTGGCACCGTTGCTGCTGGCCCTGCACCTGGCCTCGGTGTGGTGGCTGCTGCTGCCCGTGCTCGTCTGCCTGGCGTGGCTGGTCTTCGTCGCACGGCACAGCTTCCGCGCCGACCGCGCCGCGCCAATCGCTCGGCACGGCGTGCTGCTCCTGACCGCGTTGCCGCTGCAGCTCGGCTTCTTCCTGCTGGTCTTTCAGCTGAGCAGGACAGGCCTCGCACTCGTCGACCTGCTCGGTCGCAGCAATCCCGGCCGAACGGTGCTGGCCTCGGACCCCGACGTCGACATCGATGCCATGATGCGCAGCATGAGCCAAGCCTTCCTCGCCAAGGGCCTGGAGGGTAGCCGCGACGCGCGCGCGGCCGCCTGGCGCGAACAGCTGCCGCTGCTGCAGATGGCCGGGCTGGCGCCCGACATCGAGCGCTTCCCCGTTCGCCATCAGTTCGGCAATCTCGCGCAGCCCTGGTTCGACGACGAGCGCAACATCAAGTGGACCTTCAGTCACGACCGCATGCGGTTCCGCGGCCGCGACCCCATCACTGGCGTCGCGCGAGGCTGGTGGGGAACGGATGGGATCGGCGCGTCGGAGCCCTTCGTCGATGTCCCCGCGTACGGCATGACCCGCACGATGCTGTACGCCATCGACAAGGAATCCCAGCGGCAGCACGAGCTCATCCGTCTGCCCGACGGCGAGTGGTTCGTGGGCAGGCCGGTCCACGCCTTGGATCGTGTGCTGCTGCTGACCAACCTGCGAGTGCTCGCGTACCGGCCAGACCGAGACGCGCTCTCGACCTTCGCGCCGCCCGAGCTCGATTGGCAGCTTCCGCTGGCTGACGGCGAACCGCCACCGATCGGCGTCGATATCGCCGAGCTGCTCGATGGCTGGCTCGTCTCGCTGTTCTACTTCGACGATCGGGAGTTCGACGGCTTCGAGTCCCTCCTCAATCCGTGGCAGCAGGTCGTTCATATCGACGCCGACGGCCGCTCGACGGTGGTCGGAGAGCGCCGCAACATCCGCGGTCATCAGGTCAGCCTGGGCCGCTCGGTGGCGGTGCCACTTGCGTCGTGGTGGCTTTCGCCGCCGCTCTACGCTTTGGCTCACGTGCCGGATCGCCTGCTGGACACCGGCCTGACCGAGCCGCTGCGCTTCGAGGCGCTGCCCAACGTGCCACTGTTTTATCCACTGGCCCTCTCGCTGATGCTGCTCTCACTCGCGGCTGGCTATGCCTGGCTGCGCGGCACGCCGGTCGAGACGTCCCGGCGGCGCCTGTGGCTGGTGAGCTGCGCTGTGCTCGGCGTGCCCGCCTTCCTCAGCCTGATCTGCCTGGAACCGCGCGGGGCTCGACGTTGAACCTGCGACCCAGAGTCGCCGGCGTCTTGGCGTTGGCCGTCCTGCTCGGCGCGTCCAGCACGGCCGCACAGGTGACCGACCCGGTCACCGCGACGCGGACGGCCCTGCAGAAGGCGAAAGCACAGGCCGCGAACAAGCCGCGCGCCTCGCTGATAGCGCGCGAAACCTACCTGCGCCGCGCGGAGATCGTCGACGTGCGCTTGTCGCCGGATGGCCGTCACCTGTCGTTTCTTCGGCGCAGCGAACCAGGCGTCGATGTGATGCTGCAGGACGTGTCCAGTGGCACTCAGACGCGGATCGTCGCCGGCCTGCAGCGCGCCGAGACCGCCTGGTCGGGAGACGGCCGCCGGCTGTGGCTCGCCGACGAGCAAGGCCTCGCCGTGATCGAGAGCGCGGGCCTCAGCCCGAAGCGCGTCCTCAAATGGGATCCTCGGGCGAAGCAACGGCTCTGGGCGGTCGACGCGCGCGCGCCGCAGTACGCGATCATCCATGAGAGAGTCGTGGAGGCTGGGGCCGAGCGCCACCGCTATCTGCGTGTCGATGCGCAAGGCAAGACACGCCTGCTGCTCGAGGCCGCCTGGCCCGTGCGCAACGCCCTGCTGAACGCGGACGGAGACCTGGCATTCGCCGCCGCCTTCGACGGCTCGCGGTACGAGACGGTCATCCGCCAGTACACCGCCGCGGGACCGCGTGAGCTGCTGCGTTGCGGCAGCCTCGAAGAGTGCCGACTGGTCGGCTACAACCAGGCGCGGCAGACGCTGTGGCTGCTGTCGCAGCATGACGAGGACAAGCTCGCGCTACGTCGCTGGCGGCAGGAAAGTGGGCGCTGGGAGACCGTGCACCGCGACCCGGCGGCCGTCGCCGATGCCGACGCGCTGCTCTGGAGTGCCGCCCGCGAGAACTGGCTCGCCATTGCCTACCACCGCGCCCGGCGCCGCTGGTACGGCAACGGCAGCGACACCCGCGCGCTGCTGACCGCGCTCGAACAGCAGCTGCCGGAAGCCAATCTACGACTCTCGGCCACGACCGATGGTCGCCTGTGGCTGGTGCATGCGCAGCAGGGGGACCTCGCGCTGGATCGCTACTACCTCTACCAACCGGAACAGAACCGGCTGCAGCAGCTGTTCGCGCGCGAAGACGCCGCGAAGCGCATGGCGCCTCCGGGCGCCGCGATGCATCCAGTCAGCTACCGCGCCCGCGACGGCATGCTGCTGCACGGCTACGTGCTGCTGCCCAGCGGCATCGCTCCCGGCACGGCACCGCTGATCGCCTGGCTGCACGGTGGTCCGATCACGCGCATCTATGACCGGTACGACGCGAGCATGCAGCTGCTGGTGAACCGCGGCTATGCGGTGTTCGTGCCCAACTTCCGCGCCTCGACCGGCTACGGCCTGGGCTACGTGCTCTCGGCGAATGGCGATGTCGGCAACGGTCGGGTGTTGGCGGACATCATCGACGGGATGGACTTCCTGCTGGCCGAGGGCATCGGCGATCGCGACCGGCAGGCGGTGATGGGGATGTCCTTCGGTGGTTATGCTAGCCTGTTGGCGCTCAGCCATCATCCCGCGCGCTTTCGCTTCGCGTTCGCCGGCGCGCCGCCGACTGAATACGGCTGGATCAAACAATGGCAGGCCGAGCACGACAGCGATGCCTTACGTGCCGAAGGCGCACCGCTGTCGCTGCAGTTCCCGCAACTGGGCTTTCGCTACCAAGACGCCGCCTGGCGGCAGAAGATGCATCGCGAGTCGCCGCTAGCTGCGCTGCGGGCATTGCAGGCCCCGGCCTACATTTGGGCCGGCGCGCGCGACGACCGTGTGCCGCTCAAGAGCATCGTGCATTACGTCGGCGAGGCGCGCCGCCTCGGCAAGCCGGTCAGCCTGCTGATCGATCCCGACGCCGGACACGGTCCCGAAAGCATACTGGGTGCGGAGGCTTGCCTCTACCTGATCGAAATCGCCGCGCACCGACATTTCGGCGGCGGGCTGTCGTCGGTCTCGCCGGAGCTGCGGGCGTTCCTGCGCAGGAATGTCCGCATCGATGTCGACGCGCGCCGCTAGCGGCGTGTTCGCCAACCAAGATAGGTACTGGGCCAAGTGAGTCAGGCGCGGGTATTGGCTCGCCTTTGCAGCCTTCACCTTCATGTTCATGCAGGATGGGTGACGTCGGCGTGGGTCGCCCAAAACGAGAGAGGCCCGCGGCGCGGGCCTCTCTCCCGGTGCTCGCGCGCTTCAGGACCGCGTGGCCGTGCAGACCACGTCGGTAATCGAGCGCAACTCCCCGAACGTGTCGATTCTGCCGTTGCCGTTCATGTCGGTGTACGTCACGACGCAGGTGATGGTGGTGCGGTTCAGGACGATGGTCCGCGTGACGGTCGACGCGGCGGCGGGCATCGCCGTCAGCAGCGCGAGGGCGAGAACCGAGCCGACGATGGTTGGGAGCTTCTTCGTGCTTTCCTCCGTGGGAGAGATCAAAGGCGGGACGATGGAGGCAACAGTCGAAGTGTTCGGGGCTCGTCCCTCCTGGTGCACAACGCCATAGGTGGCCGAAACGAACCAGGGGCGCCCGAACTCACCAGGGGCGCCCGAACTCCCCCCTACCACTAGTAGTAGTGGCGCCGGACCCGCCCGCGTGCCACGTTTGTCGGCCGTGCCAAGAGGCGGGCGTTCCATGGGCAAGCAGATGGTGATCAACGTGGACCTGGCCGACGTGTTCGCGCAGCCGGGCCGGAAGGAGTTCCTGCACACGCTGGCCTGGGGCGATCGGGTCGAGGTGCTGGAGACGACCGCTGCCGAGCTGCGGATCAGGACCACGAAGTTCGAGACCCAGGCGGATGGCAGCATCCTGCCGGTGAAGACCGAGGCGTTCATCGCGCCCACCAAGTCGTCCGGCGTGAAGCCCGCCGACCTGGTGATCCCGAAGAAGGACAACAAGGTCCTCAAGGTCAACTTCGTGGACGTGCAGCAGGGGGACGGCTCGGTCATCGAGGCGCCGGACGGGACCACCATTCTGGTGGACGGGGGCGACAACCAGATGTTCGCCCGCTACCTGGCCGCGCGGTACCCCGGCACCAGCGCGGAGAAGCCCAAGGCCATTGACTGCATTCTCGTGACCCACGGCGACGCCGACCATTTCGCCGGGCTCACGGAGATCCACGACTCGGAGACCAACAAGGAGCCCAGGAAACGGCTCTTCATCGCGCCCAAACGGGTGTACCACAACGGCCTGGTCAAGCGGCCCACCAAGGACGCCAACAAGAAGACGATACCTGAGAAGGAGATGCTGGGACCGACCAAGGTGGTGGATGGCGAGACCATCATCACCGGCCTCGAGGACAATCTGCTCGAGGTGGCCGACAAGGAGATGAATCTCCCGTTCAAGCAGTGGAAGGCGGCGCTGGCCGCGTGGAACGCCCGCGGCAAGATCATCTTCCGCCGGCTCTCCTTTGGCGCGGACAAGGCGTTCGAGTTCTTTAACCAGGGCGACCTCCAGATCTCGGTGCTGGGGCCGTTCGTCACCAAGAAGGGAAGCGTCACCGGCCTCAAGTTCCTGGGCAATCCGCCCAAAGGGCCGCGCATCGGCCACGAGTCGCTCGACCTGGGCGACGCGGGCTTCACCGGCTTCTCGGCCTCGCACACGATCAACGGCCACTCGGTGGTGTTTCGCCTGAAGTACGGCGGGTTCAGCTACCTGTTCACCGGAGACTTGAACGACGAAGCCGGCCGGACCCTGGCGACCAAGCACCAGGCGGGCGAGATCAATCTCCGGTCCGAGGTCTTCAAGGTCCCGCACCACGGCTCGGCCGATTTCTCGGGCGCCCTGTTCCAGATGGTCTCGCCGGTGATCAGCGTGGTCTCGTCGGGCGATGAGTCGGCCAAGAAGGAGTACATCCATCCGCGGGCCACCCTGATGGGCGCGTTAGGCCGGCACTCCCGGGTGGAGGAGCCGCTCATCTTCGTGACCGAGCTGGTGGCGTTCTTCAACGTGGAAGGCTGGGCCAAGCTGACGGACGCCAAGAAGGCCGAGAAGCGGGGCGACTTCTTCGGGTTCAGCCGGACGGCGTACGGGATCGTGAAGACGCGCACCGATGGGAAGCGGCTGCTGGTGTACACGGATAGCGGGAAGGCGGACATGAAAGAGGCGTACTGCTACGCGCTGGATGAGAATGGGTTGCCGGTGCCGGCGACCGTCATTCGTGCATGATCGTCTACGGGCTTTTCGGAATAACCCGCCCTGAAGGGCGGGCTCGGCGCCGGCGCGCCCTTAAGGGCGCACGCGCGTAGCGCTCGCCGAGCGCGGGCTCTTAGCCCGCGATATCCCAGCGCAACGCCCCATTGCAACTTTTCCGCCACATCCGCCGTCCATATATTCGACACAATCGAATAAATTGACCGGCCCGTGGACCTCCGACTCGGCGACCTCGAACAGCTCGTCCTCCTCGCCCTGATTCGTCTTGGAACGGACGCCTACGGCGTCGCCGTCCAGCGCGAAATCGCCCGGCGCGCCGGACGCGACCTGAGCTTCGGCACCATCTACTCGACCCTCGCTCGGCTCGAGGGGAAGGGGCTGGTCACCTCCCACCTGGGTGACCCGACCCCCGAGCGGGGCGGCCGGCGCAAGAAGTTCTTCACCCTGCGCCCCGCCGGCCGGCGCGCCGTGCGCCAGAACCTCAAGGCCCTCCGCACCATGACCCAGGGGCTCGACCCCTCATGGCAGGCCCCGTGAGCCCGGCCCACAAGCCCCCCGCCCTGGCCGCGTGGTGGCTGGCCCGCGCCCTCCCGCCCGATATCCGGGAGGCGTTCCTGGGCGACCTGGAAGAACGGTTCCATTCTGAAGTCCTGCCGGCCCGCGGCCTCCGCGCCGCGCGCCGCTGGTACTGGCTCGAAGCGCTGCGCGCCCCCTTGGCGCTCCCCCTGCCCGACCGGCGGGGCAGTCCAACCGCTCAACCGCTCAACCGCTCAACCGCGAAAGACGGTGTCATGACGACCTTCCTGCGCGATCTGCGTTTCGCTGTCCGCCTGCTCGGCCGCCAACCCGGCTTCACGGCCGTCGTTACCCTGACGTTGGCGTTGGGCATCGGGGCCACCACCGCCATCTACAGCGCGGTCCACCCCATCCTGGTCGAATCGCTGCCGTACCCGGATGCCGGCCGCCTGGTCATGGTCTGGGAACGCGAGAAGACCGGCGAGACCTCGAACCTGGGCTACGGCACGTTCCGCGACCTGGCCGACGGCGCCACGTCGTTCGACCACCTGGCGGCCATGAGTTACTGGGAGCCCACCCTCACCGGTACGGCCGAACCCGAGCGGCTCTTCGGCCAGAGCGTGTCGGCGGCTTTCTTCCGCACGCTGGGCGTGGCGCCCGCCCTGGGCCGCGACTTCACGGCCGCCGAGGACGTCCGGGACGCTCCCCGTGCGGTCATCCTGAGCCATGCGCTCTGGCGCGCGCGGTTCGGCGGCGATTCGTCCGTCGTGGGCCGCGCCATCACCCTGGGCGGGGTCCCCTTCGCCGTCGTGGGCGTCATGCCCGCGGGTTTCGAAAACGTGCTCGCGCCCAACGCGCAACTCTGGCGACCGCTCCGCTACGACGCGTCGCTTCCCCACGCCTGCCGGTCCTGCCGCCACCTCCGCGTCGTGGGGCGACTGAAGCCCGACGTCTCGCCGGCGGCCGCCCGGCGCGAGCTGGACGTGCTGCTCACGCGCATGATGGCGGACTATCCGACCGAGTACGCCTCCACCGGGTTTGCCGTGCCCTCGCTCCACGCCCAGGTGACCGGCGGGGTGAAGCCCGCCCTGCTGGCGCTGCTCGGCGCGGTGGCCCTGGTGCTGCTCATCGCCTGTGCCAACGTGGCCAACCTGCTGCTGGCCCGGGGCGCCCAGCGCGAGGGGGAATTCGCCGTCCGCACCGCCCTGGGCGCCGGCCGCCCGCGCCTGATCCGCCAGATGCTGACCGAGGCGCTCGTGCTCGCCGCGGCCGGCGGCGCCCTCGGCGTCGGCCTCGCCATCGTGGGCGTGCGCGCGCTCGTGACCCTGAGCCCGCCCGACCTGCCGCGGCTCGACGCGATCGCCGTGAACGGCCCCGTGCTGGCGATGGCGCTGCTGGTCACCACGGTCGTGGGCGTCGGATTCGGACTGGTGCCCGCGTGGCACGCGGCCCGGAGCGAGCCGCGCGCCGGCCTGCACCAGCAGACGCGCCACGCGATCGGCGGGCGCCACGCCATGCGCGCGGGCCTCGTGGTGTCCGAGGTCGCCCTCGCCCTCCTCCTGCTGGTGGGCTCGGGCCTCCTGCTCCGGAGCATGCAGCGGCTGTTCGCGGTCTCGCCCGGGTTCGATCCCGACCGGCTCTTCACCCTCCAGGTGCAGACCGGCGGCCCGCGGTTCCAGACCGACTCCGCCACGTGGGGCTACTTCGAGCGGGTCCGCGCCGCCGTCCGCGCCGTACCCGGCGTCGAGGCCGTGGGGCTCACCAGCCAGCTTCCCTTGAGCGGCGACTACGACGGGTACGGCGTCCACAGCGAGAGCAAGCCGCGGCCCAACCCGGCCGACGACCCCTCGGCGTTTCGATTCGCCGTGAGCCCCGGCTACGTCGAGACGATGCGGATTCCCGTGCTCCGGGGCCGCACGCTGGATGAGACCGACCGAGGCGGCGCGCCGCCGGTGGTGTTGATCAACCAGGCCCTGGCCCGACGGGCGTGGCCCGGAGAGGACCCCCTCGGCCAGCGCGTCCGCCTGGGCGACCCGGCGAACGGACCCTGGCGCACGGTGGTGGGCATCGTGGGCGACGTGCGGCATGTCTCCCTCGGGGCCGAGGTGCCGAACGCGGCCTACGTGCCGGAAACCCAGTGGGGCTGGTCCGACTACGCCATGTCGCTGGTGGTGCGGGCCCGCGGCGAGCCCGCCGCCTTGCTGCCCGCCGTGCGCCGCGCGGTGCGGGCGCTCGACCCCGACCAGCCCATCGTGCGCGTGGCCCTGATGTCCGAGGTCGTCGCCGCGAGCGCCGCCGAGCGCCGCTTCACCCTGGTCCTGTTCGAAGCCTTTGGGGTCCTGGCGGTGGTGCTCGCCGCGGCCGGCATCTACGGCGTGCTGGCCGGGGCGGTGGCCGAGCGGCGGCGGGAGATCGGGGTGCGCACCGCGCTGGGCGCTACGCAGCGGGACATCCTGGCACTCGTGCTGCGCCAGGGTCTCTCCCTCACCGCCGCCGGCGCGGTCATCGGCCTGGGCGCGGCCGCGCTCCTCACGCGCGCGATCGACGACCTGCTGTTCCAGGTTCCCCGCCTCGATCCCGTGACCTACCTCGGCGTCACGCTGCTGATGGCCCTGGTCGCCGGCATCGCGTGTTGGGTGCCCGCGCGGCGCGCCGTTCGGGTGGATCCGGTGGCGGCGACGCGGGGGGAATAGGAGAAGACGCGGGGAGAAG
>Ga0214473_10006911_pt1 | contig 13516 bp, 7 predicted proteins | sample RVTome_7_FD_203509 | JGI IMG/M metagenome (GOLD analysis project Ga0214473, IMG submission 203509) | Soil microbial communities from uranium-contaminated site in the Upper Colorado River Basin, Wyoming, United States - RVT98D197 | ecosystem: Environmental > Terrestrial > Soil > Contaminated >...
AGGGTCTCGAAAGGCTTGGGAGCCAGAGGGATGACGCGCTCGCCTTCGGCAAGTCGGCCGGACTCGGGATCGATGACGAACGGGCCGAAGGCCAAGCGTGGCAGCCCTGCGGCGACCGGCATCGCGTCCTCGGAGGCGTCCACAGTCACGAGTTCGTGGAACTTTCGTCGCTCGTTCGTGACTTCACTCCGCCGCAGCGCCATATTGCCAGCAGTCGGTTCTCGTGCAGGACCCGTGACTACGAACGAAATTCCCGCATCCGGACAGGGGTGTCCGGAAGAGTGATCATTGAAGTAATTTTCTCGCCAAGTCAAGGGGTTGGGCGTCCTGAACAGGGTGGCGCGCCCCTCGGGAGGAACAAGATGAAGCGTCTATCGTTCGCGAGGGTGGCCGCCTGGGCGGGCCTGGCCGCCGTCGTACTCGCCTTGGCGGCGGGACCCGCCCTGGCCCAGAGCGCCGCACGCGTGGAAGGGATCATCACCGACTCGACCGGGGCGGCCGTGCCTGGCGTCGCCGTCACGGCGACCAACCGCGGCACCAACGTGGCGCGGGAGGCCGTGAGCGACTTGGAGGGATCCTTTTCGCTCACTTCGCTGCCGGTCGGCCAGTACCTGATCACGGTCTCGCTGGCCGGGTTCCGGGAACAGACCACACGGTTGACGCTGAACGTCAACCAGGTGGCGCGGCTCGACTTCAGGCTCGAGGTCGGCGGCGTGACCGAGGTCGTCGAGGTTGCCGCAGTCGCCCCGATCATCGACAAGAGCACGTCGTTCATCGGGACTGTGGTGGACTCGCAGCAGGTGAAGGACCTGCCGCTGAACGGCAGGAACTTCACGCAGCTCACGACCCTGGTGCCGGGCGTCACGCGCGGCACGCCCGGCAGCGCCGCCTCGGGTCAGAACCAGAGCGCCGAGACGTTCCGCTACGGGGAATACGGCGGAGCAGCGATCTCGGTCAACGGCCTGCGCGAGCAGTTCAACTCTTTCCAGCTCGATGGCATCGACAACAACGAGACCCTGGTCAACTCGATCGCCTACATCCCGTCGCCCGAGGTGATCCAGGAGTTCCGCGCCATCACCACCAACGCCCCCGCCGAGTTCGGCCGCGCGGGCGGCGCGGTGCAGAACATCGTCACCAAGAGCGGGACCAACGTCTTCCACGGCAGCGGCTACTTCTACCTGCGCCCGCGCGGCATGGCCGCGACGCCGACCTTCGCCGCCGAGAAGCCCGAGTTCGAGAACAAGGACTTCGGCGCGACCTTGGGCGGGCCGATCAAGAAGGACAAGACGTTCGTCTTCCTCAGCTACCACGGCCTGCGCTCCTCCATCCCGGTCGAGGCCGGGAACAAGGTGACGGTGCCGACCGCGAGGATGCGCAACGGGGACTTCTCCGAGCTGCTCGACACCGGGTTGACCGGCCTTCCCTCGCCGGTCATCGTTTACGATCCGCTCACGGGCCAGCCGTTCCCCGGCAACGTCATCCCGCAGGACCGCATCAGCCCCGTCGGGCGCGCATTCCTGGACGCCTACCCAGATCCGACCCAGGGTGGTGTGCTGCGCAACTACCTGACGCAGCGGCAGAAGCAGAGCACGTTCGACGACTTCGACGGGCGCTTCGACCACAACTTCTCGCAGAACGACCAGCTGTTCCTGCGCGGCGCCTACTGGCAGGACGAGTTCAGCGATCCCGGCCGCATTCCCGGCTACCAGGCGGGTTTCGGCGCGGGCACGTCGCGAAACAAGGGCTTCATGGCCGCCCTCGGTGAGACGCACGTCTTCTCCTCGCACCTGATCAACGAGCTGCGGGTCGGCTACATCGACTTCCGCTTCGAGTTCCTCCCCGTCGGCTTCGGCACCGACCAAAACGCCCAGCTCGGCATCCCGGGCCCCGGCGGCGTCACGGTGGCGAACGGCATCTCGCTGATCGGCGGCGGCGACGGCCGCTACATCGAGTACCTGGGCGACTTCGGCCAGTACCAGATCAAGCAGAAGACGCTGCAGCTCTCGGACTCCGTGACCTGGATCAAGGGCGCGCACACGTTCAAGTTCGGCGGCTCGCTGATCCAGCGGCGCATGTTCCAGACCCGCACGCAGTTCGGCAAGGGCTTCTACTTCTACCGCGACGGCTTCGGCTTCGAGCCCGGCTACACCGGCTACGAGGTCTCCGACATGCTGATCGGGGCCACCAACTTCACGGCCACCGGCGTGCCCGGCTACGTGCCGCGCGAGGTCGTGAGCTGGGAGAACTCGATCTTCGCCCAGGACGACTTGCGCGTGAACCGCAAGCTGACGCTCAACCTCGGTCTGCGCTGGGACGTGTTCACGCCCTACTACGAGAAAGACGACAAGCTGGCGAACTACGACCCGGCGAGCGGCACGCTGGTGCTCCCGGGCCAGAACGGCGCGCCGCGCTCGACGGTCGACACGGACTACAACAACATCGGGCCTCGCGTCGGCTTCGCCTACCAACTGAACGACCGCACGGTGCTGCGCGGCAGCTACGGGATCTTCTACACGCTCGACCGCGGCGGCATCGACAACCAGCTCACGGAGAACCCGCCCTCGGTCGTGACCGAGTTCCGCTTCGGCGACGTGCCCGGTGCGCGCGTGCGCATCTCGGACCCGATCCCGCTGCCGACCCCGGTGGATCCGAACGACCCGGTGCTGCCCCAGGGCTCGGGGCTGGTCTACTTCCCGCGCGACAGCAAGTCCACCACGGTGCAGCAGTTCAGCGTCGGCTTCCAGCGTGAGCTGACCTCCAACACGGCGGCGATGCTCGTGTACGTCGGGACGCGCGGGGACAACCTGACGGCCAAGCTCACGAACGCGGGCTTCGCGGGCGACAACCTGGCCGACCGGCTCAGCACGCTGAAGAACATCGGGACCTCGCAGTACGACTCGATCCAGGCCTCGCTGCGCCGCAACCTGTCCGGCGGCCTCTCGTACCTGGCCTCCTACACGCTGAGCCGGGCGAAGGACGACATCCCGAGCCTGTATCCGGGCAGCTCCTCGCGCGGCACCGCGGTCACCGACATCAACGACCTCAGCAAGGATTGGGGCTACGCGGACTTCGACTCCCGCCACCGCTTCACGCTCGCCGGCACCTACGAGCTGCCCTGGGCCAAGGAGAACAAGATCCTGGGCGGCTGGGCCGTGAACACCGTCGTCACGCTGCAGTCGAGTACGCCGTTCACGGCCTACGCCGAGGGCGGCGGGCCGCTGCGCGCGGACCAGAACGGCGACCCGAACGGCGGGCCGAAGACCAGCGACGAGTGGTTCGACACCTCGGTCTTCACACGGCCGACGACCTCCCAGGGCAGCGCGGAGCGCAACTCCGTCCGCGCCCCGGGCATCAAGACCATCGACCTGTCGCTGTTCAAGAACTTCGCCCTTGGCCAGCGCGCGAACCTCGAGGTGCGTCTCGAGGGCTTCAACATCACGAACACGCCGCAGTACGGCCAGCCGAACCAGGTCCTGAACGACCCGAACTTCGGCAAGATCACCGGGACGCGGCTCAACACCGAGCGGCAGTTCCAGATCGCCGCCCGGTTCACGTTCTAGCTGTTCTTGCCGGCGGGGGAGGGCTCCGGCCCTCCCCCGCTTCGTCCTCCTTGATCGCGTGAGGGCCGCCATGGGCGAGTGGTCTGCCCGCGCGACGCTCCTCGCCACGCTGGTTCTGGCGCCGGCCCTCGGCTGGACCGGTTCCCGGGCGCCGGGCGCCCCGGGCGAGCGCCCGACCTGGACCAACGGCAACAAGCAGGGTCTCGGGACCTCGGCGGGGCCCGAATCCAGGGTGTGGTTCACGCTGGGCGACGGAGCGCTCACCGAGGTCTACTACCCGACGCTCGATGCCCCCAACACGCGGCTGCTCGAACTGGTCGTCGTCGCGCCGGACGGCAGCGTGGAGCGGGAGACTCAGGACACCGAGCACGGGGTGGCGGTCCCCGACCCGCAGGCGCTGCTCTTCACGCAAAGCAATGTCAGCCGCTCGGGGCGCTTCCGGATCGTGAAGTCCACGATCACGGACCCGCGGCGCCCGGTCGTGCTGCAGCAGGTCCGCTTCGAGCCGCTCTTGCCGGGGCTTCGCCTGTTCGTGTTCTTCGACCCGGCGCTCGCCAACAGCGGCATGGGCGACGAGGGACGCGCCGAGCGCGACGCGCTCCTGGCGCAGGAGGGACGTGTGGCCACCGCGCTCGTGGCCCAGCCGCGCTTCCGGGCCGTGACGAGCGGCTACCTCGGCAGCAGCGACGGCCTGACCGAGCTGCGCTCGGGCCGGCCGCTGCCGGCATACGTGCACTCGGGCCGTGGCAACGTCGCCCAGATCGCCGAGCTGTCCCTGCCGGCCTCGGGGCCGGCGACGCTGACGCTGGCGCTGGGCTTCGGCTCGAAGATGAACGCCGCACAGCGCGAGGCGCGCGCGAGCCTGATGCGCCCGTATGAGGACGTGCGCCGCGACTACGCTGCCGGCTGGGCGCAGTACCTGGCCCCGCTGCGACGGCTGCAGGGGCCGCACGCCCACACCTTCGCGATGGCAGCGATGGTATTGAAGGCCCACGAGGACAAGACACACGCCGGCGCGATGGTCGCCAGCCTCACCAAGCCGTGGGGCGACGACGCCGACGCCAGCGCGGCGGGCGTCGGGGGCTACCACCTGGTGTGGTCGCGCGACCTCTATCACGTGGCGACCGCATTCCAGCTGCTCGGCGACAGCGGCGCGGCCGGACGCGCGCTCGACTACCTATTCCGCGTCCAGCAGCGCCCGGACGGCTCCTTCCCGCAGAACACCTGGCTGGACGGCCGTCCGTACTGGCCCTCGCTGCAGCTCGACGAGGTCGCCTATCCGCTGGTGATGGCGCAGGAGCAGGGGCGGACGGACGCCCGGACTTGGCGGCGCCACATCCGGCCGGCGGCCGAGTTCATCCTGAAGCACGGCCCGGCGACGCCGCAGGAGCGCTGGGAAGAGGAGGGGGGCTACTCACCCGCGGCGATCGCCGCCCAAATCGCAGGCCTCGTCTGCGCCGCCGCCGTCGCGGAGCGCAACGGGGACGCGGACGCCGCGTCCCGCTATCGCGCCACGGCGGACGAGTGGGCGGATCGCGTCGAGAGCTGGACCGTCACGCGCAGCGGTCCGCACGCGCGCGAACCCTACTTCCTGCGGCTGTCCCAGGGCGGGGCGCCCGACAGCGGCCAAGCGCTCGAGATCAACAACGGCGGTGGATCCTTCGACGAGCGCTCGATCGTGGACGCCGGTTTCCTCGAGCTGGTGCGGCTGGGCATCCGGCCCCCGGCCGACCCGCTGGTGGCCCGTTCGCTGGCGGTCGTGGACCGGACGATCCGCGTGGAGACGCCGCATGGCCCAGCCTGGTACCGTTACAACCACGACGGGTACGGGGAGAAGCCGGACGGGCGCGGCTACGACAAGACTGGCGTCGGCCGGCTGTGGCCGCTGCTGACGGGAGAACGCGGCGAGTACGAGCTGGCGAACGGCCGCGACGCGCGCCCCTATCTCGACGCGATGGCGGGGTTCGCCAACGACGGACGCATGCTGCCCGAGCAGGTCTGGGACCGGCCGGAGCCGCCGCGCCCGCACCTCCGTTTTGGCGAAGGCACGGGGGCGGCGACGCCCTTGGCCTGGACCTCGGCGGGCTTCATCCGGCTGGCCCTGGGTATCGCCGAGGGCCGCCTGCTCGGGCAGCCGAAGGTCGTGGCGGACCATTTCGAGAAGCGGCGGGCCCGCGCCGCGTCGCGCTGACGCCTTCGGGCTCTCCCGGGCGCCGTGAGCCTGGGGCGGAGGCTCGATCGGCGCTCGCGGTTCGTGGGCGACGGCGAACCCGAGCCCCGCCCAGGCGTGGAGGCGATCCACGACCTGAGGCATCTGGACGCCTGGGCTCGGCGCGCCGCCGTCTAGCCTTTTGCCGCCGCCCCACTGGGGGCATTCGCAGCCTCTGGACCGTGAGCCCTGGAGCCCGTGGCCGCGTTGCGCGACTGGCTCAACCGCGCGGCCTGAGCGAGCGCCGCCGGATCGTGTCGCGGGCGACGGAGAGGCCTTCCCCCGAGCGCAGCAGCTCCTCGAGCACCTCGCGGCGCGGGCGGGGTCGCCGCGCCGGTTGTGCCGCGCCCACGTAAGCCAGCAATGCCGCACGCACGTCGGGTGGGAGGACGTTCTCCAGGTATTCGAGGGCCGTGCCCTTGAGGGCTGCGTCGCCGCCGCTCAACGCCCACGCGGAGATCTGGAGCGGTTCACGCTCGAGCACGAGCGAGAGCAGGGCGAACACGTGCTCCAACAGCGCGGCGCTCGAGACGCCGGAAGCATCGGCGCCGGCCGCCGGCTCGCGCTCCAGCTCGCGCCGCGCCGCGGCGAAGACGGCCTGGCTCGGCACGCGCAGCTCGGGGTCCCGAGTCGTGAGCGCGGCCAAGGCCTGGGCGCACTGAGCCTTCACCTCGAAGCTCGCGTCGTCGAGGCCCAGCAGCAGGCCATCCACCGCACGTTGGGTCGGACAGGCCTTCAGCACCCGCGGCAGGCGCCGGCGCAGCGTAGGGTCGGCTTCGGGATCGAGCAGCGCGTCCAGGATCTGCCCCGTGGCGCGTGGCGCCAGGCGCCGGAGCGCGCGCAGAACCTCGAGATACAGGTCGTTGCGAGCGAGCAGCGGCACGAGGTGAGGGACGACCGCAGTGTCGGGGGCGTGCGGCCCCCGAATCGCTCGGCGAACGCGTGTGGCGTCGCCGGAGCGCAGGTCGGCGATGCGCTGCAGCAGCGGGTCGGCAGGCGCCTGCTTCTGGGCCGTCCCGCCGGCCTCGGCTGCGCCCGCCCCCGGGCTGACGGCCTGCTGCGGCCGCGCGGCCAGGCCGAGGCTGAGCTGCGTTTCGGCCAGCGTCAGCCGCGTGGTCGAGTCGACCACATCCTCCTTGTCGAGGCGCACCTTGCCAGCGCGCAGGCTTTCCTCGAGCGCGGAGACGTACCCTCGATGCAGCCGACCCCTGAAGCCGAGCAGCAGCAGCGACAGGCCGCAGGCGAGGAGCAGCAGACCCCGCTCGGGCGCGGCGGCGACGCTCACGGCGCCGAAGACGGCCGCACCCCCGAGCAGGGCGCCGAGCTTGTCGAAGCCCACGTCCACCACCTGCTTCGCCGCGCGCTTTTCCCTCTCCGGCAGCGGCGTGTACAGCAGCTCGTATCCGGAGCGGAACAGCGAGTTCGTCAGGACGTCGTGACCGCCACGACCGAGGACCGCGCTCCACAGGCGCGGATCCACGACGCCCGCCACCGAAGCCGCGGCCACGGCGAGCGGACGCAGGGCCACGGTCCCGGCGAGACCCAAGGCCTGAAGCGCCGGCCGCGTCAGCAGTGTCTGGGCGGCGAGAGAGAGCAGGCCCGTGCCCGCGTGGAACGCGGCGAAGAACGCCATCAGCTCGGGCCCGCGTGCCAGGGCCGCGGCCGCCTGCGACTTGAGGACGTAGTCGAGCAGCGCCTCGGTCACCGCGCCCAGGGCCACAACGAGAGCGAGCGTCCGGAGGTAAGGTGCTGCGCGGAGCGCACTGAGAGGCGAGGTGTCGGCACTCCCGGCCCGCCCGCCGGTCCCTGGGGCGTCACCACCGAACTGGACCAGCGCCACGAGCGCGGCGACGTTGAGCGCGGCGATCCCGAGCAACATGGCCGGGATGGAAATCGCGCCGGCGACACTCCAAGCGAGCAACCCCCCGGCCACCCCTCCGAGGGAACCGCCCAGGCCGAGGCGGCCCACGACGCGCTTGGCGATCCAGGGGTCGAACCGTTCGTTGACCATCGACCAGTAGCCCGAAACCAGCATCCCCCCCGCCGCGGCCACATGCAGGTAGAGGAGGACCGCGGCGACCGGCGGCGCCGCGACGGCGAGCAGGAAGTAGCCGAGCAGCAGCGCCGCGTTGAGGCCGACGAGTGCCGGAACGGCCTGGCGGGGACCGCGGGCGGCCACCAACCGGCCCGCGCCGAGCGCTGCGCCCACGGCGGCGAGCGACGCCGCCATCATCACCTGGGGGAGGGCCGCGGCCGGATAGTGGGAGAGGAAGAGCGCGTCGCGTGTGGCTTTCCCGGCGACCTGCTGTGCGACGAGCAGCGCCGCAGCAACCATGCCCAGCAAGACGGCGCCGGGCTGCTCCGGAAGTGGTCTTTCCATCAAGTTCCCGCCCCCGGCCATCCGGCCGCGAGCGCTCGACTATACTAGCGCGCATGCCTGCGCGCGCCGTCGCTGTGCCGCTCGCGCTGCTGCTCCTCAGCGTGTCGAGCGCTTGGGCCCAGGTCGGGTTCTTGTTCAATCGCACGGGTTCCGGCGCGCGCGCCGCGGGGATGGCCAACGCCTTCATCGCCGTCTCCGACGACGGCACGGCGGCTTCCTGGAACCCCGCCGGCCTCGGCCAGCTCCGCAAGCCCGAGCTGTCGGTGGTGAGCACGACCGTGGGACGGACGTACCGCGCCGAGGGGTTCCGGACACGAGACGATGCCGCTGTCTTCAGCCCGATGCGCACGTCCTACCAGAGCACCGACCTCGACTTCGTGAGCCTCGCGGTCCCCTTGACCTTTTGGGGAAAGCCGGTCACCTTCCAGGGGGCGTGGCGCAGGCTGTATACGCTCGACTTCCGGGAGGTCGTGTCGACGACACGGCAGCCGCTTGTTGTAGGAGGGCCGCCGCCCCTCCGGTTCGACGCCAACAGCGACCTCTTGGGAGCCGTCGACTTGATCTCGCTTGCCGGGGCCGTGAAGCTGACGTCACGCCTGGCGCTGGGCGGGAGCTTCAACTTCTGGCGGGGCGACTGGACCTCGGCGAACGACTTCAGCGAGACGTTGCTGCAAGGCAGCCCGAGCCCGCCGCGCTTCCAGTCCTGGCGCGAGACCGATCGGGCCCGCGGCGAGAGCTTCAGCCTGGGCATGCTGCTGACCTACCCCCGCTGGAGCGTGGGACTGCTCTATCAAGACCCATTGCGCTCCGACTTCACGCAGAGCCTGGCGATGACGCAAAGCGTCGCGCCGGTAGCGCTGCCAGTCAGCCAGACAGGCGCCGTGTTGGCCCGGACGTTGGAGGGGAGCGTGCGCTTTCCGCGGGCCCTGGGCGTGGGCGCGGCGTGGCGCCCGGCGCAAGGTTGGACCTTGGCCCTGGACCTGACCTGGGACGACTGGAGCGACGCCACTCTGGACAGCCCCTTAACTGGGCGGGTGAACTTCTTCGACGAACTGCCGGAGGAAAGGACGAGCACGCGGGACACGACCTCGGTGAACGCCGGGGCGGAGCGCCTCTTCTCCCGCGAGGGGTTCGTCGTCCCGCTGCGCTTCGGCGTGGGCTTCGAGCCGCAGGGACCGCGCAGCCCCTACACGCGCGACCCCGTGGACTTCGTGATGCTCGCCGTCGGGACCGGCTACAACACCAACAGCCTCAAGCTCGACGCGGCGTTCCAGTTCCGCTGGGCCCACGTCCAGGACGGCGGCAATTTCGGGCTCGAGCCGTGGCAAACGCTGCTGCCACCGGCGGTGGGGGAGCGCGGCGTCAAGGAGTGGCGCCTCAAGCTGTCCCTGATCCTGCGCGCGACCGACACGGAGAAGCTGCGACGAACGGTCCGCAAGGTCTTCGGAGGTTAGGTCGCCTGCGCTACGTCCGCGCGACGCTCGCCCTGGGCTTGGGCGGGCGCGGCGAAGACACCGAGCCTCACTGCGAACTCTCGCTGAAGCAACCAGAGGTTTGCACCCAGTTGAATCGTGACCGAGGCGACGGACAGGTACCATGGCGGCAGGCGCCGCGCGGCACAGCAGCGTCAGCGCCAGCGTGATTGCGGCGCCCATGGCGACCAACGCGAACTGAAGGGCGAGCGCCGGGACGAACCAGTCCAGGCACTGCGCGCTGAGCCCCGCCGTGGTCGCATCGGCGGCCAGTCAGCGGCTCTAGGCGCCGCGCAGAGCGAACAGAGGGACGGCGAAGACGGGCCCGATGAGGTTCGACAGCACCAGGACCTGGTTGAAAACCAGCTCCGCCCGCCGGCGGTCCTTGCATCCGATGGCCTGAGCGATCAAACAGCGAGCTACAATCGCATTCCTCATGGCGATCGAAGGAGCCTTGGTCGAGGCGGCCAGCACGCGTCGCGTCTTCGGGCTGACCTGGCCGGCCCGGACCACGGCGGCGCAGCGACGGTCTCTGCTGGCGGGTGGGCTCGGGTGGATGCTCGATGCCATGGACGTGATGCTCTACTCCATGGTCCTGGCCGAGCTGATGCTCCATCTCGACATGACCAAGCCACAGGCCGGCTTCCTGAACTCCCTCACGCTCGCCGCTTCGGCCGTCGGCGGGTTGCTCTTCGGTTTCATCGCCGATCGCGTGGGCCGCACTCGGGCGCTGATGGCGTCGATCCTGGTCTACTCTCTGGCCAGCTTCGCCTGCGGCCTCTCCCAGACGATCACGCAGCTCGCGGCCTTCCGGCTCGTGCTCGGCCTGGGCATGGGAGGCGAGTGGACCACCGGCGCGGCCTTGATCGCCGAGACCTGGCCCCCCGAGCACCGGGGCAAGGCCCTCGGCCTGATGCAGTCGGCGTGGGCGATCGGCGAGATGATCGCCGCTGGCGTGACGCTTCTTGTGCTTCCGCGCTTCGGATGGAGGGCGGTGTTTTTCGCCGGCGTGCTGCCGGCGCTCGTGGTGTTCTGGATCCGCCGGGACGTCCCCGAGTCGCCGATCTGGCTCGAGCGCGGCCGGCCACAGGGCCCGTCGCTGGCCCTCATCTGGAGGCCCGAGATCCGCTGGAAGGCCATGATCGCGACGCTCATGAACGCCTTCGGGATGTTCGGGTACTGGGGGCTCTTTACCTGGATTCCGGGCTACCTGGCGCTCCCCGAGTCCCAGGGCGGACGGGGCCTCGGGATCGTCGCTTCGCTCACCTGGGTCCTCTTCATGGGCCCCGGCAAGTGGCTGGGCTACACGCTGTTTGGCTTCGCCGCCGACGCCATCGGACGGCGGACGAGCTACGTGATCTACCTGCTGGCGGCGGCGGCGCTGGTCCCGGTTTTCGGCTCGATCGAGAGCCTCACCTGGCTGCTGATCCTGGGCCCGTTCGTCGGCTTCTTCGGAACCGGGTTCTTCTCCGGCTTCAGCGCCATCGCGGCCGAGCTGTTCCCGACCGAGGTGCGCGCCACTGCCATGGGGCTGACGTACAACGTCGGCCGCGGCTTCTCTGCCCTGGCCCCGTTCGCCGTGGGCTGGGTGGCCAGGGAGCACTCGTTCTTCGCCGCCTTCTTGCTCCTCGCCGCCGCGTTCCTGCTGGCGGCCGTCCTCGCCCTCGCGTTGCCCGAGACCAAGGGCAAGCACCTCGATTGAGGCGCGGCCGCCGCTAGATCGCCGGCGGCTCCATGCCGTACGTGGTCCACTCCTCCCGGGCAGGCCCGAACAGGCCGGGAACCTTGAGGCCCGCTTGCCGCATCAACACCGTCATCTGGCCGCGGTGGTGGGCCTGGTGCATCAAGAGCGCCAGCAGCGTGAAGCCGCGCTTCCAGCGCTCGCCGTAGAGGTCGTCCTCGCTCTCGAGGCTCTGGTCCGACCAGTCCAGCCGGATCTCCTCATCGAGCGACGCCGCGGCCTGCGCGTAGGCCGACACGATCTCCGCGGCGCGCGCTGGCAGTGGCGCATCCTCAGCCGGCCCTTTCACGTTGAGGCCGGTGCGCCGCATCATCTCGCTGATCGAGAGCGTCAGGTGCCAGGCCAGCCGGCCCAGCGTGCGGCCGCCGGGCCCCACGGCCTGGCCGAGCGAGGCATCCGTGAGCGCCCGAAACAGCTTCAGGGTGGACTCGCTCTCCTGCTCCCAGCTTTTCTCGAAGTCGACCAAACGTCGGAACATGCGTCCTCCTTGCGCTCAGACCGGTCAACTCCGAACCCGCGCGGCGTCTGGCAGAGCCAAGGTAGCAGGAACCCCGCGAGCCCCGCAACGATCAGCGCGGACATCGTCAGCCCATTCGTGGGACGTCAGGCAGGTCGGGAGGCGCATGGTGGCGAGTCCCAGTTAGAACGGTCCCGTCGCCTCGTATTCGAGCCGCTCCACCTGGAACCGGGCGTAGGGGATACGCTGCCCGCCGACGTGCCAGTGGCCGGTCACCTGGTGCGGCACGAGCAACCCCTCGACCTCACGGTAGTCCGTGAGCTCGCCCGAAAACGGGGTCAGCGCACTCTTGCCGCCGCCCAGGTCGCGGTAGCGATCCGCGAAGAACGCCGCGGGCAGGCCGTCTTCGCCGAACTCGAAGACGCCGGTCACCTCGCGCTCGTCAACGCGTAGCGTCGCGCGTGCTCGCCTCTCGTCCACGGCGGTCCATGCCACGTATCGATCATCCAGCAGCGCGGTCGGGAACCAGGCCATCTCCCCGAGCAGACGCAGCAGCGCTCCTTGATCCAGCTCGGGGCCGGCACTGTCGGCAAGCGTGAAGCTGGACTCCGCCGAGACGAGCATGCTGCCGCGCCCGCCGACGCAGCGATCGCGCGCGTCGATCCACAAGCCTGGGGCGATGCGGGCGCGTCCCCACCACACGAAGCCTGGCGGATCCGCCACGAAGTACTGCTCACCGCGGATCGGGAGCCAGGCGCCGTCGAGGCTCGGGCGAAACGTGCCGCCGTGGCGAAGCCTGACCCTCTGCACGGCGAGCTCTCGTCCTCCGACGGCCCTCGTGGCGTAGTCGCGCACCAACCCCGGCAGCTCCTCGAACCGCCGCCGGTGGATGCCGATCGGCTCGACCGAGTCCGACCACATCTGCCGGACCTCACGGGCCACGCGGCGGCTGAATCGGAGGCTGTTCGCCGACGCCACCACACCGAACGCCCCGATCGCCAGGACACCGATCCACAGCGCGAGCCAGAGCATCGTGCGTCTCCCGCTGCCCCTCAAGGCAGCCTCGCTCGTTGCTGGTGGTCACAGAGGGGCACGCCGGGCAAGGTGTGCAAAGCCAGTGCCCCGCAGTCCAGGCGGCTCTGGGTCGCGTAGAGGGGAACAGCCGCGAACGATCTGCGCTCTTCCCGCCGAGGCGCGCGCATGCCTCGCGGGACGGCGCAGGAGGTTCCCGGCAAGTATCCGGATTCGCGACGGCGGGCCCGCCCCGAAGTTGCGCTCCCCGGGCGTCGCTTCACCTGAGGTTACCGTCCCGAGGTCGTGGCCTTCCGAGCACCCCTGGCAGCCAGCAGGCGTGGAGACGGCCACCTCGGGCGGCCCGCGCGTCAGTGTCTTCTGATCGACCACAGCGGTCTTTGGCGCCCTGGCCCGGGAGGCGAGCCTTCGTCCTCGAAGACGAGGACTCCGGTCGAGTCGATCCCGCTCTTGACACGTCAGCGCCCACGGCCCATACTTCAATACTCAATTGGATGATATATGAAAGTAGATGACGCTATTTATCAGCAGCTTGCGAGGATCGGCCAAGCGGTTGCCAGCGGCCCGCGTCTCGCTCTCGTCGACTTGCTGCGGCAGGGACCCCGTACCGTGGAGTCCCTCGCGCAGGAGGTAGGGCTCACGCTGGCCAACGCCTCACAACATCT
>Ga0214473_10006912_pt1 | contig 13515 bp, 14 predicted proteins | sample RVTome_7_FD_203509 | JGI IMG/M metagenome (GOLD analysis project Ga0214473, IMG submission 203509) | Soil microbial communities from uranium-contaminated site in the Upper Colorado River Basin, Wyoming, United States - RVT98D197 | ecosystem: Environmental > Terrestrial > Soil > Contaminated >...
TCCATCTCGTCCAGATAGAGGACGCCCCGCCCGTTCTCCTTCACCGCCCCGAAGATCTCCTGGAGGATCTCGCCGGACTCGGCGGGGAACTTGGTGAAGATGTTGCTGACGTGGACGTGATGGAAGATGGCGTCGGCCTCGGAGGCCAGGGCCTTGGCCAGCAGCGTCTTCCCGGCCCCGGCCGGCCCGTAGAGGAGCACGCCGTTGGGGGGCTTGGCGCCCCACTTGCGGTACAGGTCCGGCGCCGTGAGGACGAAGGCGAGGCCCTGGATGTCGCGCTTGGCGCCGGTCAGGCCGCCGATGTCCGCCAGGCGCACGCCCGTGTCGGCGCTGATCTCGAGCTTGCCCCGCATGTCGCCGAAGCGCTTGGCGAGGCGGCCCACGAAGTCTTCCAGCTTGCGCTTCAGCGCGGGGGATCCCGCTGGCATGCCGTCCTCCTGGGGAGCGGAATCCTATCGCTCCGGCGGCAACGGGGCAAGGGGAAAAGGTTTCCCGGTGTCTCCGGCCAGCAGGCGGGCCATCATGCGGGCGTTGGTCACCGCCTGCCCACCCGCATGATTGTTGAAGAAGGCGAAGACGGTGGTCGCCTGGCTCTCCAGTCCACGGAGCCTGCGCACCCAGGGCCGCAGCTCCTCATCGGTGTAGAGATAGTCGTACCGCTCCCAGGCCTCGGCGTGGCGCCACCAGCGGGCGGCGTTGCGCCCGTGGAAGCGGACGTAGGCGACCGGCCCGGTGGCCACCGCCTCGGGCGGCAGGAGGCCGGGGAGCTGGGGTTCGTCCACGCAGCAGAAGCCGAGGCGGTGGCGGCGCAGCCAGTCGAACGTGTCCTGGCTGACCCAGCGGCGGTGGCGGAACTCCACCACGGCCGGAAGGTCCCCCAGGCCCTCCCGCAGGGCCAGGATGTGCGCGGCGGCGGCGGCGCCCGGCGTGAAGGAGAAGGGGAACTGGAGGAGCAGGCAGCCCAGGGCCCCGGCCTCCTCCATCGGCTTCAGCGCCTCCCGGAAGGGGGGGAGGGCCTCCGCCGCCTTGGCGCGATCGTGGGTGAGCTCCCGGGGGGCCTTGACGGCGAATGTGAGGCGGCCGCCGGCGCGGCGCACGATGGATTCCAGCATGCGGGCGGTGGGAATGCGGTAGTAGGTGGCGTTCAACTCGACGGCGGGGAAGGCCTCGGCGTAGTGGGCCAGCATCCGTGCCTGGGGGAGGCGTTCCGGGTAGAAGGTCCCGCGCCATTCGGGATAGCTGTAGCCGCTGGTGCCGATGAGGATCATGGGGCGGCGTCCCAGTGCGGAATGCGGAGTGCGGGATGCGGAATGGGCGTTGAAGGGCACGGCCCCTCGGGCGGGAGGGCCCGCGGGGCAGGCACGTCAGAGGCGGCGCAGGACGCCGATGACCTTGCCCACGATCTGCAGGCGCGGATCCCCCCGGCGCAGGGTGATGGGCTTCATGCCGGGGTTCTCGGGCCTGAGGACCACCTGATCGCCTTTCAGGAGGAGGCGCTTCACCGTGGCCTCGTCGTTCAGGAGGGCGACCACGATCTCCCCGTGCTCGGCGGTGGGCTGGCGCCGCACCAGGGCGTAGTCGCCCGGGAGGATGTGGGCCTCCACCATGCTCTCGCCCTGGACGCGAAGGAGGAACGTCTCGCCCCCGCTCACCCACTCGGGAGAGAGCCAGAGGCTGCCCTCCAGGTTCTGCACCGCCAGGAGCGGCTCGCCCGCCGCCACCCGGCCGACGATGGGCACCTCGATGCCCCTCGAGCGGAGGGGATTGCCGCCCCCATCCAGGAGCTCCAGCGAGCGGGACTTGGAGGAGCGGCGCCGCAGATACCCCTTGCGCTCCAGGGCCTTCAGATGGTCGAAGACGCTGCGGGGGACGAAGCCGAAGTGCTCGCCGATCTCGCGCACCGTGGGGGGATACCCCTGCTGCGCCGCGAAACCGCGGACGAAGGTCAGTACTTCACGCTGCCGCGCCGTGAGCGGCCGCCGCGCCTGAGCCGGACCCGCCGTGTCCATGTCCGTTTGTTTACCATACGGGCGTATGGCCGTCAAGTCAAAAATCGCTGGGAGAAAAAAGCTGGAAGGACGGTCGGGCAGGGGGAGGAGCGACCAGTGATGCGGGGGATCGGTGCGCCGCGGAGCCCGTTACGACGGCTGCGGCAGGCGGATCTCGAGTTCCTGCCCGGGCTGCAGGGGTTTCCGGACGGTAAACCCGTTCCACCGCTTCAGGTCCTCCAGGGAGACGCCGTGGAGCTGGGCGATGGTCCAGAGGTTGTCCCCCGCCTTGACGGTGTAGCGGGTGCGGCGCGGTTTCGCCGGGCCTCCGGCCGTGGGCGCGGCCGCCGTGCGGGCGGCGGATGGGTCGGCGGGCGCGTCCGGCCTAGTGCCGTTCGGGGCGGCGGCAGGATGGGCGGCGGCGCGGACCACCAGCACCTGCCCCGGCGTGAGCAGCTTCCGGCCGTCCAGCCCGTTCAGCCGCGCCAGGTCATCCAGGCGGACCCTGTGGGCCTTGGCGATCTTCGCCAGCGTGTCTCCCCGCTTGACCGTGTAGCGTTTTTCGGCCCCGGGCTGCGCGGCGGTCCGGGCCGGCGCCCCCGGCGCGGGCCCGGGCTCCCCGTCGGCCCGGGCCATCCCGCGGCCGGGGAGGAGGATGGTGGTACCGGCCGCCAGGGGCCCCGCCGCCTGCCGGCCATTCAGTTCCAGGAGGGCGCCCACGGTGACCTTGTGGCGGCGGGCCAGGGCCTTCCAGGTCTCCCCCTTCCGGACCCGGTGCTGCACCCAGGCGGCGCGCTGGGGCCTGGGGAGTTCGGCCAGGCGATCCAGGAAGCCGTCGCCGCTGCCGGCCGGGACCCGCAACGTGAACGGCCCCGGCGGGGTCGCGCCCCGGATCAGCGCCGGGTTCAGGCTCCGGATCACCTCCGGCGTCGTGTTGGCGGCGCGGGCGAGGGTGCGCAGGTCCACGGACTCCTGGAGCGGGACCACCTCCACCTGGGGTACCTGCTCGGGCGGCGGGGCGAACCCGTACCGGGCGGGATCCTTGGCGATGACGGTCATGGCCATGAAGGCCGGGACGAAGAGTTGGGTCTCCTTGGGCAGGCGTAGCTTCCAGAAATCCGTGGTCTTCTGCCGGGCGATGGCGTTCTGGATCTTGCCTTCCCCGGCGTTGTACGCGGCCAGAGCCAGCGGCCAGGACTCGAACATGCCGTAGAGGGTCTTCAGGTACTCGGCGGCGCCCCGGGTGGACAGCTCGGGGTCTCGCCGGTAATCCACCCAGAATCCCGACCGCATCCCGAACCGGCGCCCGGTGCCCTCGATGAACTGCCAGATCCCTGTGGCCCCCGCCCGAGAGAGAGCCCGCGGGTTGAAGGCGCTCTCGATGAAGGCCAGGTTCAGGAGATCCAGCGGAAGACCTTTCTCCCGGAAGACCTCCCGCATCATGGGGAGGTATCGGCTGGCACGCTCGAAGGCCCGACTCACCAGGTCGTACTTGCGGGTCGAGAAATAGCGGATGAAGACCTGAACCTTCTCGTTGTGGACGATGGGGACGTCGAACCCGCGCGGGTCGATCTGGGGTGCGCCTGGGGGAGTCTTGGCCTCCCGCTCGATGGCCTTGACGTCGTCCGGGGTGATCAGGGCCGGGGAGGGTGGGATGGAATCCCCCTCGTCCGCCTGGGAGGCGTCCGCCTCGTCCGGCTCGGCCGGGGGCGACGGGGGGCGATCCTCCCAGCGCGGGGGATCGGGTGGGGCGGCGGGCCGCAACGGGCGGTAGTTCGCCCGCACCAGGGGCGTGCCGGCCGGGTCCATGAGCAGGCCGAGGGCCTTGTGGAACTCGGCGTCGGCCACGTCCACGTTCCCGCGCTGGAGTTCCGCCACGCCGCGCTCGTGGTGCCCCGCCGCGCGGTCCAGGCCGGAGAAGAAGGGCAGGGGGCGGGGGGGTGATGGGTCGGCGGCGGGCTTGGGTTCGGGTGTCGGGGCCAGACGGGTGGGGAGAGGGGCGGGGACTGCCGGGGCGGGACGGGCCCCGCCGGTGGCCTGGTAACCCAGCACCATGTCGCTGGCCCGGGGGACAACCCCGCACGCGGCCATCCCCAGCAGGCCGGCGCCGAGCGCGAAACCCGCAGCCCTATTCCAATAGGCCATTCAGCCCTCCAGGTGCAGGGTGAACTGTGGGAGGCTCCCCGGATTCTAGACGGGACGCGGGGCTGTCCGGGGAAGGTCCGGCAAAAAGACCCACAGGACATACCCCATGAAGGGTCCCCTGTCAAGCAGTTCGGGAAAAATCAGAGGTTAGGCTGATATTGGCGTGTCGTCTGGGCTCCGGACGGATTCCCGTACCCAGTCCAGGTAGGCCTGATTCCCTGCGGCCAGGGGGAGGGCAATAATCTCGGGGACTGTGTAGGGATGGAGGGCCCGGACCCGATCCGCCAGCGCGTCGAACAGGTCGGGCCTGGTCTTCACCATGAGCAGGGCCTCGGCCTCGCTCTGGACCTCCCCCTCCCACCAGAAGGTCGAGGTGACTCCCGGCACCATATTGACGCACGCAGCCAAGCGCCCCTCCACGAGGGCCCTGGCGATGGCCCCCCCCACATCCTGGGAGGGGACGGTGATCAGGACGACGATGGTATCGGGCCCCACGGGCTCCTCCACCGGGCTAGCCGGCGGGCATCTCCCCCACCTTGAGCCTGACCGTCTTGTTTTCCTTCCCCCGCCGGAAGGCGATTTCAACCTCCCGGCCCACCTCCAGGTCCGCCGCCAGCCCCTGGGCCTGCCCGGGCTCCTTCACCGGCTGGCCGTTGATGCTCAGGACCACGTCCCCGGCCTTCAGGCCCGCCGCCTCGGCCGGGCTCTTGGGCATGACCTGGCCGATCACCAGGCCGTCGCTCTGGCCGGACACCCCCAGCGAGCGGGCGACCTCCGGGGTGAGCTTCCGGAAGGTGATGCCCAGCCACCCCCGCGTGATCCTGCCCTTGGTCATCAGGTCGGCGGCGACCTTCCGGGCGAGGTTGATGGGGATCGCGAAACCGATCCCCTGACCGGCGGCCACGATGGCCGTGTTGATGCCGATCACCTCGCCCCGGATGTTCAGGAGCGGGCCCCCGCTGTTGCCCGGGTTGATGGAGGCGTCGGTCTGGATGAAGTTCTCCAGGGCGGTGATCCCGATCTCGGACCGGCCGGTGGCGCTGATCACGCCCACGGCCAGGCTCTCCGCCAGGCCGAAGGGGTTGCCGATGGCGATGGCCCACTGGCCCACCCGCAGCGTGTTCGAGTCGCCCAGGGAGGCCACGGGCAGGTCGCCGGCACCCAGGGCCTGCAGGACGGCCACGTCGGTCTTGGGGTCGGTCCCGACGACGCGGGCCTTGAACTCCTTCTTGCTGGCCAGCTTGACGGTGATCTGGTCGGCATCCTTGATGACGTGGTTGTTGGTGAGGATGAGGCCCGCCTTGTCGAAGATCACGCCCGTCCCCAGGCTGTTGGTCTGCGGCCGGCGATCGGGCGATCCCTCGAAGAACCGGTCGAAGAAATCGCGGAAGCGGGGATCGTTGCTGAAATGCTTCATGAGGGGCGATGGGCCGCGGCGCCGGGACGAGACCGTGCTGATGTTGACGATGGCCGGGGTGGCCAATTCCGCCACGCGGATGAAGGGGTTCTCTTCGGGGCCGCCGGCCGGGGCGAGCGCCGCGGCCGTTCCTGCCCGTGAAGAGGAAGAGGAGGACCCGCCGGGGCCCGCTGGCGCCACCCCGAAGGTTCGGTGGAGGTACACCCCCAGGCTCACGAAGACCAGGGCATAGAGAGCCAACGTCAATCCCTTGAACCAGGACCGCTTGAACACTGATACCTCCGTTGAGAAAACTTGGTTCATTTATACTCATGCGTTGAATCCCCTGTCAAGGACAACCCTTTGAAAATCCATTGGTACACGGCATCCAGTCCGGTATGCGAACTGGAAACGCGAGGAATTAAAAAACTTGACAAGAAGCGGCTCAGGTTTTACATTCTTCTTCGTATGAACTCCAGCTTCTCGATGGCTTCCGGACATCACGACTGTTCCGGCAGGGCTTAAAGAAGGAGGTTTCCCGTGGCGAAGGTGATCGGCATAGATCTGGGCACGACGAACTCGGTGGTGGCCGTGATGGAGGGCGGGGACCCGGTGGTCATCCCCAACGCCGAGGGGAGCCGCCTCACCCCGTCCGTGGTGGCCATAACGAAAGACGGGGAGCGCCTCGTGGGCCAGGTGGCCAAGCGCCAGGCCATCACCAACCCCGAGAACACCATCTTCTCCATCAAGCGCTTCATGGGCCGGCGCCGCAATGAAGTCGACCAGGAGACCAAGCTGGTCCCCTACAAGGTCTTGTCGGGCCGCGACGATCAGGTCACGGTCGAAGTTCGGGGCTAGCAGCACACGCCTCCCGAGATCTCGGCCATGATCCTCCAGAAGCTCAGGGCCGACGCCGAGGCCTACCTGGGCGAGAAGGTGACGCAGGCCGTGATCACCGTGCCCGCCTACTTCAACGACAGCCAGCGTCAGGCCACCAAGGACGCCGGCAAGATCGCCGGCCTGGAGGTGCTGCGCATCGTCAACGAGCCCACCGCGGCGTCTCTGGCCTACGGGCTGGACAAGCAGAAGAAGGACGAGAGGATCGCCGTGTTCGACCTGGGGGGCGGCACCTTCGACATCTCCATCCTGGAGATCGGCGAAGGCGTCTTCGAGGTGAAATCCACCAACGGGGACACGCACCTGGGCGGCGACGACTTCGACGACCGGATCATCCGCTGGATGGTCGAGGAGTTCAAGCGGGACCAGGGGATCGACCTGGGGAAGGACCGCATGGCCCTCCAGCGCCTGAAGGAGGCGGCGGAGAAGGCCAAGTGCGAGCTGTCCAGCACCACCGAGACGGAGATCAACCTGCCCTTCGTCACGGCGGACGCCTCCGGTCCCAAGCACCTGAACCTGAAGCTGAACCGGGCCAAGCTGGAGCAACTGGTGGATGACCTGGTCCAGCGCACCCTGGACCCGTGCCGCCGCGCCCTCAAGGACGCCGACCTGGCGGCCTCCCAGATCGACGAGGTGGTGCTGGTGGGCGGGCAGACGCGGATGCCCAAGGTCCAGCAGGTGGTCAAGGAGTTCTTCGGGCGGGAGCCCCACAAGGGGGTGAACCCGGACGAGGTGGTGGCCATCGGGGCCGCCATCCAGGCCGGCGTGCTGGTGGGCGATGTGAAGGACGTGGTCCTGCTGGACGTCACGCCCCTCTCCCTGGGCATCGAGACGCTAGGCGGCGTGACCACCCGCCTCATCGAGCGGAACACCACCATCCCCACCCGCAAGAGCGAGATCTTCACCACCGCGGCGGACAACCAGACGCAGGTGGAGATTCACGTACTGCAGGGCGAGCGGGAGATGGCCCGGGACAACCGGACCCTGGGCAAGTTCCACCTGGTGGGGCTCCCCTCGGCCCCGCGGGGTGTGCCGCAGGTCGAGGTGACCTTCGACATCGACGCCAACGGCATCCTGAGCGTGATGGCCAAGGATCAGGCCACCGGCAAGGAGCAGCAGATCACCATCACCGCCTCCTCGGGCCTGGCCAAGGACGACGTGGAGAAGATGGTGAAGGACGCCGAGCGTTTCGCCGAGGAGGACAAGAAGCGCCGGGCCGAGGTGGAATTGCGCAACCAGGCCGATACCCTGGTGTACAGCACCGAGAAGATGCTCGGCGAGAACCGGGAGAAGATCCCGGTGGCCGAGATCAAGCCCATCGAGGACGCCGTCGCCGAGGCCAAGAAGGCCCTGGAGGAGGGCAGCTCGGACCGCATCAAGGAGAAGATGGAACTGCTCACCCGCGCCTCCCACAGGCTGGCCGAGATCATGTACAAACAGGCGGGGGCGAAGGGGGCCCAGGCCGAGGCCGGCCCGGCCGGGGACGGCGAGGGGGGCCGCGGGCCGGGCGAGGGGGGCGGCGCCCAGGGCCCCCAGGGCGATGTCGTGGACGCGGAGTTCGAGGACCTGGGCAAGAAGGACAAGAAGTAGGGAGGGCCGCGAGGGCGGCGGCGAAGGGGACCAGGTGGCGGGCCAGAAGCGCGACTACTACGAGGTGCTGGGGGTCTCCCGGACCGCCCCGGACCGGGAGATCAAGCGGGCCTACCGCCACCTGGCCCGCAAGTATCACCCCGACGTCAATCCGGGCAAAAAGAGCGCCGAGACGGCCTTCAAGGAGGTCAACGAGGCCTACGAGGTCCTGAGCGACGCGAAGAAGCGGCGCGAGTACGACCGGTTCGGCCACGTGGCCTCCGCCGCGGGAGCCGGCGCGCCCGGGCCTGGGGCCGGGGGCTTCGGCGGGGTCGACTTCGGCGGCTTCGACTTCGGATCGCCCGAGGGCTACGGGGCCTTCACCGATATCCTGTCGGACGTCCTGGGGGGCGGCCGGCGGGGCGCCGGCGCCGGGGCCGAGGCGGCCCGGGGCCGGGACATCCACTACACCCTAGACCTGAACTTCGAAGACGCCGTCCGGGGGTTCAGCACCGAAATCACCGTCCAGAAGGAAGCCGCCTGCGCGGACTGCGGTGGCTCCGGCGCCCCCCCCGGCGCCCCGCTGGTGACCTGCCCCGACTGCAACGGCAGCGGCCGGCGGCAGGGGCGCAGCCTCCTGCGCGGGGGGCAGCCCTGCGGGCGCTGCGGGGGGACCGGGAAGGCCCGCACCGACACCTGTGCCGCCTGCCGGGGGCGGGGCACGCGCCCCCACACAGAGCGCGTCAAGGTGAAGATCCCGCCGGGCGTGGACACCGACTCGCGCGTCCGCCTGGCCGGCATGGGGGACGCGGGGCCCCACGGCGCCCCGCCCGGCGACCTGTTCCTGATCACGCGGGTCCGGCCGCACGCCTTCTTCACGCGGAAGGGCGATAACCTCTACTGCGAGATCCCCATCACCATCACCGAGGCCGCCCTGGGGGCGCGCATCGAGATCCCCACGGTGGATGGGATGGCCTCCATGCGCGTTCCCCCCGAAACCTCCAGCGGGCAGACCTTCCGCCTGGCGGAGAAGGGCGTGCCCCACCTGAAGGGCGGTGGGCGGGGCGACCAGTTCGTGACCGTGAAGATCGGGATCCCCCACGGGCTGGATACGCGGTCGCAGGAACTGCTCCACGAATTCGGGCGGCTGAACCCGCCCCCCGCGCGGCGGGACGTGAAGGGCGCGTGACGTGCGGCCGCGCACTCGCGTGAGCCAGGGGGGGGAACAGGGCCGGCGCCCCCTCTACATGATCAGCGTGGTGGCCGACATCCTCAAGGTCCACCCGCAGACCCTGCGGACCTACGAGCGCGAGGGCCTGCTGCGCCCGTCCCGCACCGATGGGAACACCCGCCTCTACTCCGAGGAGGACGTGGAGCGGGTGGAGCTGATCCTCCGCCTTACCAAGGAGCTGGGCGTGAACCTGGCCGGGGTGGAGGTGATCCTCAACATGCGGGACCGGATGGAGGCCATGGAGCGCCAGATGAACAAGATGCTGGAGGCGTTCCTGCAACGCGTGCAGGCCGAATTCCGCGACCTGGGGACGGCGGGCAACGAGGAAGGGCTGGTGCCGGTGGGGCGGCGCGGGCTGACCCGCCGGACCCCCAGACGGTAAGAAGGATGGGCCGGCCGCCGCGACGGGGCCGGAGGAGATGGGGAAATGAACAATCGGATGAAGACGGTGCTGCTGCTGGGCGCCCTGACGGGGCTCATCCTCCTGGTGGGCGACCTGATCGGCGGCCGGGGCGGGCTCTACATGGCCTTCCTCTTCGCCGCCGCCATGAATTTTGCCAGCTACTGGTTCTCGGACAAGCTGGCCCTCTGGAGCGCGGGAGCCCAGGAGGTGGGCGAGACGCAGGCCCCGGAGCTGCACCGCATGATCCGGTCGCTCTGCCAGCGCGCCGGGCTCCCCATGCCCAGGGTGTGCCTTATCCCCGAGGAGGCCCCCAACGCCTTCGCCACCGGGCGCGACCCGCAGCACGCGGCCGTGGCAGTGACGGAGGGCATGCTGCGCATCGCCACGCCGGAGGAGCTGGAGGGGGTGCTGGCCCACGAGCTGGCGCACGTGCAGCACCGGGACATCCTCATCAGCTCCATCGCCGCCACCCTGGCCGGGGCCATCATGGTGCTGGCGCGCATGGCCATGTGGATGCCGATAGGCGGCCGGAGCGATGACGAGGAGGGCGGTTCCAGCATCGTGGGCATAGTCCTGCTGGCCGTCCTCGCTCCCATCGCCGCCCTGCTGATCCAGATGGCCATCTCGCGGTCGCGGGAGTACCTGGCGGACGAGGGGGCGGCCCGGCTCACGCGCAAGCCCTGGGCCCTGGCCGGCGCCCTGGAGAAGCTCGAGCTGGCCGCACAGCAGATCCCCCTGGCCAGCGCCAGCCAGGCCTCGGCGCACATGTACATCGTGAACCCGCTGGCGGGCGTAAGCTTCGCCAGCCTGTTCAGCACGCACCCGCCCACGGAGGAGCGGATCGCGCGCCTGCGGGCCATGAGGATGGTGTGAGGGGGGCGCGCGCGGCCGGGTTGTTTCTGATCGCAGGAGGGGTGAGCTTCATCGCCGGCTGCTTCGGCTTCGGCGGCGCCCCGCCTCCCGCCAACCCCTACCTCCGCCCGGCCGTCCAGCGCCTGGGGCCGCATCAGGTGGTGGGCAACGCCGTGGTGGCGTCGTTCGCCGGCGTCGCCATCAGCCTCGAGCCCCTCACGCCGGAGCAGTTGGACGCCCACTACCAGAACCGCCCCGGCCTGGTGAATCCCCTCAAGGGCCTTCTCCCCGAGGGCCCCCCGCCCATCGCCTTCCGCGTGATCGTGCGCAACCGCGGGCGCCAGCCGGTGCAGATCGAGCCGGTCACGTTCCTCCTCACGGACCAGGAGGACCAGCGGCTGCGCCCCATGGAGTACCGCGACTTCTACCAGGCCTTCGCGGAGATGCCGGATGCCGACATGCGGCTCCGATCCGTGCAGGCCACCACCCTGTCCACCTTCATCACGGTGGCCCCGGGGGCCGAGCGGGACGGCTTCATCTTCTTCCCGCCCCCCCCGGAAACCTCGCGGCTGCTTGTCTTCGACCTCGGCTCGCTCTATCTGGGCGCGCGCGAGGCGCCCGTGGTGGCCGAGTTCGAGGTGGTCCGCCCCCGGGGCTCCCCCGCCCGCCGCCCATAACACCCGTTCGCGGTTCCCCGTTCGCAGTTCCCGGTTATTCTCTGTCCCCGGTGGTGGAGGGGCGGCGCCTCGGTGCCCCCCGCCCCCCGGGAGGGTTGTGCCGTCAGGCGGCAGAAGTGCTGCCGCCCCCGCGCCCTCCTCGATCGGTCAACTGGCCGGAGTGAACCGCGAACCGGGAACGGGGAAGCCCCGCCTCAGGCAGAGGCGGGGAGGCCGAGGCAGGCGGCGACGGCGGCGATGGCGACCCCTTGGAGGCGGACGAGCTTGGCGCGGGCGGCGGCACCGCGCTCGAGGCGGACGCGGGAGGGGGCGATCCGGAGGCGCTGGGCCAGGAAGGCACAGAGGGCGTCGTTGGCCGCGCCCTCCACGGGCGGGGCAGCCACGCGGATCTTCAGAGCGTCGCCGTGGAGGCCGGCCAGTTCGGTGCGGGCGGCGCGGGGCTGGAGACGCACGGCCAGCAAGACGTCGCCGCCGCGCTGGGCCAGGACGGGCATCAGGCGGAGCGGCCCTCGGCGTCCTGCGCGTCCTTGGGTTCCTTGGGGTCCTTGAGCTCGCGGCGGAAGCCGCTCTGGAGCATCTCCAGGTGGGCCTGGATGTGGGCCTTGAGGGTGGCGGCGAAGAGGTCCCGCTGGCGACGCAGCTCCAGGACTTCCCGCTGGATGTCGGCCACGCGCCCCTGCGCGTCGGCCGCCAGCCGCTGCGCCTTGGCCTCGGCCTCGCGCACGATAAGGTCCGCCTCGCGCTTGGCGTTGGCCTTGATCTCCTCGGTCATGCGCTGGGCCGTCACCAGGGTGTTGCGCAGCGAGGTCTCCTGGCCCTCCAGCGCCTGCACCCGCGCCTCCAGCTCGGCGATGCGCTCGTCCCGCGCGGCCAGGTCCTTCCCGAGGCTCCCCACCTCGTCCGCCACGCTCTCCACGAAGTGGCGCACCTCGTCGGGGTCGTAGCCCCGCAGGACCCGGCGGAACTCGCGCTGCGTGATCTCCAGCGGTGTGAGCTGCATGATCAGAACCCCCGCGCCAGTTGCCAGAGGGCCTTGGTGATCACGCGATCCGCGAACTGGATCGCGATCAAGAGGACAAGCGGGGAGAGATCGAGCCCCCCGATGACCACGAAAGGCAACCAGCGGCGGATCCGGGCGAACACCGGCTCAGTGACCCGCCGCAGGAAGCGGACGATGGGGTTCCAGGGATCGGGGTTCACCCAGGTGATGAGCACCGCAGCGATCACCACCCATGTGTAGAGCGTCAGGAGCCACGACACGAGACGCCAGATCTCAGTGAGGAGGACATCGACGACGAACATGCGCCCCTACTTCTTCCGCCCCAGCTCGCGGGAGCGTTCGGCGGCGGCCTCCACGGCGTCCAGCAGGGCGGCGCGCAGGCCCCCGGCCTCCAGGGCGTGGAGGCCGGCGATGGTGGTGCCGCCGGGCGAGGCCACCATGTCCTTCAGGACGGCGGGGTGTTTCCCCGTCTCCAGGACCATCCGGGCGCTGCCCAGCACCGTCTGCGCCGCCAGGAGCTGGGCCACGTCTCGGCTCAGGCCCACCCGCACCCCGGCGTCGGCCAGGGCCTCGATCACCACGAAGATGTAGGCCGGCCCGCTGCCGCTGAGTCCCGTAACGGCGTCCATGGCGGTCTCGTCCAGCACCACGGCGCGCCCCACGGCCTCGAAGATGGTCCGGGCCAGGGCCAGGTCGTCGGCGGTGGCGTGGGCCCCGGCGCACAGGGCGCTGGCCCCTTCCAGGACCAGGGCCGGGGTGTTGGGCATGACGCGGACGACGCGGACGGGGCGCGGGAAGCGGGTCTCGATGTAGTAAGTGGGGATGCCGGCGGCGATGGAGATGACGAGCTGCTTCTCGACGGCCTGGGCCAGGCCCTGGAGGACCTGCCCCATCATCTGGGGCTTCACGGCCAGCAACACCAGGTCCGCCTTGGCGACCATGGCCGCGTTGTCGGTCTCGGTGGCGACGCCGAACTGCTCGCGGAAGAAGCGGAGGCGATCCGGCACGACGTCCGACGCGGCGACGGCGTCCGGCGGCAGGAGGCCGGCCCGCAGGATGCCGCGCACCAGCGCCTCGGCCATGTTGCCTGCGCCGACCACCGCCAGCCGCTTCCCGCGCAGCCCCGCCGTTCCCTGCGTCCCGCCCGACTGCCCCATAACACCCCGGCGCGGGGCCGATGGGCGTCGCGCCCTCGCGCCCTCGCGTATCGAGCCCCTATATACTGCCACCTCTACCGGGAGTCAAGGGCCCCCTCGGCGCGGGGTTGCACCTTCGCCAGGACCCGGGGACGAGCGGCGGCTTGCGGAGGAGGCGGTGATGGGTTATACCGCCCGCGGTGCCGCCTTCCGCCGGAGGG
>Ga0214473_10006913_pt1 | contig 13515 bp, 10 predicted proteins | sample RVTome_7_FD_203509 | JGI IMG/M metagenome (GOLD analysis project Ga0214473, IMG submission 203509) | Soil microbial communities from uranium-contaminated site in the Upper Colorado River Basin, Wyoming, United States - RVT98D197 | ecosystem: Environmental > Terrestrial > Soil > Contaminated >...
AACACGTTTCGCGGCCAGCCGTGCACCATGTCCTGGCTTCGGAAATGCGTGGTCATAAAGAGCTTGCCGTCCTGAATAGAGGTAAGGACCTGCGTCAGACACGGCGTGTCGCCCCGATCCACGTTGTTCCTCGACCAGTCGTGGGTCACGTCGGCCGTGAATGCCGCCTGCTTTTTGCTGAACGGCCGGCGCTTAATAAGTTCAATAATCTCCCCGATCTGATCCACGCCGTCGTGGTTGCGCAGCCGCTGCCCGTACGTGTAGGCAATGCCGGGAATCTGTTTCGGTGAAAGAACCTGCGGGTAATAGACCGCGAGATCCTTTTCGGTAAACGGAAAGAAATGCGGGAGGTGGGGCTTGTCCGGATTTTCCTCCGTAACAACCGCCATAACGTTCAGGAGTTCTTTCAGTTCATTTTCCTGCGTATACCGCGTCGTTTTGTTCCGGCCGTACCGCATGATGCTGTTGAGGATCCGCAGCCAGGTGAGCGCAGCAGTATTTCCGTGAAGACGAAATCCCATCTGTTCGCTCGGGTACGTAAAGGGTTTGGGCCGTGACGTCGGGAAGATATGGGGCTTCGTAAACGGTTTCGCAGTCTTACCGGATAGCTCCTTCACCGTGTGCTTCAGTTCATCCACCGGTTTACCGCGCAAATTCACGACCTCAACGGATTTCCGAAACAGATTGACGGCGTCATGCCCGATTTCTTTCTCTATCTGTCCTTGTTTCTCGTCGCCGATGATAAAATAGTTTTTATCAACGCCGTTTTTCATAAACTCGACGAGCGCCTGACCGCTCCGTGACAGATCCGCGCCCCACAGTACGATCGAACGGATGGAAGGATTTGCGTAGACGTTGCGGATCATCGCGGAAATCCCCGCCGATGAATAGAGGTTTCCGATGACGCCGTAGCGCTCATTTTTCAGAAGTTGCGCGACGACCTGACGTTCCGTCCACATGACCGCAACGCCGACCGGATTTTTCGGATCCTTCACCTGGAGCACGTGTTTGTAAAGTATCGGCCACTCCATATAATCATCAGCGAATTACGAATATTTTACGAATATACGAATTCGTACGAATATGCGAATAAAAAATGCGTTGTCTTATTCGTATATTCGGCTTTCAATTCGTAATTCGATGATTAGCGTTCTGACGCAATCTTGCTCGCCTCCGGTACTTTCTGTCCGATATATTTCGCGGATTTTTTCTTGTGGTACGGGACTCGCGCCGGCGACGTGAGCTCTTCAAAAGTGAGCGCGCAGATGCGCATTCCCGGGTAGAGCGCAACCGGCATTCTCCCCTGGTTACCCAATTCCATCACAACCACCCCGCGCCATCCCGGATCAAAAATCGAGGCGGTTGAATGTACGACAATGCCCAAACGTCCGAGACTCGATCTGCCTTCAAGCCGTGCAACGAGATCATCGGGAAGCCGGAAGGATTCCATGGTGGTCGCCAGAACAAAATCACCGGGCTGGAGAATAAACGGCTTCCCTTCAGGAACAACGACTCCTTTCATCATATCGGTTGAAAGCTTCGGGTTGTTGGGGTCAATGTACGGAAACTGGCTGTGATTGAATACCCGGAAAAATTTTCCCAACCGCAGGTCGACGGAACACGAACCCAGCTGTACACGAAGGTCCGGCTTGGGGGTAATCGTTATTCGGCCGGTTCGGAGTGCCGTCTGTATATCACGATCTGACAGGATCATATCCGAGGCAGTATACGAGAGTTTCGTTACTTCGACAAGTGGATTTCCCCGATCAGCTCCGTGCATCGGGTCGCTGTGCCTGAACACGGTCGATGACGATTTCTTCCGGTTGCGTGAGCATAAAAACCGCGATATCGGCAACCGTATCTTTGATCGTCCGTTTGTGTTCACCGGTCATCTCAAACGGTTGCGTCGTAAAGAGGTCGCCGTCAAGACCGCCGGGATAGAGCCCCATGACCCGTATGCCGCTTCCCCCGACCTCTTTTTTCAATGATTCGGTAAATCCCCGTTCCGCAAATTTCGTTGCAGTATAGATGGGTGCATTTTCACGAATGTCAATCCCCGCAGATGAAACGATGTTCAGTATAGACCCGTGTCCGGCCTTTTTCATATGCGGCAGCACTTCGCGCGTCATGGATATGACTCCCAAGCTGTTCACTTCGAACATTTCGCGTACTTTCTCGTCGGTGTGTGATTCGGTTGTACCCTCCTGCCAGATTGTTGCACAATTGATAAGGACATCGACCGTTCCGTATGCTTCCGTTACGTACGATATGGCGTTCTTCACCTGCGAAAGGTCCGTCACGTTACAGGAAAAGCACGAACACAATCCGCCTTCCTGCGCGATATACCATGCGATATCCTGCAGTTTTTGCGCCGAGCGGGAGAGAAGGATCAGACGTGCTTTTTCATGAGCAAGCCGGGCAGCGAGCGCCTTCCCCAGACCGCTGCTTGCACCGGTTATGACCGTGACTTTATCGGACAGGTCCATGGAACTATTATGGCATGGGGGTGTCGTCGGTACAACATCGGCATGGTATGATAAAACAAATACAATCGTATGACACTCGATAAAGGTAAGGTCGATACGCTTAAGAAAAAACTGACACCAGAACAGTACAATATTTGCTTCCTCAAAGGGACCGAGCCGCCGTTTAGCGGAAAATACACCGACAATCACGAACCGGGAATGTACCACTGTGCGGTTTGCGGCAATCCGCTTTTTGCAAGCGATACCAAGTTTGACAGCGGGACGGGTTGGCCGAGCTTCTGGGACATGGCAAATCCCGGTGCGATAAGGTGGGTGGATGATACGACGCTCGGAATGAAAAGGACCGAGGTCCTTTGCAGCCGCTGCGGCGCACACCTAGGTCACATTTTTCATGACGGGCCGCGTGACAAGACGGGGTTACGGTACTGCGTCAATTCGTTGGCTCTCGATTTTGAGCCTAAAAAATAATATACTGCATCTCCCGCAAAGCGGGATTCACGATGCTGTAATTACTCATACTTCGTAAACAGCATCGGAAAACTCCCTCGCACTGGAGTTCCGCCCGACGGAGCAATGAACCATTTTGATATATTGATTCCCGGAATTGGAGGCTAGAACGGTTCCCGGTTATTGCCGCGAGCAAAAACGTGGTAAATAATATCCGGAAAATTCACTCGAACAGATCGGGGCATATATCAGTTACGGTATCAGTTTAGGAGGTTAAATCAATAGAAACAAGGTCTGACCCCAGGTGGGTGCGCATGGAATCCGCCTCCGCTAAAGCTTCGGACGGACACGGTCGAACGTAGTACCTCTTTCTTACCCGCCTCGCGTCGACTCCGTCTTCGCGAGTCAAGGCGGGTCAGGAAAGTCTGGCGAAGCCAGATCCCGCTTCGCGGGACGTTCTACCTGCCTTTGTGGGTGACCATGGAGTCGAACCATGCACCTCTTTCTTATCAGGAAAGCGTTCTACCGATGAACTAGTCACCCTTGCATACTTTTCGCTCATGCGATTGTATCACAGGCACAACGTTGCGCTCAACGGTACGGCAACTGGTCATATTGAAGCTCCGAGGGCTCCTAAGCTCTCGGTTTCCTTCATTAGGATACCGACCTCCTTCGAGAACACAAAGCTGACCTGCCTGCCGCCTGCCTGACGGCAGTCAGGGCAGGCAGGAATCCCGCGAAGCCCCGCTCAGCGAGGCGAAGCGGTATCAGCTACGCTTCCGCCGAGGGTTAATAGCCCTCGGATATCGCGTAGCGGGATTGTAACTTTCCGGTAAAGTTGATATGGTATCGGGTGACCGTGAAGAAGAAAAATCTACTCGTCGCATTGTTTTTCCTATTCATAACCGCCGTTATTTTTCGCCCGTATTTCTTCAAGAATCTCGTTCCGTTTCCGGCAAATCTTCTCGTCTCCTATTACGAGCCGTGGCTCTCGTATCCGAGTCAGGACTATCCGCACGGAGCACCGAATAAACCGAGCGGATTCGATAACCTGCGAATTTATTATCCGATACGCACACTGACGACCCGTTTGCTCCGACTCGGAGAAGTGCCGCTCTGGAATCCGTATTATTTTTCCGGCAATACACTGCTCGCGACCTATCAATCAGCGGTTTTTCACCCGGCAAGCATTCTCTTTTTCCTCCTACCCGCAATCGACGCATGGTCCCTACTTATCATCCTTCAGCCGATTCTCACCGGCATGGGGATGTACTTCTTTCTCAAAAAATTATCGCTCCCTCCTTCGGCGTGTTTCATCGGCGCACTCACCCTGGCATTCTCGGGTTTTGCGATCGTCTGGTGGGAAGAGGCGTATATCTACGGTTGGAGCGGGTTGTTCCTTCCGTGGGGATTGCTTGCCGTAGAGAAGATTTTTGAACGGTATTCCATACGTGCTTTCTCGTTCCTCGTGCTGATGCTTGCGGGATCCATCTTCTCGGGATCATTTCAAATCGCAATCTATGTGTGGCTTTTTATCCTCCTTTGGATCGTCTATCGCTCACGTCAGAACCCTGCGAACAGACGGTTTCTTCTCACCTGCGTCAGTGCGGCAGGTATCGCCCTCCTCATCGCGTCGGTTCAATTGATACCGAGTTTTGAAGCATACCGCTACTCTTCACGGCCGATGGCAGACGTCAAATACGAATTTGAAACGTACCTGTTTCCCCTCACGCACGTCCTTACGCTTCTCGCACCGGATTTTTACGGGAATCCGGGCGCGTATAACTACTTCGGGAAAGTTTTTTATCACGAGCGAATGATATATATTCACACGGTGCCGCTCCTTTTGCTTCTAACGGTGCTGTTCAAAAAGAAACCGCGACAACCGCATGAACGGTTCTTCGCGATTGCGTTCCTACTTCTCCTATCTTTCGCATTCGCTCTCCCGACGAGTTGGCTCCTGTATTATTTGAAGATTCCTTTCCTCTCCGCGATGACGCCGTCACGGATCGCGTTTCTTTCGACCTTCAGTGCAGCGGCGCTCGTTGCGTACGCGGTACAGCATTATTGGCACGGCTTGCCCAGAAAATCACTTGCCGTCGCCTTCGGCGTGGGTGCGGTAACGCTTAGCGTCTTATGGACAATTGTGCTCTATATCAGAAGCATAAAGCCGGATGCGGAAATCGCTACGGTGTCGCTCCGGAATCTCGTTTTGCCGACGGCGTTTTTCGTCACAAGTTCACTGATTATTTGGGTTGGAACGGTGAGCGTACGGTGGCGCAGGGTCGCCTTCGGCGGTATGGTGGCGATTTTTGCCATAAGTATCCTTTTTTTCACCAACAAATATCTGTACTTCTCTGACCGACGGCTCGTATTTCCGAAAACGCCGGTTCTCGAAAATCTCAAACGAATCGCCGGCTTCGATAGGTTCTGGGCGTATGAGAACGGCTATATCGAAAATAATTTCGGCATGCAGTATGCATTATTCTCGCCCGAAGGATTTGATTCGATCAATATCTACCGGTACGGCGCGTTGTTGGCATATGCCCGGTCTCACGGAAACGATGTGACGGCAATCATGCGTGCGGATGCACGGATTTCCTCAACCGATACGTTCGACGATATTCTCGCCGATCCGTACCGGAAAAAGCTCCTCTCGCTTCTCGGCGTCCGCTTCATACTCGCCCGCAACCAGCCGGACCGGAATACGTCCCGGATACTTCGGAACGAACCCTTGCTTACCCCGGTATGGTCTGATAACGCCTATACGATTTTCGAATATAAAGACGCGCTCCCGCGTGCGTTCCTCGCCTATGAAGCCGCCGTTGTACAGGACGATGCCACGGCGCTTCGCACACTGTTTGACCCGGATACCGATCTTGCAAAAACGCTCATTCTTGAGAGACCGGTCGGCGTGTCCGCACGAGACGATAACGGAGCAGCCACGATAACTCGCTACACGCCGAATCGCGTTGAGCTCACGGTTGAAACGAAAGAACCGGCGCTTCTCTTCATGAGCGACAATTACTATCCCGGCTGGACGGTCACAATAGACGGCGCTCGGGGCGAAATTCTCCGCGCAGACTACACATTTCGTGCAGTAAAAATTCCGAAAGGAAATCACGCGGTCGTTTTTTCATACCGACCGGATTCCTTCATCATCGGATTTGCCGGAACGCTTGCGGGCGGCATACTTCTTCTCTCCCTGATCATATTGACTCGGAAATTGAAGCTCCGAGGGCTCCAAAGCCCTCGGATCCGCTGATTGGAATCACAAAGGACTTTCGTAACCCAAAGCTGAAATCCGGCCGAAGCGGGATCTTCGCTTTCCTCCGAGATCTGATAGACCTCGGATTCCCCGCGAAGGCGGATCAAAAGGAGTCCGTCGAACGTAGGAAAAGAGAAATCAGCGTGCAGAATGATCAACCTTTGGATCCGCGGGTTTTCCGTTTCAAAGCTGTTTGTTCGATAGCAATTGAGGCAGCGGATACACCCGCTCCGCCCAAGGCCAGCTCACCGGCGTGGCGCAGCATCCCCAAAACCGCAGCAACGATACCGCCGACTTTCCCCCACCAGACGATCTTTTCGCCCACGGGGCGTTGTTCGCGTTCATAATCTGCCATATCGTGCACCCGATTGAAGAAGCGAGGACTGAAAGTCCTCGGATCACTTTATTGTATTCCAATATCCTGTGGGTTCAAAAGCTGACCTGCCGGCAGGCAGGAATCCCTCGAAGCGGTATCAAGTCTGCGCTTCCGCCGAGAGTTGAGAACCCCCGGATACCGCGTAGTGGGATTATACCGTCTCTGGAGTATGATTGAAAAGCAGTATATGCGATCCGTAACACACGCATTCCGTTCACGACACCGACTTTTAACCGGACTCCTCTTTGTCTTTCTCTTCTTCCTTTTTCTGCAGGTTGTTCGCGATTACGATACGTGGTGGCACCTGGCAATCGGCCGCTCTATCGTCTCCACCCGCACAATACCCATCCGCGATATATTTTCTTTTAGCCTTCCAAGTTACCCCTATGCGTATCAGGCATGGCTCCAGGAAATAATTCTCTATGTCATATACACGATGAGCGGACTCTGGGGCATCAGTGCGTTCTACGCGTCGATGTCTGCTGTCGGATATATATTTCTTCTTCAAGGCGCCCGATATCGTATCCCGAGAATTCCTTTCGTCCTCATCGTTTTTTTCGCCTCCGTCATGACCTACGTCGTCTTTGCCCGAACGCAAACGGTCACGTTTCTGTTCCTTGCACTCACCGTATGGCTCTATGCCAAAGCATCTTCGGTCAAACATCCAATCCGCATTCTTTGGGTGCTTCCTTTCGTTACTATGGTATGGGCAAACATGCACGGCGGCTTTATCCTCGGAGTTCTCCTCATTTTCATTCTTACGGTATACGCACTCCCGTATGGAAACGTCCGGTCTCTCACGCACGCAACCGGTCACACGAAGGAATATCTGGTCATCGCTGCGACAGCTATCCTTACGACGATTCTGAATCCGTACGGACTCAATATCCATATCCAGGCAATACGAATGGTGACGGACCCGACGATTGCGCGCTTCAATCTTGATTGGGCGCCGCTTCTGGTTAACCGGAGAGAATCACTCGTCATGGCCATGCTTCTCACCGTACTTACTGCATGCCTCATAATTTCCCACCGCATCTCGCGACGTAAAAAATATTTCCTTGCCGCGTTGTATGTCCTGTCTCTCGCGTCACGGCGTTTTGTCATACTCAATATGACGCTCATCATCCCCGAAGCACTTATTCTTTGGTCGCCGTTTATTGTCCTTTGGCAGAAAAAAATCGTGGAAAATCCGATATCGCTCCTCCCGGTTACTGTCGCGACCATCGCGTTTCTTATCGTACCTTTTACCCATGGCGCGACCGTCGTCTCCGAATCATTCCGCGTATACCCCGATCCCGTCACGTACGCCACGTCCGATACCGCATTCGTGTATCCCTACGGAGCGGTTGCGTATATGAAAGAGAACGGCGTTCCGGAAAGGCTCCTCAATAACTTCAACTGGGGCGGATATCTTATCTGGAATTTTCCTGGAGCCCGTTTCTTCATCGACGGTCGGATGGATGCGTTTTTTATCAATAACCGGTCATTTCTCGGGATATATCAGGACATTATTTCGCAATCGGAGCGCGGGAAGGTGCTCTTCAATGCCTATGGGTTCAACGGCGTTCTGGCGCCGAAAACTTACGTATGGCCACTCGTTTCATTGCTTCGTGGAGAACCGACGTGGCGGATTGCTTTTGAGGATACCGTCAGTATTTTATTTCTGAAAAGATCGGACGGAAGAGACCGAATGGCACTCATCCCATAGATTACTGGAAGGTGGGGTGATTGCCGTACGCATAAAGCGATCTTGAGGCTCGGGGGGAATCCCTGCCCGCCATCGGCTTTGCCGAAGGCAATGCAGGCGGGGAACCCCCGGTGTATAGCCCTGCCTGCCGGCAGCCAGGGGTTTTGTCCCGAAATTGTCACCGCGAAGCGGGATCTCGCTTTGCGATGACTTAGCGAATGAATTGAGGCGCGTGCCGGACTTGCCCTTCGCCGAAAACGACTCAGGATTAAAATCGGCGTTTGCCTTTGAGGCTCGGAAGGGAATCGAACCCTTGTATAGCGGTTTTGCAGACCGCTGCGTTACCTCTTCGCCACCGAGCCAATTAAATATCTAGACTATATCTCAATTGTTTTCGTAATGTATTCTTAGCTGCGTGTATTTTTAATTCTCCTTCTCTCCTTTTCGTGTCTTTTTTAACTCTATACGCCTCGTAATAAATGAGAATCCAAGGCTTATACGCTCGTGTAGATCTTACTTTTCCAGCGTTGTGTAATTTATATCTTTTTCGTAAATTGTCTGTGACACCTATATACACATCGCCGTTGACAGTGCTTTTTATTACATAGATATAGAACATTTTTAGTGTTTTGTCTGGCGGAGCCAGATCTCGCTTCGCGAGACAGACTCCCGCGTTACCACTTCGCCACCGCGCCGATTTTAAAACAAAACACAGTCTCTTGCGCCAGCCCCGTACCGAACTTGTTCTGGTACGGGGTTACCTCCCTGCCTGCGCAGGCAGGTTCGCCACCGAGCCCTGCGGAGCAGGGCCTGGCTCCGCCAGGCCACTACTCTCCCAAACTATATCTCAATTGATCTTTTAATTCAATTTTCGCCCTATGATTTTTCAACTGCTTTTCCCGCTTTGTTGCATCTCTTTTGTTTCTATAAGCTTCATAGTAAATCAATCTCCATGGGTGATTAAATTTTGTCGCATCGGATTCACCTCTGTTGTGTTGTCGAAATCTCTTCCGTAAGTCTATTGTATAGCCTACATACATATCGCTATTCTTCGTGCTTAAGAGTACATATACGTAATACATTCTCTTAAAAGTTTATCATATAAAAACCTAATGAAACCTTGCTTTGGGATGCTCCAGTATGATAAGGTATCCAAACTGAGAAGCTGATTCTGCCCTTATCCTCGCCCCTTTTTTATGCTTCAATTCAAAGGAGAAAATGTTTTGATCATTGCTCCGCATCCGGATGATGAGGTGCTGGGGTGCGGCGGACTTATCACAAAGGTAAAGGGGGCCGGTGGTACCGTCTATGTGCAATTTATCGTCGTCGGGAATACGAAGGATTTTTCAAGAAAAGGGCGGTCCAACGCGAAAGAAAGAACACGCGAGATACAAAGTGTGATGCGGTACCTTCGAATTGACCGTTACCATATCGGTTTTTCAGAACGCCACCACTTACGGCTTGATCGCGTCGGACAGCGGTCGATTATGCAACTTCTGGAACGCGATAGTCCGGTTTCGATTGAGAGGGTGAAACCGACTATCGTCGTATATCCTTCGCCGTATTCGTACAATCAGGACCACGTGATTGTCGCGCGCGCAGCGCACGCAACGCTTCGACCGGCAGAATCCACAACAAAGCATTTTGTTCCAACGGTACTTGCCTTTGAAGTTCCTGCTGACGATTGGAGTTTACACCACCAGCAGGTACCGAACTATTTCGTCCGGCTTACGCAAAGAGAAATCGAGACAAAACGGAAAGCGCTTACACTCTATACGTCGCAGGTACGCCCGTTCCCGAATCCCCGATCAGAACAAGCGGTTACGGCATTGGCGCAACTGCGCGGATCACTCTGTGATGCTCCGTTTGCGGAAGCGTTTCTCGTCTATCGTCACGTTGTCGCATGATTGCGTATGAGATATTCCGGAATTCAACCACAATACTTTCCACGCCTTCATTATTTCGCACGCATCCTGCAGGCAGATATTTATGTTACCCGAGACGACGCGCAATACGTGAAAAAACACAAATACCCTGGCGGCAGAGTGGATAAATCATACCAGGCAGATACGCCGATTAAAGGTGCAATGGGGAGATTCCTTCTCTCAATTCCGATCAAGCACGGCGGATATTTACCCCTTGGAAAAACGCATATTTCCTATGAATCCCGCTGGATCGGAGACCACTTGAAGGCGCTGACCATGTCCTATGCCAAAGCGGTAAACTTTCGTGCAACCTATAAAGAAATCGGGACAATTCTTGCCAGAAAGTACACGATACTAGGAAACTTAAATCTCGCCACGATCTTCTGGGGGATTCTGCGATTGTTGGGAGATTCTGCACCATCACGGGAGATTTCACTTCGGGAAATCAATAAACTGCTGGAGAAGCAAAATACCTTCCGTCTGAAGGAAATTCGACGTAGCTCTGACAGTGCATTCCTGAAAAAAGAAACGGACATCTCTCCCAATGAAAAAATAATCGGCCTCATCCGAGAAGTAGGAGCCAATGAGGACTATTGCGGCGGCACTGCTGCTACTGCCTACATGGATGCCGACCTATTCAGTCGTCACGGCATAACGCTTACCGTCCAGGACTGGAAATGCCGTCAGTACCCGCAGCTGTTTATGAAAAAGCAGAGTTTTATCCCTAATGTATCGATCATTGATCTTCTCATGAATACTTCTCGGCGCGACGCGATCCGAATACTCAATGGATGATCCGGGAACCATAAGCCGTTTCCGTATTTCACCCATACTCTATGGCCTCGTTGGCGTGGCTATTGCATTCCTTGCGATGATGCTCGTACGGCACTCGTTGCGATCAGATACCATATCTCCCATTGTCTCACCTCCGATCAAAAGACCGCTTGAAATACGCGGTTCCATTCCCTACTGGGATCAGCAACGGGCTTTTACCTCTCTTCGTACCCACCGGAATCTCATTGACCACGTAAGTCTCTTTTGGTACTACCTCAACGAAGCGGGTGATATCATCCGTTACGAGTACGCCCAGGAGGATCGATCACTCATTGACGTTGCGCGTGCAAGTCATATTTCGGTTACCATCGTCATCACCAATTTGCCAGAGGACGAAGGGACGACTTGGGATTCCCGCCGCGTGGAACACGTTCTCGCTGACGCTGATCTCCGTGCGTACCACATACGGAACATCATGGAAAAATTGGATCAACTGGGCGTTGACGGAGTGACGATTGACTATGAAGAAGTTGCGGGAAGTGCAAGGGATAACTTCTCTCTCTTCATCAAAGAGTTATCGCAGGCACTGCATGAGAAGGGAAAAGTCATCGCGGTTGCCCTCCATCCGAAAACTGGTGAGGGGAGTGACACGCGGTATGATTTCCAGGACTGGAAGACACTTGCTCAATATGCTGATCAACTCCTCATCATGGCATATGGAGAGCACTGGGATAGCGGCAGCTCCGGTCCAATCGCCTCTGTCTCATGGGTTACGCGGATTATCGCCTACGCGCAGAATCAGGATCTGCCGAACGAGAAGCTCTTCTTGGGTATTCCTCTCTATGGGTACGATTGGGAAGGAGAAAGCGAGCGGAAAGCAACGGACGTAACGTACAATGACGTACAACAACTATTGACAGATCACGGAGTAAGCACACAGTGGGATGAGTCCTCGCGCGCACCATATTTTCGTTACGAGAAAGATGGGAAAACACACGACGTGTGGTTTGAGAACGCACGAAGCGTCAGAGAGAAAATCCTCCTTGCTGAACAAGCCGGCTTTGCCGGTGTCACGTTCTGGCGCCTCGGCGAAGAGGATCCTTCGGTCTGGGAAGAAGTGAGGTTGGTGAAAGAATCGGCGGTCATTAAAGAGTAAAGACTTTGTCACCGAGAATATCCGCCAAGATATTTCTTCGCGGGTACTGCTCGAGGAGTTGCTGCGTAAATCCTTCCCCATGAAGAACGCGCGATTGCTGACCGCGGGTGGCAGCCCAGCGACGGGTTTTTTCTACGGCGTCGATCTGATTCCGATTTGATTTCAGAAACCCCATCTGGCTTTTATGCGAAGCAAACGCTCTGAGCTTTTGCTCAATCACGTCGCTAATATCAACGATCGTGTTGACTCTGACAATTTGTCCGTCAACGCCGATTAACCCTTGCGGATCTGTATTGTACACGTACGGTTGTGACTCGAGTGCCGGAGCTTTCGTTTGAACCGGAAAATTGGGGTGCGTCGCTTCCGGTACTGCCCAGAGGACGAGTTGTCCGGTATGGGCGTGATCCGTCATGTAATCGATTGTGGGGTGAGTGATAATAATTTCCGGTTGGTACTCTCGGATGAGTTTTACGAGTTTCTTTACCGTCGGAAGACCGTACGATATGCAACCATCACGGATACCGAGACAAAGGAGATTTGCTCCGATTATGCGGGCTCCGATTTTTGCTTCCTTTTTTCTCACCCTCACGATTTCCTTCGCAGGCAATTCTTTTGAACCGCACTCTCCCGATGTGAGTACCGCAATGACAATTTCAAATCCCTTCTTTTTCAGAAGGATGAGCGTTCCGCCGCAGAACTGCTCCATGTCATCGTAGTGGGCACCGATAGCAAGTACTTGTTTCTTTTTCATACGTTGACGGACAATTGTTCCGTGCTTCGTTCCGGCGAGACCCACCGACCGACGGATCTGGTGAAAAATCCGGGTATAACAGAAGTGACGAGGATAAGCGATGTGACGTAGTGCATGAAAATAAAAAATGGTCCATAGAGTATAAACTGCGGCTTCTTGTACATCAAACCAAGCGCAACGGTGATGCCATAGTCAATGATATAGATGGAAAGAAAAATATCAAAAAGCCTGACGTTCCGGAAAGGGCCGAACGCCTGATAGGCAGTAACAAAGGCAGAAGTCCAAGGGTACGAAACGGGAAATTGTTGGAAGATCAAAAATACAAGGAGGACGGGCAGACACAGAATATAGAGTGAATTCAAGAATATTTCAATGGTAAACAGTCCCAGAGAGGCCCAAAACCACGAAGGCCAGACGCCGTTGAGTTGCACGGTCTGGAAAAAACCGATATTCCACCTGCGTACCTGCTTCCAGTAATCTCGAAGAGTCTCAGGGTGCTGATCCCACCCAATACACTCGGGGTTGTAGGCAATTTTTCCCAAATGGAGTTTGTGAAATTTAAATGCGGTATTGAAATCTTCGATGAGAAGCCCGGGGGTATCATACCCGAGCGCACCAAAAATATTAGACCGAAAGATGGTC
>Ga0214473_10006914_pt1 | contig 13514 bp, 12 predicted proteins | sample RVTome_7_FD_203509 | JGI IMG/M metagenome (GOLD analysis project Ga0214473, IMG submission 203509) | Soil microbial communities from uranium-contaminated site in the Upper Colorado River Basin, Wyoming, United States - RVT98D197 | ecosystem: Environmental > Terrestrial > Soil > Contaminated >...
CAGGGGGGAGGGCCAGCTGACCCGTCCCCGATATGCAACGTGATTCCGGCTACCGCCGGGATTGGGAACTCCTGAGAGGGGTGCCGAAGGCAAGCGCCTCGTGGTCAGTCGGCCCCTCCCCCCTGCCCCCCGCCCGCCGGGAATCGCGCTACGCGAAGCCGTAGAACCGCGCCGCGTTGTCGCAGACGATGCGACGGCGCACGTCGGCCGGGAGATGACCCAGCTCGCGCGCGATGTACTCGCGCGAATCGGGCCACACGCCGTCGGGATGCGGGAAGTCGGAGCCCCACATGACCTTGTCCACCCCCAGCTCGTCCAGGAGCTTCACGCCCACCGGATCGGTCTGGTAGGTCGCCCACACCTGGCGCTTCCAGTACTCGCTGGGCGGCATCGTCAGCGAGAGGTCCTTGAACTGGTCCTCCCACTCGCCGTCCATGCGCCAGAGGATGTAGGGGATCCAGCCGATGCCCGCCTCGCCCAGCACCACGCGCAGCCGCGGGTAGCGCTCGAGCACGCCGCCGTAGATCATCGCCATCAGGATATTGGCCATGTTGATCTGGAAGCCCGTGATGTGGGTGGCGAAGGCCACGCGGGAGGCGCGCCGCTCGGCGGGCGTCACGTCCGCGCCCGCGCGCGAGGGATCGGAGCCCATGAAGACGAGCTTCTGCAGGGCCTCGGGCAGGCGGCTGCCGATGGTGTGGAAGTGCAGCGGCAGCCCGCTCGCGTCGATCACTTCCCAGAGCGGGTTCCAGTACGGATCCCACAGCGGGGTGAGGTCCGGGGAGTTGGCGATGTCGAGCCCGCGCACCGCGCCGCGCTTGGCCACGCGCTCGACCTCCGCGATGGCGGCCTCGATGGGCGTGTTGGGAATCGACGCGAGCCCCGCGAAGCGCTCGGGATGCGTCGAGCAGAAGTCGGCGAGCCACTCGTTGTAGACCCGCATCACCTCCACCACCGCCTCCGGGTCGTTCATGCGCCCGGTCGCGCCCAGGATGCCGTAGAGCACCTCGGCCTGCACGCCGTCCAGGTCCTGATCGCGCAGCCGCAGCGCCGGCTCGGTCAGCCGCCGGATGCCGCGCTTGCCGTCGTCGTAGAGACCCGTCGCGGCCATGCGGTCGGCGCGATGGATGCGCCCGGGAATGTACTCGCGCCCGGCCGAGCCCATCCCGCAGGCCAGGCCGAGGTTGGCGCCCTTCTTGGTCCCCCACACGGGTCCCTTCGGCCCGTCGGTGACGAACGGCACGCGGTCGCGCAGCGCGGGCGCCGCGTTGGTGGTGAAGAGGTCCGGCGGCAGCCAGCAGAGATCGAGGTGGCAATCGGCGGAGATCATCTCGTAGCGCATCGTCGTGAACCTCCCCGCGCCGCCGCGTGGCCCTCCCCGGGCAAGCGCCGGGCCCGATGATATAATCCCCGGGCTCACCCCACAAGCCGCCACGGAGCGAGGCCGACCATGAAGACATTCCGGCTCTACACGGGCAAGGACGGGCAGTCCCACATCGAACCGATCGATCTCGATCGCACCCCCGGCTGGACCAAGGGGCTCGCGACCACCCAGATCTCGTTCCGCGAGAGCCCGGTCGGCAACTTCCTCGACTGGCATCCCGCCCCGCGCCGCCAGTTCGTGATCATCCTCTCCGGCCAGCTCGAGATCGGCCTGGGCGACGGCTCCCAGCATCTCTTCGGCCCCGGCGACGCGCGGCTGGTGGAGGACACCACCGGCAAGGGGCACACCACGCGCGTGCACGGCACCCAGCCCTGCCTCACCGCCACCGTCCCGCTCGCGGAGCAATAGTCATGGCCACCAAGATCCTGTTCGCCCCCAGGCAGTCCGACGCGGTCCTCGAGATCGCCCGCTCGCTCACCCCGCAGGGCTTCGAGCTCTTGATCGCCGAGTTCGGCACGCCCGAGTTCTACGCGGCGGCCGCGCAGGCCGAGTACTACCTGGGCCTGGCCCGCCAGATGGGCGGCGAGTTCTTCCGCTCCGCGCCCAAGCTCAAGCTGGTGCAGTTGCTCTCCGCGGGCTACGACCGGGTGGACATCGAGGCCGCGCGCAAGGCGGGCGTGCCCGTCTCCAACAACGGCGGGGCCAACGCCATCGCGGTGGCCGAGCACACCCTCATGCTGATGCTGGCCGTGCTCAAGCGCGTGGTCCGCTTCCACAACGACGTGGTGGCCGGCAAGTGGCGGGTGGGCGGCTTCGACGATCAGCGGGTCTACGAGCTGTCGCGCAAGACCCTCGGCATCGTGGGCCTGGGCAATATCGGCAAGAAGGTGGCGCGGCGGGCCGCCGCCTTCGACATGGCGGTGCAGTACTACGACATCGCCCGCCTCACCGAGGCCGAGGAGGACGCCCTCGGAGTCCGCTTCGTGCTGCTGCCCGAGCTGCTGCGCACCTCGGACGTGGTGAGCCTCCACGTGCCGCTCGACGACAGTACGCGCCACCTGCTGGGCGCCCGCGAATTCGCCCAGATGAAGCCGGGCGCGATCCTGATCAATACCTGCCGGGGCCCGGTGGTGGACGAGGCCGCGCTCCACCGCGCGCTCAAGGACGGCCAGGTCGCGGCGGCCGGGCTCGACGTGCTGGCCGAGGAGCCGCCCGCCAAGGATCACCCGCTCTTCACGCTGCCGAACGTGACGCTCACCCCGCACTCGGCGGGGCCCACCTGGGAGAACTGGACGGCGCGCTTCCGCAACGGCTTCGACAATATCCTGCGGGTGGCCGCCGGCCGCGCGCCGAAGTGGGTGATCCCCGAGCTGGCGCCGCCGCAGCCGTGAAGATCCTCTTCGTCCCGAACCTCATCGTCTCCGGCCTGGACGACGCAGACCGCGCGCGGATCCTGGAAGCGGCGGGGCCGGGCGCCCGCCTCGTGGAGGCGCGCGACAAGGCATCCCAGCGCCGCGAGCTGCCCGACACCGACGTCATCTTCGGTCGCGCGCACCCCGAGCTGTTCTCGCTCGCCACGCGCCTCGTCTACTACCACTCCATCGGGGCGGGGGTCGACTCCATCCTGACCCCGGAGCTCATCAACAGCGACGTCCCGCTGGCCAGCGAGAAGGGCGAGGTGGGCATCCACCTGGCCGAGCACGCCTTCGCGCTGCTGCTCGCGCTCACCCGCGGGCTGCACACCGCGGTGCGCACGCCCGACTACGAGCTGCGCGAGCCGATCCGGGTGCACCAGCGCGAGCTGTACGAGCAGACCATGGGCGTGGTGGGGTTCGGCGGCACCGGCCGCGCGGTGGCCCGGCGCGCGGTGGGCTTCGGCATGCGCGTGCTCGGCGTGGATATCGAGCCGGTGGCTCCCGAGCCCGGGGTGGAGGCCATCTGGCCGGCGGACCGGCTCGCCGATCTGCTGGGGGCCTCCGACGTGGTGGTGATCGGCCTGCCGCTGACCAAGGCCACGCATCACCTGTTCACCCGCGAGCGATTTTTGGAAATGCGGCGCCACGCCATCCTGATCAACGTGACGCGGGGCGAGATCGTGCGCGGGGAAGACGTCCTGGCCGCCCTGAACGAAGGCCTGATCGGCGGCGCCGGCCTCGACGTGACCGATCCGGAGCCCCTGCCGAAGGACCATCCCCTGTGGACTCACCCGCGGGCGATCGTGACCCCGCACACCGCGGGCGGCTCCCCCCGCCGCGCCGGCCGGGTGATCGCCACCTTCGTCGAGAACCTGCGCCGCCGCCGCGCCGGCCGCCCGTTGCTCGCCCTGATCGACAAGCAAAAAGGCTACTGACACGCCGGGAGGGCGCCGCCCGCCGCAACGAGGACGGGGCAGTGCCCACCGGCCCTACGCGCGACGAGCTAGATGACGATCGCGGAGATGTCGACGGAAGAGCGAGCGCCCTCCACGACGACGATCCCCTTCTCGGTCACGTGGTGGCGCCCCTTGTCCTGCTCGAGGTCGTAGCCGATCGTCGCCCCTTCGGGGATCCGCACGTTCTTGTCGAGGATGGCCCGGCGGATGCGCGCCCGGCGCCCGATGTCGCAGTTGTCGAGGATCACCGAGTCTTCCACCACCGCCCCGGTGTGCACGCGCACGTGGCGGCCCAGCACCGAGTTGCGCACCATGCCCCCGGAGAGGATGCAGCCCCCGGACACGATGGAGTCGATGGCCTGCCCGCGCCGGCCGTCGTCGTCGAAGGTGAACTTGGCGGGCGGGTCCGCGTAGCTGGCCGTCCGCAGCGGCCACTCCCGGTTGTAGAGGTTCAGCGCGGGGCTCACCGCCCGCAGGTCCATGTGGGCTTCGTAGTAGGCGTCGAGGGTCCCCACGTCGCGCCAGTAGGCGGGCGCGTCGAGCGCCTCCCCCGGGATCTCGTTGGCCTGGAAGTCGTAGGCGAACATGGCGAGGCGGTCCACGAGGCCGGGGAGCACGTCGCGGCCGAAGTCGTGGGTGCTGCTCTCGCGGGCCGCGTCCGCGTAGAGCTCGCGCAGCAGGGTCCGGGTGGAGAAGACGTAGTTGCCCATGGAGGCGTAGACCCGGTCGGGGTCGCCCGGCATCGCGGGCGCGTCCGCGCGCTTCTCGTGGAAGCCGATGATGTGCCCGTCCCGCGCGGTCTCGATCACCCCGAAGTCGGCCGCGAACCGCCGTTCCACCGGGATGGCCGCCACCGTGACCTCGGACCGCTTGTGCTCGTGGTACTCGATCATGCTCGAGATGTTCATGCGGTAGATGTGGTCGGCGCTGAAGATGGCGACCAGGTGCGGGTCCGACTGCTCGATGAGATTGGCGTTCTGGTAGATCGCGTCGGCGGTGCCGCGATACCACGTCTCGCCCGCCGAGCGCATCTGGGCCGGCACCGGAATGATGAAGTGGTCCTTGAGCAGGCCCCCGAACTGCCAGCCGTCCGAGAGGTGCTGGAGCAGCGACTGGCTCTTGAACTGGGTGAGGACGTAGATGGAGTGGATGCCCGAGTTGACGAGGTTGCTCAGGACGAAGTCGACGATGCGGTACTTGCCCCCGAACGGCACCGCCGGCTTCGCCCGCTCCTTGGTCAGGGGATAGAGGCGCGTTCCCTTGCCGCCGGCCAGAACGATCCCGAGGATCCGGAGTCTCATGGCGCCGATGCTCGCGGGTAGCCTACCACGCGCGTCGGCGGGGAAAACAGCGACGCGGGGGCCCTCGGGCCTGTATACTAGCGAGCGTCTGGTACGGGTACCGGCTCACCTTCGAGTCCTCCTCGGCGGGCAGCGTCTCCGGCTTCTTCCGCGCTTCAGAGACGTTCAAACCGTGCGGAAGCATGTTCAGGAGACACCCCATGTCGCAGAAGCTCTATGTCGGTGGTATCGCATTCACGACGACCAGTGAAGGCCTGCGCCAGCACTTCGCGCAGTCTGGCACCGTCGTCTCGGCCAGCATCGTGACCGACCAGTTCTCCGGCCAGTCGCGCGGCTTCGGCTTCGTCGAGATGTCCACCGCCGAGGAGGCCCAACAGGCGGTGACCCAGCTCAACGAGCGCCAGCTCGACGGGCGGTCGCTGAAGGTGGAGGTCGCGAAGCCGAAGAGCGACAAGCCCCGCAGCAGCGGGTACGCCGGCCGTAGCGGCAGCGGCGGCTGGCGCTAAGGTTATCGGAGGGGGCCCCTTCTGAAGTCTAAGAGGAGGCCCCCTCCGAGCCTCCCCCCAGAAATAGATTGCGCCGGCGAAGCCGGCGCTCGAACGGCGCCTACTTAGGCGCGCCTCCCGCATCCCGTGCGTGTTTCAGGCGTCGGGGCCGTCTCGCGATTCACCGCGCTGACCACCGCGCGGAGCGAGGCGGTGACGATGTTGCCGTGGATGCCCACGCCCCACCGCGGCCGGCTGTCTCCCACCCTCACCTCGACGTAGGCCACCGCGGAGGCGTCGGCGCCGCCGCCGATCGCGTGCTCGTGGTAGTCGAGCACCGCCACCGAGATGCCCGCGTCGCGCTTGAGCGCATCGACGAAGGCGGCGATGGGGCCGTTGCCCGCGCCCTTGGCGAGGCGCTCGAGGCCCGCGACCCGCAGCGGCGCCTCGACGGTGGTCTCCCCCGACTCCCCGGAGCTCGTGATGCTCGGATGATGGGCCAGGGCGAGCGGCTGCTCGCGCGTCAGGTAGGTGGCCTCGAAGGCGGCCCAGATCTGATCCGCGGTGATCTCGGTCCCGCTCTGCTCGACCATCCTCTGGATGACCGAGGAGAACTCGATCTGCAGGCGGCGCGGCAGGTCGAGCCCGTGCTCGAACTTCATGATGTAGGCCACGCCGCCCTTGCCGGACTGGCTGTTGACCCGGATCACCGCCTCGTAGCTCCGCCCCACATGATGCGGGTCGATCGGGAGATACGGCACCTCCCAGACGTCGTAGTCCTTGCCGAGCGCCTCGAAGCCCTTCTTGATCGCGTCCTGGTGCGAGCCGGAGAAGGCGGTGTAGACCAGGTCGCCCACGTAGGGATGGCGCGGGTGCACGGGCAGGCGGTTGCAGTGCTCGGTGATGCGCCGGGCCGCGTCGATGTCGGAGAAGTCCAGCATCGGGTCCACGCCCTGGCTGAAGAGGTTGAGCGCGAGGGTGACCACGTCCACGTTGCCGGTGCGCTCGCCGTTGCCGAAGAGCGTGCCCTCCACCCGGTCGGCCCCCGCCTGCACCGCCAGCTCGGTGGCGGCCACCGCGGTGCCGCGGTCGTTGTGCGGGTGCAGCGACAGCACGAGCGCGTCGCGCCGGCTCACGTGGCGCAGGAACCACTCGATCTGGTCGGCGTAGACGTTGGGGGTGGCCATCTCCACCGTGGCGGGGAGGTTCAGGATGACCTTCTTGGCGGGCGTCGGCTCCCACACGTCCATCACCCGCTCGCAGATCTCCACCGCGAAGTCCAGCTCGGTGCCGGTGAAGCTCTCGGGGGAATACTGGTAGTGGACGTCACACTCCGGGATCCGGGCCGTCAGCTCGCGGCAGAGGCGGGCCGCCCGCACCGCGATGTCCACGATGCCGGCCCGGTCGAGGCCGAAGACCACCCGGCGCTGCAGCGTGGAGGTCGAGTTGTAGAGGTGCATCACCGCCCGCCGGGCGCCGCGCAGTGACTCGAAGCTGCGCTCGATCTGCTCGGGCCGCGCCTGGGTGAGGACCTGGATCGTCACGTCCTCCGGGATCAGGTCCTCTTCCACGAGCTGGCGGATGAAGTCGAAGTCGGGCTGGGAGGCGGCCGGGAATCCCACCTCGATCTCCTTGAACCCGCAGCGCACCAGCAGGTCGAACATGCGCCGCTTCCGCGAAGGGTCCATGGGATCGATCAGGGCCTGGTTGCCGTCGCGCAGGTCGACGCTGCACCAGCGGGGCGCGCGGGTGATGACCCGGGACGGCCACGTCCGGTCCGGCAGCGGGATCGGCGCGAACGGGCGGTAGAGAGAGAACGGCATCGGAGCCGGGGGGCCTGCCTTGCGAGCCATGAACGCCTCCTGTTCGGTGGAAACAAAAAAGCCTCTCCGGACCACGGGAGAGGCTTTGGGCGCGCGCCGCGAGGGCGCGCGCCTACGTCAGTAGCAGGGTCGCGATCGGAGTACCGATCTCCTTCATGTGGCGGGCATTGTGCCCACGCCGCGCGCGCTTGTCAAGCCTTCCCGCGCGAGCGGTAGAATGCGGGGAATGATCGCCCTCCGCGAAGTCACGAAGCGCTTCGGCGAGACGGTGGCCCTCGACGCCGTCTCCCTGGACGTGCGTCCCGGCGTCACCCACGTGCTGCTCGGCTCGAGCGGCTCGGGCAAGTCCACCGTGCTGCGGCTCATCCTGGGCCTGGCCGCGCCGGACGCGGGCGTGGTCTCGGTCGAGGGCACGCCGGTCGACGCGGACAGCCGCGACCGGCTCGTTGCCCGCATGGGCTACGTGGTGCAGGACGGCGGGCTCTACCCGCATCTGAGCGCGGCCGACAACGTGGCCCTGGCCGCGGAAGCCCACCGCTGGCCGCGGGCGCGCATCGCCGCGCGGGTGGCCGAGCTGGCCGGCATGGCCGGGCTCGATGGCGACATGCTGCGGCGGTACCCGCGCGAGCTGAGCGGGGGCCAGCGCCAGCGCGTGGGCCTCATGCGCGCGCTCATGCTCGACCCGCCGATCCTCCTCCTCGACGAGCCGCTCGGCGCGCTCGATCCCATCGTGCGGGCGGAGCTGCAGGATCAGCTCGGGCGCCTCTTCGCGGGGCTGGCCAAGACGGTGGTGCTGGTGACGCACGACCTCCGCGAGGCGGCCCGGCTCGGCCACGTCATCACCCTGATGACCGGGGGGCGCGTCGTGCAGCAGGGGACGCTCGCCGACCTGGAGGAGCGCCCGGCCAGCCCATTCGTCACCCAGTTCCTCACCGCCCAGCAGCTGGCCGCCCCGGCGCCGGCGGGCCCCTGACCGATGCGAGCCGGCCTCGCGGCCCTCGGCGCGCTCCTCGTCTGTGCCTCCCCGGCGGGCGCGGCGCCGGATGGGGTCATCCGGGTGGGCTCGAAGTCGTTCACCGAGAGCTACATCCTGGCCGAGGTGATGGCCCAGCTCGTGGAGCAGGTGGGCGAAGCGCGCGTCGAGCGCCGGGTGGGGCTGGGCGGCACCGGCGTCACCTACCGGGCGCTCGAGTCCGGCGCGATCGACCTCTATCCCGAGTACACCGGCACGCTCTCCCACGTCCTCCTGAAGGCCCCCGACCTGCAGAGCGTCGAGGCCATCCGGGCGCGGCTCGAGACGCGCGGCCTCACGGTCAGCGGCGCCCTCGGCTTCGCCAACACCTACGCGCTCGCGGTCCGGGCCGACCGGGCCGAGGCGCTGGGGCTCCAGAGCATCGGCGACCTCGCGCGCCATCCGGAGCTTCGCGCCGCCTTCAGCTCGGGCTTCCTCGAGCGCGCGGACGGCTGGCCCGGGCTGCGGGCGCGCTACGGGCTGACGCTCCGGAGCGTGACGGTGATGGAGCACGCGCTCACGTATCGGGCGATCGCGAGCGGCGATGCGGACGTCATGGACGTGTTCTCGACCGACGGACAGCTCGCGCGCCTGCGCCTGCGCCTGCTGGAGGACGATCGCGGTTTCTTCCCGGACTACTCGGCGGTGCTGCTGGCCCGCCGCGAGCTGGCGGAGCGCTTCCCCCGCACCTGGGCGCGGCTCCGCGAGGCGCTCGAGGGCCGGATCGACGGCCGGCGCATGGCCGAGCTCAACGCCCTGGTCGACCTCGACGGCAAGCCCATCGCGGAGGCGGCCGCGGTCTTCCTGGGCGGAGGCGCGGCCGCCGCCTCCGGGACCGGGAGCCGCCACGCGATGCTGGCCGAGATCGGCGTCCTCACGCTGAGCCACCTCGTGCTCGTGCTGATCTCGGTGGGAGCGGCGATCGTCCTCGGCATTCCCATGGGCGTCGTGGCCGCGCGCTACCGGCGCGCGGGCCAGATCGAGCTGTCCGCGGTCGCGATGCTCCAGACGGTGCCCGCGCTCGCGCTGCTGATGTTCATGATCCCGCTCTTCGGCATCGGGCAGGGGCCGGCCCTCGTCGCCCTGTCGCTCTACGCGCTGCTGCCGATCGCGCGCAACACCTACGCGGGCCTGATGGCGATCGACCGCACCTTGCTGGAAATCGCCTGGGTGCTGCGCCTGGGCAAGCTACGGCGCCTGCTCCGCATCGACCTGCCGCTGTCGGCCATCGCGATCATGGCCGGGATCAAGACGGCGGCGGTGACCACGGTGGGCACCGCCACCCTGGCCGCCTTCATCGGCGGCGGCGGCTACGGCACGCTGATCGTGCGCGGGCTGGCGCTCGACGACACCGCCACCATCCTGGCCGGGGCCGCGCCCGCCGCGCTCATGGCGCTGGCCTTCCACGGGCTCTTTGAGCTGGCCGATCGTTTCGTGATTCCGCGCGGGCTGCGCGGGTGAAGCTCGTGTGCGGACACGGGCCCCTTTCTAGCTGAATCGGGGACTTCTCTTTCTTATTCGCTCGGCTCGCCTTCGGCTCACCTCGCACAGCTTCGGCCGCAGTCAACCCGGGCTGCAGTCAGGCGGGTCGGCCGCAGTCGACCCGGCTTGCGGTCTGGGAGGTTCCGGCGCAGTCAACCCGTCCCGGCGCCCCGCGCGCCCTGGCCCTGCGGCTCCACCAGCGCGTTCAGCCGCTGGCACAGCGCGAGGACGTCGCGATGCATGGTGGGGAACCAGGCGCGGATCCATTCGGGGCGGTCGAAGAAGGCGAGGGAGGGCTGGCCGGGCCGCCGGATGGCGACGCGGCGCACGAGGCCGCTCGCGTTGATGAAGCTCACGTCCTCCAGCAGCCGGCCCGGGGCCGCGACCCCGGCGGTGATCGGGCACAGCGTCGCGATCGCCGCGATGGAGCCCGCGACGCCGCGCAGACAGAAGGCGCGGGTGCGCGCGCGTGGCGCCGGCGGGAGCGCCTCGATCAGCGACCTCATGGTCAGGCCCGAGAACACGGTGTCGTCCACCACGGCCAGCGACGCGCAGTCGGCCACATCGCCGAGCGCGGCCTTCAGGTCCTCCGCCTCCGTGCTCACCAGGCGGTAGCCGCCCGCGCCGTCCTCCTCCCGCGTGAGCCCGATCCGCCGGACGCGCGGGAACCAGCCGGTGCGCTCGTGGAGCGCCCGCGCCACCCGCTGCCCGGCCGCGCCGATGCCCACCGTGATCTCGAACGGCGCGTGCGCGCCCTGGGCGATGACCCGCTCGACCTGCTCGTGGAGCGTCAGGACCCGGACCCGCTCCCGGTCGCGGGCGAGCAGGTCCAGGAGCTCGCGGGCGAGAAGCGCGGCCCTCGAGCCCGGGCCCAGGTCGCGCCCGACATCGTCGCTCAGGTCGTCGTGGATGTAGAGGAGGCGCGGCGTCGGCTGCGCGTACGCCGCGGCGCCTCCCATCAGGACGGCGCCGCCAGGGCGAGCGCGAAGTAGTTGGCCGGATCCACGTGCCACCGGACGAGCCGCAGCCTGGCCATGGCCAGCATGGACTCGACGCCTTCCCGCGTGAACTTGTACGAGCTCTCGGTCCAGATGCCGTCGCCGGGACGGAAGCGGATCTGGAGCCCCAATCGCCCGAGCTTCACCGCCTGGGCCGAGTCGGAGACCAGGTGCATCTCGATGCGCGCCGCCGCCTCGTTGTAGAAGGCGCGGTGGCGGAAGGCCTCCGGCCGGAAATCGCCGTCCACGCCGCGATTGACCACGTGCAGGATGTTGCGGTTGAAGTCCCGCGTCACGCCCGCCGCGTCGTCGTAGGCCGCCTCCAGGATCTTCACCTCCTTCACCAGGTCCACCCCGAGCAGCAGCCGGTCGCCCGCGTCGGGCAGGAGCCCACGCAGGCCGACCAGTAGGTGCTGCCGCGCCGGCTCATCGAGATTTCCAATGGTGCTCCCCAGGAACATCGCCAAGCGGCGGCCGACCGAGGGCGGGACGTGGGCCAGATCGCGCTCGAAGTCGCCGATCACCGCGTGCACGCGCAGATGCGGATAGTCCCGCAGGAGCCGGGCCGCGCTGTTCTCCAGGGTCAGGCGGTCAACGTCCAGGGGCACATAGCGCACCCCACGGCCGCCCGCGCTCACCGCAGTCAGGACCCGGCGCGTCTTCTCCGACGACCCGGCCCCGATCTCCACGATCTCGTCGGGAAGAATCTCCCCGACCATCTCGGGCACGATTTCCTGGAGCAGGGCCGACTCGGTCCGGGTCGGATAGTACTCCGGCAGCTCGGTGATGCGCTCGAACAGCAAGGAGCCTGCCCGGTCGTAAAAGTACTTCGGGGGCAGGGACTTCTGCCGCGCGGTCAGCCCCCGGCGCACGTCCTCCTCGAGCCGCCGCCGCTCCGCCTGCTCGTCCGTGTAGACGTCTACCTGGTAGCGCATGGCATCGTTCTCGTGCAAGCTAAACGGCACTCGGGCACTTTGCAAGCGATCGAGAAATCGCCGGACCGGGTGGGAGGGAGCGACATGGTCGAGACGACGATGGACCGGCTCACCGACGCGTGGGCGCGCACGGACCGGATCTTCGACATCCTCGCGCCCTCGAGCTGGCTCGAGCAGCCGATCGCCCTGCGGCATCCCTTCATCTTCTACCTGGGCCACCTTCCCGCCTTCGCCTGGAATCACGTGGGCGGCACGCTGCTCGAGCGGCCGCCCTTCAACGCCGCGTTCGACGAGCTGTTCTCGCGCGGCATCGATCCCGACGTGGACGATCCCGCGCATTGTCACGACCACCCCGAGGTGCCGGATCGCTGGCCCGCGGTGGCGGAGGTCACCGCGTATCGCGATCGCGTGCGGGGAGCCCTGCGCGACGCGGCGGGCGCGGTGGCCGAGCGCGCCGCGACCCATCTGATGGCGCGCGAGGGCCGTGTCTTCGCCATGGTGCTCGAGCACGAGCTGATGCACCAGGAGACGCTGCTCTACATGCTGCAGCGCCTCCCGCTCGAGCGGAAGGTGCGGCCGGCCTGGCTGCCGCCGTACGTGCTGGAGCCGGGCCGCCCCGCGGGCCAGGTGACGGTGCCGGCGGGCACCGCCACGCTCGGTGCGCGCTTCGACGATCTGCCCTTCGGCTGGGACAACGAGTTCGGGGCCACCGAGGCCACCGTGCCCGCCTTCCGCATCGACGGGACCCCGGTGACCAACGCGCGGTTCCTCGCCTTCGTCGAGGACGGCGGCTACCGGCGCTCCGAGCTGTGGGGCGACGAGGACTGGGTGTGGCGCGGCCACGCCGCGCTCGAGCATCCGACGGTGTGGGAGCTAGCGGACGGCCGCTGGACCTATCGCACGCTCTTCGATCGGCTGCCCCTCGACGCGGTCGCGGGCTGGCCGGTCTACGTGAGCCTCGCGGAGGCGCGCGCCTTCGCGCGCTGGCGCGGCGAGCGGCTGCCCACCGAGGCCGAGTACCACCGCGCCGCCGTCGGACCGCCGAACGGCGGCCCGGGCAACTTCGGCTACCGCCACTGGGCGCCCACGCCGGTGGGCTCGCACCCGAAGGGGGCGAGCGCGTGGGGCGTGCAGGATCTCGTGGGCGACGGCTGGGAATGGACCTCCACCGTCTTCGCGGGCCTGCCCGGGTTCACCGCCTACATCCCGGGCTATGAGGGCTATTCCGCGGATTTCTTCGACGGCAAGCACTACGTGCTGAAGGGCGCGTCGTGGGCGACCGCCGACGAGCTGGTGCGCCCGAGCTTCCGCAACTGGTTCCAGGCCCACTACCCGTACGTCTTCGCCAAGTTCCGCTGCGCGGTCGACGCCTAGGGCGCGGGCTCGATCTCCACGAAGCAGGAGTTGAAGGGGGTCGCCCCGGCGGGAGAGGAGCGGTCCGGGGTTAACAGATTGGAGCAGCCGCGGGTGTCCTGGCCGCGCTCGTCGAGCGAGAACCACGCGCCTTCCTTGATCGAGACCACGCCCGGCGCGACCCGGTCGGTCACCCGCGCGGGCATGAGGGTGCGTCCCCGGTCGTTGAACACGCACACGCGCTGGCCGTCGGCGATGGAGCGGGCGGCCGCGTCGGCGGGGTGAATCCACAGGTCGTCGCGATCGGCGCGGGCCAGCACCGGCTGGTTGTCGTGGATGGAGTGGGTGCGGGCCCGGGACTTGGGCGTTA
>Ga0214473_10006915_pt1 | contig 13514 bp, 12 predicted proteins | sample RVTome_7_FD_203509 | JGI IMG/M metagenome (GOLD analysis project Ga0214473, IMG submission 203509) | Soil microbial communities from uranium-contaminated site in the Upper Colorado River Basin, Wyoming, United States - RVT98D197 | ecosystem: Environmental > Terrestrial > Soil > Contaminated >...
TCCTGGTGGTGGCGCCCAACCGTCGCGGCATCTGGTCGAGGAGCGACCGCACGCCCTTCGGCCAGGGCCACACCTTCTCGCCGCCGCAGCTCTCGCGGCTCCTGCGCGACAACATGTTCATGCCGACGCAGAGCGCCGAGGCGCTGTTCCTGCCGCCGTTCCGCGCGCGCTGGCTGCAGCGCACCGCGCCCGCCTGCGAGCGCATCGGCCAGCGCTGGTGCCCGCGCTTCGCCGGCGTCGTCATGCTGGAGGCGGGCAAGCAGCTCTATGGCGTGAGCGCGATCCGCCCGAAGCTGCGCCGGCAGGCGGCGGTCGTCGCCTTTCCGCAGATCGCCCGGCGCGACGGGTAGCGCGCTCGCGCTCGCAGCAGATTCCTGCAACGGGGACTTTGGTGGCGCAACGAACTGTCCAAGTGTCCGCTATAACCCGTAGATCGCTGTATCAGGCGATCAATGAGTTCAACAAACTTGGGCGGGCCACTTTTCTTAGGCGCTACGGCGTCTCTCGCTCGTCAAGACACTACTTACTTTTCCATGATCGTCTGTATGACACAAAGGCTCTCGTCGCAGCTGCTTACAAGGTGCAAACGCAAACGAGTCTGCCAAGACAGAAGTTTTCCGGCGGCGCTCAGACGACGGGGCTGATTCGGAAAATCTTCAACGACGAGCTTTGCACGAAAAGAGCTTCATTGTTCGAAGATACGCTCGGCGAACTTCGCAATCTCTCGGCGGAGTATGACCAACTTTCTCGACCATACGCAGGGCTGAAAAAACTCGGATTTTCCGATTGGATTCCTCTTTCAAGATGGCGGGACCTGCACACGGGCACGCTCCCTGGCGTCTACGTGATAACTTCGTCCGATCGTCGCCCGTCCGGTAGGAGTATCGTTGATAGGCGCGTCATCTATATTGGCGAGACGGTTGCGCAAAATCTCTGGAAGCGGCTGGCACAATTCAAACATTCCATTGATGGCAAATTTGAGCACTCAGGAGGCGAATCGCTTCGCAGGAAGGGTTTTCATCGCAAGAGGTTGTGGCTTGCGATTAGAAGCTTTCCGTTGGCGTATCGGTTGACAACGAAGCTTGGTGTTTCCTTTCGATCATCGCAGATTAGATTCTTGGAGCGAGCATTGCTCGTTGAGTATGTTTTGAGAAACGGTGCCAACCCGGTCGGAAATCGAAAATAGACATGACAGCGGAACGTCGCGCCGTCAGCTGTTCCGCCGCAACAGGAAGAGCCCCTGCTCGCCGAAGAGATTGGCGAATTTCGCCGAGCGGATCGGGCTCGGCCGGCCGGCCGCGTCGATCGCGATCGCCCGCTCGACCACCACGTCGAGCGACCGGCAGAGCTTGGTGAAATCGAGAATCGTGCAGAGATGGATGTTCGGCGTGTCGTACCAGTGCGCCGGCAGCGACGCCGTCATCGGCATCCGGCCATTGACGCCGAGCTGCCAGCGGACGCGCCAATGGCCGAAATTCGGGAACGAGACGATGGCGCGCCGGCCGATCCGCACCAGGGCCGCGAGCACGGTGCGCGGGTTGCGCGTCGCCTGCAGCGTCTGGCTCAGCACCACATAGTCGAACGCCGCGGTCGGATAGTCGCCGAGGTCGGTATCGGCGTCGCCCTGGATGACCGAGAGGCCCTGCGCCACGCAGGCATTGACCCCGGCCTGGCTCAGCTCCATGCCGCGCCCGTCCACCTGCTTGAAATGCAGCAGGTAGTCGAGCAGCGAACCGTCGCCGCAGCCGATGTCGAGGACGCGCGATTTCGCCTCGACCATGTCGGCGATGAGCTGCAGATCGACGCGGATCGAGGCCCGGTTCACCAGGATGCCTTCCGGCATGGCGTCACCGGTCGAGCCCGATGAGCTCGGCCGAGCCCTGCAGGAAGCCCGCCAGCACGCGGTGGAACTCGGGCTCGTCGAGCAGGAAGGCGTCGTGGCCCTTGTCGCTCTCGATCTCGACGAAGCTCACGTTGGCGGCGACCGCGTTCAAGGCATGCACGATCGCCTTGCTCTCGTGCGTCGGGAACAGCCAGTCGCTGGTGAAGGAGGTGAGGCAGAAGCGCACCGCCGTGTTGCGAAAGGCGTTCACCAGCTGGCCGCCGAACTCCGCGGCGAGGTCGAAGTAGTCCATCGCGCGCGTGATGTAGAGGTAGGAATTCGCGTCGAACCGGTCGACGAAGGTCGAGCCCTGGTGGCGCAGGTAGCTCTCGACCTGGAAATCGGCGTCGAAGCCATAGGTGACGCGCGTGCGGTCCTGCAGGTTGCGCCCGAATTTGCGATGGAGAGCCGTTTCCGAAAGGTAGGTGATGTGCGCCGCCATGCGGGCGACCGAGAGGCCGCGCGAGGGGTTGCGCCCCTGCATCGCATAGTCCCCGCCGCACCAGTCGGGATCCGCCATGATCGCCTGCCGGCCGACCTCGTGGAACGCGATGTTCTGCGCCGAATGGCGCGCCGCGCAGGCGATCGGGATGGCGGAGAAGACGCGGTCCGGATAGTTCGCCGCCCATTGCAGCGCCTGCATGCCGCCCATCGAGCCGCCGGTGACGCAGAACAGCCGCTCGATGCCGAGCTCGTCGATGACGAGCTTCTGCGAGCGGACCATGTCGCCGACGGTGATGACCGGAAAGGTGAGGCCGTAGGGCCGTCCGCTCGCCGGATCGACGTCGCTCGGGCCGGTCGTGCCCATGCAGCCGCCGAGCACGTTGACGCAGAGCACGAAGAAGCGATCGGTGTCGAGCGGCAGGCCCGGGCCGACGACGGCTTCCCACCAGCCGGGCTTGCCGGTCACCGGATGCGGCCCCGCGAGATACTGGTCGCCGGTGAGCGCGTGGCAGACCAGGATCGCGTTGCTGCGCTCGCGGTTGAGCCGCCCGTAGGTCTGATAGGCGATCTGGAACGGCGCGAACTCCAGACCGCAGTCGAGCGGCATCGGCCGGTCCTTGCCGGCGACGAGCCGCCCGCCCGGCAGATGGGCGCGGACCTCGGCCGAATTGCGCGGTAAGCCTGCCATGCTCTCGCCCTTGGGGATTGGCTTGCGGAAGCCGCCGAACCGGTTGAATTAGCTAGGATTGTGGCCGCTCGACTGTCAATGTTTTCTTTGATTTTGCGGGCCAGTGCGACTATCACTAGGCCGCCTCTGGCGATGGGTTTCTCTCCGATGGGCGAAGCGTCCGGGTCGCTCGACGATTTGCGCCGGCAGATCGACGAGATCGACTGCATGTTGCACGATCTGTTGGTCCGCCGCTGCGAGCTCGTCTTGCGGATCGGCGCGCTGAAGGACGCCGCCAACGGCGCCGCCGGAGGGCCGCCGAACCGCGTCCGCGTGCATTACCGGCCGGCCCGCGAGGCGATCATGCTCCGCCAGCTCGTCGCCCGCCATCGCGGCGCCATGCCGAAGGCCTCGCTCGTCCGCATCTGGCAGGAGATCATCGCCGCCTCGCTGCAGATGGAGGCGCCGCTCGCGATCGCGGTCTATCTGCCGGACGCGGAACGCGCCGGCTGGTGGGACTTGGCGCGCGGCAATTTCGGCGGCATCACCCGCTTGGTCGGGCACGGGACGATGCAGCAGGTGCTGGGCGCGGTGATCGACGGCGAGGCCAGCATCGGCGTGCTGCCGATGCCGGAACCGGGCGCCGTCGACCATTGGTGGCGGCTGCTGATGACGGCGGATACCAAGATGCCGCGCATCGTGGCGCGGCTGCCGTTCGGGGCGCCCGGGGCCGAACGCGGCAAGCCGGTCGAGGCGCTCGTGGTCGGGCGCATCCAACCCGAGGAGACCGGCCGCGACCGCAGCCTGGTCGCCGTCGAGACCCGCGGCGAGATCAGCCGCGCCACGCTCACCGCCGCGTTTGGCACCGAAGGGCTGCAGGCCGCCTTCATGGTGAGCGGCTTGCCGGCCGGCGAGCGCGGCCATTATCTCCATCTGCTCGAACTGCCGCTGTTCCTCGCCGGCGCCGACGGCCGGCTCGCCCGCATCGCCGAGAAGCTCGGGCGCGATCTGCAGCAGGTCTGGCTGCTCGGCGGCTATGCCGAGCCCTTGTCCGCCGCCGAGCTCGGGCTTCCCCAGCCGGCGCGAAGGAGCTGACGCCATGACGCTCGCCCCCCGTCCGGGCATTCTCGAGGTCGCCGCCTATGTCGGCGGCGAGGCCGGGCTTGCCGGCCATAACCGGGTCATTCGGCTCGCCTCGAACGAATCGGCGCTCGGGCCTTCGCCGCGCGCGATCGAGGCCTACCGCGCGCTCGCGTCGGAGATCGAACGCTATCCGGACGGCGGCGCGGTCGAGCTGCGCAAGGCGCTCGCCCGGCAGTTCCGCATCGACGCCGATCGCATCGTCTGCGGCGCCGGCTCGGACGAGCTCATCGCGCTCCTGATCCGCGCCTACGCCGGCCCCGGCGACGAGGTGCTGCACAGCCGCCACGGCTTCCTCATGTATGCGATCGGGGCGAAGACCGCCGGCGCGACGCCGGTCGCAGCACCGGAGCGCGATCTCACCGCCGACATCGACGCGCTGCTCGCGCGCGTCACCCCGAGGACCCGCATCGTCTTCCTCGCCAACCCGAACAACCCGACCGGAAGCTGCCTGCCCGCCGGCGCCGTCGAACGGCTGCGCCGCGAGCTGCCGGCAAACGTGCTGCTGGCGATCGACGCCGCCTACGCCGAATACGTCACGCGTCCGGACTACGAGCCCGGCATCAAGCTCGTCGAATCCTTCGACAACGTGGTGATGCTGCGCACCTTCTCGAAGATCTACGGGCTCGCCGCGCTCCGGGTCGGCTGGGCCTACTGCCCGCCGGCCGTGGCCGACGTGCTGAACCGGGTGCGCGGGCCCTTCAACGTGAGCGCGCCGGCGCAGGCCGCCGCCGCCGCCGCCCTCGAGGACCGCGCGCACACCGAGCGCGTGCGGCTGCACAACGAGCGCTGGCTGCCCTGGTTCCGCGCGGAGCTCCAGAAGCTCGGCATCGTCTCGTTCCCGAGCTACGGCAATTTCGTGCTGGTGCGCTTTACCGACGCGGACGCCGCACTCGCCTTCCTCAACGGGCGCGGCATCATTCCGCGGCGGATGGCGGCCTACGGGCTGCCGGATTGCCTGCGCATCACCATCGGCACCGGCGAGGAGATGGAGGCGGTGGTGGCCGCACTCGCCGAATTCGCCCGCGCGGGCGGGGCGCCGCGCTCGGCGGAGGCGGGTTGACCATGGCCGTTCTTTTTCCTCGCGTGGCGCTCATCGGCGTCGGGCTTATCGGCTCCTCGCTCTGCCATGCGATCCGGCGGGGCGGGCTTGCCGGCCATATCGCGGCGACGGCCCGGAGCGAGCGAACCCGGGCGAAGGCGGTCGAGCTCGGTCTCGTCGACAGCATGCATCCCGATGCCGGCACGGCGGCCGCCGGGGCCGACCTCGTGGTCATCTGCACCCCGATCGGCACCTATGCGGAAATCGGCGCCGCCATCCGGGCTCGGCTCAAGCCGGGCGCGATCCTGACCGACGTCGGCTCGGTCAAGCAGGCCGCGGTGCGCGATCTCGGGCCGCTCGTGCCGGAGGGCGTGCATTTCGTGCCCGGCCATCCGGTCGCCGGCACCGAGCATTCCGGCCCCGAGGCGGGCTTCGCTGAGCTGTTCGACGGGCGCTGGTGCATCCTGACGCCGCCGCCGGGCACCGACCAGGGCGCCGTCGATCGGCTCGCCGAGTTCTGGCGGCGCTGCGGCAGCCAGGTCGAGATCATGGAGCCGGCGCACCACGACATCGTGCTGGCGATCACCTCGCACCTGCCGCACCTGATCGCCTACACGATCGTCGGCACCGCCACCGATCTCGAGGACGCGACGCGCAAGGAAGTGGTGAAGTTCTCTGCCGGCGGCTTCCGGGATTTCACGCGCATCGCGGCGTCCGATCCGGTCATGTGGCGCGACATCTTCCTCAACAATCGCGAGGCGGTGTTGGAGATTCTCGGCCGCTTCACGGAGGATCTGACGGCGCTGCAGCGCGCGATCCGCTGGGGCGAAGGCGACAAGCTCGAAGATTGGTTCATCCGCACGCGGGCGATTCGCCGCGGCATCATCGACGCCAAGCAGGCCTGATCGCCGCTGCCGGCGCTCGATCCTCGCGCGATTTTTTTCTTGCGCGCGCGAATAATTTGCTGAAAGGTCCGGCACGAAGACGCATCTCGGCGCGGCGTGCGCCGTCGGCCTCGCCGAAACGCGTTGGTTGCCGGAATCGGCGCCGCGCGCGAGGCGAGCGATCCCGAGGGGGAGCCACCGATAGTTGCCGGCAGGCCGAATCGGGCATCCGTGAAAGCCCGGGCGCCGGGACGCGATGGAGGTGAGGGATGGCAAAGAAGTTTCCGTTTGGCGGCCGCATCTTGATGATCGGCTACGGCTCGGTCGGCCGCTGCACGCTGCCGCTCATCGATCGCCATTTCGACATGCCGACCTCGCGCATCGCGATCGTCGAGGCGCACGACAACCGCGCCGAGCTCGCGCCCTACATCGAGAAGGGCCTCGCCTACGAGACCCTCCACATCGTGCCGCAGAACATGGTCGAGATCCTGACCCGGTATCTCGGCAGCGGCGATCTGCTCATCAATCTCAGCGTCGAGGTGAGCTCGATCGACGTGATGAACTGGTGCCAGAAGACGGGCGTGCTCTATATCGACACCTGCATCGAGCCCTGGGCCGGCACCTACGACAACCCGAAGCTCAGCGCGCACCACCGCAGCAACTATTTCCTGCGCTATCTCGCGCTCGAGAACGCCCGGAACTGGTCGAAAGGCTCGCCGTCGGCCCTGCTGACGCATGGCGCCAACCCGGGGCTCATCAGCCATTTCGTCAAGCAGGCCCTGCTCGAGGTGGCGCAGTTCCGTGGCCTCAACACCGCGAAGCCGAAATCCAAGGAAGAGTGGGCCCGCCTCATGATGGCGACCGGAACCAAGGTCGTCCATGTCGCCGAGCACGATACGCAGATCGCCAGCCGGCCGAAGCGGCTCGGCGAGTTCGTCAACACCTGGAGCGTGCCCGGCTTCGTCGGCGAGGGGCTGCAGCCGGCCGAGCTCGGCTGGGGCACGCACGAGAAGCGGATGCCGAAGGATGGCGGCGAGCACCCGGTCGGCTCGAAATGCTCGATCTACCTCAACCGGCCGGGCTGCGTGACCCAGGTTCGTTCCTGGACGCCACTCGGCGGGCCGCTCATCGGCTTCCTCATCACGCATGGCGAGGCGATCAGCATCCCCGACTATTTCACGGTCCGGGAGAACGAGAAGCCGGTGTTCCGGCCGACCGTGCATTACGCCTACCACCCCTGCAACGACGCCGTGCTCTCGGTGCGCGAGCTGCAGATGAACGGCTTCCACATGCAGCAGAACCAACGCATCCTCGGCGAAGAGATCACCGAGGGCATCGACGAGCTGGGCGCGCTGCTGATGGGCGATTTCGGCTCCTACTGGTACGGCTCGCAGCTCGGCATCGACGAGGCGCGCGAGCTGCTCGGCCCGCAGTTCAATGCCACCTCGATCCAGGTGGCGGTCCCGGTGCTGGCCGGCGCCATGTGGCTGATCGAGAATCCCGATCGTGGCCTCGTCGAGCCCGAGGACCTGGATCACGAGTATGTGCTCGATGTCTGCCGGCCCTATCTCGGACCGGTCGTCGGCGTGCACAGCGACTGGACGCCGCTCAAGGGCCGCGGGCGCCTCTATCCCGAAGAGGGGCTCGACATGGAGGATCCCTGGCAGTTCCAGAACTTCCGCGTGACCTGAGCGCGGCGGGTCCGCCGCCGGTCCCGGCCTACCAGTCGATCGGCGGCACCGGCAACAGCTTGATCGGCCCGACATAGAGGAAGCCGTCCTGCAGGGTCAGCGGCAGCTTGAGCTTGCCGTCGGCGCCGGCCATCCCGAGCAGGAGCTGCTTGCCGAGCGGTCCGTGCTCGCGATCGATGACCCCGGCATCGATGAGCGCATCGAAGGTCGGACCGATCCCCTGCAGCTCGCAGCTCGCCGCCACGAGCGGCTGCAGCTTCTCGTCCAACGCCGCGGTCGCGTTGCCGTCGAGCCCGAGCGGGCCCCAGGTCAACTGGACCCGATCGAGCTCGACGGCACCGCCGGCATCGCGCCAGGCGGCGAGCACCGCCGGGAGCGGACCGATCGCGAGCGTCCCGTCGAGGCGCCCGACGACCGAAGCGACCGCGATCCGCGGTCCGAGCGCCGGCCGCGGTTTGTCCGGCAGAGCGAGGTCGGTGACGGCGGCCTCGAAGGTGAGCGTCACCGGCGCGGTGCCGGCATGGTCGGGCGGCGGGACCCGGGCGGCGAGCATGAGGCTGGCTGCCGCAAACGGCGGTTCTCCGATTTCGGTCAGGCTCGCCTGCCTGAGTTCCAGCGCGAAATCATCGAGCCGCCCATCGAGCGCGTAGGCGATGCGGCCTGTGGCGCTGGCCGTCGAGAGCTCGAAGCTGCGGCCCTCGGCCTCGATATGGTGCGCACCCGGCAGCTCGAACGCGAAGGCGAACGGGGACCAGGGGCGCGAGCGCAGATGGAAGGTCGGTCCGCGCCAGCTCCAGGCGTCCGACGGCGCGGCGATCGTCGGATCGCTGACCGTGGTCGAAAGCCAGAGGGGGAAGCCTTCGACCGGCGCCATGGCGAGCTCGACGCGATAGCCTTCGGCTTCGCGCGCGGCGATCCAATCGGCGACGCTGCCGTCGAAATGTCCGGCCGCGTAGCGCCAATAGCCGGCATAGGCCGCGGCGGCGATGCCGAGGCCGAGAACGACGGCTGCCGCGAGCTTCCAGCGCGATATTCGGGCCATGGCGGGAGTGTTAGCGCGTCCCCGTCGGGCGGTCGAGCCTCGCGCCGAGTGCCTCCGGCATCGCTCGTTCCGGCAGGTCTGGGATGCCGGCCGCGTGCGTTGCTCCCGGCCGGGCCTCGTCTATGATGGCCGCCCCGAACCCGCCCCCATCGCCCGTAACCGATGCGCGCCGCCTCCGCCGATCCTGCTGCCGGCTCCGATTTCATGCTGCGCGTCGGCGCGCCGAGCGTCTTCGTCCTGCTCTGGGCGAGCGGTTATATCGTGGCGAAATTCACGCTGGGCTTCGCCGCGCCCTTCACCATCCTGCTGCTGCGTTTCGCCGCCGTGGTCGCCGTGATGCTGCCGCTGGCGCTCGTCGGCCGCGCGGCCTGGCCCCGGGATTGGCGACAAATCGGCCATATCGCGGTGGTCGGGTTCCTGCTCCAGGGCGTCTACCTCGGCGGCATTTATGCCGGCCTCCAGCGCGGCATCCCGGCCGGGATCATGGCGCTGGTCATGGCGCTGCAGCCGATCCTGACCGCGACCGTGGTCGGGCCGCTGCTCGGCGAGCGGGTCGGCCCGCGGCAATGGGCCGGGCTGCTGCTGGGCTTCGTCGGCGTCGCGCTCGTGCTCGCGAGCAAGATCCATTTCGATTTCGACGGCTGGCTCGGTCTCGTCTTCGCCGCGCTCGCGGTCGCCGGGATCACCGCGGCCACGCTCTACCAGAAGCGCTTTTGCGGCAGCGTCGATTGGCGCACCGGCACGATCGTGCAATATGCCGCGGCCGCCATCGCGATCGCGCCCATCAGCTTCGCGGAAGGCATCGGGCGCGTCGAGTGGGCGCCGCAGTTCCTGCTGGCGATGGCCTGGATCGTGCTGGTGCTCGCGGTCGGCACCTACAATCTGTTCCTCTGGCTGATCCGCAAGAACGCGGCGGCGCGGCTCACGAGCTTCCTCTATCTCGTGCCGCCGGTGACGGCGCTCGCCGGCTTTTTCATGTTCGGCGAGACCTTGGGCCTGGCGGCGCTCTTCGGCATGGTGCTGGCCGGCGCCGGGGTCTATCTCGTGGTGCGGAAATGAGCGCCGTTCCTCGAGAATCGACGATCGACGAAAGCGGCCTGATCCGCTCGCGCCGTCTCGCGCCGCCGAAGGGTCGGAGCTTCTGGGTGTTCGGCTACGGCTCGCTCATGTGGCGTCCGGATTTCCCGTTCCGCGAGGCGGCGCCGGCGCTCCTGCGCGGTTACCACCGCGCCTTCTGCATCTGGTCCTTCCACTACCGCGGCAGCGCCGAGCGTCCCGGTCTCGTGCTCGGGCTCGACCGCGGCGGCGCCTGTCGGGGCCGCGCCTTCCGCGTGGCCCCGGAAGACGCCGAGGCGGTCTGCGCCTACCTGCACGAGCGCGAGATGATCACCGGCGTCTACGACCCGCGCCTGCTGCCGGTCGAGATCGGCAAGCGCCGGGTGCTCGCCGCCGCCTATCTCGCCGACCGGCAGCACGAGCAATATGCGGGGAAGCTCGCGCCCGATCGGATCCTCCGGCACATCCTGGCCGGCGTCGGCACATCGGGCAGCAATTTCGATTATCTCGAAAGCACGGTCGCGCATCTCGACGAGCTCGGCATCGCCGACGGCCCGCTGCACCGGCTGCTCGAGATGGCGCGCCGGCGGCGGCGCGGCCCGGGCCGGGGAACCGGCGCTCGCGACCGACGTTTTTCCTGAGACCGCGGTTTAGGGAGGCGCGCATGAGCCCGACACGCAACATCTGGGATGCCGAGAGCACGCAGCATAGCCATGGCGAGCATTTCGAGGCGCACACCGCCCCGCTCGCCGACCGGCTCGGCGCGAAGCAGATCGGCGCCAACGTCACGCGCGTGCCCCCGGGCAAGGCGGCCTGGCCGTTCCATCATCATTTCGCGAACGAGGAGCATTTCTTCATCGTGCGCGGCACGGGCACGCTCCGCCTCGCCGCCGCGACCCATCCGGTGAAGCCGGGCGACTACATCGTGTCGCCGGCGGGCGGCCCGGAGCTCGCCCATCAGCTCATCAACACCGGCGCGGAAGAGCTCGTCTATCTCGCGCTCTCGACGAAATCCACGCCCGAGGTGGTGGGCTATCCCGATACCGGCAAGACCGGCGTCGCGACGCTTGCCCCCGACGGCAGCCGGCAACGGTTCCTCGTCGAGGATCGCCTCCGCGACACCAAGGCCTATTGGGAAGGCGAAGACGGCGCTAAGGTCCGCGCCATCGCGAAATCAGACTAGCGCGGACGGCGCCGCAGATCCGGCTTGCGGCCTGCGGGCGTAAGAAGCGTCAGTTGACCGTCGCGCCGACCAGCGAGGCGACCGGCGTGCCATGCCAGCCGGCCTCGCGCTTCTTCCAGTAGAGCGACCTGAGCTGCGAGGTGAGCAGGCCCGGCGCGCCGTTCCCGAGCGTGCGCCCGTCGACCATGGTGACCGGCATGATGCCGCCCGCGGTCGAGGAGAGGAACGCCTCGTCCGCCTCGCGGAGCGCGTCCCCCTCGAGGTCGACGAAGCGGCACTCGCGGCCGATCTCGCCGGCGAGCTCGGCGACCGAGCGCCGGGTGATGCCTTCGAGCACGTTGCGCCTGGGCGTGAAGATGATGTGGTCCTTGATCAGGAAAAGATTGAATCCCGGGCCTTCCGTGAGATAGCCGTCGGGCGTCAGCAGCAGCGCGAAATCGGCGGCCCGGTCGAGCGCCTGCAGGAGGCCGCGCTGCATGTCCATCCAGTTGAAGTTCTTGACGCGCGGATCGATCGCCTCGGTGGGCGTGCGTCGGTTATCGACGATCGCGACATGCACGCCGGTCTCCTGCTGCTCCGGGCTCGCGATCCAGATATAGGGCAGGCTGTAGGCCATGAAATTGGGCGTGGTGAGGCGGAGATCGCGGTTGGTGAGCGACGGGAAGCGCCCGCGCGTGGTGATCATCTGCACATAGGCCGCGTCCTCGAGCCCGGCGCGATGCACGCATTCGCCGAGCACCCGTTTCAGCGCCGGCGCCTCGACCGGGCAGTCGAGCCGCATCGAGGCGCAGGAGGCCTGGAACCGCGTCACATGGTCGTCGAGCCGGAAGAAATTGCCCTTCCAGACCGAGACCGTGTCGTAGACCGCATCGCCGCGCAGGAACCCGAGATCGAGGATCGACATGCGCGCCTCCTCGATCGGCATGTAGCGGCCTTCGACATAGGCAATGCCCGCCATCGTAAGTCTCCCTGGATGAACCGGTCTCGCCGCGGCAGCACGCCTCGCGCGGCCGGCAGACCTTAGCATCCCTTGGCGGTGCCCTCCCACCCTCGGCCCCGACAACTTTGGTCCCGCCAACAGGAACGCGGCCGAAACCTGCGACCGTACCCGCTCCTCGCGCGCGGCTCGCAAAATTGTCACGGAATCCCCGTCAGTTACTTGGGGTGGCTTCGGGGCCGGCCGGGCCATGCTATAAGGCCTCTCGGGGGGCAGGCCGGAGAGAGCGGGGGTTCCGCGTTCCATCGACGAAGGTGCACGCGACGGAGAACCCCCATGGCAGCCTACGGCAAGATTCTCGCGGTCCTCGATTCCTTCACCACGCCGCAGATCGAATCGCTCGCCGCGCGACCGCGCGGGGCGGCCGAGAATCTGCGCGGCGTGCTGCGCTCGAAGAACGTGGTCGGCGTCGGCATCGCCGAGAAGATCGCCGACGAGGGCCCGACCGGCGATCTCGCGCTCGTCTTCTACGTCAAGAAGAAGCTCTCGCTCCGCCGCCTCTCGGCCGCCGAGATGGTGCCGCCGACCGTGCACGCGGAGCTCAGCCCCTCGCGCCCGATCTCGACCGACGTGGTGGCGATCGGCGAGCTGCGCCCGCAGGTCCTGAAGACGCGCGACCCGGTGCAGCCCGGCAACTCGATCGGCCACGTCAAGATCACCGCCGGCACGCTCGGCGCCATCGTGAAGAAGGGCGGCAAGCTCTGCGCGCTCAGCAACTCGCATGTGCTGGCGAACAGCGGACGCGGCACGAAGGGCGATACGATCGTCTATCCGGGGGTGCTCGACGGCGGCGTTTCCCCGGCCGACAAGGTCGGGACGCTCGCCGATGTCATCCGCTTCACCGCGGGCGGCGGCTTCGACAACCGGGTCGATTGCGCGACGGCGGCGCTCAACGCGGCGGCGCTCGCCAAGCTCGACAAGACGATCCGAGAGCTCGGCATCAAGCCCTCGGGCGTCGTCAAGCCCAAGCGCGACATGGAGGTCGAGAAGGTCGGCCGCACCAGCGGCCATACCGCCGGGCGCATCGTGGACATCAATTTCCGCACCCGCATAAACTATGGAACCGGCGTCGGCCTGGTCGGCTTCCTCGACCAGGTGCTGTGCACGCGCTATACCGATCCCGGCGATTCCGGGGCGCTCGTGCTGCAAAAGGGCACGACCAAGGCGGTCGGCCTGCATTTCGCGGGTTCGAGCGGCGGGAGCGTCTTCAATCCGATCGCCGACGTGCTGGCGAACCTCGGCGTGAGCTTCGCCTGAGCGGACGGCGGATGATGATCGCAGAAACCAGGGAGACGGAAGGCTGATGGCGAGCCTCAAGGATGCGGAAGCGGCACGGGCCCTGTGGTCCGATCGCCTCGTCGCGGCGGGTGCGCACTCGATCAGCGTCGAAGCGGAGGTGCCCGGCGGACGCAGCTATGTCGTGATCGCCTGGGTGGAGAAGCCGCCCTCGACGCCGCTGCCGACCACGATCGAGGTCAACCGCAGC
>Ga0214473_10006916_pt1 | contig 13511 bp, 11 predicted proteins | sample RVTome_7_FD_203509 | JGI IMG/M metagenome (GOLD analysis project Ga0214473, IMG submission 203509) | Soil microbial communities from uranium-contaminated site in the Upper Colorado River Basin, Wyoming, United States - RVT98D197 | ecosystem: Environmental > Terrestrial > Soil > Contaminated >...
AAATCACGCTGATTTTCCTGCCGGCTTACTGTCCCAACCTGAATCTGATTGAGCGGCTGTGGAAGTACTTCCGCAAACAGGTTCTGTACAACCGATACTACGAGCACTTTGCTCAGTTCAAGGCCGCATGTGAGGGGTTCTTTCAAGGCATCGACGAGCATGGGACGGCTCTCCGCAGCCTACTGACCGAGAACTTCCAGGTCATCACAGCATGACACCGAAATCTCATTCAGGATGGGTATAATCAAACAGAAGTTTCCCACCGAATTCCAGATACAGCTTATTGTTGAACTGATTGACACGCTCAACGATAGCTGCCGTCTGTTCTCGTAAATACTTTTCATTGTCAAAACCTGTTCTTGCTGCCATGTGACTAACGTCCTTTTTCACTACGACTACAGTATTGTGCCTTCTTCTTTTTGAAATACTTAAAGCAATCTTGACGTGTCCGGAGTTCTTTGTACTAGTTAATCTGACAGTATTTCACGTTCAATCTCTCTGTCTTGAGTAAAGCAAAAGGCACCGCCACTTTGCTGATGACACATCATCGCAAACGCTGTCGAGGACATGTAGTCCAGGTCGCTGTGCGGTCAGCAGTGATTATAATCCATCCGCCAGTGATAAACAACGCCTGAGACTTGGTGATACTCACCCACACACAATAGAGTCACGGCAGAATCTGACCGCCCTCTACGAAGCCTGGGGCAAGCCGGAACAGGCCAACCAGTGGCGAGCAAAGTTGGCGCGAACGGAAGCTGTGAAGGACTGACAGGGCATACCTGAACGGCCCCAGTTCTTTGACCTATAGAACGTCAGAATTCCTTGACAATTCATGTCTCCGAAATATCTCCACACATGCTGATTTTGCCTATGTCGAGTCCGAATAGGCATCACAGAAGATCATCAAGAACAAAGTGGGCCTGATCGAACAGGCTCGACAACTGGGCAACGTCTCCCAAGCCTGCAAGATCCTGGGCTACTCCCGAGATAGCTTCTACCGCTTCCAGGAACTCTATGAAACCGGCGACGAAGAAGCCCTTCGGGAGATCTCCAAGCGTAAGCCCATCCTCAAGAACCGAGTCGCCCCGGAGATCGAACAGGCCGTGGTTCAGCTCGCCCTCGACCAACCCGCCTGGGGTCAGGTCCGCGTCTCCAATGAGTTGCATAAGAAGAGCCTCTTCGTCTCGCCCGGCGGCGTTCGCAGCGTCTGGCTCCGCCATGACCTGCAGACCTTCAAGCTGCGTCTGAAGGCCCTGGAAGCCAAGGTCGCTCAGGACGGCCTGATCCCCCTCACTGAGGGCCAGATCATCGCTCTGGAGAGAGCCAGGGACGAGAAAGAAGCCCATGGTGAGATCGAAACCGAGCATCCCGGCTATCTGGGAGCCCAGGATACGTTCTATGTTGGAACCCTCAAAGGGGTGGGCCGCATCTATCAGCAGACCTTCATCGATACCTACTCGAAGCTCGCCTGCGCCAAGCTCTACGACCGCAAGAACGCTCTGGTCGCCGCCGATATGCTCAACGACCGCGTCCTGCCGTTCTTCGAGGCGCATGGGATTCCGCTCTTGCGGATTCTTACCGACCGGGGCACGGAATACTGCGGCGCCCGCGAGCACCACGAGTACCAGCTCTACCTGGCCATCGAGGACATCGACCATTCCAGGACCAAGGCCCGCAGCCCCCAATCCAATGGCATCTGCGAACGCTTCCACAAAACGCTCTTGCAGGAGTTCTACCAGGTGGCCTTCCGCAAGAAAATCTACCACACCCTTGACGAACTGCAGGGCGATCTGGATACTTGGCTGAAAGAATACAATGAGTCACGGCCACACAGTGGAAAGTACTGCTTTGGCAAGACCCCGATGCAAACGTTCTTGGACAGCGTGCCGCTGGCCAGAGAAAAGATGTTAAATCAGACCGTACAGACGACCGCTAACGTGGCGTGAATGTCTGATCAAATACTGGCTACTACACCTAAACAGAGTAGGCAGAAAGTTTATCATAGAGTATTTTTGGAATAGAACTTGCCTTCATTTCGCTCCTCAGTCTCTGTTGGGCATTGAAGGCCTTTATTTTGCGGTCATGCCTGTAGGCCTCGTGTTGCTGAATCGTCAGCTGTCCGAGTGCCGCCTGAACCTCACGAAAATCGTTTGAGTTTTCTCCTGTTAGCGTCGCGTATGTATGGCGTAAGATATAGAAGCCCACTCCATATTCTCGTTTTACGCCCGCTTTTTGCAGAGACGGTCAAATCTGTTCTTGACCGCATTTCTTGCTTGCAAAGGCGGCAAGCCGGACTATAATGTCCGAGGTCGTAGAGTTTCTTTCGGGATCTACAACCTTGCCGTTTGTTGGAAAAGATCAGTCTTCAGTGTACACCAAGAGTTGCACCAAAGGATGACAAATGGCTGATTTGTGGGTAGTACAGGGTTTTTCGAGTACGACCACACCCGTGAGGTCACAGGTCCGAATCCTGTATCGCCCATTAACACAAACCCTTTCTAAGAAAGAGCTTAGTGCCAAGTATTCATAGGAGAAAACCATGTCGAACAACAGCCAATTGCGATGCAGTCAAAGCCCAGGTACTCACAGCCATCCGTGCACTCCCGTGGGGGACGCCTTACGGTGCTGCTGCTCAATGTCTCGGCGGTCGTTCCTGAGAGCCGTCACGGCGTGCACGGCGGGACTGGCGGCAGGATGTGCAAGCCTCGAAAGTCTCCACACGATGCCGAAGTCGCACGAGACAATTGATCTGGCATCATTCCGGCCGCGGCCGAACGTCCGCGTAGCCAGCGTGGTGGCGCGCCAGAAGCCGCCCTATTGGTTAGGTTGGCCGGGCACCTCGTACGACGTCGAGGGCGAGCGGGCCAGATACACGCGGGCGATTGCAGACGCCGGCGCGCGCATCGGGGTCAAAATCGCCCAGGAGGGTAAGCCGCTTGAAGATAATGCCGCCGTCGCGGCGTTTGTCCAGAAACTGCAGGACGAGAAACCCGATGCGGTCCTTGTCACGCTCCAGCACATGCAAAGTTGGGGCATGGCGCGCGAGATCGCCAAGGCCGGTGTGCCCACGATCGTCTTTTCGCCGGTCGGCACTGCCTTCACAGGACACATCAACAGTCTGGCCTCCCAATCCGGTGTACACGTTATCTCGTCGCTGGAGACACCCGCCATCGAGCAGGCCCTGCGAATGGTCCGCGCCAAGCGGCAGCTCGAGGCCACGAAAATGCTCGTCGTACACGGCAACGAACGCAAGGAAGACAAGTTCGGTCTTGTCAGCCTCCAGCATGTCCCGCGTGCGAGTTTCGAGGAGATGTTCAGCCAGACGCCGGTCACCGAGGAGGCCAAGTGGGTCGCCCACCAGCGGTTCGGCGAGGCCAGGAAGGTGGTGGAGCCGACGAAGCAGGACGGATTGAACGCCGCCAGGTCCTACATCGCGGCCAAGCAACTGCTCAAGAACGAAGGCTGCAACGCCCTGACGACCGACTGCCTGGGTATGGTCACGCAGAAGAAAGTGCCGACCCCGCCCTGCATGGGGGCGTCGATCTTTCAGGATCAGGGTGTGACGTACGGCTGCGAAGCGGCGGTCGGGCCGGCGGTCTCGCTCATGCTGAGCAGCTACCTGTTCGACAAGCCAGGCTTCATGAACGATCCCGTGCCCGAGACCGTCAAGAACGTGCTGATCGCGGCCCATTGCGTCAGCGGCACGCGGATTTACGGCCTCGACCGGCAAAAAGAGCACGCGCCGTACATCCTTCGCAGCCACTCCGAGTCGAGCCTGGGCGTCTCGACGCAGGTCCTCTGGCCGGTCGGGCAGCCGGTGACGCTCGTGCAGTTCTTCAAGCCCGATGCGATCTATCTCGACACCGGCACGGTGGTCGGCAACGTCAACACCCCGCCGGCTGGCGGTTGCCGCACCAGCGTCGAGATATGCATGGACGACGTCGAAAATTGCCGCGACGTTCTGGGATTCCACCAGGTCGTCTTCTACGGGAATCATCGGCGCGATGTCGAGGCATTCTGCCAGTTGTATGGAATCAAGGTAGTTCATTCGCCCCGCGTGCACGCCGAAGCGATTTAGGCTGCGGAGCAGAAAGCCGTTCGGAGTTGACGGAGTACGCGACCAGGGACCAAAGGACAAAACGAATGCGTGCGATGGTCCCGGCAGCCCCCGCGTCTTCCTGGCGGAAGACAGGGGCGGGGGGTCCTTGGTTGCGATGCTCGATGAGGATCGTAAGGTGCTTGAAATCAGACAAGCCAACGAGTCCGATATTTGCGATCTGGTTGATCTGGATGATAAGTGCTTCGATACCTACTACTACGAGAAGACCAAGTTCAGCGAATCAGACTTTCGAGCTTATCTTTGCCGCAGGAAGTCGTTTCTTCGCGTAGCTGTTCGTGATTCTTGTCTTGTTGGCTATGTTGCTGGAACCATGCGCGTTTCACGATTGCGGTCAATAGCTCACATTGACAGCATCGCGGTTTGCTCAGCAGCTCGAAACAAAGGGATCGGAAGCCGCCTTCTGGATCTTTTCATTCAAGAGGCAAGACAGCGGGCTTGCACGATGGTTCTGCTCGAGGTGGCAGAAGCCAACAAAGAGGGATTGGAGTTCTTCTCGAAGCGAAGTTTTCTAAGAATCGATGATCTGCCCGAATATTATGGAAGAGGTCTCGACGGTGTACTGATGCAACTGCGTATGTGAATAGAGCGATTCACAGCCCCCACTTCTTCCGGCCCATACTGTTGCTGACTGTAGGACGCTTGACAAAACGCCGCCAAGTTGTAGAATATTATTTAGGAATTGGATTCTTGGGTCAGATGAGTATGAAAGGCACAAAGTCAAGTATGGCAGCATTAGGGTTGCTTCTGCTGCAGGCTCTTCTGCCGAGCACAACTGCCGCGAGAGTCAGTTTTGGCATAAGCATCGGCACGCCTTTTGTCCATCATTATCCAGGTTTCCACCACGGCTGGTACCCCTATTACCACTCGTATCCGTACTATGGCTGGTATCCCCATTACGGCTGGCATAGTTCATCGGACCTGGGAATCTGGATGGGTGGCTACCATCCTGTAGTAGTTGCCCCGCCCGTAATAGTTCACCGTGAAGTAGTGACAAAGGCAGGCGGGGCGATGCCTGATGCTCAGACTGCCGAGCAACAGGAGAGGCTCAGACAGAAGAAAAGCGAGCTTCTCAAAGTGCTTAGAATCGGCGACAAAGAAAGACGCATCCAGGCTATTCGCGAACTGGCGGGGTATTCTTCAGACGACGGGGTCAGAAAGGCTTTGGAGAACATCTTGCTGTCGGACCCGGATCCGGAGCTACGCAAGGAAGTCGCTACGTCGTTTGGCAGGACCGAAAACAGGAAGGTCGTCGCCGCATTGGAAGAAGCAAAAGCCGCAGACTCCAGCAAAGAAGTCCGTCAGGCGGCTTACAGAGCCATCATCCTGATCAAGGGATATTGAATTTTCGATTTTCGATTTTCGATTTCAAATCGGCAATCGCCAATCATCAATTAGGCGTAGTCACTGCTGTTTATCTTGAGCTTTTTTGGCGGCTGCCCTTTTCTGATGTCCCGCTTCGATCATGTCGGTGATGTCGTAACCTAAGGGTTTGCCCTGCGCGTACTTCTGGCGGGCGGAAATGAGAGCTTGCTCCACCCCTGGCGGCAGGATGCGATCCTTTCCCGCTTTCTCGGGCGGCAGCCACCAGTTCATCCTTTCGCTGTAACACCATACATACTCATCGGAGGTGGTCAGGGCATAATACACGTTGTGCTCGAAGAATCTCAACTGCTGCTCAGCAGTGAGAAAATGGCCGGTCGTCTGTTCGGTGCGTTTTCCCAATGGCTGGTCTATGTATAAGGCCATGCCCGCCTGAACCTGGGCGTTGTACTTGCTCCGAAGCCCTTCTGGGACCAGCGTCTGGGCGCGCTGCCGGATGAGATGATAGCCGCGGTAATAATCGTGAGGACTTTCATAGTAGTAGGCGGACTCATTGCCGTCGATGAAGATGGTGCCGGGTGCTGCGCCTTCGAGCATGCCGATGCAAAAAGAGGGCAGCAGGACCATCCACTTCTTGAGCAGTTTTTCCTGGCGAACTTTCGGATCAGGTTCATCAAGAATATCGCCATAAAGGCCAAGCTCAAAGAAGCTCAGGACCTTCAGATCGGGCACGTGTTCCTGCAGGGCGACGATGAATTGCCGGCCCCGGCGGCGGACCTGCTCGGCGACCTGGTCGAAGGGTTTGTCCCCATACGAGCCGGGATAGACCCAGGGGTCCGTTCCGTAGGGCTCCGGATCGAAGCAGACCCCCACGCAACGCCCCGAACGGACCGCCAGTGAGAATAGCTTCATATTCTCGATGATGACGTTCCACTGCTCGTCGTTAAACCAGTTCATGTTCCACTTACTGGCGGCATAGAGCGTCAGGAAGTTCTCTGTGAATTTGTCCCATTTGATGGCAGCAAGCGAATCCAACTGTGGCTGCATGTCCTGTTGTTTCCACGGTCGGGTGTCAAAGGCGTGGTCGAATTCTTTCGTGCGGAAGATTATTCCATCAAAGGGACGTTTCTCCATTTCGCCAATATTGTCCCGGACAAAATCAGGATAGGGAACATCCCAGCCATACTCGACGATTTTCTTTCTGAGACGCTGCTCGGCGGCAACACAATCAGGCAAGGATAGCCAGAAAATGACCAACAGAAACAGGCTGGATGAAAGATGTCTTCGAAACATGGCAAGTTCCTTTCAAATGCGATTTGCCGTCAATTAAGCGTTTGCGAAAGGAGGCTGTCAAATCATTTTGCCGCGAAATTATGAGGATGCAATAGGTGTCGCCGGGGGATGAAGAGATTTTCGATTTACGATCTTTGCCACTAAGACACTAAGACACGAAGATTCTGAACTATTTTCACTTTGTGGCTTTGTGCCTTCGTGGCTAATTCGGCAATCGACAATCGCAAATGGCTTCAGTCATAAATCATAAATCGTAAATCGCAAATTGCAAATCAGAAGCGGCCTCTGTTGCCGATGACGTAGGCCTCGAAAATCTCATCGAGATTCAGGGCGGTTTCGGTCATGCCGTTGACGGACATGCCTTTCAGGCTGCCCCTCTTTGCCTGGTCGCAATCTTCCAACGTCACTGAGACATTGGCGCCGACCTTCAAGATATCGAGAATGCCCGGCACGTTGCCAAAGTCCGTCCCGGAGGTGGGTGTCAGGGCGAATCGGCGGACGCTCTCTCTGAGCCGCTCGGTCCTGGACGCTTTGATGATCACGCCGTCATCGAGGATGGCGATATGATCGGCGACCGGCTCAATCTCATAGAGCAGGTGGCTTGAGAAGAAGACCGTCACGTTGTTGCTCTGCAGCAGGTCAATGACGTGCCGCAGGAAATCCTTTCGTGCTATGGGATCGAGGCCGAGCGTCGGGTCGTCCAGAATCACGATGTCGGGCCTGTGCCCCAGCGCCAAGAGCAATGCAAGGCTCGAATTCTGGCCCTTCGACAGCGTCTTGACCTTTATGTTCTTAGGCAGCCGGAGTATATCGAGCAGTTCGTCGGCGAACTTATAGTCCCAGTTCGGGTAGAATCCCGCCACCCACTTGATGATCCGGCTGACGGTCATCCAGCCGTACATCTGCTGGTCCTCGGCCATGAAGCCGACCCGTTGTCGGATTTCAAGGTTTTGCGTGACGCTATCAAGCCCGCCGACGAGGCATCGGCCCGCCTGGGGCTTTTGCAGCCCGAGCAGCGTCTTGATCGTCGTGGTCTTGCCCGAACCGTTCCTGCCCAAAAAGCCGAATATCGAACCCTTGGGCACTTCAAGGTCCACGCCTTTGAGCACTTTCTTTCTGCCGTAAGAAAAATGCAGACCTTCAATCTTGATTGCCGGCTCTGTCATATTCAGTTCCTTATGCAGGGTTCTCAAGAAGACACAGGTACCTTCTTTCTCTATGACGCAGTTTTTCAGGTGGTTCACTCCAATGGGTACACAACAGTATCTTGCCGCCCTCGAACACGGCAATATCTTCAATGCTCCGATCCATCCGAACAAAGTGACCCAGCTTTCTTATTGTTCGTTCAGAACGGACATCAAAGACCATCAACTGTTCATCCTCCACAGCGTACAACTTCTGACCTTTGACGAATACGCGACTATGAGGGCCAAAGGTGTCCACCATACCCTCCAGGATTGTGAAGGGGCGCGCCAGGCGGAATTTACAGTAAATCTTCTCATCATCCCGTCCGATCACATCGAATCGAGCAACATCCCGTTGAGAAACAGAGAAGAAGGCTATTTTGCCATCGTGGATGTCAACTATTGAGGTTGCACAGATGTCGTTCTCGCCATAGTGAAACCGATATTTCAGATCGATGCTGAGCCTTATTCTCTCTTCCATGCTGATGTTGTCAACAGGCACGAGAGGCACAGCGATAATCTTCTTACGGTCCTCATATTCCAGATACGTGCTCTTGGCAAGCACATTGAGCTTCTTGTCAATCTGTTTCAACTCACGTGGGTCTGTCGCATCAACCACGACGCAACTGTCATCTACGCAGACAACAAGAGTGTTGTCGATCAGCCTTGCGGCTATGCGCAGCATATTTATCCCATCTGCAACGCAATCGGATATGTCGATTTCACTGGCTGGCGGCTGGGGTTGCCAGCCAAATTTGTAAGCCCTTATATAGACCTTTTCGTAGGATCGGGAGTTGCCCTCCCTGCGAAAGTAAGCATAGATCCGAAGTGAATAGACATCATTTCCGAGTTTCTTATATAATCCCATATCATCAGGATATGCTTGGGCAATATAGTCTTGCCTCTCATGCGAGCCCTCCCCCCATGCCAACCAGGGTCGTCCGGTATTCGGGTCAGGAACAACACTGCTGAGCGAGATTCTGTTTCTCCTGACGTCAACATAGCTGCGACCATCAAACACCACCCTGTTCTCAAAGTAGCCCAGGTCCGTCCACCCGGCGGCGCCTATTTCTCTTTCCCGCAGAACTTGGATGTTGGCGACCTGACTGCTGAAGAGCATCATCAGGACAAACAATAGTCCCGCCCCTACCCATAGCAGGCCTTTGAGATTTGTCCTCAAGTGCCAGTCATGCTGGGTGGCGTAGAGGGAAAAGACAAAGGCCGCTGCCGATGCGCCGAGGATGACCGCCAGGTAAGCGCTTAACGCCCACCGCATGGTGTCGGTTACGAAGTCCTTGTAATTGAGTGGCAGCACGAATGGAAGCACCAGCAGGAGGCCCGCCAGCAGCATCCCGATAAGCCACGCCCGCGCGCTTTTGCGTACAAGCACGTTGCAGGCAAAGCACAGGCTGTACGTCATTACCGCAATCAGAACTAAGAACGGCGCCGAATACATGACGTCTCGTTCGACGCGCTCCTTGGCAAAAAGAAGAACGCTCGCAATCGCAAAGACAGCCGGGCAGGCCAGGACGATCAACGAGGCAATCAGGCCGACGAAGAATTTCAGGGTCATCAGCAGCTTGACATTGGCCGGCTTGGAGCGCCAGAAGATGTATCGTTTCTGGTCGAGATCGGCCTGCACGTTCGCACACGCGATGAGGCCCGCAAGCAAGGGACCGAATGTAACAGCCGCGACCGCCAGAGGGAGGCTGTAGAATCCGTCGCCCGCCTTTAGGTTGACCAGGGCTTCTTCTATCGGCAGGACCATGATCAGCCCCAGGCAGGCCAGGAGGTGCCATCGAAGCTGGCAAATCTGCTGATGAATAATAAGCGGAATCTTCATAACTGAACTTCTGCAAAATCGAAGTTAGGCATTATTCATAAGAACCTTCTAATGCTGGCGTATCTGTAGCAGGCGATGGCCAGAACCGCCGCAAATGCCAGGCTCTGCGAAAACACCGTCTGCAAAGGCCCGGCCTTGGTGATTCTCATCAGGATAAGTGAGTACGGCACAAAACGCTCGGCCCAGGCGACCTCGCATACGCTGGACCATAGAAGAACGATGCCCCAGCCGGCAAAGACCGCAAACATAATTGTTAGCGATGCCGCCTCACTTCGGCTCTGACAGCCGAAGGCGCAGAACCACGTGAATAGCAGCAATCCCGCCATCCCACAAAGCAGATTGGTTTCCAAAAGAAACAGCACCCGCGCTTCTCTGCCCTGGGTCATCAGCTCCATCAGCACGCCCGTGGCGAGGAATATCACGACAATCCCGATGGCCGAGACGAGGTACTTGCCAAAGAAAAGCATCCATCGAGGAACCGGTATCTTGAAGAGCAGATGGATTGTTCGATTGCTCATTTCGCCCGAGAAGACGTCCAGCGCATAGACCACCGGGACGACGAACATCTGCACGAATGAGATCACAACGCAGTTGGCAAAATCCGGAACGATCCGCATCCTAAAGAGCATGGCGGTAAAGACGAGGCTGGCCGCGCCGCAGAACCACAGCTTCCAGAGGTTCTCTTTCCATTCTTTCCACAAGATCATTTGGAACATACAAGATAAACCAAAAATCAAAGCGCAAAATGCAAAATTAAGGAAGTCGGCCCGAAGGGCCTCCACAATTTTGATATTTAGTTTTTCACTTTTGATCTTTCATCCCGGCTCTTTGTGAAACGATGTCGTCATATTCTTTGCGCAGCAGCTCGCTTGCCTGGTCGATGGACAGCTCCAGTTGAACCGCCAGAACCGCCGCTTCGCGAAGCACGTTTGAGACGGCCTTTTCTTTTTCCGCTGCGCCGATGGTCTGCCTGCCGGATGAAACGTATGTGCCGTCACCCCTCTCGATCCTCAGCACATTCTGACGGCACAACTCGTTATAGACCTTGAGGATCGTGTTCTGGTTGACGGCGAGCCTGGCGGCCAATTCCCGAACGCTGGGTACCTTGTCGCCTTCTTTCAGCACGCCGGCGGCAACCTGATACCTGATCTGGTCGATAATTTGCCGGTATATCGGCACCGATGAGGATGGTTCAATTCGCACAAAAATGGCCAAAACTCCTTAAATCGTAATACTGTTCTATCTAACTATAACAGCATATCGCCTAAAGTCAACGAGAAAATTGAGATTTTTCTATTTTTTTTTGCCGGTCCGAAAGCTTGCCCTCCGCCTGCATCACGGATGCGACACGGGCAGAGCCAGAGTCTCTACAGGCGCCATGGGCTCCTCATCGGACGTGCCAGCATTTTGTTGGCCTCCGTATCGCCGGCGAATTGCTCTGCAGCCGGGTCCCATTTGAGTTTCCGGCCCAGCCGGCACGCAATCTCCGGGACCAGACCGAGATAAGAAGCCTTGTGGCCCGCCTCAACCGGGCTGATGGGGTCGCGCCTGGTTTTGACGCAATCGACGAAGTCGGCATGGTGGCTGGTTGAATTGCCCAGATGTATCTCGTTTGGCTTGATCGTGATGTCCAACAAAGAGGCCGGCTCAGCCCAAATGCCCTGGCGGTTCACGTGGACCCAGCCCTCGTCGCCCTCGAATTGACAGCCATGCTTGTTGGGGTGGTCCGTGTCGGTGTACGTCATATGCAGGCCGCTTGCATACGTGAACTCGGCCTGCCATCCGTTAATGTTGTCGGTCAGGCCATCGTTGCGGTAGTCGCCTCTGCATTCGACTTCAAACGGTTCGTCGCAGAGCGCGGGACAGCCCCAGTTAGCAATATCCAGGTGGTGCACGCCCCAGTTGACGATGAAGCCGGCGCAATAGTCCCAGATCAGGTACCAGTCGGGCCAGGCCCACCGGCCGCCGTTGTAGGGTTTCATCGGGGCTGGGCCGGCATACATCTCATAATCGAATCCCGCGGGAATCGGCTCTTCGGTCGGCGGCTTGCGGTACGTGCGCTTGTACTCGGAACCGGGGGCACCGACTTTGACCGTATGGACCTTGCCCAGGTATCCGTTGCGCGCCAGCTCACACGCGAATCGGAATCTGCGGTCCGACCGCTGCTGGGTGCCCGTCTGGAACACGCGGCCGTACCGGCGCACCGCATCACGGATTGCCTTGCCCTCCGCGACGGCAACGCCCGTCGGCTTTTCACAATACATATCTTTGCCTGCCCGCGCCGCGGCGACGGCAATCAACGCGTGCCAATGGTCTTGCGTGGCAATCACCACCGCGTCGATATCTTCGCGGGAAAGCAGGTCACGAAAATCGCTGAAGGTCGCGCATCCTTTGTCGCCGTAGTGCTGGTCGATGAGGTCCTTCGCCTTCTGACGCCGGCTTTCGACAACATCGCAGACAGCAGCCATCCGAACCGCAGGATTGTTCAGAAATGCTTTCGTGTTGTACGTACCTTGCCCCCCCACGCCGATACAGCCCATCACGATACGATTGGCCGGGGCAGCACCTGCGGCTTTGCCAAGAGACGATGGAGCGACGATGTACGGGAATGCTATGGCGCCGGCGGCTGATGTTTGCATTTCGTGGCATTGATGTGTCTCCAATTCTCGATTCACAATTTCCCAACTTCGATTGCCGATTTTCAAATTTCAGATCGAGAATCGGAAATCTCAGATACAGCTTTCCCGGCCATTAAGTTTCTGCCTCATAAGCCGGCCCATCTTGAACTTCACGGCCCGCCGGGCCGAGACTTCAACCTCTTCCAGCGTCCTGGGATTCTGCGCTTTCCTGGCGGCGCGCGCCTTGGTTTCAAAGACGCCAAAGTCGCGGAATTCCAGGCGATTGCCGCTGGCGATCTCGCGAACAATCTCATCGAGAAACAATTGAATAACGGGCTTCACCAGCCCTCGCCTTGTCTTGGTATTCTCGGCAATGCGGTCGATCAATTCCTTCTTTGTTGTTGTTGGCATCGCTGTCCTCCAGCATAGGCTACGGCCAAGCGAACTTTCTTTCGCCGCGCAGCACGCGACCTCTTACCTCAGTTGAGGCAATTCCATCCCAATTGTCAAACGGTATGATAGTATAACGCATGGAAACCTTCCAACCAAACACTTTGTGGTTTTCCCTCACCGCGAGGCCCGGAGGGGACGAGGGCCGACAGCACGCGAGAAAAGTCCGCAGCGAAGTCGAAAGGTCCGGGCATGCGAAAAAAAAGGGACTCGCACCGAATCGGTACGGGTCCCGAACTAACCTGACTTTCACCGTTCGTCCCGCGTAAGCGGGAACACCGGCCGGCATCGAATTTGACGCTGACTATAACGGCTTGTCGAACGGCAACGTCCTACCGGCCAATCCGGCGACCTCCGCCTCCGACAGAACGCGGCTGAAAATCTGGACCTCATCCACCGAACCCGGGAAGTAATTGGTATTGCTCTGACGCTTGCCGACGTGGACGTTGTCCGGGGTGTTGAGAACCCTGTCGGCGCTGCCGACGAGCACACCGTCTCCATACCACTTGATCGTCGTGCCGTCATACGAGGCGGCCAGATGGTGCCACTCCGAATTGACCGGCAAGATGTCCCGTTCCCAGCCATAGACGTGCAGGCCGTACCAGCCGAGGGTCGTACTGGCCGTGTTGCCCACCAGCTCGATATCGAAGTGTCCGTTGCCTCCGGACGGGCCGGTGAAGCCG
>Ga0214473_10006917_pt1 | contig 13510 bp, 16 predicted proteins | sample RVTome_7_FD_203509 | JGI IMG/M metagenome (GOLD analysis project Ga0214473, IMG submission 203509) | Soil microbial communities from uranium-contaminated site in the Upper Colorado River Basin, Wyoming, United States - RVT98D197 | ecosystem: Environmental > Terrestrial > Soil > Contaminated >...
GATCGGAATAGATCGAGGCCAGATAGCCGTAAGATTCGGCCTCTCTGGCTTTCAGCGAAACCGCTTTCTCGAACGATTCGGCGGCCTTCTCCTGATCCCTGAGGTTCAAATATAAAACGCCGAGAGAAAACCAGCGTTCGCCGTCATTCGGGACTATCTCCAGGAATTTCACATAGCAGAAAGCGGCGTCGGAATATCTGTTTGCCAGCTGGGTGATATTGCCCAGTTCCAGCCAGGAGGTAGTGTCTTTAGGATGAAGTTCCAGCTCTTTTCTGAATTCGACGATAGCGTCGTCCAGGTTACGAAGCTGGATAAAACTCTGCGCAAGCTTGTAGTGCAGGTCCGTAACGGTCTTCTCGACCTCGGAATCAAGTTCCATCGCTTTTCGAAACTCGGCAATGGTAATGCTGTAAACTTTGTTGCGGTAATTTATCTCGCCGAGCGCAAGATGATAAGAAGCGTTTTTTGCCTCCTTATCAATAGCTTTGCGCAGATTGAGATCGGCCTCGGGGTAATTGCCGAGTTCCATCTGGGCCGTTCCCAACCAGTAATGAAACTCCGCGCTTTTCTTCTTTTTAAGTCCATTTTCGAAATACGAGGCGGCGTCCTGGTATCTGCCCAATTTCAGGGCGGATCGTCCTGCCCCGCGCAGAGCGTCGAGATCCTTGTTTTTCTCTCCGAGAGCTTTTTGATAGGCGGCGAAAGATTCCTGATACTGTCCCAATTCATAAAAAAGATCGCCGGCGAAAAGATTAAGCTTGAAATCGTTCGGCGCCAGCGCGAGACCGTCCACCGCCGCCTTGACGGCGCCCTGAAGATCCCCGTTCCCTTTGAGAGTCAGGGCCAGATTCAACGCATCATCAGCCGGCCCGGCCGCGGCCATAGCGATCAGACAAACCAAAATCGGTATAATCGCAAGATACCTTTTCAACGCCGGGTTTCCTCCACAAAAAAAAAGACCCCGAATTAAATCAGAGTTGGAAGATATAATATCACCGACCGATGTCAAGTTTTTTTTATTCATGGCGATCCTTCTTCGCCCGGCCTCTTATCTGCCTGTAAGTCATGACGCCCCGCGTGATTCCGTAGCCGATCAGAACCAATCCTATCAAGGTCTTCACCCCTCCTGAGAAAAAAGGCTGCTTGTTGAGAATTAACCCCGATAAAATCCCGGCCCCGATCAGGACAAAAACGGCCGCTAAGAGCACACCGGACCATTCCAGGACTCTTTGAATCGCGCTTGCCTCGCTCATCGTAACTCCCCATTATTTATACGAGGATCAACCCGGCATTATTCCCTAAACAAACCTCTTTTTTAACCTCATGGACGCCAAAGTAATAATTAGAACGCTCCAGACAAATAATATCAACGCTTCATCCCAGAGCTGGCTAAAACCGGCTCCCCTTAAGAAGAGGCCGCGGATTATCTTGAGGTAATATCTCATTGGTAGAAAATAGGTTACGACCTGTATTGCTTTCGGCATGTTACTGATCGGGAAGATAAAACCGGAAAGAAGGATGTTGGGAATGGCGAAAACCTGGTTCATCCAGACAGCCTGGTCTCCGGTGTTAGCGAAGGTGGAAAGAAATAAGCCCGCCGTCAGGCAGGCAAGAATGAAGAAAAACGAAAGAAAATATAACAGGGGTATCGAACCGACAAAAGTTATCCCGAACCAGGCCAGGCCGACCACCAATACCAGCGTTATTATCAGATAGCCGATAATCATCGGCGGAATGAGTTTGCCCAGAATCAGATCGAAAGGCTTTATGGGAGTAACTGCCAGTTGTTCGGCCGTCCCCAGTTCCTTTTCCCGCACCACGCCGAGCGTCGTCATGTTCAGCAAAAGCATAAGCGTTAACATGGCCATCACGCCCGGGACCATGAAATTGGCCGATTTCAATTCGGGATTAAACCAGACTCTTGGTTCTGTACGGCTTAATTGCGGGGGTTCCAGCCCTTTATCGAGAAAGAAATTGTTGACCAATTCGGTGGAATATCCCCGGACGATCATTTGGGCGTAGCCCATCAGGATCGTGGCCAGATTCGAATTGGTGCCGTCGATATAGATTCCTATCTCTGCTTTTGATCCCCGGGAGATTTCGCGGGCGAATTCGGGGGGAATGGCTATCGCGATTATCGCCTCGCCGGAATCGAGATAATGATCGAAACCGGCGAGATTATCCACATACTTTTCGACTATAAAATAGCCGCTGGAAACGAAACGATTCACCAATTCCCGGCTTTCGGGCGAACGGCTCCGGTCGCAGATAACCATCGGGCTTTTGCGTATTTCGGTGGTGGCGACATAACCGAAGACGATCAGTTGGATTATAGGAGCGATCAGAAGCGCGCCGAAAGTCCGCCGGTCCCTTAACAGCTGAATTATTTCCTTTTTGGCGATAAAATAAACGCGTCTTAGCATCAGTCGAGATTCTTTTTGAATTTTGCCGCGGCCAACGTCAGGAACAGGATTGAATTGGCGATCAAAAACAACCCCTGGGGCCAGAGGATCTCAAATCCCACGCCTTTTAGAAATATCCCTCGCAGGATGACCAAAAAATATCGGGCCGGCACCAGGTAGGTGACAGCTTTTACCGCCGGCGGCATGCTCGAGATCGGGAAAATAAAGCCGCTGAGCAGAATTGACGGCAACAGGCTGATCAGAAAAGCCATCAGCTGGGACGCCACCACCGTGCGGGACACGGCCGAAACGAAAAGCCCGATTCCCAGCGCGTTGGCCAGGAATAGCCCGGAGAATAATCCGAGTTCCACAATGCTGCCCCTGATGGGAAGGCGAAAGACAAGATATCCGGCGAAAACGACCAGGAATACGTCAAAAAGAGAAATGATAATATACGGGGCAATTTTGCCGAAAATATATTCCCAGGGTTTTATCGGGGAGGCCATTATCTGTTCGATCGTGCCGGATTCCTTTTCTTTGACGATGGCATTGGACGTTAATATGGCTCCCAAAAGCATCATGACAATGACAATAATTCCGGGGACAATATAATGCGACGATTTCAATTCGGAATTGTACCAGATCCTCGTCTTTTCCACCAGCGACGGAATAGCCAGATTGGCAGGAAATTCTATGTTTTCGAGAGTGAATTCGGCGAAGACCGCCGCCTGGTAGCCCATGGCTACACTGGCCGTATTGGCGTCCGAACCGTTGACAAGCATCTGTACCGTACCGCCCTCGCGAGACCTGATATCGCGCTCAAACGACGGGGGTATTACCATGGCCAATATAATCTCATCGCTTTCCAAAAGGTCTTCCAGCCGATCGTAGGAATCGGCGGTCTCCAACAGCGTAAAATATCCCGACGCGATGAATTTGGCGACCAGTTCCCTCGATTTCGGACTGTTGGATTGATCAAAGACTGCCAGCGGGATATGCCTGATATCGAACGTCACGCCGTACCCGTAAATAATCATGAGCATCATGGGCAGGAATATGACCAGAAACAGCGAACGCCTATCGCGTGATATCGTGATGATCTCCCTCAACATGATCGCCCACAAACGCATCAACCGGCATCCTCCGTCAAGTCTTCCGAGCGTAATAATGACACAAAAACGTCTTCCAGAGACGGGGCGATCTCCCTGAAGGTCGTGATGTCGATGCCGCGTTGGGCAAGCATCTGCGCGACGTTTTCCGCTCCGCCTTCCCGCAGGTTCAGATGGATATTAGTCCCGAAAAGAGAGATACCCCCGACGATATTTTTCTGGCGTCTTAGCAGGTCGAACGCGTCGCGCCAATTCCGGCTTACCAGCTCGTAAATCTTCCCCGAACCGCCCTTTTTCTTCAATGCCGACGGAGAATCGAGCCTGATTAATTTCCCTTTATCTATGAAGGCGACCCGGTCGCAATGTTCCGCCTCGTCCATATAATGGGTCGTGACGAACACCGTTACCTCCGATTGAGACAATTGATAAATCAATTCCCAGAATTTCCTGCGGGAAAGCGGATCGACGCCCGCCGTCGGCTCGTCGAGAAATAGTATAGAAGGCTGGTGCAATATGGCGGCGCCCAGGGCCAGGCGCTGTTGAAATCCCACGGGAAGATCGCCGGTCAGATCGTCTTTGCGTCCGGCGAGATCGGCCATTTCCAACGCCCATTCTATTCTGTTTCTGCGCCGATCGCCGGGCAGACCGTAGATGCCGCTGTAGAATTCGAGATTTTCAAAGGGAGTCAGATCGCGATAAAGAGAAAATTTTTGCGACATATATCCGGTTATCAGCTTGATCCGGTCGTTTTGATGCCTGATGGAAAAGTCCCCCACGAGGCCGTCGCCCGACGTAGGCTTTATTATTCCACAAAGCATCCTGATGGTTGTCGATTTTCCGGCCCCGTTGGGGCCCAGAAACCCGAACACCTCGCCGCGCCGGACCTCGAAACTGATATCGTCGACTGCGACAAAATCGCCGAATTTCTTTGTCAGCCGATCGACCTTAACGGCCGGCCGGGCGGATACGTCATACACCCGTCAACTCCTGAATAAAGAGATCCTCGAGGCCCGGGTTTATGGCCTGGAAACTTGTTATCCTGACGCCGGAATCTTCGAGGTAGTTTTTCAAGGACGAAGGGATTTCGGATTTTTCAAAGGCCAGGTGCAGTCTATCCCCGAATAGCATTACCCGGTCTTTGCCCAGTCTCCCGGATGCGATATCGAAAGCGTGGTGGTTGTTCTCGCTTATCAATTCGTATAGGGAATATTTGTAGCGGGATCTCAGGCTTTGCATTTCTCCCGTGAAAATGGATCTTCCCTTATGCAGAAGTGTGATCATGCCCGCTCTTTCGGCTTCGTCCATGTAGGGGGTCGAGATCAGCACGGTCACGCCATCCCCCAGAAGATCGTAGAGGATTTCCCATAGTTCCCGACGCGAGATCGGGTCGACCCCGGTCGTCGGTTCGTCCAGCAATAGCAGCCGCGGCGTATGAATCAGGGCGCAGCAAAGCGACAGCTTTTGTTTCATGCCGCCGGAAAGGTGAATCGCCTGACGATCCTTAAAGCCGGCCAGCCTGGAAAACGCCAGAAGTTTCTCGGCGCGGGGCCCTCTTTCGGTCCGAGGAACCTTATAAAGAGAAGCGAAAAACTCTATATTCTCCCGCACCGTTAATACTGGATTCAAGGAAAATCGCTGGGAAAGATACCCTATTTTCCCTTTGATACTCTCCGGATTTCCGACCACGTCGCAGCCGACAATATTTATTTCGCCGGAAGCGGGGGTCATGATTCCGGCCAATATCCGAAGAAGAGTCGTTTTGCCGGCGCCGTCGGGACCGACCAGGGCATGAATGATCCCCTTTTTTACATTCAGGTCGACCCCTCCGAGGGCCACGATATCGCCGAATTTCTTTACGAGGTTCTTGACCTCGACTACATCAGGGGACGAGATCGATGATGACATCGCATGGCATCCCCGGTTTAAGAACCCCGTCATGGTCGCCCGCGCTGACAGTCACCGCGTAGACGGTCTTGACTCTTTCATCTTTGGTCTGAACGTTTTTGGGAGTAAACTCGGCCTTGTCGGAAATTCTCGATACGCTCCCCTCAAACAAGCGGTCGGGATGGGAATCCACGACGATCTGCACGCTCTGGCCGATTCTTATCCGCCCCAGCATGGCTTCGGGTAGAAATACCTTAATCTCCAGTCTGGCCAGATCGGCAATCGTCAAAACCACCTTGCCCGAACTGACTATTTCGCCCGGCTCCACCGCCCGCAAAATGATCGTGCCTTTCGTCGGGGAAAGGAGAAATTCATCGTCGTATATAACCCCCAGGTAGTCCTTTTGAGATTCCAGGGATTTCACGGTATTATTCGCGGCCGCGATGGCGGCTTCCAGCCCTCGCACCTTATCTTCGAGATCCTCCTGGTCGCCCAGCGTGGCCCCCCCGGATTTCACCAGGTTCGAGACTTTTAGGAGGTTTCGCTCCAATGATTCTTTTTCGATTTCAAGCGATTTCCGCTGCGCGCGGGAAGCCGCGATTTGATCGTCGGCCTGTCTTATGCGCGCTTCACTTTCGCGATGCGACAGCTCGGCGACCGTATCCTCCGCGGCGACCATTTCGCCTTCATCGAATCGCACATAAGTTACCCGTCCCGGCGCTTTGAATGAGAGATCTATCTCAACCGCTTCGATGGTCCCGGAAAGCCTGATCGTATCGGTATTCCCCTGATCGTTCAGGCTAAAATAGACTACTGCCGTAACCGCGACGGCTGCCATAAGCAATACGGGGATAATAATTTTTCTCAACCTTTCCCAACCTCCCTCAAGCAATTTCAGATGCGGCGGATATCAACATATGATGCGTTATAATAATCGTGTCGCGCCTGTGTCAAGCCATAAATCGGGCTGCTATCCAGCATCGGTTTGACAAAATCCCCGCGGGCGGTTATAATTCGAGACGATGAGATCGACTCGCCTGCTTTTCGCTCTCTTGCTCCTTTCATGCTCGAAGGAGAAATCTCCGGAGCAGCATCCGAATAGATTCCTGACATCGCTGGAATCGTCGGAGCAGATCGGCGTGTTATCCCGATTAACCGACGACGGACGATGCGGAAATCCTGTATTCGCCGCGGGCGACTCCATGATCTATTTCGAAAGGCTTTTGGTGGCCGATGCCAGCGACACCACAGGCAGAACTCCGGAGGAATTGGTCAGGCCTTACGGGATTAGAATCTCCGACAAAGAGCTTTACACGTTGTCCCAAGGCTACCAGATCCCGGAGAGAATCGGGGCCCCGACCGGCGGATTGTCGGAAAGATCCGGCGAAAAGATAACCTTGGCCCTGCAATCTCCCGACGGCAAGGCTATCGCTTACGAGACTGTCATCGGAAACTGGCGCAACAGCCATACCGTCTATTTGAGCCGGGGCGATTCCACCTTTCAACTCACCTACGGCGATATTCCCTGCTTCATCGAGCGATTTTCCAGCACGGGAAGATACCTGACGGTGATATGCGGTTACGAACCTTCGCGAATCGTGCTATTCGATCTCGAGGAAGATAAAGCGTATATGATTCACAAAGATGATAATTCGCTCGATTACATGACCTCGTTTTCGTCCGACGATAAAATGATGATTTTCATCAGATCGCAGAAGAAATATTCGATTGAATATGATTTTCTCGGCGATATCTGGCTATTCAGATTCAGCCGCTAACTATCATTCACTTTATATAAATTCTGAAGGCGCAGGTCGGGCTTTATGGATCGTAACCGCCCCGACGAGTTTTCCGTATATGCCGGATAGGCGGATGAACCTAGGCTATTTTCACGGCTGTTCCGGCGACGGCTACCATGAGCATCCCCTCCCGGATAACCTCATAATCGATATCCACCCCGACCACGGCGGTTCCACCATACTCTCTGGCCTGTTGGGCCATTTCGTCCATGGCGACTTTCCGGGCTTTGGCCAGTTCTTTCTCGTAAGCCGCCGATCGGCCGCCGACTATATCGGTGATAGAGGCGAAAAAATCGCGGAATATATTGGCGCCCATGATCGCTTCGCCCGTCACTATCCCGAGGTATTCGGTGATTTTCTTTCCTTCCACGTTCGGCGTAGTCGTGATAATCATCATCCCTCCCTGAGTGAATTTTGCTTGCACCCGGTTTTTATAGGGGATATTTCCCGGATTTACAAGCATAAAGACGGCGAGACGACAAACATGCGGACTATCAGTCGGCCTGGGCCAGCAACGGTCTTCGGAAGCCGATAAATGAATTTCTATAGTATCCGTCCTTCAGACTGGAGATAATTATGCCTTCGGACACGGAAGCGTGGATGAATCTATCTCCGCCGGTATAGATTCCCACGTGGGAAGCCGATTTCGAGTCGATCTTGAAAAATACGAGATCCCCCGGCCTTTTTTGCGAATTGGGAATTTTTACGCTTCTGGAGAACAGGGCTTTGGTATCCCTGGGAATTTGATAAGAAAGATAATCATAAAACATGACGCTGGCAAAACCGGAACAGTCCCAGCCGTCAGGCGAATCCCCGCCGAATTTGTAAGGTTCTCCCAGGTGGTCTCTGGCTCCGACCAAAAGCCTCGCGGCTTGCTTTTTAGTCAGCGGGCGAACCCTGACCGGATGGAAATTTCCCTGGATCGGCCCGGAGCAAGCATAAAATGATAATATCGTCAAACTTAAGATCAGCTTTTTCATTACCGTTAAAATATCGACAGGAAAGGCTGATCATAAAGTGAGAGAAGGATATTTGATACCAAATCGTTTCTCGTAATACAGCCGCGCGGTTACAAATAGAAACGATAAACAAAGCGCATACCAGGGGAAAAAAACACATGCCGCCAGAGAGAGAAAAAGCACGGAAATCCTCACCGCGAATACCGCGTTTTTCACTTCCGGCCTCAGCGCGGCATAAATAAAAAACGGCATGGAGAGATTGCATACTATCAGCATCGGAATATCCCGGAGAATCAGGGAGAGCAATAGGGCTGTTATCAATGATAGCATCATGACCGCCAATGAGAACCGCGTTCCCAGGACTACGCCGGGAGTCTTTTTAGCCGCGAGAGAGTCTCCTTCGATATCGGGCAAGGTCGTGCCTATATAGACCGCTATCACCGCGAAGAAGTAGGGAAGCGAAAACAAAAAAGCGTCGCCAAAAAAACCCCCGGCCCCGACATATCCCAGAATGAAGGTTAACGTGCCATGCCCCAGCGCGTTAAGCATGGTCCCGAGCACCGCATTATTCTTTCCATAAAACGGTTTACCGGAATAAAGGTATCCCAAGACAATCAATGCCAGGGCGACAATCGCTATCCTCAAGCCGATAAGAACTGCGCCTGTCAAGGACGCCAGACATAAAAAAACGGCATAAATCAGAGCGGCTCTTGAAGAAATCAATCCCAGGGGCAGGAAAAACAGCTTTTGATTTCGGCGGTCGGTTTCGATATCGGAGATCTGATTTATCATATAAGCCCAGCCCGCTGCTCCGGATGATAGAAGCAAAAGCCAGACAAGCCCGAGAATCGATTCGGGTTTCAGGGGGCTTTTGCAATACCCCAGAATCAGGATAGTCCATACGGGAGGATGCAACACAGGCCGCAGGACAAAAATCCAGTCCAGAGGGTTTCGACCGGATGAAAGTCGGATTTCTTTTGGCCTTCCATGATTTTCGTGTTGCATGGTGAAAAACAGTCGAGGATTTTTGTTATTCGATTTATCTCGGCCAGGAGCGATATCAGCCGAACAATCGGAAAGTGAAATAGACTATCGGCAGGGCGAACAGCAAAGAATCGAATCTGTCGAGGATGCCCCCGTGGCCGGGTATGAGGTTCGAGGAGTCTTTGACGTCGCAATCCCGCTTTATGGCCGACTCCACCAGATCGCCGATCTGGCCGAACAGGGTGGCGGCCAGAGAGACGGCCAGCAGCAGGGGCAGCCCCGGGCGACCGTCAAGATAATAAAAAGCCGCCAGCGCGGAAAGCGCCCCGCCCGGGAAAGCGAAAATAAATCCGGCCCATGTTTTATTCGGGGATACGCGAGGAGCGAGCTTGCGTTTCCCGAGCGCCAAGCCGAACGCGTAGGCGAAAGTATCGGCGACCCAGACATTGACAAATGTCATGAGCAGAATCACCCAGCCGATGTCAGGGATATCGCGGCGGATAAGGATCGAAAACGAGATGAAAAATCCGGGATAAACAGCGGCAAAAAGCAACATGGATAAACCGGACGTATATTCGACAACGCTTGTCTCAATCATTTTCAAAAAAGCGGCCAGGAAAAACAGGACGAATATGATTATAAGACCCGTCTCTCCATACGTGGAAAACTGGAATATCGAAACCAGAGCTATGACCAGCGGGGTAACCAGACGTTTACCGATCTGGATTTTCTTTGAAAGAAGCATGGCAGTCAGCTCCCAGCTTCCCAGAACGGCCACCAGAAGGCAGAAACCGTAAAGAAACAAACCGCCTTTGAAGATTATGAAGATCAGAACCGGTATCCCGACCGCCGCTACGATAAGCCTTTTGAGCAGATTGTTAGACATCACCTGGAGGCTGAGATCTTGCCGAAACGTCTTTCCCTTTTCTGGAAATTCAAAATGGCGCTAAGAAAATCGTCCTCGGCAAAATCGGGCCAGAGAACATCGGTAACATAAAGTTCCGTATACGATGTCTGCCACAGAAGGAAATTGGATATCCTCATCTCTCCGGAGGTTCTGATAAGCAGATCGGGATCGGGGAGACCGTTTGTCTGCAGGTATCTGACAAAAAGAATATCGTCGATTGAATCGGGTTCTACTCGGCCGGCGGCAACGTCCCGGGCGATAGATTTGACCGCTTCGATTATCTCCGTCCTGCCCGAGTAATTCAAGGCCAGGTTGAGCACCAGCCCGCTGTTTTTTGTGGTCTTATCTATGGCGTCTAGCAGAACATCGCGCCTTTTCGAGGGAAGTTTTTCTATATCTCCGGTAGCGATCAAGCGAACGTTGTTTTCAAGGAGCTCTGAAAGTTCCTGGCGCGTGGTTTCCTCGAGGAGTCTCATGATAGCCGATATTTCCTGCTTGGGCCTTTTCCAGTTTTCGGTGGAAAAAGTATAGAGGGTAAGATATTTGATCCCTATTTCACCGGCGATCCGCACGACCTTTTTGACGGCTTTGACACCCTGCCGGTGACCCAGGGTCCTGGGTAAGCCTCGTTTCTTGGCCCACCTTCCGTTACCGTCCATGATAATGGCTATGTGGGCGGGCAGGTTGCCATGAGACAAAATGTCTTTTTTCAACTTATCGAGAATCATATTTCCCCGACTATACTTCCATGACTTCAGCCTCTTTGGCCTCCACCATATCATCGATCTTTTTGGTATGCCCGTCGGTCAGATCCTGGACCTTTTTCTGTCCGTGGTGAAGCTCGTCCTCGGTAATCTCGGAGTCTTTTTCGGCTTTTTTCAGCCTCTCGATAGCGTCGCGGCGGATATTTCTTATAGCGACCTTACCGTCCTCTCCGAATTTCTTGACCAGTTTAACCATATCCCGACGTCTCTCCTCGTTCAGAGGAGGAATGGGGATCCGGATAACGCTGCTCTCTACCAGAGGATTCAAACCCAGGTCGGCTTTCTGGATCGCCTTGACGATTTCGGGCACGACGTTCTTTTCCCACGGCTGCACGACCAGAAGTTTGGGATCCGGCGCGGATACCGACGCCACCTGTTTGAGAGGAGTCGGGGTTCCGTAATACTCCACTTTAATCCCGTCAAGCATGGCCGTGGTCGCTTTGCCCGTGCGGATATTGGCGAGTTCCCGGCTGGCCGCCTCGATCGCCTTATCCATTTTCTGCTCGGTTTCTTGATAGATTCGATTTAGCATAACAGCCCCGGTTAGTTTACAAGGGTTCCTATTGTTTCGCCTCTTATTATACGATTCAAATTGCTTTCCTCAAGCAAGTTAAAAATGATAATCGGCATATTATTATCCATGCACATGGATATCGCGGTGGCATCCATGACCTTCAGACCCTTATTCAATACTTCGAGGTAACTCACCTTTTTATATTTTTGGGCGTTCTTATTGCTTAACGGATCGCTGTCATAGACGCCATCGACCTTGGTGCCTTTCAAAATGACTTCCGCCTCGACTTCGGACGCTCTCAGGGCCGCGGCGGTATCGGTAGTAAAATAAGGATTGCCAGTCCCGCCGGCGAAAATCACAATTCTTCTTTTTTCAAGATGCCTTAATGCCCGACGTCTTATGAAAGGCTCGGCCACCTCGGCCATCTCTATAGCTGACATCACCCTGGTGAATTTACCGATCTGCTCGAGATATTCCTGAAGGGCAAGGGAATTTATGACCGTGGCCAGCATCCCCATATAATCAGCGCTGACACGATCCATGCCATCGGCGGCCGCTTGAAGTCCGCGGAAGATATTGCCCCCGCCGATCACAATCCCGACCTCGACTCCAAGATCGGCCACGGCAGCCACCTGACCCGCAATGGAGGCCAGGATCTTGCTGTCGAGAGCGCCGCCCGACTTGTCGCCCATGAGAATCTCGCCCGAGAGTTTAAGCAAGATCCTTTTGTATCTTATAACACTTCCGGAATTATCATCTCCGGTAAATCCGGCATCCGGGGAAGGATTCACTTATTCCCCCATTCGGTAGCGCACAAACCTCTTAACGACAATATTTTCGCCCAATTTGCCTATGGCGTTATGCAAAAGATTCTTAACGGACATATCCTGTTCTTTGATAAAAGGCTGTTCGAGCAGGACGATTTCCTGGTAATATTTGGAAAGACGGCCCTCGACTATCTTATCGATCACTTTTTCAGGCTTGCCTTCATTGAGAGCCTGCGTCCTGTATATTTCCTGTTCTTTCTCAAGCATGGCCGGATCGATCTGGCCGCGTTCGATAACCAGCGGGTTGGCGGCGGCGATCTGCATAGCGATATCCTTGGCAAGATTCTGGAAATCCTCGGTGCGAGCCACAAAATCCGTCTCGCAATTAATCTCCAGGAGCACTCCCAGCTTGCTGCCGGGGTGAATATAAGAGTAAATCAGGCCTTCGTTAGCCGCGCGATCGGCTTTCTTGGCGGCTTTCGAGAGTCCCTGTTTGCGCAAAATGGAGACCGCTTTCTCGATATCGCCGTCGGCTTCGGTCAGGGCCTTTTTGCAGTCCATCATGCCGGCCCCGGTCATCTCACGTAATTCCTTCACGGTTTTGGCGCTGATTTCCATCTATTCGCTCTCCTGATCATCGGAGCCGGATTTTTCGTCTTCAACTGCGGCAGCCCCCTGAAGCTGTTCGGGGCTGATTTTGTTCTTGGTCTCGATAGCCTCGTCGGTTATTGCCCTGGCGATGATGGAAATCGATTTGATCGCGTCGTCGTTGGCCGCGATCGGGTAATCTATATCGGTAGGATCGGAATTGGTGTCGAGAATTCCTATCACCGGAATTTTCAGTATATTGGCCTCCGCCACGGCGATCTTCTCCTTTTTGGTATCGACCACGAACAGAAGCGCCGGAAGCGAGTACATCTCTTTAATGCCTGAGAGAAATTTATCCAGCCTGGCCATCTCTTTCTCGAGTTTAATGGCTTCCTTTTTGGTGGCCTTTTCGAGAAAACCCTCTTCCTTCATTTTTTCGAGGTCGCGAAGCCTCTTTATATTGCGTTTGATGGTGGCAAAATTGGTCAGCATCCCCCCCAGCCAGCGCTCCGATACATAGTATTGTCCCGAACGCTGAGCCTGGGTTCTGACGACTTCCTTGGCCTGTTTCTTGGTTCCTACAAACAGGATTCTGCCGCCGTTTTCGACGATCTCTCTCACTTTCAGGCAGGCCCGGTTTATCGAAAGCAGGGTCTTATTGAGGTCGATGATATAGATGCCGTTTTTGGCCGTGAAAATAAATTTTTTCATCTTGGGGTTCCATCGCCTGGTCTGATGACCGAAATGGACCCCCGATTCGAGCAAGTCTTTTACAGTAACTTTCGGCATGGTTTCTCCTCCATCGGTTTCTTCCCCCGGACGACTCCTGTTTT
>Ga0214473_10006918_pt1 | contig 13509 bp, 10 predicted proteins | sample RVTome_7_FD_203509 | JGI IMG/M metagenome (GOLD analysis project Ga0214473, IMG submission 203509) | Soil microbial communities from uranium-contaminated site in the Upper Colorado River Basin, Wyoming, United States - RVT98D197 | ecosystem: Environmental > Terrestrial > Soil > Contaminated >...
GATCGAGATCAGCGGCTTGTGATCGCGCTGCTGGAGCTTCAGGGCTTCGGGGCGTTCAGAGTCTTGTAGAAAAGCGGCAGGCGGGCGACCGGGGCGCTCGACCAGCGGTGTGCGGCAGAGACCCGCGCAGCGGCCTCCTCCAGCTTGACTGGATCGTTGGCGTGGACGGTGAACAGCGCCTCTCCGGCCTCGATCCGGTCCCCCACTTTATGGTGTACCAGGATGCCGACGGCGTGGTCGATTCGGTCCCCCTTCTTCGAGCGCCCCGCCCCCAGCCCGGCCGCTGCCAGGCCGATCTCCCGGGCATCGATCTGCTCCAGGAATCCCGATTGGGGAGAGGGCACTTCACGGATCAGCGAGGCCTTGGGTAGGCGCTCCGGCTCGTCCACATAGGCCGGATCGCCTCCCTGAGCGATCACCAAGGCCCTGAATCGTTGAAGGGCGCGGCCGTCGGCCAAGGCAGCACTCGCCGCCTCTTTGGCTATGCGCAGCTCAGCGGCTTTCCCGGCCAGCACCAACATGTGGCCCGCGATCTCCAAACAATGCTGCCGGAAATCCTCCGGGCCGCCCCCGGCGAGAGTCCGGAGCGCTTCCGCCAGCTCCAGCGCGTTGCCAACCGCCTCCCCCAGCGGCTGGTTCATGTCGGAGATCAGCGCCACCACGACCCGACCGCAGCGGCGACCAATGTCCACCATCAGACCAGCCAACTCCTCCGCTTGTGGGAGATCACGCATGAACGCCCCGGACCCCACCTTCACGTCCAGCACGATGGCCTGGGAACCGGCGGCGATCTTCTTGCACATGACCGAGGAGGCGATCAGAGGAATGGAAAGCACTGTTCCGGTCACGTCCCGCAGGGCGTACAGCTTGCCGTCGGCCGGAGCCAGATCGACGGATTGGCCGCTCAGCACCAATCCGATCTCGGCCAACTGGTGCAGGAACTGCTGGGCGGTGAGATCCGAACGATAGCCGGGGATGGACTCCAGCTTGTCCAGCGTGCCGCCCGAGAAGCCCAGGCCGCGGCCTGACATCTTCCCCACCGGAACGCCGCAGGCTGCGACCGCCGGCAGCACTACCAGGGTGGTCTTGTCGCCCACTCCGCCGGTGGAATGCTTGTCCACTGAGTAGGGGACCACAGCGGAGAGATCCAACTGCTCGCCCGAAGCCGCCATGGCCAGGGTGAGATCGGTCGTCTCCCTGGGGGACATACCTCGCAGCAGCACCGCCATTGCCCAGGCCGCCGCCTGGTAGTCGGGGATATCCCCGGCGTTGAAGCCTCGCACGAAGAACTCGATCTCTTCGGTGCTGAGCTCCTCCCCGTCCCGTTTCCTGGTAATGATGTCCACAGCGCGCATGGCGTGGCGATTATACAGTCAGTGCGTCAGACGCTATAATCCTGCGCACGCCCCCCGGAAGAGACCATGATCAAGGCCGATCTGCTGCTCCACAACGCGCACGTGCTCACCATGGATGCGGAGTTCCATGCCTTCCCGGAAGGGGCGCTGGCGGTGCATGGCGGTGAGATCGTTGCGGTCGGACCGACCGCGCGGCTGCTGGCCGAGGTGGAAGCCGACGAGCGGCTGGACTGCCAGGGCAGGACCCTGATACCCGGGATGGTCAATGCCCACACCCACGCGGCCATGACCTTGCTGCGCGGCCTGGCGGACGACCGCCGGCTGGATGTCTGGCTGCTGGGCTACATGATGCCGGTGGAGCGGGAATTCGTGGCGCCCGACTTCGTGCGCGTCGGTACCTTGCTGGCCTGCGGCGAGATGATCCGCAGCGGCGTGACCTGTTTCGCCGACATGTACTACTACGAAGAAGTGGTCGCCAAGGCCACCGCTGAGGTGGGGATGCGGGCGGTCTGTTCCCAGACGGTGCTGAAGTTTCCGGCCCCGGATGCCGAGTCCTACGAGGATTCCCTGGCGGCGGCGCGCGAGTTCATCGCCAACTGGCGCGGCCACCCGCTGATTGTGCCGTCCATCGCGCCGCACGCACCCTACACCTGCACCCCCGAGATCCTGCGGGCCTGCACCGATGTGGCGGTCGAGTTCGACGTGCCACTGCACATCCACATCTCCGAGACCCTGCAGGAAGTCCAGGATTCACGCGAAGCCTACGGGATGCCGGTGGTGCCCTGGGTGAAGAAAGCCGGGCTGCTGGAGGCCAAGGTGCTGGCGGCGCACTGCACCCACATCGACGAGGGTGAGATCAATACTTTGAAGCACGCCGAAGCCGGGGTGGCGCACAATCCCTCCAGCAACCTCAAACTAGCCTCCGGGTTCGCCCCGGTGGCCGAGATGCTGCGGGCCGGCATCCGATTGGGGATCGGCACCGACGGACCGGCCTCCAACAACGATCTGGACATGTTTGAGGAGATGCGGCTGGCTAGCTTTATCGCCAAGGCCAGCACCCACGACCCCACCAGCCTGCCGGCCCGCCAGGCGCTGGCCATGGCCACCCGACTGGGCGCCAGCGCCCTGCACCTGGAGCACCTGACCGGCTCGCTGGAAGCCGGTAAGCGGGCCGACCTGGTCCTGATCGACACCAGCGGCCTGCACAACCAGCCGCAGTTCTCGCACGACCCGGACGCGGCCTACTCCCGTCTGGTCTACGCGGCCAAGTCCAGCGACGTCACCGATGTGATGGTGGAAGGCCGTTGGCTGTTGAGGGAGCGAGAGCTGCTCACCATCGACATCCCACCGCTGCTGGAAGCCGCGGCGGGATTTGCGCGGCGGATCGACTCCTTCTTGGTGGAACTGGAGGATTCGTTGCTCTCCAAGCTGGTGGCGATCGGGGGGGCCGAGCGGGAAGAGAGCTACGAAGTCCAAATCAAGACCCGGGTCCCGGACCCGGTTTCCCTGATCACCGCGGTGGAGAACCTGGAGGTCGTGCGACGGGCCCACTACCGGGAGTACGACACCTACTTTGGCTTTGCCGATGTATCGCAGGGCAGGCTGCGCTACCGGGAAGACGAGTTCGTGGACGAACGCGGGGACACCTTCAACGTGCGCTACCGGCTGACGCTCATCGGCCCGGCCTCCGAGCGGGAGTATGCCCAGTCGGTGCTGGTTTCCCGCTCCCGCTTTATCGCCCCCGCCCGGCATAGCCTGCGCTTCTACCGGGAGTACTTCAAGCCGGCCTCCGAGCAGGACATCCAGAAGGATCGGCTGCGCTGGCTGGTGAGGTTCAAGGGCAATGAGTTCTTCATCAATCTGGACCAGCTGCTCCAGCCGGCCCTGGATGGCCACTTCCTGGAGGTCAAGACTCGCACCTGGTCACGGCGGGATGCCGAGGAGAAGGCGGCTTTGATGGTGGAGCTCTTGGGGGCGCTCGGCTTACCGGATGCCGAGGAAGTCAAGCAGGAGTATGCCGACTTGGTGGGGGACTGAGGCGCTGCTGCCACTCGTACAGCAGGTTGAGCGCCTCCAGCGGGCTGAGCCCGTTCAGATCCAACAACTCCAATTCACGCAGCAGCGGCGAGGTCTCGGCGAAGAGCGGGAGTTGGCTGGGACGCGGCGCGGAGGCGTCTCCCCGGGCGCCCTCCGCTTCCAGCCTGGCCAGGATTTCCTGGGCCCGGTTGATCACCGGCCGCGGCAGCCCCGCCAGCTCCGCCACGTGAATGCCATAGGACTTGTCGGCCCCGCCGGGCACGATCTTGTGCAGAAAGACCACCTGCCCCCCCTCGTCGGAGACGGCCACGTTATAGTTGCGCACTCCGGGCAGGGCATCGGCCAGCCGGGTGAGCTCGTGAAAATGGGTGGCAAACAGCGTGCGGGCCCGCAGCCTTGGATGGTTGTGCAGATACTCCACCACCGACCAGGCGATGGACATGCCGTCGTAGGTGCTGGTGCCGCGCCCGATCTCGTCCAGGATCAACAGGCTCCTGGCCGAGGCATGCCGTAGCAGGTTGGCCGCTTCCAGCATCTCCACCATGAAGGTGGACTGCCCGGCGTGGATTTCGTCCTGCGCTCCGATGCGGGCGAAGATGCGGTCGGTGAGCCCGATCCGGGCTGACCGGGCCGGCACATAGCTCCCCATATGCGCCATCAGCACAATCAGGGCCACCTGGCGCAGGTAGGTGGACTTCCCGGACATGTTGGGTCCGGTGATCACGCGGATGCACTCGCCCTCTTCGAGAACGCTGTCATTGGGGACGAACCGCCTGCCGGCAGGCAGGAATTCCTCCACCACCGGATGGCGGCCCTCCCGGATTTCCAGGACCTGCCCCTCCACGATTTCCGGGCGCACGTAGCCATGCCGCACGGCCACCTCCGCCAGGCCGGTCACGGCGTCCAATCGCCCCAGCACTTTGGCGCTGTCCAGCAGGCTGTGGGCCTGCTCCCCGAGCAGCCGGCATACCTCGGCGAAGAGCTGACTCTCCAGCTCGCGTATGCGCTCTTCGGCGGACAGCACCAGGGATTCGTATTCTTTCATCTCGGAAGTGATGTAGCGTTCGGCATTGACCAGCGTCTGCTTGCGAATGTAGTCCTCCGGGACCAGCGGGGTGTTGGGCCTGGTCACCTCCAGGTAGTAGCCAAACACCTTGTTGTAGCCAACCCGCAGGCTCTTGATCCCGGTGCGCTGCCGCTCGGTGGACTCCAGGGCAGAAATCCACTCCCGGGCTGACCTGGAGGAGCTCAGGATGTCGTCTAGTTCCCGGGAATAGCCAACCCGAATGATCCCGGCCTGGCCGAGGGTGGCGGGTGGCTCGTCGGCGATGGCCTGCTCCAGCAGTGACAACGCAGGCTCGCACGGATCCAGGTTCTTTCCGCCCAGCCGATCGGACTTGGCCGAAGTCAGGCCCACCAGCCGGGGCAGCGCCCGCAGAGTCTGGCGCAGGGCCGCCAGGTCGCGTGGCGTGGCCATTCCAACCCGGGCGCGATTGGTGAGCCGCTCCAGGTCGGACAGCGGCCTCAGCGCCTGGCGCACTTCGGCCCGCCACACCCCATCCTCGAAAGCGGCCTGCACCTGATCCAGCCGGAGCTCGATCTCCCCACGGTCCAGCCGCGGCTTCGCCAGCCATTGCCGGAGCGTTCGCCTGCCCATAGGGGTCAGGGTCTCATCCAGCACTCCCAGCAGCGAGCCCTTCAGCTCACCGCTGCGCAGGGTCTCGGTCAGCTCCAGGTTGCGCCTGGTGGCTTCGTCGAGCAGCAAGAAATCGGCAAGCTGGTAGGTGGCAAGGTCTGTCAGCAGCCCCAGCGCATCGCGTTGGGTGGATTCCAGGTAGCTGAGCAAGGCTCCGGCCGCCTGAGCCGCAGCGGGCTGGCCCGCCAACCCGAAGCCGTCCAGGGAGGCCACCCGAAAGTGCGCCAGCAGCCTTTCCTGGGCCTGCCCCGGCTCGAACTGCCAATCTGGGAGCGCGGTGGAATGCCCGGGGATCGCACCGTCGAGGGTGAGCGATTCCGGGTGCAGCACTTCGGAGGGGCCAAGCCGGGTGAGCTCCAGGCGCAGAGCGGCCGGCGGGTCGGCGGAGTCTAGCTGTGTGGCGGCGAATTCTCCGGTGCTCACATCGGCGTAGGCCAAGCCGGCAGTCTCCCCCCGGACCACCACCGCGGCCAGGTAGTTGTTCCCATCTCCCGGCAGCAGGCCGGGCTCCAGGACGGTCCCCGGTGTGACCACCCGGACCACCTGGCGCGGGAACAGCCCTCTGACCGGGGCCTCCCCCATCTGCTCACAGATGGCGACGTGGTAGCCCTTCTGGATGAGACGTCCCAGGTAGTTCTCGGCGGCATGAAAGGGAATGCCCGCCATGGGCACCCGGTTCCCCTTGGCCACACTGCGAGAGGTGAGCACGATGTCCAACTCGCGCGCGGCGATCTCGGCGTCGGCGTCGAAGGTCTCGTAGAAGTCGCCCAGTCGAAAGAACAGAATCGCGTCCGGGTATTGGCGCTTGACTTCCAGGTACTGCTGGCGAACCGGGCTGATGTCGGCCATGCTCTGTCCTGCATTCTACTGCCTTCCGCCGTCCTGCGACCGCGCACGCCAGGCGCTTCGTCCTGACCGCTGTGATAATATTCCCGCGGAGCGCCGCCCTCCCCCATGATCTTCCCGAGCTCGAGACTCAAGTCCATTCTGTGCCTGTGTCTGTTGGCCGCCGCAGCCGCCTGCGGTCAGGCCGGGACCCAGGAGGGCGGCCTGCGCTACGGGTTGACGCTGGCGCCCAGCGGTATCGATCCGCATATCCACGCCTCGGTGGAGCTCGGCATCCCCTTGAGCTCCGTGTACGATACGTTGGTCTTCCTCGATCCGGAGACCGGCCAGTTCGTCCCGGGGTTGGCAGAGCGCTGGGAGGTCACCCCGGACGGCCTGCGCTACACCTTCCACCTTCGACAGGGTGTCGTCTTTCATGACGGGAGCCCATTCAACGCTGAGGCAGTTCGAGCCAACCTGAGCCGCGTCCTCGATCCCGAGAACCGCTCGCAGCGGGCGCTCTCCATGCTGGGTCCGCTCCGCGAGGTGCAGGTCCTGGACGAGTTCACGGTCGCGCTGGATCTGGAAGCCCCCTATGCTCCGCTGCTCGATTCCCTGTCGCAGGTGTACCTGGGGATGGCCTCGCCGCAGGCGCTCGAACAGTGGGGGCCGGCCGACTACCAGTTCCACCAGGTCGGAACCGGCCCCTATCGCTTTGTCGAGTACCTGCCCAACGATCGGCTGATCCTGGAGCGCAATCCGGACTATGCCTGGGCACCGGCGATCTACCGCGGATCGGATGCCGCCATCGATACCATCACCTTTCGCTTCTACGAAGATGTAGCGACTCGGGCGCTGGCCCTGGAAAGCGGTGAGGTGGACGTGATCGGGGAGCTCCCGGCGCTGGAGGCCCGGCGGCTGGCCGAGGTCGGCGAGTTCGAGATCTATCCGGTCGAGATCCCCGGCCAGCCGCTGCAGTACTTCTTCAACACCCAGCGGCCCCCCACCGATGATCCGCGGGTGCGGGAGGCCCTGGTGCTGGGGGTGGACCGGGCGGCCATCGTGCGCACGATCTTCGGGGAGTACTCCCCGGTCGCCCAGGGGCCGCTGGCCGCGGTCACGCTGGGTTTCTCTCCCCGGCAAGACTTCGGGGGATATGATCCGGAGGGCGCGGCCGAGCTATTGGATTCCGCCGGATGGCGGCCGGATACTCAGGGCCACCGTGCCCGCAACGGCGATCCGCTGCAACTGCTGCTCATAGCACCCAACTGGGGATCGAACCCCGAGGTCGGCCAGCTGCTGGCCTCGGCCTGGGACGCCCTGGGTGCGCAGGTGGAACTGCAGGTGGCCCCCGGATTCGGACCCCTGAACGAAGTTCAGCAGCAAGGCGAGTACCACGCCATCGGGATGAACACCTTTGGCAGCGATCCCGACCTGCTGCGCCCGTTTTTCGCCAGCGATGGGTTCTTCAACTGGAGCGGCTATCGGGACGCCGGCCTGGACCTCCTGCTCGACCAGGCGGCCCAAAGCTCCACATCCGAGGATGCCCGGCTGGCGCTGTATGCCGGGGTTGCGGGCAAGATACGCGAGCAGTGGCTGATCCTGCCCGTCCGGGACTATGTCAATCTGGTCGGTGCCAGCCGCGACCTCCAGGGGTTGCGCTTCTCAGCGCAGGGATGGTTCCCGTACCTCATCGAGCTCAGCTGGCGGCGCTAGTCCCGGCTGCCCGCCGCGTGCTGGAGGGCCTGGTCACGGCCTGGGCCGCCATCACCTTGACCTTCTTGGCCTTGCGCTTGTCCGCCGGGGACCCGGTCGCCAGCCTGCTGGCGCAGGGTGCAACCACACCGGCGCGGGCGGAGGCGCTGCGCCACGAGCTGGGCCTCGACCGTCCGCTGGTGGAGCAATACACCGGCTACCTGGCTGGCCTCGCCCGAGGCAAGCTCGGCAACTCCCTGTATACCGGCCAGCCGGTTGAGCGCGTCATCGCATCGCAGTTCCCCGCCACGCTGCAGCTGGGATTGGCCAGCCTGACGATCGCGGTGCTGCTGGGGCTGCTGTTGGGGACGGTTGGAGCCTGGAGCGGGAATACCCTGCCCGGGCGAGTGGCGCCGGCGCTCTCCGGCCTGGCCACCTCCCTCCCGGTGGCCACCACCGGGGTGCTGGCCTTGCTGCTCTTCGGGCTGGCAGTCCGATCAGCGCCCCGCGGGGACCCGCTGGTCACGTTCGGGCGAACCGCCCTGCCGGCGGTCGTGCTGGGCTATGCCGCCTCCGGCCCCTTCGCCCGGGCCATTCAATCCGGGCTGGAGGGCAGTCTGCGGGCGCCGTTCGTGCTGGCGGCCCGGGCCCGCGGTGTGCGGCGCAGCCTGCGGCTCCTGTGGCACGCGCTGCGCCCTTCCCTGCCCCCGGCGGTTTCGCTGATCGCACTGGAGGCCGCCTTCCTGTTCTCCGGGACGGTGGTCACGGAGACGGTCTTCTCCCGGCCCGGCCTGGGCCGGCTGCTGATTCGGGCCATCCTGCAGGGAGATTTCCCCATTGCCCAGGGCATCGTTGGCCTGGCCGCACTCTTCTACGTGGGAAGCCAGGTCCTGGCCGACTTGATGGCGCTCGGGCTCGATCCACGGATTCGGAGAGCCTCATGAGGCGCGTGGCCGTGCCCAGGCTGGCATTGGCCTGGCTAGCTCTGGTCTTGATCGGCGCACTGCTGGCGCCCTCCCTGGCTCCCCAAGGCCCGTTTCAATCCGCCGGTTCACCCCTGTCACCGCCGGGAGGCTCCCATCTGTTGGGCACCGACCATCTGGGTCGGGATCTGCTGGCCCGCCTGCTCTTTGGCGGCAGGTTCAGCCTGGGCGCCTCGGCCGCCGCCAGCCTGCTGACCGTGCTGGTGGGCGGATCGCTGGGGATGGCCGCGGCCTTGCTGGGTGGGGCATTCGACGCGGGGTTCCGCTGGCTGGCCAGCGTGCTGTTGGCCATCCCCGGGCTGCTGCTGGCCATGCTCCTGGTGGCCGGCCTGGGACCCGGGTTGCCCGCGGTGGTGCTGGCGGTGGGCATTGGGGGCGTGCCCGGATACGCCCGCCTCACCCGCAGCTATGCTCTACAGCTCATGCAGGACGGGTACGTGGCCGCCGCCAGCTCTCTCGGAGCGGGCAGCGGTTGGATTGCGCTGAGACACCTGCTGCCCAACAGCCTGCCTCAGCTCATCCCGCTGGCCACCACCCACTTCGCCTGGGCGCTGCTGGGGATTACCACTCTGACATTCGTGGGCCTGGCCGGCGACCCCTCCATCCCCGAGTGGGGTGTCTTGCTGAACGCCAGCCGGGCTAATCTGCTGGATGCGCCCTGGGGCGCGCTCTGGCCGGGCCTGGCGATCAGCCTGACCGTCCTCTCGGTACACGCCTGGGGGCGCAGACTGGCGGACCTGCAGGGTAGCTGAAGGCCGCCAGTCCCGCCGGCGGCCGTTTGACTAGACTTCCGCATCTTTGGTATGCTCCCGCCGACATGCCGCCTCTGTTCCTCGTCCTTCTGATCCTGGCGTTGGCCTTCGACTTCCTCAACGGATTCCACGACAGTGCGAACATCGTGGCCACCGTGATCACCTCCCGCTCGCTTCACCCTCGGGTGGCGCTGCTGCTCGCGGCCGCCTCCGAGTTCGCCGGTCCTTTCCTATTTGGGGTAGCCATCGCCACCACGGTGGGCGATGAGCTGCTTCGCCTCGATATCATCAGTCTGCAGGTGGTGATCGCCGCGCTGGTTGCGGGGGTGCTGTGGAACCTGATTACCTGGTACCTGGGAATCCCCTCCTCCTCCTCCCACGCCCTGCTGGGAGGCCTGCTCGGGGGCGGAGTCGTCTCGGGCGGTCTGGCCATCGTGAAGCTGTCGGGCCTGCTCAAGATCCTGCTGGCGCTGCTGATATCCCCCATCGCCGGCCTGCTGGTGGGGTTCCTGTTGATGCGCTTCACGCTGTGGTCGGTGCGGCGCGCCACGCCCAGCATCAACCAGCTCTTCCGGCGGGTGCAGGTGGCCACCCTGATCGGCCTGGGTCTGAGTCACGGCACCAACGACGCCCAGAAGACTATGGGGGTGATCGCCATGGGACTGGTCGCGGCGGGTCTGCAGGACCGGTTTACCGTGCCGACCTGGGTAATCGCGCTGAGCGCCGTTTCCATTGCCCTGGGTACTTCGCTGGGCGGCTGGCGGCTGATCCGCACTCTTGGCGCCCGCATGTTCCGCATTCGGCCGGTGCACGGGTTTACCTCTCAGCTTTCCGGGGCGGCGGTGATCCTGGGGGCCGCACTGCTGGGCGGGCCGGTGAGCACCACTCAGGTCATGAGCTCGGCCATTTTGGGAACGGGGGCTGGCGAGCGAATCAACAAGGTGCGCTGGGGGATTCTCAGGGACATGGCGGTCGCCTGGATCCTGACCATCCCCATCACCGCCGGGTTGGCCGCGCTGGCCTACCTGCTCCTGCTTCGCCTGGCGCCGGTCTAGTAGTGGCGGCCACCGGGACGTGCGAGCCGCCGCTTGTTTCCCTCTCGGCGGCTCCCCTCAGCCTGCTGCCAGCCAGGCCTTAACCCTGGCAGCCATCCGCGACACCACCTCCTCATCGGCCACAAACCAATGAATGCGCTCGTCGTCGGGCTTGAACCAGTTGGCCTGGCGCCGGATGAATTTGCGGGTCAAGCGGCGCATCTCGGCCTCCGCCTCGACCAGGGTCTTCTCGCCGAGCAAATGTTCTGCCACCTGGCGGTATCCGATGGCGGACATGGTGGGATGGTCCGGTGTGAGGCCGCTCTCCAGCAGGGCGCGTACCTCGTCGAGCAGGCCTCCCTGGAGCATGCGGCGGATGCGGTCGTCGATCCGGCGGTAAAGCACCGGCCGCGGCAGGCTCAGACCTAGCCAGAGTGACCGGAATTCCGGAGAGCTCTGGCCCTGCAGTTGGCTGGCTGGACGCCCGGTCAGCTGATAGACCTCCAACGCCCGAACTACCCGGCGGACGTTGCGCGGGTCGAGCGCGGCGGCCCGGGCCGGATCGACCTGCTGCAGCCGACGGTGCAGGCCGGCTGGCCCGTGCTCCACTGCGTAGGCTTCCAGCTCACGCCGCAAGACAGGATCAGCCGCGCCCACCGGCGGGGTCCAGCCCTCCAGGATGGCGGTGATGTACTGGCCGGTGCCACCCACCAGCACCGGCAACTTACGCCGGCCGTGGACCTCCTGGATGGCCTGCAGGGCTGCTCGCCGGTAATCGGCCAGGCTCCAGACCTGCTCCGGATCGGCCACGTCGATGAGGTGATGGGCAACCCGGCGCCGCAGTTCGGGGGAGGGCTTGGCCGTTCCGACGTCCATGCCGCGGTAGAGCAGGCGGGAGTCGGCGGAGATGATCTCGGCCCCGATCTGTTCGGCCAATTCCACGGCGCCGAGGGTCTTCCCAACCCCCGTGGGCCCGACCAGGGCCACCACCGGTGGGAGCATCTTCACCTGCCCTGCACCGCATCTTCATAGTGGTCCAGCCGGACTACCTTACCGGCGCGGTCCAGATCGAGCGCGATGACGTCGATTCTCCACTCGGCGTCAGCTTTCCCCCGGCTGTGCAGGTAGGCCTGGGCGGTCCGGATGAGTTTCCTGCGCTTGGAGGGGGTGATGGCCTCCTCCGGCGTCCCAAATCGGTGACTGGTGCGGGCCTTGACCTCCACGAACACCAGCACGCCTGTGCGCTCGGCCACCAGGTCGATCTCACCACCGCGGGTGCGCCAATTCTGCGCCAGCACGGTGTACCCGTGGGACTGCAGGAATTGGGCGGCCGCTGCCTCGCCCCGTCCCCCCATCCGCTTGCGCCATTCGGCGATGCCCACGGCCGCTCCGAATCCCCAGCGCTTCATTCTACATGACCCCTTTCCCCCCTTAGGCGATTCCGGCGGTTTCTAAAGAGCTCTCACACCGGCCAGGCTCCCTAGCAATCTCATGTTGACGCCCAGCGAAGCGCGCTATACAATGTGTGAGTTCTTCAGGCGGAGGACCCGAGTACTATGCGCGGGCCGTCCGCCTGGTGACAAATCCGCCGCCCGCGTTCCGAGGGCCAGCTTGACCAAGGAGGAGGCCCCCCCCAATACCTGTTTCAATCTCGCGAAAGATCCCTATCCACCCATCCAACATAACGGAATTCATCTGGAGGAGGAAGAAGCAATGGATCGTAAATGGATCGTGCTGGGCGTGCTTGCCCTGTCAGGCCTGGTCCTGGCGGCATGTGGCGCCCCAGCCTACGACTGCCCGGATGCAATTAGCTGCGTCGACGTCGCGCCGGGCGACCCCATCCACATCGGATACGCCATGGTCATCTCCGGACCCGACGCGACGCTGGGTCTGGACACCCAATACGGGGCCGAGCTGGCGATCGACGACCGCGGGGGTGAACTGCTAGGACACCCGATCAAGTTCGACGGTCAGGACTCGGGCTGTAATGCAGAAGGCGGCACGTCGGCAGCGACAAAACTGGCGGCCGATAGCACCATCGTCGCCGTGATCGGCACCAACTGCTCCAGCGAGGCGGTCCCCGGCGTCCCGATCATGTCGGAAGCGGGGTTCACGATCGTCTCCCCCTCGAACACCGCTCCCTACCTGACGGCGCCTGACCTGCGCTCGGAGGGGTACTTCCGCACCGCCCACAACGACAACGTGCAGGGCGCCGCAGCCGCGCGCTTCGTCTATGAAGAGCTGGGATTCACCCAGGTTGCGGCGATCCATGACGGCGGACCGTACACCGAGGCCCTGGCGAACGTGTTTGCCCAGAACTTCAGGGGAATGGGTGGAACGATCACTGCGATCGAGGCGGTCGGGCCTGATGACACCGATATGAAGCCAGCCCTGACCCGTGTCGCCGCCGGGTCGCCTCAGCTGATCTACTTCCCGGTGTTCGTCAAGGCGGGCGGCTTCATCTGCGCCCAGATGCGGGACGTCCCGGGCCTGGAGGAAACCGTCATGATGGGAGCCGACGGTATCTACACCCCGGACTTCGTCAAGGCTTGCGGGACGAACGTCGTCGGCATGAACTGGTCGAGCCCCGACTTCTCCGCCTTCGGCGCCGCATACGCTGACCTGGTCGAGCAGTACAAGACCAAGTACAACGTCGAAGGCACCCTGGCCCCGTTCCATGCCCACTCCTACGACGCGGCCAACATCATCTTCGCAGCCATCGAGCAGGTGGCGGTGGTCGACGACGATGGGACGGTGCATATCGGGCGGCAGGCGCTGCGCGATGCAGTAGGCGCGACGGCCGGTTTCGCGGGTATCACGGGATCGCTGTCCTGCGATGATAATGGGGACTGCGCTGATCCGCAGATCGCGGTCTACGTGATGGCCGATGAGGCAGAGTACGAGGCAGCTGTCGGCGGCCAGATGCCCAAGACCCCCATTTGGAAGTACTCACAATAGGGAGGTTCCGCGATCGAGCGGAACTGACCACGTAGAGATGAGCCAGGCGGGACAAACCTGCCTGGCTCATCTCCGGAACAGCCCGGAGCGGGTCTCACCATGATCAGACGAAGGCTTGAAGGCTTCGAACTCACCAGCGCACTGATGTGGATCGTGGGGGGTCTGATCGTGGCG